>Ga0208226_1000005_pt1 | contig 113231 bp, 85 predicted proteins | sample LakMenE18May11ns_FD_150713 | JGI IMG/M metagenome (GOLD analysis project Ga0208226, IMG submission 150713) | Freshwater microbial communities from Lake Mendota, WI - 18MAY2011 deep hole epilimnion ns (SPAdes) | ecosystem: Environmental > Aquatic > Freshwater > Lake > Epilimnion/Euphotic zone ... | reverse complement strand
AAGCAAAAACGGTATGAGTAATTTCGTGGGGTAGAACGCTCACCAAGATTCGATCGAGTGGCCCTTCAACTTGCATTTCCTGGCTTAAAACCTGCCCTTGATCAAATGCAAATGAAGTTGCACCACCAGCGCCATTTAATGAAATAAGTACCTTTACAGGGCAAGGCTCTGGCCAAGGGGTCATTTCCCTGCCTAGCCACTCCATTGCCTTTTGCTTTCGGTAATACTCAGCGTATTGCCCCACCTGCTGGGCAATCTGGGGGCTTGGGGCATTAATGATGAAGTTTTGCGTCCGATAGGATGCGCCCATGGATAGAAACGAAAGCAAAATCAGAACTAAACCGTGTTTTGCTTTCATGTAATTTAAACCTCGTTTTTGCATCCATTCCTTACATCGCAAGGATGAACGCAAAAATGAAGCCAAGTCGTATATAAATGTTTATCTATGTTTCAATTCAAGCTTAAATGCCATCATGATCACTGTTTACGGCAAGGCTTCTGCATTTTAACAGGGATTATACCCCCTTGGTTTATGTAACAATTACAAAGTTTTGAATTAAAATTGTAAGAGTGAATAAAAAAACCCCAGCTTGAAAAGCCGGGGTTCAATCGATCCAAATCTCAGTGGCCTAAGCCTACTTTTTGAGCGGAGCCTTTTCGGGCTCGATAGCTCCGGTTGGACCAAGTTTTTTAATAAGGGCGCCTGTCGCACTGTTATAGGTGTAAATAACTCCGGCTTCGCCACCAGAAGCGATCATAGTACCATCCGCACTTGCAGCCAATGCATAAAGAAAATCTTCCGAATTGGCAAAGGTTTTGACTGCGCCGCCGGTATCAACATTCCAGATTCTCATGGATTTATCACCACTGCATGTGATGAATTGTGGGGTGACTCCGACAAATTGCAATCTAGAAATCTGCTTGGTGTGGCCTGCAATAGTTCGGGATTGTTCGCCTTTTTCAAAGTCCCAAACTTTGATTGCGTTATCTGCACCTGCACTAGCAAGAAACTTTCCATCGTTTTTCCAGCCAACATCCATCACATGATGAGTATGGCCTTCAAAAGATTTAACCGGCTTACCAGAAGGCACCTCAAAGATTTTAACAAACTTATCTGCACCGCAAGAGGCTAGCATCTTTCCATCTGGACTAAACGAAACACCAAAAGCAGTGTCACTATGTGCGCCCTTGATATCAAGCAACTGTTTGCCTGTTGCGACATCAAAAATTTTAACTTCGCCATCTTCCGTAGGTGCACCACCTGCCGTTGCAAGTAACTTGTTGTCAGGTGAAAAAGTTAGCGCAACAACCCGGTCTGCAAAACCATCGATTCGCTTTACTTCAGCGCCTGTTGCAGCATCCCAAATACGGATTTCTTGAAAACTTCCGCTAGCAAGCAATTTGCCATCAGGGCTAATTGCCAGAGATTCAACAATAGAAATGTGTGATGCTTTTGCAGGTTTGCCATCTGGGCTAACAAGATTTTTTGCTTCTAAATTCCGAACAAGTGCTCCGGTGTTGGCATCATAAACATGAACCATGTTGCCACGAGCAGCGATAAGGTTCGCTTTATCTTTTGTGATGACAATACCACGAACAGGGTAAACAGTGGCAGGGGGTATAGAGACAACAACTTTAGGTTTTACTCTAGCAGCACTAGGAGCTTTGGCGCCTTGATTAATCCAAAGTTTTAATAGGGCAAGTTCATCTGGTGTTAAAGGTTCTTCACTTTTAGGCGGCATGGAAGGGCGGGTTGTTTTGCCTGAAAGCTGATAAATCAAGCTATCTGCAGCTTTGCCTGCAACTAATGGAGTGCCCTTTTTTCCGCCTTTCATCAAGGCTTCGTAGGTCCCCATATCCAGTTTACCTTCTTTGATATTCCCGCTATGGCAGAAGTTACACTTTTTCACCAAAATCGGTTCGATATCTTTATCATAGGTTACCGGTTCAATTCGTTTGAGTTCAACAACATCAATTGGCTTGATGGGGGCTGATTTCTTGGGTTCATCGGCTGCCATTGCTGAACTAAAACCAAACAAACACAATCCAATTGCTAATCTAAACATGATAGACCCCTTGTTAGAAAAAAGCCTTTACTTAACCACGCTGACATTCGCCTTAAGTTCCGCAATTATCTCATCCTTGCCCAGAAACATTCCTTTGAATTTTAGCACAATATCATTTCTCGGCCCAGGCATAGCATCAGCAGCAACTTTTATTTTAATCTGAGTTGCCTCAGAATTGATTGCAAATTCTGAAGGTTCTAGAACGATACCTTTTGCATTTGCCGGTATAACCACTTCGACTTTATAAGTACCTTCATAGTTATGAAGCCTTTTAACTTTAAGTTCTAACTTTCCTTCAGCACCTGCTTTAACTTGAACTCCGGTATTAGTAACACTAAATTCGCCTAACACCTTAGGTAGAACCGTCAATTCCAGTGGTGTAATAACTGAAACAATATTAACAGCCGCCTTTTGCTTCCCTGCAGCGTCTTTTGCAAAACCAAGATTAGTCTGGCCACGCAATAGGATGCTATAAACACCCGGAGTTTGAGTTACGGGAACTGTTACGGGAATGGTTCCATCGTTAGCAGCGGGTGCAATACTAATAGCCTTGTTGTTGTTAACAAAGTTGGCAGGCAAATCTACCGGTTCAATTAAGATTGCGGCTTTCATTTCAGGATCGCGCTTTACTATTACAACTTTAATAGTGCCTTTATCACCCTGAACGATTTTGTTTTTATCAATCGTAGCTTTCATAGTAAGGAAATTTTTATCCCTTACTTCAGCAACAATCCCACGATCAACTCTACTGATTGCAACAATATTCTGGTTAGCAACCAAGGGCCAAACGATAGAGACAGGAATGGCCTCACGTGTTATCTTTTTCCCGTTCACAGTGGCAGTGCCAGTTATTTTGGGAATAGAAGCACTTTCAGCGGCATTCTCTTCGCCGAGAATTACCAAGCTCGCACGATTCAGAGATTCATTTATTGTTAAAGGTTCCGCTTTGGTGCCCGTTGGCAAACCTTCTGCGGTAATAACGATTTCACCTTTAAAAGCTTCTTCACGAAAAGCAAAAACTGACAGGTAATTCATGCCGCCTTTTGGGATTGTCAACACATCAGGTCGAAAGTTGGAGGAGGGCATGACCACAAGTGTGAAGTCTTCGGCTGGAGGCGCCAATCGTAATTGGTAATGATGCCTGGCACCAAATAAATTGGAGGATTGCCTACTGCCAACTAAAACAGAATAATCACCATCTTCAGGCACATTAAATAAATAAATAGCTGGGTCGGTTGTGTTAGAGCTGAGTTTGATGTTGGCCGGGTCCTGCTTATCGTCAAGTTCGGTAACTGCACTTTTGCCATCCTTACCAACAACCCTAAAAAACAAATCAGCTTGCGATCCCAAGGCTTCCCCAGTAAGCTTGATCGAGATTTTTTCGCTTTTCTTGCCGCTAAAAGAGTACCAATCCTTGTCGCCTCGTTTGTCGATTCTTCCGCAAACTAGGCAAGGAGCAGTAATTTTTTGCGCCTTGGAAATAGTATCATTTTCATCTTTTTCAAGTACAACAGGAACATCCGAAACTGTTGCAAGCACCGCGTTAGAGGATCCGGACGCATTTTTTAATCTTGCTTCAAAAGCCTTATTCCAAAGCATCTGGGGAGAAATCTTGGTCGTGTATTTGGAATAAGACAATGCTCCGGTGGTGGGGCAGGAAAGTGGGGCGCTTGTTTTCTCTAATATCACACCATCTGTTTTTTGAGTTGGGTCCAACACACCACCGGTTAAATTGCGCCCAAAATAGGTTACAGGTACGGTTTGCCCGGCAACTACAGCATTGGGAAACACCGCATCAATCCAAGGGAAGGTACCAACCATCAACCGGTAAAAATGTTCTGCAGAGCCTGCGTTGTAAGTGAATTGACAAACTCGAATCATATAATCGCCATCATTGGGAACGGTGAAATCTGCAAGGGCATCATTGCCATCATAATTCTTGCTCGAAGAAAGTAATCGGTTTTCCGTATCAAAGATTTCAACTTGTGGATTGCATTTGCTATCTAAACTGGAGGCGAGGCAACTTGCAAGAATGCGCTGTCCTTTTTTTCCTTTAATGGAAAAGAAATCAACATCCGTTTGGGCGCTGATAACGCCGTTGACAACCGTATTAATTTCTATTTTTTGAGCTTCAGGAATATCATTGTTAGGTTCTTTTTCATTAATCTCATTTAAGTCTGTTACTTGAAAAGCGCGGGAATTGCTAATGCCGGCTTTACCTGAAATTCTAACATCATGAATACCCAAAGGTGTGTCAGCAGGAACTGTAACTTTAAATTTAATTAATTTTGGTGCAGCAGGAGGCGCTGGGGCTTTATCGCTCTTTTTCGGATCAGCTTTTTTAGGGTCTTCCTTTTTTACTTCCTCAAAAACAGGCTCAGCTTTAATCCCAGGATGGCTGAAAATCATCTTTTCCAAACCTTCGAGATCGGTTCCAGCAAATAAAACTTCTACCGTTGTGCCAACTTTTGCCCCAGCAGGGCTAACCGAAAGCAATCGGGTTTGAGGCATTGCAGAGTCGAGCATCTGGCCAACGCTTTTATCAGGCTGTAAAAAAACTAATGCAATAAAGCCAAGTGCACAAATCCTGATTACTAAAAGCACATTTTGCTTCATGAAACTCTCTCCCAATCAAAAAATCGTATTTATACAGGCAAATAACCTTAAGGCTGGCGTTTTCGTCGATTAATTCTCGATTCATCGCAAGGCGGGTAACTAATTAACAATCTCATCATAAACCCAAACTAGTGCTAGGTCAAGAAAAAGAACCATGAACAATCTTGACTTCCGTATCATTATTGCAGATAAAGACTTAATGGAATATCGGGGATTGGCGCAGATTGGCTAGCGCGCTTCCTTGGGGTGGAAGAGGTCGCAGGTTCAAATCCTGTATCCCCGACTATTTTCAAAATGAAAGCCCTTCTTCTTTACCGTCGAAGGGCTTTTTGTTTTAAGGTCCTTTTTGGATAAACGGTTTTTCAAAGTAGTTCGTAAAAAGTTCATAAACATTTCATAATATCTACGTTTTTTAAGGTTATTTTCAGAAACTTCACATTTTGCCTAAAGATCAATCGCTTTCTAATCATAATTATATGAGGGAATATTATTCTCTCTATTATTCAACCATGATTATAGAAGCGCTTGGATTTTTTAATGTTGACGACTTCGAAAACCCTATTAGAAAATATTTCGCTATTGGATCCCAATGCGTGGGAAGACTTTGTGAAAACATATTACCCAATCATTCATAAGTGGGTAAGGAAGTTCATTCTTAACCGTGAAGATGCTGAAGACAAAATTCAGGATATCTTTATGGCGATTCACACATCAATAATTCGATTCGAACACAGGGGCAAGGGGACTTTCAGGAAGTGGCTGAAGACAATTTGTTTTCGGAAAATCATCGACTTTCAACGAAACCTTGAAACCTCCATTTCCACAGATTTCCAAATATCGATGGATTCATTGGAAGCTTCTGAAATTGGCATGGAATGGGATTCGAATTATGTGGAAAAAACCACAGAAGCTGCAATGAACTTTGTAAAAATAAGATTCTCCAAAGATGATTGGGATATTTTCTACAGGATTTTCGTTAACCAAGAAAAAGCTTCAGAAGTTGCAGCCTCGCTCAATGTTTCCAAAAATGTCGTTTATATTGTTCATTGCAGAGTAAAACAAAAATTTACTGAAATACTTAAAGAATTAACCGATCAGTTATAAAAGGTTTCCCCTAACTTACAACTTCGTTTTAGGGATATAAAACCTTGAACACAAATAACCCTTGCCCTTCTCGTAATGATCTGGAATCCTATTTTGATGGTTCCTCATCTGCTGATAATCTGGAATTAATCTCCCAACATATTTTTGGATGTGAAAAATGCGTTTCAGTCTTAGAAACCATCGAGGCAACTGCGCCCAAACCTCAAATCCCAAACCTTGCCAGCACAAATGTTTTTGGTGGGTTTTCATCTAAAAACTTGCAGAAAATTCTCGATATGGGGGTCTATCTACCTGAAAAAACCCATGCCCTCGTTGAACGAGTGCGTGCAGCCAATCAATCAGGCCCAAGTGTAAATATAAACCATTTTCGTTTGGTGGGCCTTTTGGGAATGGGGTCTTCTGGAATTGTGTTTGAAGCTGTGGATGAAAAGCTTAATCGAAAAGTTGCAATCAAGATGATGATTCACACCACTTCCAACAGCAAAATGCAAAATAGTTCGTTTGACCACGAAGCGAAGGCTATTGCAGCAGTTAAACATGAGTCGCTTGTTGACATTTACGAAATTGGAGAATGGAACGATCTTCAATTTATCGTAATGCCTTTTTTGGCAGGCGAAAATCTCGCAACCCGGTTGAAACACAATGAACGCAAACCTTTTATGCCAGCTCAGGCAATTCCAATTGCTATTCAAATCGCCCAGGGATTAAAAGCGCTTCATGAAACAAGAATTTTGCACCGCGATCTCAAGCCCTCAAATATTTAGCTTTCAAATGAAAAATCAGGCAGGGATAAAATAATCATTCTTGACCTCGGCCTAGCCCATAGGCTTGATACCCCGATCAACGATGGTTTATATTGTGGAACCTTAGGCTATATGTCGCCAGAGCAGACTAATGGCGATACCCTTGATGTTCGATCCGATTTATTTACATTTGGCTGTGTTCTTTTCGAAATGCTTAATGGTAAACCCCCTTTTTCATTTGCTTCCCGTGTTGATGCAATCACCTATTTTAGAAAAGGATTAACGCCTGACCTCCGATTGTTTCAGGATAAAATCCCCGGTCCCTGTTAGTTCCTTGGTACGCAGTTTAATGGAAGTGAATCGGGAAAATCGGCTAGCAACTATTTCCGAGGTTATAAAGCAACTTAAAACAATTGAAAAAAAGCTGTCCTCACCCCCGATTAGTCGCAGACTAGTAATCGCAACGGTATTAGGTGGCAGCCTTCTATTTTCTGCAGGTGTATTTCTTTTCAATAAGCAACTTTCCTCATCAGTATTTGAAACAAATTCTGATGTATTGCAAAATCAGCCTGCCGTTTTTAATAGTGTAGACAAATACTTCCTGCACCCAGTCAAAGAAATCGTCGGGATAGCCCAGGGAAGTCAGGTTAGTTTTTATGAAAACTCCAAATTAATCAACAATTTGAATCTTTCCAGAACTCCCGGGAAATGCTTTTTCTCAGACTGTGGCGATTATCTTTGTTTTTATAACCCTGGATTAATGACAATTTATTCCTATCCCGAATTAATCAAGATTCATCAAATTGAAGGTGAGCCAATCTTTTCTTTTGGTTTTATTTCCAAGGGCGATCCCAAAAAGTTCTTCTATTGCAATCGCAATCAATTCTTTTTTGTAAACTTGGACCAAAATTTTAAGGTAACCGAATCGGAACTATTTCCCTTGGAAATTAGCAGTGCAGTTTCCGATCCAAGGGGTAGGGGTTATTATTGTTTCAAATGAAAGGGGTGGTGCAATTGGTTTGATTTCTTCTGTAAGTTTAAAAATAAGTTTTAATGACAATGGTCTTAAAGATTACTATCGGGAAGGTATTTCAAAAGATCCCATAACGCAAATTTCCTACTGCAATGATGATTCTTATGTAGCGGTTTTATCTAATAAAGGTTGGGTTGGTACATTTGATGTTAAAAAGCTCTTCAGCCCATTAAATGAATATACCAATGAATCTGAAGTTAAAAATATCGGATGGAAGAACAAAGAGGTTCTGACATTTTTAAAAGACCAAGTGGTTATAGAAAAAGCGAAGCCATTGCGAATATTGAAGTCAAATTACGAATCGTTCATTAATACCGGAAGCTCCAGCCTTAAAAACCTTGCCTTGCACATGGAAGATAAACAACTATTTGTTTGGAACTGGAAGTAATTGCCCTAAAATCAACATTTTCTCTTTTCCTTTTCTTTTTGCTTTCGTTTTTTTACTTTCTTTTTCTTTTTCTTCCCCCAACTCCCAACCCTCTTCCCTCCGGGAAAAGGACCCTTCGCTTCGCTAGCCCAAGTTTCTATCCTCCACCACTTTTACAACTTTCTTCTTATTGAGCGGCGGATATCAATCCGCTGGTGCTCGCCCCACACCTTTGCTGTTTGTATTTCTGGATTCCCCGCTTTCGCGGAGAATGACGGAAGGAGTCAACACGCCTTTGTCACCCTCGCTGAAAAGCGGGGGTCCATTCTTATTCTTCCTTTTACTTGCCGTTTATTTGGGTCAGCCTGTTTTAAGACTGAGGAGTTGCGATGGGGAAGCCCCACTGCAACTCCTCCATTTGAACCTTTAGATCTTGCACCTAAGGACTGGATGATATTACCGTCGCTCACGCTTCCGGCTCTGAAAGATATGTCTTCCTTCCGTGTTTCCGTTTCTGCTTATTTCCGTGTAATTCCGTGTTAATCCGTGGCAAATGCTTCTGCTTGTTCTTCCTTCCGTGGCTTATTCTGCTTCCTTCCGTGTTAAACCGTTAGCTTTATTCATTTAAACAATCGATCAACTCGGGAAATTTTCCAATTACTCCAGCAACAATTGCATTCTGCTTAAACTGCTTGCCCAGTTTTATTGCGTCCTCTTTGCGAATATTCAAAACCATAAAACTTGCTTCAGGTTCCCAAGAATCATCATCACCCACTCCTATACCTTTAAAAAACACATACTGTTTTTCTAACAAATAACGTTCCAGTTGAGTGTTCAAAAGAGTGTTTACATCTTCATTTTGCATGACTGAATAAGGGTTGTACGCAGTGATGAATGCCCATGATTCCACATGATTGCTCAACAACAATTGCTGTAACAATGGATTCATTACGCCAATTCTGATATCGATTTCGCCAAGGGGCAAATAAACCCGATAGGTGGTGTTTTTATAAGCTTCGAATAACTCAGGATTCATAATTGAAAACCAAGGCGCCTTATTTTTCCCATGCCTACATTTAATTATCTGGCAATGGGAAAGTTCATCAGCAATAATAATTTCAAATCTAACACAATGATCACGAAAGGATCACTATGAAAAACTTTTTACTTATTGCATCGTTGGCGTCTTCAACTCTTTTTGCTTTAAGTCTTTGCGTCGCCCAAGAAAAAAAAGAAGCTGAGTGGGTCAGCATTTTTGATGGAAAAACCATGAAAGGCTGGCATGTAAGTTCTAAAACCGGGCACAGTCGGCCAAGCAAAAATCAAACTGGCGGCAAATGGGAGATTGTTGATGGAGCCATCATTGGATGCCAAGATATTCCGGGTAATGGCGGCATTATTATCACCGATGAAAAATATAGCGACTTTGAAGTTTCTATCGAAATGAAAAATGATTTCGGCCCAGATAGCGGGCTTTTTCTTCGTAGTACGGAAGATGGCAAATGTTATCAAGCCATGATTGATTATCATGCCAACGGGAATCTTATGGGCGTGTACGGCGAAGGCTTGGGTGGTAAACCCCATCTTCGTAACTTCAGCTTCCAAAAACTGGTTACGGATATCAAGGAAGATGCAGCCCCTGTTAAATTGCCTGTTCCTGCAGACAAATGGGCAGCATTCTGGAAGCATGGCGAATGGAATGAACTCAAAGCCAGCATTGTTGGCAATCCCCCTAAAGTTACCACTTACATCAAGGGCATTAAGTTCATGGAATATACCGATACGGAAAAACGGCTTCCTGATTCGGGTGGTATTGCACTTCAAGTACACGGCGGTGGCGATTTCACCAAGGAATTTGTACGCTATCGAAACATCAAGGTTCGTAAGTTAAACTAACCTTGGTGTTTGCATTTTAGTAATCCGCGATGGACCCATCCCTAAGGCGACCACGGGTGGGCCATTCCGGCTTATGAGGCTTCTTTGCAAGCTCATCTAGTTTCTGCTCATCAATCTCAGCTCCCAATCCCGGCCCCTGTGGTAGGGACGCATAACCATCCTTATCCACCGACCAGCTTTTTCTTATCAATCCTGCAGGGGTAAGCTGCGGATAATATTCGTGAATGATAAAAAACGGCGCAACTGCAGTGGCATGAAAACTTGCAGATATTCCGAGTTCGGTGGTTACCGCATGAGGCGCCAGAGGTGTGAAGTATAATTCCGCAAGCGTAGCGATTTTTACCATTTGGGTGATACCACCGCAATGAGCGCAATCGGGTTGGATCACATCCAAGCATTTTTCCTGCAAATAAGGTAGGAACTCATAAATAGTTCGGTCGCGCTCACCACTCGCTAAGGGGATTTTCACAGCCTGTTTGATGCGCTTAAATACTTCGATATTTCCAGGCACCGCAATTTCTTCTATGAAGTTTACATCTGTTGGATCCAAGGCATTTGCTAGTTGGATAAGAAAGGGTGGGGGCAGGGCGCAATGAGCGTCAAAAATAACGATACCTTTGGGACCAACTTTTTTTCTCTCCGCTTTAATGTAATCAACAAAACGTTGAAGCTCGGCAGGGGTGCCTGAAAATTCTGAAGGGCCTGCACCAGGCTTGGTTGCCCTTATCGATGGATAAACTAGAATTTTATCACGACATGGCCCACCCAAAATACGATAAATCGGGGTGTTCCAAAGTTTGCCAGTGATATCCCAAAGCGCCATGTCTATACCTGCAATGGTATGAATCATAAATGGCCCGCCACGGATATTCCTGTGCGCCCTGAAAAGTTTCTGCCAAAGATATTCAATTCGGGTTGGGTTTTCACCGTCAAGAAGTTCAAAAAGCGATGTGGCCAAAGCCGCAGCTACTTTTGGTTCTAGCTGATCAATTTCACCCCACCCTGTAATTCCATGATTGGTTTCCATCTTAAGATAAACTTTTGAACCAGCAGGCGTTGCCTTCATGCTTTTAATTCGAATCGTGGAGGATCGATCCACAACCAAGCCTGCAGGATTAGAATCAGCTTTTACATTATCATCGAGAAATGCCTGCCCAGCAGTCATAGCACCCATGGCGGCAATCAACTTGCGTCTATCTTGGTTCATATTCGTATCGCCTTGATCTTGTGATTTTAATAATCGGCTATTGAACCATCTTTAAGAGTTCGCCCAGGCCAGCGGTAGGTTTGAGGCTTTTTACCTTCTTCTTCAAGCTTTTTTTCGTCAACATCAATTCCTAACCCCGGCCCATTGGGAAGGCCTACATAACCATCGGCGTCTACTTTCCATTCCATGCGCATAATCCCCTTGGGATTAAACCCACCATTCTCGGGATAAAATTCATGGATCAAAAAGAAGGGTATGGAAGCAGTAACATGCAGGGATGCTGCAATGCCAAGATTACTTGCTGTACAATGCGGCGCTAAGGGAACAAAGAATGCTTCTGCAAGGGTGGCAATTTTTTTCATGGAAGTAATCCCACCGGTATGGCAGCAATCTGGTTGAAGGATATCCAGACAACGATGCAACAAATAAGGAAGCATTTCGTAAATAGTTCGATCTCGCTCACCTGCTGCAAGTGGGATTGAAATGTGCTGCTTTAGTCTTTTAAACACTTCAATATTACCTGGAACCGCGGGCTCTTCGATGAAAAGAAGATCATACGGTTTCAATGCTGAGGCAAGCTGAATTAAAGTTGCAGGGGGGATGGCGCTGTGGGCATCAAACATGACCGCACCTGTAGGGCCTACTTTTTTTCTAGCATCTTTAATTCGTTCAACAATGGCATCAATTGCTGCGGGGGTGCCGCTATGCTCTTCAGGCGCTGCGGGAACTTTTACTGCTTGTTTTGTGTGATAAACCCGAATGCGATCACGGGTTGGCCCACCTAATAGGCGATATACTGGGACCCCCCAAAGTTTCCCGGCAATATCCCATAAAGCCATATCGATTGCTGCAAGTGTATGAATAAGGAAGGGGCCACCTCGGATATCGCGATGGGCACGAAATATTTTCTGCCACAGATGTTCGATGCGAGTTGGATTTTCACCATTAATCAATTCAAAAAGAGATTCAGCCAAAGGTTTTGAAACCCGTGGATCAACCCCTTTAAGATCGCCCCAACCGATAATACCGTGGTTAGTTTCAATACGTAAAAACACATTGGGATTAACCCAAGTGGCACGCATTCCGGTGATTTTTATAGTGGAATGTCGATCATCAACATTGGCTGCTGGGTTGTTGGCATGGGAAACAGAATCAGCAATCAAGGCATGGCCTGCTGCTGCTGCGCCCATAGTTGCAATAAGATCGCGACGATTAAAGTTAATGGCTTTATCTCCTACAAAAAAGCAAAGTGTCTATCGAACTAGGAGGAAAATCAAACAAGGTTGGCAAGAATATATAAACAGGGGGCATCTTCCCCAATGGTGGGAACAATTAAAAGGTACCAAAGCTTGATCAAAAAGATAGGAGCAATTCTTAACTGAACAGTTTTATAAATAATAATTGGCTCTCAACGAAGCTGGTTGAAACTATAAGATTGTTTAGGATTGAATTATTTAATTGTTTTTATGTCAAAATTAGCCTTGTCGGAACCCCCAGCAGGAACATCAAACTCAACTTTACTCTCTCCATTCCATTCGGGCGGAATGGGGTCTGCACTTTTTCTGGTGGTGGGAGCGCCATCAGGGGAACTGGTTCCTGGCTTAATCGAAGTTGCGCCTTCAGATCGGCTCATGATACGAACAAGATGTTTTCCTACGATGGCCCCATCCATCGTTTCATCAGATTTAAGCGAAAATTTTCCATTTGCATCAGTAAACGCACTGGAACCACGGCCGGGGTTAGGGTTATCCTTAGTGCCCAATGGCTGAAACGAAACAACGCCCAATGCATAAGGTTTGCCGTCCAGCGTTACAACTCCTGAAACAGGAGCAAATTTTGGGGCATCAGAGCAACCGCTGTTCATCTGAATAACAATTAACGCAACTATAAAGGCGTAATATTTCATTATAAATCCAAACTAAGGAAAGATTTAAGGCACGGTATCAGGTTCGCCACCCGCCATGGTTGCCATGTTTTGCAAAAGATTTATAGCAACTGAAGTGGTGATAAAACGAACAGAACCATCGCCTATAGTAAAATTACCACCCCCGGAATGTTCGCTATTAAACGCTCGTTTACACATTTGATCTACATAAAGGCCAGGGGTTGCAACGCATTTATCATAATCCATTCCAAACAGACGACTTTCTGCACCAACCGAGGATTGGTTATAAGATGCATAAGTGTAAGCCCAAAATGTAGCGCGATTCGTTGTGGTTTTAGATGTATATTCGCCGACCATGAGGGTGTTTGAAAGGCCATCGGTAGCATTCCCAAACTTTTCAGCTCCACCCATCGTGGAAATATTTTGGCCACCGACAACTGTATTAGGCGCAATTACGCCGTTATAAGAGGTGCCCGTTGCGTGAAGAAAAGATCGGTAGGTACGATCCATAACACCGCCTGGCCATAGTGTTGGTTCAAACCCATCCCAAGCACCCCAACCCGAAGTCATATTAGCTTTGCCGCTTACCGCCCTATAACTACCATGCATCCATTGCTGAGGAGCCGCACCAGGCCCAGAGGCGGGGGACCGAAGAATCCCGGCTAGCGTATCAGATGGGCATTCATAAGACTTTACTCTCTGCATTCCTACTGCATTATTAACAGCCGCTGTATTAACCTGTAGTTGCTGATATTGTTTATAAAGGCTTTCCATTTCAATAAAAGGCAGGATTTCAATGGCCCAATTAGTGTAAGTTGGAGGGGTACAACAAGCTCCAAAATAAGTGCCACCTACTGGCAAGGCACCCTTGGCATCATGATGGTTATGCAGTGCTAAGCCAATTTGTTTTAAATTACTGGTGCATTTTAGCCTAGCAGCAGCTTCTCTAACCTTTTGAACTGCGGGCAAAAGCAAACCAATTAAAATTGCGATAATTGCAATCACAACTAGCAATTCAATCAGTGTAAAAGCTGTTTTATTATTCTTATTCATGAAACCCTATATTTTTAAAAATGAGCGATATCTTGGAAACTTAGTTTAACTTTAATTAAAATTGAATGAGAAAACAATATGAATTTGACATTAACAGCTTAAATAACAGCATTTTTAGCCAATTAATTGAAACTACTCATCATGTGCTTTAGTTCACGAGTTACCGTTTCAAGCAATACCTCAAGACACCCGGGAGCTACAGTTGCAATTTTTTCCTGATAAATCCCATACCCATAACTAGAGGCTTCCGGCAAATAACCAGGCTGCCATTCATTGGAAAGGGTGGCAATAATTACAGCATGGCTAGGAAATCGATTTCTTAAATTGATTTGAAACATCTGATAAAGTTCCCCGGGAAGGAATACCCAAAGTGAATCCCCCCATATCAATAATTGAAAAGTGTATTCATAAGTTTTAGTTCCGGGCAATGAGGAAAGCCTAGTGATCTGCCTAGTCATTTGTTCTACAAGTGCCCTGAAATCTCTGGCACTCGCTTGATCACCTGAACTTAATGCTTTTGTTTCTTCGTGCTGCCAGTGAAGTAACTGAGCCTTAGTTTCTTCTAATGTCGGCAGATCCGACCTATAAGGAAGCTGAATGGTAACTTCTTTAAACCCCCACCTTTTTTTAGAATATAGTTCTTCTTTTTGTAATGGCTGATGATTCCATATCCCTAGCGTTGCCCCTGAAACAACGGGGCCTGAATATGTAAAACAAGTAGAAGTGGGCGCTAGGCTTTCCAACCCAGATAAAACAGCAAAACCAAGTTGCCTGCCATTGCGATCAGCAACTTTATGATCTCCAACAAATCCATCTTTTGGGCCAAGATCTCCTGAAGACCCTTGTAAGAAAAGGCAGGGCGCAAGTGTTTCTTTTTCAATTATCTCCCGCATTGAACCAATATAATCGGGGCTTATTTTCGTGTTTTCCCAAGCAAGAGTAGTTGGATGGCACGCATAATTCACCAGAGTTGCCAAGCATTTCCCATCAACATTTTCAATTCTTGCTACTAGCACAGTATCATCCGCCAACCCTTCGGGATTAAAACCACAAACGAACTGCTTTGATGTTTCGTCATAATAATCGCGATGGGCTGCCAAGTTACAACGGGTAGAACCAAAAGTAACAAAAGCTGACTGACTGCTATTCATTGCACTAAAAGCAGTAGATGCACATTTTTGTATTAAGCTATCTAGATAAGGGCCAATGAGGTCGCCCCCAGGAAGGTTGGAACGACTTCTTGACATCCAGCCAGAGCCGTGGGTATGCGACAAGCTTACTACAACATTGAATTCATTAATATTACATGAAGTGGAAACCAATTTACGAATGGCCTTGATTTCAGCACCATCAAGAATGCAATGATCCATGGTGATCAAAACGAATTTTTCAGAAGGCTCATCTGCATGCGCTATCCAAAGCACTGTAAGCATTAAAGGGCGATGCACACCCGTGGCCTGATCATGCTTTGCAGCCCCCCACATTCGATGATAAATTCCGATTGGTGGAGTGATGTCTAATTGAGCAACACCAACATTACCAATGCTTTGTCTTGAATCGACTTTGGTAATCATGAAACTTCCTTGCCAAACAAAGGGCCTTTGGGGTTTAAAAATGACCAAATCAAGGCATCGAGTGCAAAAATTCCAGCAAACAAAAAGAGTGCGAAATCCCAATTGTGATTTTTCTCAATTATTCTACCAACCACCAATGGGAATAATCCTGCCCCGATATTGCCACACATATTCATGGTGCTAAAAACAGTAGCGATGTTACGGCCCCCAAAATCGATAGCTACTGAGTAGCCACTGACTCCACCAAAAGCAGCCCAAAAAGCCCCAAGTGCCATTAGAAAAACGGATGTGTTCGTATCAGTGACATAATTTGCGGTTACAAAAAGCATGGAACAAATAATCATACCTGCAACCGCAATCCCCTGCCTACTTAATCGTTTATTCCCAGTTGCTTTGTAAATCCATTCACTTGAAATACCACCTAAAAGTCCCCCCGCCATCATTCCAATGCCAGGCCAAGATGTCATACGACCAGCTTCAAGATTGGTAAGGCCTCTTGTTTCTTCCAAAAATCGTGGAAACCATGTGCTGAAAAAAACCATCGCAGCGGCTCTTAAAAATTGTTGCGCACATAACAACCACATTGATGTGCTGCTAATCAATACCATCCAATCAATTTTATTTGCATTATCTGAGCCTGTAGATGGAGAGGTTTCCTTTGCATCTGATGTAAAGTAAAAAAATAATGTGGCCCATAATATGCCAGGTATTCCATATATAAAAAAGGTTTGCTGCCAAGTTGTGCTAGTAAGAAGTTGGGCGGTAAGGGCAGGGGCCAGAGCACCACCAACTGCCATGCTTGAGGCAAGAAGCCCAGAGGCAAAGGCTTTGCCGCGATCTGAAAACCAAGCACCAATGGCCTTTGCAGATGCAGGAAATATCCCCGCTTGCGCTATTCCCATGAGTCCCCAGAAAATCAAAAGTTGCTCATAGCTAGTCGCTAACCCAGCAATAGCGGTAAAAATCGACCAAGTAATTGCATAGAAAACCAAAGCTTTTCGGCTTCCGAGATAATCTGCAAGCCAGCCTGATGGAATCTGAAAAAGGGCATATCCCCAATACCAAACAGCCATCACCAAACCCATGGATGCAGCATCCATATCCAATTCTTGCTGGATAATTTTTGTGGGAACACTTATCGCAGAGCGCTGGACATACGCAATCAGGGCAGCCATGCAAAGCATGCTTAGCACCCAGTAACGCATCACGATTGCTCCAAGGATATCGCTTTATCAAGAATTTGAAGCAGCCTTAATATTTCATAAGAAGTTTCAAGATCAAGATCCCAAGAGTAAGGCGACCTACGCACCTCATTTTTAAATATACCCCTGTGCTTTAGAATGAATTTTTCGATTGCCAGAAATCCATCCAAACCCGCCTGCAACTGCAGTGCGACTATTGCGCAGATAGGAAAATAAACACGATAAGTCGTTTGTTCATCTCCATTAACCAACGCATTCCACAACGAAACAATTCCGTCAAGAAGATCAACACCAGGCATGGTTCCCGTTATTCCCCTTCTAAAACTATCTACCAACAGAATTCCACCAGAGCCTTCAAATATTTTAGCTTTTCCTGATGATGCATCTCTTAATGCAGAAAGATTTGGGCCGATAGGCGATGCTTCTGGTTTAAACAGGATCTTCTCGTTGCCATAAAGCTCAAGTAGCTGAATATAAATGCGTAAGGGAATCGCTTGGCCTACATAACCAGAAGCATCTTGAACAATCAAAGGCAGGTTCACCTCTTCTGCAAGTGTTCGGAAATGCTTTAAAACAGCTTCTTCTGGAAGGCTTGTTGTGACTGGAGGAATGGCCATGATGCCATCGCAACCTGCTTTTTCAGCAGCCTTAGCATACACTAATGCTTGTTTTGTGCTTTCTGCACCAACCCCTGCAAAGGTTGCACCTCTTCCTTCAGTAAACTGAACAATATGATTGGTAAGGGCGATTCTTTCTTCGAATGTCAGTCGTAATATCTCCGAAACCATCCCAGTACCTAATCCTTGAGCATTTACTGAAAAGATCCAATCGATTTCTTTTTTTAAGGTTTTCTCATCGATTGTTCCGTCATCTTCAAATGGAACATGAACAATCGGCAACACTCCTGCTAATTTTTTTTTCATGACTATTACCAATCACCTACGCTGCCATCGGTATAAAACACACGCTGCGGTAATTCCTGTTGGAATGGATGTTTAATTAACTCGGCTTCATTAATTTTAATACCAAGCCCAGGCCGGGTATTGGGTTTTACAATCCTACCTTTACGCTCGGTGATAAAACCTTCTTCAACAACATCCTGCCTCCAGGGAACATCATTATGAACTGTTTCGCAAATAATATAACTTGGTTGAGAAAACCCAAATTCAAGGGAAGCGGCAGTGCTAACTGGTCCCTGCGGGTTATGCGGGGCTAAAGATATTCGATAAGCTTCAGCTAATGCTGCGATTCGTCGGGCCTCACTTAATCCACCGCAATGCGTGATATCCAACTGGCAAATCTCACAGGCACGCGCTGCAAATAGATCCCTGAATGCCGAAAGATTTGTAACCCTTTCGCCCGTGGCAATCGGTGTAGAAACAGAACTATTAATTGCCGCAAGCCCTTCAACACTTTCGGGCCAACATGGTTCTTCAAGAAAATATAAGCCGTATGGTTCCAGCGCTTTGGCAAACTGCATCCCCATTGCAGGTGATGGTCTAGCATGGCAATCCACCATGATATCAATGGAATCGCCAACAGCTTCACGCATCGCAGCAACGCATGCCTCTGCTGTTCGAATCGGTTTTCTTCCTTCTAAAGGAAGCGTTGGGGGAACAGCCATGGATTTAAAAGCCGTAAACCCATCTTCTACTGCTTGAAGCGCAAGGTCTGCAAAACGATTAGCATCTTCAGAAGCGGTTTCATAAAAGTCTTCCATTTTTCCACCGCCAAGATGGCAGTAAGTGCGAATATGATCACGAACAGGCCCGCCCCATAACTTTGAGCAAGGCACCCCGAGAGATTTCCCCAGTATATCCCATAATGCAATGTCAATTCCTGCAATGGCGGTAGACCGCACGATACCATTGCCATGCCAGAAATGCTGGCGGTACATCATCTGCCAAAGGTATTCAATCCGGGTTGGATCTTGCCCGATAAGAAGTTCCGCCAAATCATCAATAGCACCAACAATACTTCGAGTATGCCATTCTAGCGTTGCTTCGCCCCAACCAAAAAGGCCATCTTGATCAGTTAATACTTTTACAAAAATCCAGTTTCTCATTCGCGCATGGCATACATGAGATTCAATTGCAGTAATTTTCATAACCTTACTTTCCTTTTGATCAATCAACTATCAAGCAATTATTTCTTTAACCAAATTCCCATGCACATCGGTCAATCTGAAATCACGACCTGCATAACGATAAGTTAACTTTTCGTGATCCATTCCAAGCAGATGAAGCATTGTTGCATGAAGATCATGAACATGCACAGGGTTTTGTTCTGCCTTAAAACCAAACTCATCAGTAGAACCAACAACCGTTCCACCTTTTACCCCGCCACCGGCCAACCAACAAGTAAAACCATAATGGTTATGGTCTCTGCCACTTAATCCGGGCATTTCAGCTACAGGCGTTCTGCCGAATTCTCCACCCCAAAGAACAAGAGTGCTGTCAAATAATCCGCGTTGTTTAAGGTCCAAAAGAAAAGCAGCGATTGGTTTATCCCAATCACCTGCAAGTTTTTTATGCTGCTTTTCCAAACTGTCATGGTTGTCCCATGGTTGCCCTGCACCGCTCCATACTTGGATAAACCGAACACCTTTTTCAATTAATCTTCGGGTATAAAGCAATTGCCGACCATTGGTTGTATCGCCATAAAGTTCCCGAATGGATTTGGTTTCTTTTGTGAGATCAAAAACATCGGTGGCTTCTGATTGCATACGAAAGGCAAGTTCAAAACTTCGGATTCGCGATTCAAGTTGTGGATCAAAATTACGAGAAGCTAAGTTTTGGTCATTAAGAAGCTGAACTAGATCCAACTGTTTCCTCTGTCGAGCGATAGGCATTTCGGAATTCCGAATGAACGCTACAAGTTTTTCAGGGTCAGAGTTTTTAGTATCTAAATAAGTTCCCTGAAATACACCAGGTAAAAAACTAGAGCGCCAGTTTTGCGTGGTCACAATAGGGTAACCACCCGGACACATTACTACAAATCCGGGGAGGTTTTTGTTTTCAGATCCAAGGCCATAGGTTACCCAAGAACCAAAACTTGGGCGGGGAAGACGGCCATCACCACAATTCATCAACATTAATGATGGTTCATGATTTGGAACATCAGCATGCATGGAACGGATAATGCACATATCATCAACATGCATTGCAGTGTTTTCAAAAAGTTCGCTTACTTCAATTCCAGATTGCCCATGTTTTTTAAACTTAAAAGGTGAACGCATTGCTGCGCCTGTTTTTCTTTCCGTACGAAGGTTGGCATCAGGCAAAGGCTTTCCATGATATTTATCAAGCATTGGTTTAGGATCAAAAGTATCAACTTGCGATGGTCCGCCATTCATGAATAAATGAACCACATGTTTTGCTTTTGAGGGGTAATGCGATTTCTTTGGAGCGAGGGGATCCATTTTTCCAACTTCAGCATTTGATTCATTAATCATTAGGTCAGCAAGTGCTAATGAACCAAAACCAGTTCCAGATCTTAACAAGGCTTCACGCCTTGAAATTAAAGTCATCTCGGTCTCCGTTTAGTCAACAAAGGCAAACTCGTTGGTTAAAAATAATCCGTGAGTTAAATCTAGCCATGCTTCGTTTTCATTAGACCCCATGACGAAATTTATCATCTGAAGCTTTTCTTTTGCAGTGGGTTTTCGGCATAATACAGCAAGCATGATTGCATCTGCTTTTTGATCAGTGCTTTTAATTACTTTAATCGTATTTAAATTCAAAACTTTCTTTGCTGCTTCCCGAACAAAAGGTCCATTCATCAAATACAAAGCTTGTGTAGCAACGGTTGTAGATGTTCTTTCCACGCTGGAAGACGCGGGGTTGGGAATATCAAATGTGGCAAGAAGGCTAGGAAAATCAAGTCTATCGATAAATCCATAAACAGCTCTGCGATTTTTGCCTGTAAAAAAAGGAATCGAGGGGCCTCCTAATTTTAAATCTAGACTCCCTGAAACTGATAAAACCGAATCATGAAGCGATTCAAAATCAAGCCTTCTTCGATTTTGCTTCCATAATAGCTTGTTTTCAGGATCCACCTTAAGGCAATCTTCACGATCATTGCTGCATTGTTTATATGTGTTCGAAGTTACGATAACCTTGTGAAGGTTTTTTATACTCCAATTGTTTTGCATGAAAGACATAGCAAGCCAATCCAGTAACTCGGGGTGAGTGGGAAGATCACCACGAATCCCAAAATCACCAGGAGTTGCCACCAAGCCTGTTCCAAAATGATGAGTCCATACTTGGTTTACAAAAACTCTGGCAGTTAGTGGGTTCGAATTTGAAGCAATAGATTTTGCTAATTCCAATCGCCCGCTTCCGTTTACAAAAGCCTGACGATTCGGGGCGAGTGCTTTAAGAAATTGTCTTGGGACTTTATCCCCAATCCGATTAGGCTGCCCCCGAATAAAAATATTAGGTTCGTGAGGAGTTTCAGAATCCACAAGGGCCATAGATCTTGGTGGGCCTTTAATCGAATGTGTTTCAAGGTCTTTGATAAGGATCTTGTATTCGCCTTGTGTTGCACGATCAGGAAAAAGGTCTAAGAAACCCCAATCCATAGCCAAAGGTACATCAGCAGGAGAGTTTGGCCCATAAAGAGCAGAGCGAATCATTTCAGCGTTTTTATCTTCTAATGGGATTTTACCGCCAGAAGAAAGCCAGGCTTTCTCCGTTTCACCAAGCAGTTTTCCGTAAGTATCAGCAACTTCCTTCATTGACTTGGGTGGAACTCGAAATGTTTTTAAAACAAGCGGGTTATCAGAAGAAAGTTTTTTAACTTCAAGTGCAGATGATGAAAAGGTGGAAATATCGAGAGTGGCGTAACGATGCCATAGCGCCCAAGTAGGATCTTTTTGGATTTTCATTCGTTCTAAAAATGCGCGCCATCTTGCAATCATTGCTGGATTAAGATCACCTTTATCTGCAAGCAGCATAAAATCATCCGCAGGAGGTTGATTACCTGCTTGATATGCCGCAAAAAGATAATCTCCCGCTCTGGCCCTTGCCTGAGTTACAAGGTCGCGATGCTTTAACTGTACAAAATCGAGTAGTTTCTTTTCTTTGATTTTTAGTTCTACCGCAAACTTTTTATATTCATCAGTTTTTGGCTCTTCTCCGTAAATAGGAGCGATCATGGGCTCCATTGAACTTCGCATAATCCCATATAGCGAATAATAATCAGCAGTTGGTATCGGATCGAATTTGTGATCATGGCATCGGGCGCAAGATACTGTAAGGCCCATTAAGCCACGCGTCATCACATCGATTCGATCATCAATAATGTCATGGGTATTCCCCATGAAGTGCCCGCCAACAGTTAAGAAACCTAATGCTGCAAGAGATTTTTTATCTTTCGTTTCAAGTTTATCTGCTGCGATTTGTTCGATGATAAATTGATTGTAAGGCAAATCGTTATTAAAAGAATTGATTACATAATCACGATAAGTCCAAGCCCATGGGTAGTTTTTATCTTCAAAAAAAACATAACCTTTATTATCCGCATACCTTGCAAGATCAAGCCAATGCCTAGCCCAGCGTTCTCCATACCTAGGAGAAGCAAGCAAATGATCTACTACTTTCTCATAGGCATCAGATGATGGATCATTTTCAAATGCAGAAATCTCTGAATAAGTAGGCGGGATCCCAATTAAATCCAAAAATAAACGTCGAATCAAAGTCCGTTTATCAGCAGTCGCAGATTGTTTGATCAACCTTTTGTTCAATTTTTGGTGAATAAACGAATCAATAGGGTGGGACATTTCGTTACTAGGGGGAACAGTTTTTTTTACGGGTAGAAATGACCAATGCTCTGTTTCAGATTTGGGATTTTTCAAGATGATATTAATACTATCTGGCCAAGGTAAGCCCAAGGTAACCCATTTCTCGAAATCTTTAATTTCAATGTCGGAAAGTTTTTTATCACGAGGCATTTTTAATTGCCCTTCGTGTTTTATCGATGCGATTAATTTGCTTGCGTTTGGATTACCTAAAACGATTACAGCACCGCTTTTACCACCCTCAATTATTGCATTCCTAGAATCTAGGCGCAGTCCACCTTTTTGCACTTCTGTTCTATGACAACCAATACATCGTTCCGATAATACAGGACGGATTGATCGTTCAAAAAAATCATCTTCAACTTTGCCTGCTTTTGTGTAGCACACAAAAAAACAAAGAAACAATAATGAAATTAAAAATTTTGACATACTGCCCTTGGTGTGACTTTCTTAATTTTATTTTCATCAATTTTTAATATTACAGCAAGGAATATCTAAATAATTAAGCAAAGAAATATGGATGACTTTATGGTAATATGTTGATCTTTGTTTAATTTCTTAAATAATTCTTAGTTTAGTTTATTTATCAATAACAAAATCAAAAAGATATTTTGCTTCTTAGAAAGTCTATGACCAGATCATGCCAAATTTAGATGCAAACAACTATCGATTGAACCCATTTGATGTTACCAAGTTTTGGTCTTTAAAAGATTATCCAAATCTAGAGCTCGGTTTGATGATTTTAAATCAGAACCCTTAAATTATTTTGCAGAAGTGGAGCAAGGTGAAGATTTATACATTATTATGGGAGAAGCGGAGAAAGCCAGATTGGCTGATAATATAACTGTTGGTATTTCCAGAGTTAGCAATAGAGAGACTTTTTAAAAAGTATAGAATATTTCTTGCACGCTGATTCCGACCTCGTAAACAGGCTTAAGAAATGTTTAAATCCAAAAGCCAGTGCAATACCTTAGTCAATTTAGTTTCATGGAACGGTGATAAAATGTTTCGATTTTTTGTTACGGGAATTGTGTTAATAGCAATTGCTAGATTTTCTTTTGGCGAAGCATTAAATTGGCCTACTTGGAGAGGCCCGCAATCAAATGGCATTGCACCAAAAAACGCAGCACCACCCATCAGGTGGAGCGAAAAAAACAATATCAAATGGAAGGTTGAATTACCGGGGAAAGGAAGTTCATCGCCCATCATTTGGGGTGATGACATTTTCTTAACAACTGCAATCAAGACTGATCGTATTGCAAAAAAAGACGAGCAACCAAAACGAAACGAAAATTTTGAAGCCAAAACTGTTCCTACAGCAAATTTTTATCGTTTCGAAGTCCTATGCTTCGATAAAAATACTGGCAAATTGAAATGGAACAAAATCGCAAACGAAGCTTTCCCACACGAAGGCCACCATTCTACTCATTCTTATGCAGCGGGATCTTGTGTCACCGATGGCAAAAGACTTTATACCTCATTTGGCTCGTTTGGTTTTTATTGCTTCGATTTGTCTGGAAATTTATTATGGCAAAGAGATTTTGGCAGATTAACCACCCGTTTAGGTTGGGGTGAAGCTGTTACACCATCTTTATTAAATGATTCACTGGTTTTAAATCTTGATCAAGAAGTAAACTCTAAAATCGTTGTGCTAGATTGCAATACTGGAAAAACCAAGTGGGAGAAAGATCGCGATGAAAAGACAACGTGGAATACACCTTTAATTGTTACTCATCTAAATAAAACCCAGGTGATTTTAAATGGGACTAATCGAGTTAGATCTTACAACCTTGCGGATGGATCCTTGATTTGGGAAACATCCGGGATGACTACCAATGCCATTCCCTCACCTATTTCTGCAAATGGTATGGCCTATGTGATGAGCGGTTACCGCGGAGCCGCTGCTATTGCGATACCTTTAAATTCAACCGGAGTATTGGATACAGCAGAAAAAGTTGCTTGGCAATACGCAAAAGGGACCCCTTATGTTCCATCGCCCATTATTAATGAAGACATGTTGTATTTTACCAAAGCTAATACAGGCATATTAACCGCACTTGATTTAAAAACGGGTAAGCCGATATTTGAAGAATTTAGGTTAGAGAATACATCAACCTTGTATGCTTCTCCTGTCATTGCTAACGGAATGATTTATTTTATGGACAGAGATGGCACTACGGTGGTTATTAAAACTGGAAGAAAGCCTGAAATAATTGCAACCAACAGATTAAATGAATCGATCGATGCTTCTCCAGCCATTTCAGGTAAAACGATGTTCATTCGTGGAGAGAAACATCTTTTTGCAATCGAAGAATAAGCACTATGCTATGGTAAATGATTTTTAGTGTGTAACTAGATTGGTTTTATGCATTAATATATCTTGAATAAATATGATTGCGTTAATTTAAATACCAAGGGTAGCATGATGATGATTAAGATAAGTTTATTTGTTTTCATGGTTATTAGCTTCGAAGAACCGGACACCTCGATCATCCGAAAAAAATTCGATCAATTGAAAACCAAGGGAACTGCCGAAAGGGTTATCGCAGTTAATGATGGTACCAAAACAACGTTTTTCAAACGAAAGTTTGAGCTTGTTAGTTACAACATAGAAACCACAAGTACAGGGAATAAAATTATCCCCTATTTTGCTGTGGTAAAATTTCGGGCCAAAGTTAAAACATCAAAAGAATTTGAAACTACAGAACTTGCTTCTAACGCTGTTTTAAACAATGAATCGGAATCTTTTCTCCAATGGCAAGCTATTTACAGGCTTGTAAAAGAAAACTGGGCACTGGAAAACATAGTATATCGTTCATCGAATGGTGAAGTATTTGGCGATTTGAAAAACACCACAGATGCAAAGCATTTTATCTTTGATTGGTTTAATGCACTTGATGGTTATTAAACGCACGCAAATAAATAAAGCCAGTGGGTAATTTATCTCCCCACTGGCTTTATTAGTTTTTAATTATCGATTACTGAACAGTTACATTGAATGTTTTAATCGTTGCTTCATTACGATTATCGATCAGCGTAACAGTAATTACTGCTGTTCCCGCATTTCCACCTGCAACCAACTGAACCTGACTAGGTGAAAAAGTTCCATTTAAACTTCCAATGGTCGCAGTCACAATAGATGGATCACTACTTGATACTAAATAATTCAAAAACCCTGTAGGGGTAGCACCTGTAATGGTATTCGTAATTGCTAAATTAGTTGTTGCAGTGCCCACTGGACTGGAAACAGTTGCTGGACTCACGGGAGCCGGTAAAGTAGCTCCAGTTAAAACGGGTAAAGTCTCAAGAGTAGAGGTATTGACCGTTGCTTTTTGCGTAGGAGAATAACTGGTTGAAAAACTTTGTAGATTTGTCAAGCTAGCAGAATTGGCAACATTACCAAATACTGCATATCCATTACCAGTTTGACCAAGCGAACTCGTGTTATCAGTAAGGTTAAAATAGAATTGGCTTGTAGCACTATTTAAATCAGAAGTTCGTGCCATGGCTAGTGAGCCAATAGCATTTGGGCGAGAAGCATCAAATTCATTAACAATGGGCTGATAGGTTGCTACATCAGTAAAACTAGTAACCACACCATTTGCAGAATTTGTAGTAAACTGTCCGCCCTGAAGAATTTGGGATGCACCAGTACCTGAAAGATTGGCCATACGATGGAATAAATCATCCGTATATGCATTATTCTGAACATAACTTAGAAAGTTAGTTACAGAAACAGGAGCGGCGGAATCCAATAAAGTCACATCAATAGCACCTTTGGAGGTGTTGAAAGTGATCGTGGTATTCGTGGTATCAGGACTTAAATTAAAAGCTGCAAGATTGTAATACGTTGTTGAATTTTTTGCGACCGTAGAGTCAGTAAATGCTTTTATCTGAGTCATGGTAAAGCCAGTTGCAGTACCAGAACCAGCAGTAGGGGCTGTAACCCCAGTGTTAACGCCTGAAGCCCAAAGTCCTAATGAAACCTTTGCAGGGGTAAGCCCACCAAGACCAAGATTTTGGGTAATGCTTTGCCCTTCAACAATATTTAATTGAGCAGAGGTTGCAGTTGTACCAGATAAAAATCCTGCAGGAGTTGATCGAGTAACGGTGTAAGAACCAGGAAGAAGTTGATCAATCGAGAAATTACCATTTGAATTAGTAACGATAGAATAATTTACAGACCGACCAGTTGTGGTCTCGCCTGTAATTCCAATATTAACACCAGAAACACCTTTGGTGCCCCCATCTACTATGACAGACCCCGTGAGCAAGCCGTTGGCATATATGATATTTGTTGTAGGTGTGATTCTTTCTTCAAAAGATTCTAACTCTGGCCTGAATGAAAATAAACTGGATGGTTTTTTGCTTTTCTTAACTTCAGCGCCTCTTAACAATTTAAAAAATTTGTTTAACATCTATATCTCCCCAAGTAAAAATAACCATCTGTGAACTCAATGAATAACCCCTACTTATTACTTAATCGGCATAAAGCTTAATGAATTATAGGCGAGAGGCTGAAAAATGAGCAAAAAAATTTAATAAATCTGGATGCGCCAACCTATCCCCCCAGCTTTTACCAGCCTTACAATCATTATTTAGAACATTTAGTGCAAAATTGGTGCAATCTGTATTTCCAATAAAATTAGCAAAGTTAACCCAGTTTATTGCCGATAATTACTTTGTGCATGGTAGGCATTTATTAAAATGCAACAAAAACTACCACATGTATTTGCAAAGCTTGGGAGCTTATTATGAAGAATTTAAAGTCATTATTTGCATTGTTGGCGATCACCTCTTTGGCTTATGGTCAAAAAGAATTACCCGGAGATAATGCACCTGCAGCCACCAAAACCGAAGCTGCTGAAGTAAACGACGCACTTAATAATGCTGAACCAAATGCCAGAAGCAAATCATGGGCTGATGCCGAATTTTTACTTTGGTGGATGAGAGGCCAAAATTTACCTGCAATCGCAACTACTAATCCTGCAGGAACAAGTGCAAGCCAAGCTGGAGTACTAGGAGCACCTGGCACCTCAACAATCATCGGGGGGGCATGGGCCAATGATGGCATGCGTACTGGTGGAAAGTTTTCCGCAGGCTATTGGCTTAATAACGCACAAGATATTGCGGTCGAAGCGGATTTCTTTTTCTTGCAGAATCTCACCGAATCTTACAATCAAGTCTCAGATGGTTCTACAATTCTTGCTCGCCCATTTAATAATGCGCTTGATGGCACACCTTCTGCTGTTCGCATTGCTTTTCCTGGTGATGTTTCCGGGAGTATCTCTGCTCAAGTTGCAACCAACGGATTTGTAGGGGGCGGCATTGGTTTAAGGCAGAATCTTACCTCTTTTCAGACTAGTAATTTTAGACTTGATGCCCTTGTTGGTTACCGCGCAATGACTTTTTCTGACAAGGTAAATATTGACTCAAACTTAACTAGCATAAACCCTGATAATGCAAATTTCGTAGCAGTTGGCACCACAATCAATGCATCCGACAGATTTAGTTCCTCGAATACATTTAATGGTTTTGACACAGGATTTGCGGGTGAATACAACACCGGTAAATTCTCTTTTCAATCTTCGTTTCGCATAGCCTTGGGTATGACTCAAAGTAATGTGAAAGTTAATGGTAGCACTACAACTTCTGTACCAGGAACCGACAGCATCAGTTCGGTTGGTGGGCTTTACGCTTTATCAAGTAATATTGGAGATGTAGGTAATAAGGCTGTTTCGATTATCCCCCAATTTAATACTAAGGCTGGGTATATGATTACTGATTCAATTAAGGCGAGCTTGGGTTACAACTTCTTGGTTTGGAGCGGTGTGGTAAGGTCTGCAAACATGATTGATACTACGATTAACCCAAATCTTATTCCAGGCTCTTCAACAACTGGCGGACCAGCTAGGCCTTCACTTAGCATGGCCCAAAGCGCAATCTGGGCTCAAGGCCTTACTTTTAGCTTGGAATACAACTACTAAGCAGCTTAATGGTAATGCCTGGCCAAGCCAGTAACAGGCATGTTCAATAAAGTGGCAACAATTGCTTAATAAACAAGCATCATGGCTATATGTTGAACATCTAGAAAACACATCGCAATATCATTCAGCTTTTTACCACTCATTTTTCCAGTTGTTTTAGCTAATCAACTCATTTATCGCCTTATCAAGCAAAAACAAATCCCATTGGCATGCAGTTTGCTTTTATTAATTAAAGGGGTGCTCCATTTTAGTTTTTTCTAGGGTTTTACAATGGGTTCACAAACATCTTCATCAAATAGAATACTTGGAATTGAAGACTCTTCTGCAATTAGGCAACAATCTATTTTTCATCCCTACAAGCCTCACCTTAATGCACGTGATGAACTTATCGATTGGAATGGAAAACCTCATCCGCATTGTAAAACACTCGTAGACGCGATCGGAAAACTATCTTCAAATGAGTTCCAAGACAAAAGGTCTGCTGCTGATCTTGCTTTTGTAACCCAAGGAATAACTTTTTCTGTTTATTCAGACTGCAGAGGGGTTGAAAAGATATTCCCCTTCGACCTTGTGCCTAGGCCGGTTGAGAGAAAAGAGTGGTCCCGATTAGACATAGGTCTTAAACAGCGGACCAAAGCTCTTAATCTCTTTCTTTATGATGTTTATCATGAGCAAAATATTATTAAAGACAATGTAATACCAAGGGAAATGATTGAATCTTCCAAAGGCTTCCGAAGAGAAATGATTGGTTTTACACCGCCGGGCAAGCAATATATCCATATCGTTGGAACTGATTTAATTCGAAATCCTGAAGGTGAATTTTTAGTACTTGAAGATAATTGTAGAACTCCTTCAGGCGTTAGTTATGTAATAGAAAATCGCGTTGTCATGAAACGTATTTTTCCAGACTTATTTAAAAATATAAAAGTTAGAAGAGTTGAAGATTACCCTCAAAAACTTCGGGATGCTTTATGCTCGGTAGCACCAGAGAATTCTGGCCCTAATCCTCGGCTTGCTTTACTTACTCCCGGACCTTTTAATTCAGCTTATTTTGAACACACCTTTCTAGCTGGCAATATGGGTATTGAACTTGTAATGGGTAGCGATCTCTTTGTTCATAAAGATCGTGTTTACATGAAAACTACAGGCGGACCTAAACGTGTAGACGTTATTTATCGAAGGGTAGATGATGAATTTCTTGACCCTAAAGCATTCAGATCAGACAGCATGCTTGGTGTACCTAATCTTTTTAATGCCTATCTAAAAGGAAATGTGACCATTGCAAATGCTATAGGCACTGGGGTTTGTGATGATAAAGCTATCTATCTTTATGTAGAGGATATGATTCGTTATTATCTTTCTGAAGAGCCGATTCTTAAAAATGTACCAACCTATATTTGCTCCAAAAAGAATGACCTTTCCTACGTGCTTGATAATTTAGAAAAATTGGTTGTCAAAGCTGTCAACGAATCCGGTGGTTATGGCATGCTAATGGGACCATCATCTACATCTGCTCAACGATCTGAATTTAAAGAAAAGATCAAGGCAAACCCTAGAAACTATATCGCCCAACCTGTAGTCACTTTGTCGGCTTGTCCAACTTGGACAGAGGAAGGGTTGGCGCCAAGGCATGTTGATCTTCGTCCTTATGTTGTTAGTGGAACCGATACATGGGTTTTGCCTGGTGGTCTTACCCGCACGGCTTTGGTAAAAGGCTCACTGGTAGTTAATTCGAGCCAGGGCGGCGGAAGCAAAGATACTTGGGTGATGGAGACCGATGTATGATATCTCGCTTGGCGGAACACTGTTTTTGGCTAAGCAGATATATTGAACGCGCAGAGAACATCGCTCGTTTACTAGAGGTAAACCAAAATTGGTTGCTCGACTTTGATATTCCCCTTGAACTACAATGGAAACCACTCCTTATTATCAGTGGCATTCATGATTACAAAGGTAATCTTGACAAAGAATCCATTCTAAATTTTATGACTTGGGATCAAGAGAACCCTTGCAGCATTGTTTCTTCGATGACTCAAGCAAGAGAAAATGCGAGAGTCATAAGAGAAATTATAAGTGCTGAAATGTGGGAACGACTCAATTATAATTATTTATGGCTTCAAAGTAATACAGCTAAAGATTTATACGATAACAACCGGTACGAACTTTACAACCAGATCAAAAGAATCAACCAACTTCTTCAAGGCATTGGCGAAAGCACCATGCTTAGAACTGAGGCTTGGGAGTTTTACCAATTTGGCAGGCATTTGGAAAGGTCGGGCCAAACAGCAAGAATATTAGATGTCAAATACCATATGGTTCAAAGTAATCCTGATATCTCTGGATCAAATATCGAGATATCTTACTGGACTTCGATTTTAAAGAGCTGCTCAGGGTATGAACCTTTTTTGAAACATGCCAATATTATTGAAAATCAAGTAGGAAATGCAGTTGCAGAATTCCTTATTCTTGAAGAGTCTTTCCCTAGGTCTGTTCTATATTGCCTAAAAGAATGCCTTAATTCCGTAACAGCGATTTCTCATAAATCAAAATCCAAAATCAGCAACACAACAATCGAATCTTTAAAAACATTAAATGCTTGGCTTTCAAAAGATGAGACCAAGCAGTCTATCAAGGTTCAGCTTCATCCTATTCTTACTAAAATAGTCGATAATGTTCATTCGATAAGCGATTCAATGACTAGAACTTATTTTGATTTTAATCCTGATGATCATGTTTTAGAAATGAATGAAATCGAAAATATTAATTCCTAATCATAATAAGGAAAGTTAATGGCTATCAAGGTTGCACTTACACACACGACCGAGTTCACATATGATAGGCCCGTGACTTTAACACCCCAAGTGGTCAGGTTGAAGCCAGCTCCTCATTGTCGAACTCCAATCAAAAGTTATTCTCTTAAAATTGAACCCTCTGAACACTTTATTAATTGGCAGCAAGACCCTTATAACAACTATCTTGCCAGAATTGTTTTTCCTGAACCTACCAGAAAATTTAAAGTAACTGTTGGCCTTATAGCAGAGATGATATCCATAAATTCGTTTGATTTCTTTCTCGAAGATTACGCCGATAATTTTCCATTCTTATATGAAGAAGGATTAAAAAAAGAGCTAGCACCATTCCTAGAAACCACGGAAAAAGGACCATGCTTACTTTCTTATATTGAGAAATATTTTAACAAAAAAACCCGAACAGTTGATTTCCTTGTTTCATTAAACATGGATCTTCAAAAACATATTGCCTATGTTATTCGGCTTGAATCTGGAGTGCAATCACCCGAAGAAACTTTGACTGTAGCGAAGGGCTCTTGCAGGGACAGTGCATGGTTGCTAGTTCATATTTTAAGAAACCTTGGGCTTGCTGCACGATTCGTTTCCGGTTACTTGATTCAATTAACCGCAGATACCCAATCCTTGGATGGCCCCAAAGGCACGGAAAAAGATTTCACCGATTTACATGCTTGGACAGAAGTTTACCTTCCTGGGGCAGGATGGATAGGACTTGACCCCACTTCAGGAATGCTTGCTGGCGAAGGCCACATTCCTCTTGCCTGCAGTGCAGACCCTGGGCAGGCTGCACCCACTTCCGGATCTTTCACATTCGACAAAAATCCAGAGATTATTGATGATGAATGTAAGTCCGAATTTAAATTTAACATGTCTATTTTTAGAATCGAAGATACCCCTAGAGTCACCAAACCCTACACGGACGACCAGTGGAATAGTATTTGTAATGTTGGTAGTAAAATTGATAATTATTTAAACTCCTATGATGTTAAATTAACTTTAGGCGGGGAGCCTACTTTTGTTTCCGTTGATGATAAAGATGGTGAAGAATGGAACACTTCTGCTCTTGGTCCAACTAAATCTTTATTTGCTGACACTCTTCTGCACCGATTAAAAAACAAATTTAGCCCAGGAGGTTTTTTACATCACGGCCAAGGGAAATGGTATCCAGGTGAAAGCCTTCCTCGGTGGGCTTTTAGTTGCTATTGGAGAAAAGATCTTGTTCCTATCTGGTCGGATTCAGATTTATTTGCAAGAGAAAACACTACCTATAATTTTTCTGAAGTTGACGCTAAAAAATTCCTTGATGAGCTTGCTGGAAGATTGTGCGTCAGCGTTAATTTTGTTCAACCTGCGTATGAAGATTTATGGTATTTCATGTGGAGAGAACAACGCTTACCAACGAATGTTTCCCCATTAAAAAACAATCATGATAATCCCGAAGAACGCAATCGAATATCGAAAATTTTTAACCAAGGGCTAGGCAAAGTTGTTGGGTATGTGCTTCCTTTAAAATATGATTCTCTAAGTAACAAAAATCATTGGGTAAGTTGCAAGTGGTTGTTAAGAAGGGAAAATATTTTTTTAATCCCCGGCGATTCTCCAATGGGTTATAGATTGCCTTTGGATTCTATTACTTGGATTGATCCTAAAGAACGAGACCAAACATTTAATCATTGCCCTTTAACTCCTGTTGATTTACTCCCAAAATTTCAATCGAAAATTAATTCAAATCTAAATACGAAAAGTATAGACCCAATATTACCAACAGATTCTGTAATAAGAACCAGTTTGTGTGTTGAAATCCGTAATGGGCGAATCAAAGTATTTATTCCACCTTTAGATTCTGTGGTTGAATATCTTGAACTACTAAAAAACATTGAATCAACAGCCCGCTATCTTGGTTACCCTATTCAAATCGAAGGTTACCCACCACCTTATGATACTAGGCTGTTAAATTTTAAAATCACTCCTGATCCAGGAGTAATTGAAGTTAATATTCATCCTTCGTTAAGCTGGGTTGATCTTTACGAGAAAACTTTTATCCTTCACGAAGAAGCAAAAAAAACCAAGCTCTGCTCTGAAAAATTTATGCTGGATGGCCGCCATACAGGAACTGGTGGGGGAAGCCATATTGTACTTGGAGGGCCTTCGCCTTCGGAGAGTCCTTTTTTACGACGACCGGACCTACTCCGTAGCATGCTTTCTTATTGGAACAATCACCCTTCTTTATCTTATCTTTTTTCAGGTTTATTTGTTGGCCCTACATGCCAAGCCCCGCGACTTGATGAGTCTCGCCTAGACATTATCACAGAATTAGAAATTGCATTTGAACAAATCCCCGACAACGGAAACGCTTTACCTTGGCTTGTTGATAGGGTTTATAGACATCTTTTGGTTGATTCCAGTGGAAATACGCATCGATCAGAATTCTGCATTGATAAGCTTTATTCCCCTGATAGTAGCACAGGAAGGCTAGGACTTTTAGAATTAAGGGGATTTGAGATGGCTCCAGATCCAAAAATGGGGCTGGTTCAAAATCTTTTGGTTAATGCACTTATCGCAATGTTTTGGAACAAACCTTATAAACATAAAATGATTAGATGGGGCACCCAACTTCATGATAAATTTATGCTTCCTCATTTTCTAGAAGATGATTTGCGAGATGTCGTCTTGGAACTTCAAGCATTTGGTTTTGATTTAAAAGAAGACTGGTTTAAACCTCACCTAGAATTCCGTTTCCCTAAAATTGGATCTATATGTAAAGATAATATTAATTTGGAACTTCGAGGCGCTCTTGAGCCTTGGAGAGTTTTAGGAGAAGAAAATAACCCGTCTGGAACTGTTCGATTTGTAGATTCATCACTTGAACGAATTCAACTTAAAGTTGAAGGTTTAATAGACACTAGGCATGTCATTCTTTGCAATGGCTCTAGGATTCCATTTCATCCTACAGGTGTAAATGGCGAATATGTCGCTGGAATCCGTTACCGCGCTTGGCAACCTTCTTCCTGCTTGCACCCAAACATACCTGTTCATTGTCCATTGGTATTTGACCTTTATGATACTTGGATGAGTCGTTCTGTTGGTGGTTGCACCTATCATGTTGCACATCCGGGTGGAAGATCTTATGATAGATTCCCTGTTAATGCTATTGAAGCAGAAGGGCGAAGATTATCACGGTTTATCAAAGAAGGGCATACTGCGGATCAGTTCGGTATTATCGATGAAGAAATTCGACCTGATTCTCCGTTCACACTTGATCTCCGATATGAAGGAAAACATCAATGGTTCAAGAAGCATTCGAATGATAAAATTTCAGAACCAGATTCTTATGATATCCGGCCTAAGGGTCCAAAAGTAATTGGTATTGTTTCCCCCCGTAATTAGTGGACTTAGTTAAAAAGCATCAATGATCAACACTACAATTAAAAAAGACCACTTACCTCAGAACCAATATTTTTTGGAAAATTACATTCCAACAAAATTACAATTCGATGAATTAAAATCTGGAACAGATATTCGGGATCATTGGAAGATATTTGCTCGTTCACTCGAGAGGTTATCACCAGGCGAATTTAACCGAAGATGGAATGAAGCAAAAGAACAACTGCGAATTAATGGTGTTACCTATAACCTTCATTCGGATACCCGGGGTATGGACCGACCCTGGCAACTAGATCCTATTCCCTTATTGATTTCTGAAAACGAAGAAAACCACTTAATAAAAGGTCTTGCACAACGGGCACATTTACTTGAATTAATCCTTCAAGATATTTATGGGCCACAAAGAATTCTTAAAGAAAAACTTTTGCATCCTGAACTTGTTTTTGCAAACCCAAACTTTCATAGGGCCTGCCATGGGTTTAAGCCTGCAGGAAATAAATATCTTTATTTGCTTGCAGTAGATCTTGCTCGTAATTCCAACGGAACTATGCATGCCATTAGTGATCGTCTGCAGTCCCCATCAGGAACAGGTTACGCTCTAGAAAATCGCATTGTAATGACTCAAATGTTGCCTGATATTTTCAATAATTGCAATGTTCAACGACTTGCAATGTTTTTTAGATCTTTTAAAGAAACTCTCAAATCAATCGCCCCTAACAACAAAGACAACCCCAGAACCGTACTCCTTACGCCCGGGCCTAGAAGTGAAACTTATTTCGAGCACTCCTACCTAGCACGATATCTCGGTTTAACACTTGTTGAAGGGGGAGATTTAACTGTTCGAGATAATAAAGTTTATCTTAAATTTCTTGATGGTTTACATCCAGTTGATGTAATCATGCGAAGGCTAGATGATCGATTCTGCGACCCTCTCGAACTTCAAGCTAACTCTTTGCTTGGGGTTCCAGGCCTACTGCAATGCGCAAGAAAAGGCGGAGTAGCAATCGCCAATTCCCTTGGTTGCTCGTTTATGGAAGCCCCATCTTTAACAACTTATCTGCCGGCCCTTTGTAAAATTTTCCTGGGACAGGAACTTATAATTCCAGGCGTTCCATCTTATTGGTGCGGGGATCACGAATCTCTTAAATATGTAATAAACAATCTTGATAACATGGTTTTGAAAAACGCATTCACATCAAGGCGATCAGAACCAATTTTTATAGGGACATTATCCAATAAAAAACGCGAAGAATTCATAGCTCAACTTAAAAACTCACCACAAAATTTTGTAGCACAGGAAAAGCTTCAACTTTCAACTGTTCCAGTGATGGGTGATAACGGGATTGAACCTCGACCTTTGGTTTTAAGAAAATTTTTGTGTTCTCATAATTCAGATTATTCTGTAATGCCGGGAGGGTTATGCAGGTATTCATCAAGCCCTTCCACGCAACTCATATCAGTGCAGCAGGGGGGCGGTAGTAAAGATACTTGGGTTTTATCTTCAGGGGAGGTAAGCACTTTTAGTCTACTTAACCAAAGTACCGATCCAATTGAAATTAGCAGAGGTGGTAGCGATCTTCCAAGCAGATCTGCAGATAATCTATTCTGGCTCGGCAGATACACTGAAAGAGCTGATGGCTTAGCTAGACTTCTTCGTGGCATTTTCCTAAAGCTTATTGAATCTCTTAAAATTGCTGATGGCGCAGAAATTAAATCCTTGTTAAAAATTCTTTCTCAATATTCGCAAGCTTTTTCACCAATCAATTCTGAACCTACCGATAAAGAGGAACCAGGAAATCACTTGATATCAATGGTTTATGATAGAGAAAGAATAGGTACATTCGCAAATGATCTTCAAGCTATTTACCGTACCGCAAGTTCTTCGCGAGATAGAATATCAATTGATATGTGGCGCGTTATTAGCACTCTGGAAATTCCTTCAAATCCAGAGCTAAATATGATGTTAGAACAGCCTGAGCATTCAAACCTGATTACAGTTCTTGATCTCCTTAACCATAACATTGTTGTTTTAGCTGCATTTGGGGGATTAATTGCCGAAAGTATGACTAGAGGGCATGCTTGGCGCTTTCTAGATATGGGCAGAAAAATTGAAAGAGCCTCACAAACTATACGCTTATTAAAAGGATGCATGATTGATGTTTCAACATCCGAGATACCCTTATATGAATCAATTTTAGAAATTGCTGATAGTTTAATGACTTTTAGACGAAGGTATTTAAACAAAATAAATCCTGCTGCTGTTTTAGATTTACTTCTTTCCGATTCATCTAATCCACGATCACTTGTTTTCCAATTAAATTCATTACAAAACAATATAAACCATCTTTCTAAAATGAAAGATACTGGTCGTATTACTCCCCAAGAAAAATCTATAATGTCTATGCACACTTCTGTTTTATTGGCTGACATAGAACATTTAGTTAGTTCAAACGAGTCTGGGAAAAGAATATATCTAGAAAATCTTTTAAACAACTTGTTTTTAGAATTGTCACAACTATCAGAATCAATTGCCCATCATTATCTTGGACATTTGCAATTGTCACGACATCTATCAGGATCTAATTCGTGAAATACCTGATTAAACACACTACTTGTTACAACTACATGGATACGGTATCCCTTTGCAGGAATATAATCCATGTATCGCCACGCGAATACGAAAACCAACGCAATATTTTTGAAAATATAACCGTTACACCTTCTCCAGAAATAATCGAATTTCAAAAAGATTATTTTGGAAACAAAGTCTATTATTTCACAATAGAAAAGCCTCACAAAAAATTAACAATCATTGCTGAATATGAAACAGAAGTAACACCAAAAAATTACAATAATTTTCAAAACCAACCATGGGAAAAAGTAATTGAATTATTGCATATAGATTCATCCATTGAAACAATTCAAGCGCTTGAATACTTATATGATTCTTATTATGTTCAGAAACATAATGATTGGAAAGAATATGCAAGTAAATCATTCCAGCCTGGAGATATGTTTTTAGATTCGGTGATGGATTTAACTTCACGAATTTTCACTGACTTCAAGTATCAACCAAATGCAACAACCATAGCAACCCCATTGCATGAAGTTTTCCTGCAAAAATCTGGGGTGTGCCAAGATTTTTCGCATTTCCAAATCGCATGTTTACGAAGCTTGGGAATTCCAACTCGGTATGTTAGCGGATACCTTCTGACTACTCCCAATCCAGACAAACCAAACTTAATAGGTTCTGATGCTTCTCATGCTTGGATTCAAGTTTATTATCCAGGAATCGGCTGGTTTGATTTTGACCCAACTAATAATCTTAGACCTTCGGACCAACACATCATTATTGGTTGGGGTAGAGATTACGATGACGTTAGCCCAGTAAAAGGCGTTATTTTGGGTGGTGAAAACCACACTATAACTGTAGGGGTAAGTGTAATTGGAGCAGAGTAACCAATCATCCTGTATTTTTTAAACCAGAAGCTATGCCACTTATACTTTCCATTACTCCGATTTTTATTTCTTCAGAACAAGTTGCTTCGCATCTTGATTTACCAAGCAATACAATTTGCAGATAACTTAATGGATCAACATAAGGATTTCTTTTCTCAATTGATTTTTGAAGAACTGGCATTTGTTCTAGTAGATATTTCTGTTTTGTTATCAAGCAAATGCTTTTCACCGATTTATCATATTCTTCAAAAATAATATTATAAATACTTTCGGCTATTTTTTTATCTTCAACAAGATCTGCATAAAGCCTTGCAATGGTCATATCAGCTTTAGCAAGAATCATTTGGCAATTATCTACCAAACTTTTCCAATAAGGCCAAGATTCATACATTTTTTGAAGTAATAAAAGGTTATCAGGGTTTTCTTTTATTTTAAAATCTAGCGCACTACCAATACCAAACCACCCTGGCACCGTATGCCTACTTTGCATCCAACTAAATACCCAAGGAATTGCACGAAGATCATCAATTTTTCTGTTTGAATCTCTTCTTGCGGGTCGAGAACCAATTCTTAATTCACCGATTTCATTAATTGGTGTAGATTGCTCAAAATATTCACGTAAACCAGGATTTTCATAAATTAATCCCCTATATGATTTACAAGACAATATAGCCAAATCATCAAGTAAAAATTTCCAAGAAGAATCTAGAACAGTATCAACTTTAGAAAAACTTGAAAGTAATACCGCATTGACAACCTGATCAAGATGCCTTCGCGCAATTCCTGAATGGTGGTAACGATCAGCAATCATCTCGCCTTGCTCTGTTATTCGTAATCTACCATTAACAGTGCCACGAGGTTGAGCAAGAATTGCTTTATTAGCTGGGCCGCCACCTCTTCCAACAGCGCCACCCCGACCATGGAATATTTGAATTCGAATACCACGATCAATTGCTATTTTTGCCAATTTTATCTGAGCATTATGTAATGCCCAAGAGGATGCTAGCATACCACTTTCTTTACTACTGTCAGAATAACCGATCATAACTTCTTGAAGGTTATTCCTATATTTCAATTGCGAGACATAAGCAGGAACACATAATAATTTTTCAATAATTGAATCTGCAGATTGGAGAGGTAGCAAAGCTTCAAATAAAGGCACAATATCGATTAAACTATAATTATCTTTGATTGAAAAAAGCCCAGCTTCTCGAGCAAAAACCAAAACCTCTAAAATATGATAAGCATCGGTAGTGGAGCTAATAATATAAGTAGACAAAACTTCAGGATTTTGTTGTTCAGTTATTGAAGCCATAGTTCGGAATGTTTTAACAACTTCGCAGGTATCTTCCGAATATTTTAATCGTGCTGGAATCAAAGGACGATTTTTATTCAATTCCTCAGATAAAAACTCTAATTTTTTTGTGGGATCTAATTGTAAATAGTTCTCAAGTACACCTTCACTTTTTAATATTTCAGCCAGAGCACGCCCATGCCTATTACTATTTTGCCTGATATCTAGGCTAAACAAGTGAAATTTAAACACTTTAACCAAACAAATCAAATCCCTGATTGACCCATTTCCTGCATTAGAGAAGCCTTTCGATAACAAATCATCTGCAATAACTTTTAAATCATCTAGTAATTGATGAGAATGAAAATAAATGTTTTTAGGTAATTCAACAGGGGAACCCCAACTTAGCTTTAATGTTTTTAGGTACGTAAGTGTATTTTTAAGCTTCTTATCAATTAACAAACACTTCAAACGATAAGGTTCATTTATATTCCCTGAGTCATCACTAGGGAACAACGACTTGTCATTTGATATTGAATCAATTAATTTTTGACCAGGAGATATAAAGAGATCAGCATGACTAAGGATCCCACCAAGAAAATGAACCTGTTTGATATAATATTTTAGAATTGTTTCTTGATTTAACTTAATTGCACTTTCCGTGACATCGTGCGTAACAAAAGGATTTCCGTCACGATCTCCCCCAATCCAAGAACCAAAACTAAGAAATGCAGGAATATCTATAACTTCACCAGGGAAAACTTTGGTTAAGGCGTAATCAATATCCCGACAAAACCGTGGTACAATTTTAACCAAACTATCCATTACTGTTTCGATGACCTGACGAACCTCATCTATAACCTTGGGTTTGTCGTCACGAACGGATTTGGTTACCCAGAAAGTTTCAATTTGCTCGGCGATAGAATCTAATATTTCATTTTTTTCACTGGGCAAAAGGATTTCATATTCTAATCGATCAAGGCACAAAGCCAAACAATCTAATTTGTCCAAAACAGTCCTTCGGCGAGCTTCACTTGGGTGGGCAGTAAATACCGGAACAATATTTGCAGATTGTAAAAGGTTATGAATTTCACAACCCTTAACCCCGGATTCACGAAGCTCTATTAATGCAGCTTCAACACTTTCTCTCAGTGGTTCATCATTATTCAGCATTTCTTTTTTACGAAGTGACCTTACCCTGGCTTGTTGCTCTGCAAGGTTTAACAAATCAAAATAAACACCAAAGGCTCTAATAAGCAACCTTAGATCTTTAGTTTCAATTCCATCAAGTTTAGAAATCAATTTTCGTGCTTCTAGAAGACTATTAGTTTCTCGAATTACCAATGATTTAGATTTGATTTCCTCTATTAGATCAAATGCTATTTTTCCAGCTTGCTTTAATATAGCGTTCCCATGGATCTCACCTAACAAATGTATGTCAGAATCCAATGTTCGGGGTGTTATGTTCATTTTAAACCTTTTCTTTTTGAAATAAAAAAAGTAATTTAACCTATAAACCAAATAAATTTTTAAAACTATAAAGCTATAAGTTTAAAAGATCAAAAAACGTAACCTTAAAACTTCTTCTAAAAAATCTTTAACATTTATTTTATAAAATCCATCTATGATTTCATCTTAAACCAACAATCATTTTAGAATTATTTCACACGATTATGACAAAATATCTTTTATTATTTTTGCAGGTTCGACACCAGTCAACTTGGCATTAAGGCCTTGAAATTTAAATGTTAAAGAATCGTGGTTAATCCCTAGCTGATTTAAAATAGTAGCATTCAAATCGTATACGCTCACAGGATTTTCAGTGATGTTATAACAAAAATCATCAGTTGAACCATACGCAAAACCTTTTTTGATACCGGCTCCTGCCAGAAAAACAGAATAGCACCGGGGATGATGATCTCGGCCATAATTATTCTCTGTAATACCGCCCTGCGAATAAATCGTTCTCCCAAATTCTCCCCCCCAAACTATCAGGGTATCTTCCAATAGCCCTCGCTGCTTAAGATCAGTAATCAAAGCTGCAGTAGCTTTATCAACATCATTACACTGCCCTCTAATAGCATTAGGTAATCCGCCATGGTGATCCCATCCCATATGAAAAAGCTGGATAAACCTAACATTGCGTTCAGCTAGCCTTCGTGCAAGCAAGCAATTGGAAGCATAACTTCCAGGCTTGGAAACATCGGGGCCGTAAAGGTCTAAAATGTGCTTGGGTTCTTTAGAGGTATCAAGCAGATCAGGAACACTAGTTTGCATCCGAAACGCCATTTCATATTGGCTAATTCTTGTTTGAATCTCAGGGTCACCTACAGCATCAAAATGTTTTTTGTTGAGAGCGGCAATTCTATCAAGCGAATCACGCCTAGCCCCGGAATCTAAACCTGCGGGGTTTGATAAATACAAAACAGCATCGCCTTTGTTTCTGAACTTTACTCCTTGATGTTTTGAAGGTAGAAATCCTGCACTCCAAAGACGATCGTAAAGGGGTTGATCATCAGGCCTGCCAGTGCCGAATGAAGTAAGGACAACATATGCAGGTAATTCCTGATTTTCGCTACCCAATCCATAACTAACCCAGGAACCAATGCTAGGTTTACCAGCTAATTGAGAACCTGTTTGGCAAAAAGTAATAGCAGGGTCATGGTTGATTGCTTCGGTATGCATAGATCGGATTAAAGTTATATCATCTGCAACAGAAGATATTGCAGGAATCAAATCACTTAACTCCATGCCGGACTTTCCATGTTTTGCAAATTTAAAAATGGAGGGGGCAATGGGAAATTTAGACTGGCCCGAAGTCATTGTGGTAAGGCGTTGGCCTTTTCTTATAGAATCAGGAAGATCCTCTCCTTTTCTAGCAATCATCGCAGGCTTATTGTCAAACAAATCCATCTGGGAAGGGGCACCCGATTGAAAAAGATAAATAACTCTTTTTGCTTTGGGTTTGATGTTGGTTGTATTCCCAAATAACCCTTGCGAATTCAAGGAATCCATTGCTGCAGCAGTCATTACCGAAGAAGCACCTTTAAAAAAAGCCCTTCGGTTTAATTGGTCTTGGAATTGCAAAAGACTTGAAATTTTCATTGGTATCATGCCTATAACTAAGGTTTTAAAACTATTCTCGATTTACTACTTCATCTAAATTGAGAAGAATATTTGCAGAAAGAGTAAAAGCTGCCAATTCATTAATATCAATTGTGTTTGCACTAGAGGATTCACCAAGCGAGGTAAATCGTTTAGCATTTTCCGGTTTCGATTTAAAATCTAGATAATCTTTATGGAAGCCCTTTATCAATATTGATAACTCCGATGAATCTGGATGTCTGCCGGTAACGATTCTAAAACCAGTGGTTAATTTATCTTCGGGAGTATTCCCACCTTCACGAATCATTTTTTCAGCAAGTTTTCGTGCTGCTTCAACATAAGTAATCTCATTTAATAAAGCTAATGCTTGAAGTGGGGTATTAGTTCTAGATCTTTTAACGCTACAAGCTTCACGGTTAGGCGCATCAAAAAGAAGCATGGTGGGAGGAGCTGCTGTCCTTTTCCAGATGGTATACATTGTCCTTCGGTAAAGGGCTTCCCCTTTGTCATGCTTATAATTCCTGAGATCCCCATATCGACTTGTTTCATCCCAAACCCCCTCAGGCATATAAGGACGAACAGAGGGGCCACCTGTTTTATTTACCATTAATCCACTTGCAAACAGCGCTTGGTCTCTAAGAGTTTCACCAGACAAACGAAGCCTAGAACCTCGGGCTAGCAGTCGGTTTTCAGGGTCTACATTTAGCAAGTTAGAATTAAGATTAGAAGACTGTTGATAAACAGAACTCATTACCACTATTTTTTGCATCGCTTTCATGTCCCAATTCAAAGATACAAACTTACTTGCAAGCCAATCCAATAACTCCGGGTGAGATGGGAATTCGGACTGAGCACCAAAGTTTTCGCTAGTGCGAACTAAGCCATACCCAAAAAACTTTTCCCACATGCGGTTAACCCATACTCTTGATGTGAGGGGATTCGAAGGGTCGACCATCCAGTAAGCTAGCCCCAACCTATTCATAGGCTTGTCTTTGGGAAGCGGGGGAAGAACTGAGGGTAAACCGGCAACCACTTTTGATCCTTTTTTGTCATATTCGCCACGAATAAGCATGAAAGTATCTCTGACTGGTCCTTCTTTCATTACCATAACACCGGGTATATTTTTCTTACTATCAGCAAGATTATTTTTAAGAAGAAGAAGTTTGTCGCTGGCTAACTTATGTTCTTTGAAAGATGTAGCCTTGTAATATTTCCTTAATTCTTCTTTTTGTAGAAGTGATCTTTTCTGGATATCAATTTCAAGTATTTTCGTAATACTTACCGGAATCTGAAAACCATTGAGGGTAATTAATTCTCCAGGGACTGATGAAATAGCGACCTTGAAACGACCAATATTATGATGGGATAAAGCTTGGTGAGACAAACTAATTTTTATTGTGGCATTTTCCGGAATATCAACCAACTGAGGCGATACAAACATGGCTTTAGTATTATCCCGTCGAGTCGGCCCATCAACAGCCCAGCCTTTGGAAGAATCATTGCTTACGACATTAGCAATATCCCAACCTTTTTGCGAATAATCAGCGATCGCTTTATTGAAAGATATTTTAAGAGGTACTTTTAATGAAGGAGAAGATAACTCCGCTTCAATTTTTGAGAGCACAAAGTTCCCATTAGAAAACCGTCCCAAACTTTGATTGGGCAAGGAGGGATCTGGAAAGCATTCCAATAAAATTGCTGAAAAAGCACCTTTCGATACATTAGCTGTAATGGTGTAAATATCATTGGCAGGATTTTTACCACCAGCAAGATAGGAGCCATCCGGAAGTTTGCTAAATTTTGCACCTCCTTCAGATTTTACATTCGTTGGATTTAAAGGAATCCAAATATTATCTGTGGATTTAACTTTCGCTTTAAAAACCGGTTCCCACTCCTTAATCATATGATCAACTTTTTCATCAAGTTTTAAAATCAACGCCTCTTGTTCTTTAATTGCAAGTTCGATTTTCAAAGACTCTGCATTTTGTAAAGGAGATTCAATTTTTTCAACGGGATCAGTATTACCACCCGTTTGATTTCCAGCCAAGGTTCCACTTTCAGGAAGATTATTGAAGAATGCAAAGAATTGATAAAACTCTTTTTGTGATATTGGGTCATATTTATGATCATGACACCTAGCGCAAGCCAAGGTTAAACCCAACCATGTTTGGCTGGTGGTGTCAACACGGTCAATAACATTTTCAATCCGCCATTCTTCTGCAATAAGTCCACCTTCTCCATTAAGTCGGTGGTTCCGATTAAATCCTGTCGCAATAATTTGAGATTTGGTGGCATTAGGAAGCATGTCACCAGCAATTTGTTCAATGGTAAATTGATTAAAAGGCATGTTTGCGTTGTAGGCATTAATAACCCAATCTCGCCAAGGCCACATACTTCGACTTGAATCGGTTTGAAAACCATTACTATCAGCAAACCTTGCGTAATCAAGCCATTGCATAGCCATTCGCTCGCCATACTGATTCGAAGCAAGCAAGCGATCAACAACTTTTTCATATGCTTGGGGAGTATCATCACGAATAAAATCATCAACTTCCTTTAAGCTTGGAGGCAAACCAATTAAATCTAAAGTCAGCCTTCGGATTAAAACCTCTTTGGAGGCTTGAGGCGATGGATTTATATTGTTTGATTCTAGGCGGCTAAGAACAAAAGCATCGATAGGAGTCTTAATCCACTTGCTATTAATAATACCAGGAACACTACTTGATTTTGGAACTACAAAAGCCCAATGCTCTCCATAATTTGCACCTTCATTAATCCATTGTTTAATAAGCTTAATTTGATCAGCGTTAAGTTTTTTTCCTGACTTTAGCGGGGGCATTAACCCATCGCCTTCTACTTCAATCCGATGAACTAACTCACTATTCTTCGCATCCCGCAGTAAAATGTTTTTAGTCCCTGATTTACCAACAGCGAAAACCCCCTCTTTAGTATCTAAACGATAATTGGCTTTTCGGTGGGATTGGTCCGGCCCATGACACTGAAAACAATTCTCAGATAGAATAGGACGAATTTGTCTATTAAAATCAATCTCTATTGCATTAACAAACTGCCCACAAATACCAGCAACCAAAAAAGAGACAAGAATATTTATACAAAATGAAGTGATATGCATGATCGTAAATCCGCCTATTAAGTTCTAAGAAGCAATGGCATTAATAACAAAAACAAGATCAACTCTTGTAAGTTAAAAATCAAGCCTGAAATGATTGTAACTGAAAGTTTCAAGATCAAAACCAAATAAATACAAACAGGAAGGTTTTTGGGACTCTCTACCCAAACCACAAACAACTACGAACCAATTCTACCTCAGTCAGGTTATTAAAAAGCCTTATTGAAAAATATCTTAGCTAAAGCATCAACAATGATTTATTTTTTCCGGCTTAACAAAAATAAGAGATGTTTAACTAACACTGGAATAAAGAAACAGTAGTCAACATTTATGCAAAGCTTTGCTATAGTCGAATCTAAACTGGTAAAGGTGGTCGTCCACGCTGTGGCAAAACGGCAGGTGGAAATAAACCTCTAGCGTAGTCAGCCAAATGGCACATCGTGTCGCCATAAAAATGAAACTTTATCTTTTTTCTGATCGCAGGAGTTAACCCTTGCCCACCAATCACAAGTACAGAACCCACATTACAAACTTTATCAAACAGTAAAAGGTTGTCTTTAACAAATTCATCAACATTAGAAATATTGGTAGTAGACATCCAAACAAGCCTAGGTTTGAAATGATTGATACCGTCAATAAAAGACTCAATCGGGGTATTGGCGCCAATATTCACTGTATTCCAACCAAGATCAAACAATAAAATATCTACCAACATATTGCTAAGTTGATAATGGTCATTAGTGATACACCCCCCAATCGCAATAGGACCGTTAGTATTATCTCTTGAGTTAATAAAGTTACGCAATTTAAAAAGAGTAGAAATGCAAATCTGAGTTGCGCAATGTTCATAAAAAATCGGAAGGTTTCCGTTCATCCACTCTTCACCAATCCTAGCCATACTAGGTTGAATAATTTCATCTGTAATTCTCTCGATAGACATTTTGTTTTTATAAGCAGTTAAAATAATATTACTGCAAGATAGTAAACTTTGATTACGAAGAGCCTGATAAAAATTATCAGCAGAAATCTGAAGAAAATTGCTGTTATTTGGTTGGGTTTCAATTAAGGGCAGCTTAGAAAAATCACCAACGGGCAACACGCCCTGCCGTGACAGTCTAATCAAATCAGCTACTAAAATCTTCCGATGCCCGCCAGGGGTAATGTCAGCTGGTAAGATTTTGTCATCTACCCACCTTTTAACTGATGAAACACTTACGCCAAGAATCTTCCCGGCTAACTGGCTTGAAATGTATTGGGGTACATTCATTATTTAACTCGATGAAAACTACATTAAAACAAGCATCAAATAACTTATTTACATTCTACAGTATAAAATAACAACCCAAAGCCAAATCGTGCAAATCGTTTTAATTATGTTGACACTGCTAAATTGCTCCGGTAAGTTAAATAGAACGAATTGAACCTTTAGCTACGGAGTGTCTTAATGGCTATCAAATTAATCAAAGACCATTCTTCTCAGCCTTCAGAATCAGGTATTAAGTTTATTTACAATAAATCTTTTAATACGAGCAAAGCATTAAAGCTTTATCATCCATCGAATTTCCCTTCTCTAGATTTTTCTGATTCGTATATGCCTGAAGATTACACAAAGGATATTTCAAGAAGAATGCACTATGCTGGCTTTCGGTTTTTTAATGAACTTAATGTTTCTCGCAAAAATTACTGGAAAAAGGCTTATTTCGATCTAAGGAATTTTGTTGTTGAAGGCAACCGAAAATTGGTTTTTAAAGCCGTAAATAAATGGACTCCCATGCGTTTCATGGCGGATGATAATTCAAGCAACTGCACAATTGTTTTGATACAGGCAGTCGCTGCTTTCAATCCTTGGAAAGGGATAAGATTCAGCACCTATGCTTTCACATGCCTTATGCGTGCTTTATCTAGACTCAATTACAAGAATACCGCTGAGAAAATGGTTCAGTGTGAATCTCTAGATCATTTGTTTGGCAATAATTTTGATGTCCCTGGTAGTTCTACGGCTCCAGTTTCTCATACTAACTCACTTGCGGTGCTTGACACCTATTTTTCCAAAGATTGTGATATATTGGATGAGAGAGAAAAATTGATTCTTTCTGAACGATTCGGATTAGGTGATAAACCACTTACAAGCTTAGAAGAAGTAGGTAAACTCCTTAAACTTTCAAAAGAACGTGTAAGACAGATTCAATTTATTGCCCTAGAGAAACTTCGTAAAGTTTTAATTCCCAATAATGTCCTTTAGTACTATGTTCTTATGCAGGAAATATTATGTCTTTCAGTAATTCTTCATTTATTGTGATTGGTGCTTATGGTGGTGTTGGCTCTGTCGTCTCTAAAACTTTAAAAGAAAATGGTGCCAATCTACTTTTAGCTGGCAAAGATCCATCTAAACTTGAAGTTTTATCTAACGAATTAAATTCTCCATTTTTTAGTCTGGATGCCTCAGATTTTTCTCAAGTTGATTGTCTCATTGAGTTTGCGATCAAGACATTTGGAGTTATTGACGGGATTGTTAATACCTGCGGGTCCCTTTTATTAAAACCAGCCCACATTACTTCTGAAGCAGAATACTCTTCTGTCATTCAATCTAGTTTAACATCATCTTTTGCAACTATACGAAGTGGGTGTAAAGCGATGATGGGCCGGGGCGGTTCGGTTGTTTTAATTTCCTCCGCAGCCGCTAAGATTGGACTGGCTAATCACGAAGCTATTGCTTGCGCTAAAGCTGGTATTATTGGGTTAACAAAATCTGCTGCAGCAACGTATGCATCCAAAAATATTAGGGTAAATTGCGTCGCACCAGGATTAATTAACACCCCTTTAACCAAATCAATTACTAATAATGAAAATGCCTTGAAAGCATCTGTTTCTATGCATCCACTTGGCAAAATTGGATCACCTTCCGACATTGCTTCTGCAGTTGTTTGGCTTCTCGACCCTGCCAATTCTTGGATTACTGGCCAAACTATTGTTGTCGATGGTGGGCTTTCATCGCTAAAAACTCGCGGGTAGTCTAAACATTCAATTATTGCACACTTTTAAGCACCTTGATCATTTCAACAAAAGGTTCTTTCTCATTTATTTTTGGTTTCCAAACACCAATGATTTAGGTTAATTTATGTATGAAGAAACTTTTCATACAGGAGAATACCATGCCATTATTTTCAAAAATCAATTTATCTAAGGCGACAGTTTTTACTCTTTGCTTAGGCTTGCTTTTAGTTGCTAAGACTGGATTTTCGCAGGCGCCCAATGAAAAGGCTGAGTGGAAATCGCTTTTTGATGGAAAAACTCTTAAAGGATGGAAGCAATCGGACTTTTTTAAACCTGGGAAAAGTTCTGTAAAGGATGGGGCTATCATTTTGGAAAAAGGTACAAAAATGACTGGGCTGACCTATGATGGCAAAGATTTCCCAAAAATGAATTACGAAGTCAGTTTGGAAAGTAAGCGCATTGATGGAAGAGATTTTTTCTGTACCACCACCTTTCCAGTTGGTGATTCTTTTTGCTCTTTTGTGGTTGGTGGATGGGGCGGATCTGTTACCGGGCTTTCAAGTATTGACGGTATTGATGCATCTGAGAATCAAACCGGCCAAGGTATCGAATATAAAAACGATCAGTGGTATAAAATCCGCATCCGTGTTACCGACAAAAGAGTTGAAACATGGATAGATAAGGAACAGACCGTCGACCTTGATACCTCGGATGTAAAGCTTGGTATCCGTATTGAATGTAATGTATCCACCCCGTTTGGTATTGCATCCTACGATACCGTTGGCGCAGTCAAAGATATTAAAGTGCGGAATCTTTCCGCTGCTGAAATTAAGGAAGTTGCTAAGAAATCGATTAAAAAATAAAGCTTAAGAAAGGCTAAAATGCAAAAACAAGCAGCAATTGTAACTGGTGGTGGTACTGGGATCGGTAAGTCTACATCTTTACTTTTGGCATCCAAAGGTTTTAAAGTTGTTGTGAATTATTCCCGGTCAGCCATGGAAGCAGAAGAAACTTGCGCGGAAATTATTAACCTTGGGGGTGAAGCCATTCCCTACAAAGCAAACATATCGGATGATAAGGCAGTAAAGGAAATGGCACAAAAATGCTCAGCTATGTTTGGCGGGATCGATGTTCTCGTTAACAATGCTGGGACAACTCATTTTATTGATCATAACGATCTGGATGCCTTAACAGATCAGGTTTGGGATGACATTTTCTCGGTTAATATGAAAGGTACCTTTTACGCTTGTAGGGCAGTTATGCCGGAGTTGAAAAAGTCCCGTGGAAATATTGTAAATGTTACTTCAGTTGCAGGCTTGGCAGGAAATGGCAGCTCAATTCCCTATGCGATGAGCAAAGCTGCGCTTAACTGCATGACAAAATCGCTTGCCAAAGCCTTCGCGCCTGAAGTTCGTGTAAATGCTGTTGCGCCTGGCCCAGTATTAACTCGTTGGCTTGCACCGCACCCTAAAATGATTGAACAATCATTATCACTTACTCCCATGAAGCGTGCTGCAACAGGAGACGATATTGCTGCTGCGATTGTTTTTCTTGCAACCGGCACCAATCTAATGACTGGTCAAATAATTGTAGTTGATGGTGGCAGAACCATGTAGGGTTATTTAAGGAACACTTTGCCTAAATCCATTTTAATTATGCTTGACATTAGATCATTTTGAACCTAAATTTTGAACGATATGGTCGTTTACTTCGATAGGAGCTTATTTTGCAACACTTTTTCCCAGTCACAACTTTGGGGGTTTTATTTTTTTTTGTTTCATTTGGTTTTGCGGGTGAACCGTATCTTTGGAACCAATGGCGCGGACCGAACCGAGATGGCTTTCATACAGGTAATTCTTTCCCGAACAATTTAGCCAAGGATTATTTACAACTTTCTTGGAAAGCAAATCTTGGGCCCAGCTATTCAGGTCCTATTGTTTCAGACCAATTCGTTTTCACAACAGAAACAAAAAATAAAGAATCTGAAGTTGTTCATGCCTACGACCGGAAAACAGGAAAAGAAATTTGGGCCACCGAATGGAAAGGCGCAATGTCTGTCCCCTTTTTTGCAGGCTCGAATGGCAGTTGGATTAGAGCTACCCCTGCATTTGATGGCGAATGCTTGTATGTTGCAGGAATTAAAGATGTTCTTGTTTGCCTCAACGCAATGGATGGCAAAGAAAAATGGCGCATAGATTTTGTTGAGCAATTTAAAACACCTGTGCCCAGCTTCGGCTTTGTGTCTTCCCCTTTAGTTGATGGCGATGCGATTTATGTACAGGCAGGCGCTTCTGTTTTCAAACTTAACAAAAAAAATGGCGCTGTTATTTGGAGATCATTCAAGGATTCAGGTGGTATGAATGGCAGTGCCTTTGCTTCACCTTTAATGACTACGCTTGGGGGCCAAAAACAACTTCTTATCCAATCAAGGGAAAAACTTGCAGGATTAAACCCTGAAAATGGCGATATCCTTTGGTCGAAGGTTGTTCCTTCTTTTCGGGGCATGAATATTTTCACTCCTGTTGTTGTTGGGGATTCTATCTTTGTAAGCACTTATCAAAACAAATCTTGGCTTTATAAAATTAGCAAAAATGATTCAGGATTTGCTATCAATGAAGTTTGGGAGAACAAACTGCAAGGTTACATGTCAACACCTGTAGTCATCAACGGTTTCGCCTACATGCACCTTCAAAACCAAAGATTTACTTGCGTCGATTTATCCAATGGCGAAACCAAATGGACATCGCCTAAGTCTTTTGGAAAGTATTGGAGTTTGATTGCATACAAAAATCGAATTTTAGCACTTGATCAAAAGGGGATTCTCTACCTTATCGAGGCAGATCCGAAAGAATTTAAGGTATTAGACACTAGGGAAATAACTGAAAATGAATCTTGGGCTCACTTAGCAATCAGTGGAGATCAAATTTTCATTCGCGATCTCAAAACCCTTTCTGTTTTTCAGTGGAAGAATTAATATACATTCATGGCTACTACCGTACCTCCAATCCGAATTACACTATGCAATAATCGCCCTTTAAACCATGAGGGGGATTATGTTCTTTACTGGATGATTGCTAATCGAAGAATGGATTCTAACTATAGCCTTCAAAGAGCAATCGATTGGTGCATCGAATTAAAAAAGCCATTAGTCATTCTCGAAGCACTTCGGATTAACTATCCATGGGCAAGCCAAAGACTTCATAAATTCGTAATTGATGGCATGAAAGATAATGCAAATGCGGTCGAACTCGAAGGAAATAAAGGGGTATTATACTATCCTTATTTAGAGCCTAAGCATGGCGATCAAGCTGGATTGCTTGAATCTTTATCCCAAAAAGCCTGTGCAGTAGTTACTGATGATTTTCCTTGTTTTTTCATTCCTGCAATGATTCGTTTGGCTTCAAGCCAAATCCCGGTTCTTTTTGAAAAGGTTGATTCTAATGGGATACTTCCGCTTCATTCTACCGATCGCGTTTTTACCACAGCATTTTCATTCAGAGCATATTTGCATAAAAACTTGGTAGAGTATCTCGGAGAATTTCCAAAGCAAAATCCGCTTACAGGGATTGATCTTCCCAAAATTGGGGAATTACCCAAACAAATAACAAATAAATGGCCTTCAGCTTTACCGATACTTAGAGCAAAGGGAGACAAGTTTCTTGAAAGCCTGGATATCGATCATTCTGTAAAAGCATCATTTATTCAAGGGGGTGCAAAGGCTGCAAAAAAAGCTACAGAACTATTCTTAAAATCGAATCTTATTCAGTACAAAGATTTAGGAAATGAGCCAGACGAAAACGTGCGAAGTGGCCTTTCTCCTTACCTGCATTTTGGCCACATCTCTTCGCATCATGTATTCAAACAACTCGCTAAGCAAGAAGGCTGGAACCCTTCTCATTTATCTGCAAAAGGCGGCGGAAAAAGGGAAGGGTGGTGGAATATGAGTCCGGCTGCTGAATCCTTTCTCGATGAATTAATTACATGGCGTGAAATTGGCTACAATATGTCTTCAAAGCGTCTTGATTACGATCGTTACGAATCGCTGCCATCCTGGGCTAAAGACAGTTTAAAAAAACACACTAGCGATAAAAGACCTTATATTTATACCCTTGAAGAGCTCCAAGCATGTAAGACTCATGATGCTTTATGGAACGCTGCCCAAAATCAACTTAATATTGAGGGAAGAATTCATAATTACCTTCGAATGCTTTGGGGAAAAAAGATTTTAGAATGGTGTGAAACCCCCCAAAAAGCGCTCAAAATTATGATTGAGCTCAATAACAAATTTGCTCTTGATGGGCGGAATCCAAACTCTTACAGTGGCATTTTCTGGGTTTTAGGAAGATATGACCGGCCATGGGGACCTGATAGGCCAATTTTTGGATCGATCCGTTTTATGAGTTCAGTTAACACCCAAAAAAAACTTAATGTTAAAAAGTATCTCGCTAAATATGGCGTAGATTCAAATACTCAAGGCGAATTTAATTTTTCTTAAATTAAACCTGCAATAGCCTATGAAGAAAAAATGCTGGGTCGTTTACATGCTTCGGTGTTCAGACAATTCACTTTACACGGGTATAAGCAAAGATGTAAACAAACGATTGCTAGCACATAATTGTGGCAAAGCCTCCCGCTACACTCGTTGCAGAAGGCCTGTTCAGATTGTTTATTTACAACAAAACTTTGGTCATTCTGCAGCATTAAAACGCGAATTTCAGATAAAATCATTTACAAAAAAACAAAAAGAATCCCTAATCATTCAACCTTAATAGTTGTTTTCTTAGCTTTCATTTTGTTTGAAAAATCCTGAATAATTCTACTTCAATCTTTCGCAAACCTTGAGTTTTGAGTAGTTTAATGTGCTGGATTACTTTTTACCCTAAACCTTTCAAAAGGTATTTTTCATGCTTAGGTTTTTAATTTTACTTCTTACCACCATTTCTTTGGCAATTGTTCCAGCTTGGGGCAATGAAAAACAAGTCGATAACAAAAAGAAACCAATTAAGGCTCTTTTAGTAACTGGCGGTTGTTGCCATGATTATGAACGACAAAAATTGATTCTAACCCAAGGTATATCCGCTCGTGCTGATGTAGAATGGACCATCGTTCATCAAGGCGGCAGCACTACGAACACCAAAATTCCCCTTTATGAAAACCCTGATTGGGCAAAAGGGTTTGATGTTGTTGTTCATAATGAATGTTTTGCAGAAGTAAAAGATTTAGCTTGGGTTGAAACAATTCTTAAGCCACATCGTGAAGGATTACCAGCAGTCCTCATTCATTGCTCCATGCATTGCTACCGTACAGGGACAGATAAATGGTTTGAGTTTACTGGAGTTCAATCGCCTAACCATGGACCACACTATGGTTACACGGTTAAAAACCTCCAGAAAAACCATCCGATCATGAAGGGTTTTGGCGACACGTGGGAAGTAGGCAAAGGCGAGCTTTACCATACGGTTAAAGTTTGGCCTAGGGCAGTGCCCCTTGCTGAAGCACCCAAAAAAGCGGATGGCCAACCCCAAGTTTGCATATGGACTAATGAATATGGCAAAGGAAAGGTTTTTGCAACCACCATAGGGCATTATAACGAAACCATGGTTGATCCTACTTATCTTGACACCGTGACAAAAGGGTTACTTTGGAGCTTAGGTAGAACTGATGAAAATGATTTTCGAAAAACCAACGAAAAAACCAATAACGAAATCAAAGCGCTTGCAAACATCTCAATCAAAATCAAACCTGAACCCGCAAAAACTATTCAATCTTGCTGCAAAGAAGGTAACCTAGCTTATGGAAAAGAAACCAAAGCATCCTCTGAAGAAAAAGTTAAAAACAACTTATCCAAAAACGCAGTTGATGGCGACTTAGGTTCTCGATGGTGTGCATCATCAGGGGCAAAAAATGAATGGTGGCAGGTCGATCTAGGTAAATCTGAAAAGATTAGTAACATTCGTATTCATTGGGAAAAACCTAATGTTGCCTATCAATACAAAGTTGAAAGCTCGTTGGATCAAAAAGAATGGACCATGGTAGTTGATAATTCCGCCAACGACAAGAAACTAAGAATAGTCCCCCATTCCTTTACCGTAAAAGAAGCACGATACATCAAAATTACTTGCGTTGGCGCTAATGCAGCTAATTGGTCATGCATTTGGGAATTTGAAGCTTATGCAGATAAAATGCCCGAACTTCCTAAAGATGTTACCAATAATATCCAAAACAATAGCCCACCAAATAATACTGAAACAACTTTGGCAGATGTAAAAGCTCCTGACGATTTCGAAGTTTCGATTTTTGGAAAACCGCCTGAAGTTAATTATCCCGTATGCATTGCAACGGCCTCTCCAGGGGAATTATTTGTTGGGGTTGATGAACAAGGTTCTTTGGGAAAAGAAAAAGGTCGAGGAAAAATCCTTCGTTGCCTAGACACCGATAATGATGGCAAAGCTGACAAATTCAATACTTTTGCAACGGTGGATCATCCCCGAGGACTCTTTTATGACAACGGGTCCCTTTGGGTTTTGCACCCACCTTTTCTTAGTGTTTTTCATGACGATAATCTTGATGGCGTATCCGATAGGCACGAGGTTCTTATCACGGGAATTAGTACCGATCAGGTTGGAAAAAGAGGCGCTGATCATACGACAAACAATATTCACATGGGAATTGATGGCTGGATTTATATCGCAGTTGGAGACTTTGGTTTTTCAGAGGCAAAGGGTACAGATGGAACGACTCTTAGCAGGCGTGGGGGCGGGGTTGTACGAGTACGACCAGATGGCAAGGAAATGGAAATCTACGCTTGGGGCTTACGAAACATTTTAGATGTTTGCATTGATCCCTTTATGAATATTTTCACGCGAGATAACACAAACGATGGTGGGGGTTGGAATGTCCGTGTCAATCATATCATGCAATCTGCTGAGTATGGCTATCCTAGTCTTTACATGAATTTTGCAGATGAACTCATGCCACCGTTGGGTGATTATGGTGGCGGTTCGGGGTGTGGTGGCGTTTATGTTCACGACAATCGTTGGCCAAAACCCTATAGAAATTCAGCATTCACTTGTGATTGGGGGCGTTCCGAAGTTTACCGGCACACTTTAACTCCTAATGGTGCAAGTTTTAACCCTCACCAAGAAGTCTTTCTCAAAATCCCCAGGCCAACAGATGCAGATATAGATGCTAGCGGAGCGCTATATGTTAGCAGTTGGAAAAATGGCGGATTCAATTACAGTGGCCCAAATGTCGGTTTTATCACAAGAATTATCCCCAAAGGTTTTCACCCATCTGCTATTCAAGATTTGAAAAAATATTCTGTTGAAAACCTGGTTGATAGCCTAAATAATCCGAGTGCTGTTCAAAGATTAAAAATTCAGCGCGAGATATTAAGGCGGGGCAAAAACCAATCAACAACAACTAAATTAGAAAGCCTTTCATCTAACAAATCATTATCACCTGAAGTTAGAGTTGCTGCACTTTACACACTTAAACAACTTGATGGTGTAGACGCTAATAAGTTTCTTCTTTCTATTTGCTCAGATCCGCAAATGCAAGAACATGCATTAAGAGTGGTCACCGATAGAAACAAAGAACAGTTCTTGATGGTAGAAGGAAAACAAGTTCCGTTACCAATGGATAGTTTTTCAAATGCTTTAAAAAGTGAAAATCTTAAAGCAAAATCTCAGGCGATTATATCTCTGGGAAGGCTTCCCAATAATCCCCTTTCAAAAGAAGTACTCTCTTTAACTAAAAGAACCTCTGGACAAAACTCGCCCAAAGAAACGATCAACCATGCAAGTCCCGATTTGGAGAGAGTTATTCCCCACCTTGCTGTCAGAACTTTAGTTCAAACTGATTCAACACAAGTTTGCTTGGATTCAATAGGGAATGATTTTAGCCCCGGGGCATTTTGGGCTTTACGGTATATGCATAATGATAAAGCAGTATCAGGGTTGATTCAAAAATACAGTTCTATGCCCAACAATCTTGTTAAATCCGAGATTCTAAGCACTCTAACTAGGCTTTATTTCAAAGAAGCTATTTACAAAGGGGATTGGTGGGGAACTAGACCAGATAACAGCGGCCCCTATTACGATAGGCAACCTTGGGACCAGACTAACCGTATCAGCGAATTTCTTAAAACATCAATGCTTAGTCTAGATGATAAATCGAAATCAGAATTGGCTAAACAACTTTCATTACACAAAGTTCCATTAAATGAACCAAAGCTTTATTCTCCATCAATCACCAAAGAAGAAAATCAAAACCCAATTGTGATTCCGATCGCCAACCCCAAAGACCCTAATCTTATTGCCAATTTAAGTTTTGAAACCACAATGGAAAGAGCAATGGCTGTGAAAGGGGCCCCAGAAAAAGGGAAGCTTCTTTTTAATTCCAATACTTGCTCTGCTTGTCACACTGATGCCAACGGTTTGCAACCTAAAGGCCCACATCTAGTTGATATTGGTAAACGCTACAAAAAAAACGAATTAATAGAATCGATTCTTAAACCCGACGCAAAGATTGCGCAGGGATTTGAGACACTAGCATTCACTACGAAAAGTGGAAAAATTATCACAGGTTTTGTTGTCAGCGAAAGCGCACAAATTATTCTTTTAAGGCAAAACACAGGTGTATCTTTGGATCTTAAAAAAGATTCTATTGATGAACGAACCCCTTTAAAAAATTCAATGATGCCCGCTGGCCTTGTAAATAACCTTACTCCTGAACAGTTTTCAGATTTACTTGCTTACCTTGATTCCTTAAATGGTTCTCCTGTTAAGAAATAAAATGTCATTTAGTTATTCAGAATTAACATAGCGTACCATCGAAAATAGTTGTACTTTCCAGTATTCATACAACCTCACGGAGTTTCAAAATGAGAATTTGTTTTAAATTTATCAAGACTTTAATGTTTTTATCTTTGATTGGCTTTATAAGCTTTAGCAGCTTAACTATCGCTCAAGAATCAGCTAAATTAATAACGGGCGAAGGTGAAGGCTGGTCTGCCCTTTCCGAATCTGATTTCCAAAATGTTAACACCGACCCAGACACTTGGATATGGAAAGATGGGACCATTTTTTGCAAAGGTACTCCAGTTGGTGTGACTAGAAGTAAGAAAAAATACACCAACTTTGAAATGGTTGCCACTTGGCGCCATATGAAACATGCAGGCAACTCAGGAATTTTCCTTTGGGCTAGCGAAGATGGCTTGGAAGGTCTGAAACCTGGGCAACTTCCTAAAGCAGGAATTGAAGTCCAAATCCTTGATCATGGTTATGCTGAAAATTACGAAAAAGCGAACAAGAAAAAATCCGACTGGTTTACTACCCATGGAGATGTTTTTCCCGTGGGAAAATCAAAAATGATACCTTTTGAGCCAAAATCTCCCAAAGGTAGCCGTAGTTTCCCTTCAAAAAACCTTTCTAAGGGAGTTGGAGAATGGAACCATTACTACATCAAGGCAGTCAATGGCGAAGTTCGCCTTTGGGTTAATGGCGAACAAGTTTCAGGCGGAAAAGATTGTGACCCTAAAACTGGTTATTTGTGTTTGGAATCTGAAGGCGCTCCTATTGAATTCAAAGGGTTAAAAATTAAGGAACTTCCATAATTCTTGATTATCCCGAAAACAATTGCATTAATAAGGAAGAATCATGATTAAGAAATTTTCCAGAAGAAAATTCGTTAAAGCTTCTTTGGCTGGTGCTTCTGGTTTTATTCTAACCGCCCCGAATTATATCCGGGCTAAAGACACTTATAACAAGTTAAACATTGCAATTGTTGGGGCTGGGGGTAGAGGCGCGGGAAACCTTGCAGGTGTATCTTCAGAAAACATTGTTGCACTTTGTGATGTAAATTCTGAAGCAATTGCCAAAGCTTCAGTAACACATAATAAAGCAAAAAAGTTTTCTGACTTTCGAAAAATGTTTGAAAACGCCAAAGATTTTGATGCTGTTGTGGTAAGTACCTGTGAACACACACACGCATTTGTAACGCTTGCTGCCTTAAAATCGGGCAAGCATGTTTATTGCGAAAAACCTCTTACCCACAATATTTGGGAAGCTCGTATCATCCGAGAAGTTGCAGCAAAGACCAATGTTGCAACTCAAATGGGAATTCAAATTCACGCAGGGGAAAATTACCGCAGAGTGGTTGAACTCATCCAAACTAATGCCATTGGCCCTGTAAGAGAAGTTCATGTTTGGGTTGGAAGGGCCTGGGGTTTACAATCGCAGGAAGACTCCAAAAAGAATGGTGATATTGTCCATGTAACTGATAGGCCTAAAGAAACCAGTGCTATTCCAACTGGGCTAGATTGGGATTTATGGGTTGGGCCTGCTCCGTTTAGGCCATTCAACACAGTTTATTTTCCCGGACCAAAATGGTATCGATGGTGGGATTTCGGAAATGGCACAATGTCTGACTTGGGAAGCCACTGGAACGATCTTCCATTTTGGGCGCTAAAACTTAAAGCTCCTACAAGCATTGAAGCTTCAGGCCCAAAACCCCATCTTGAAATTGCTCCTGCATCGATGCAAGCTACCTACGAATTTCCTGCTCGTGGAGAAATGCCGGCTGTTAAAATGGTTTGGTATCAAGGTGCAAATAAGCCTCCTCATTTAATTGAAGGAAAAATCCCTGCGTGGAATAGCGGAGTCTTATTTGTTGGCGATAAAGGTATGCTGCTTTCTGATTACAGCAAGCATGCACTATTACCCGAAAAAGAATTTGTTGATTTCAAAAAGCCCGAGCCATTTATCCCAAAATCTATTGGTCATTACGCAGAATGGTTGCAAGCTTGCAAAACTGGTTCTCCAACAACCTGTAATTTTGAATATTCCGGTTGGCTCACGGAATCTAATCATCTTGGTAATGTCGCTTTTAGAGTTGGAAAAAAACTTATTTGGGATGCAGATAAAATAAAAGCAACTAATTGCCCGGAAGCTGATCCTATGATCAAAAGAGAATACCGAAAAGGCTGGGATCTAGTTTAAATTCAAAATACTAATTTTAATGCGGAAGGATATGATGATTTCTGATAATAAAACAGCTCCCCACAACGATAATTCAACTCTTGGCTTTGTATTCTTCTTCTTTTATGTGGCGCTCTACTCATTCTTTGTTTTTTTAAATGCCTTTTTCCCAGAAAAGATGACCACCTTCACTATTTCAGGAATCAACTTACCTGTTATTTATGGTTTTATTTTAATAACTAGCGCTGTTTTACTTGCCTTAATTTACAGTTATGTTTTACGAAACAAGGGCAACCATTCTGGAGATAGTAACTAGTGATACATGAAGCTTCTTGGATTGCTGTCCTTATTTTTGCAATATTCGTTGCTCTCACTCTGGCAATTAGCTTTTCTTTTGCAGGAAAAACAAAATCCTCACAAGGATATTTTGCGGCCCATGGCGAAGTTCATTGGATTGTGAATGGCATAGCTTTCGCAGGCGATTATCTTAGTGCTGCATCATTTCTTGGGATCTGCGGCATGATTGCTTTTTTTGGCTATGATGGTTTTTTATATTCCATTGGATATCTCGCAGGTTGGATTGTTGCCTTATTCGTAATTGCAGAACCTATTAAAAGACTTGGAAAATACACCTTTGCTGACGCACTAGATGCAAAATTTAATTCCCCAGGTATCAAATTTGTTGCTGCAATCAGTACGCTTTGCGTTAGCATTTTTTACCTGATTCCGCAAATGGTTGGTGCTGGTGTACTCATCCAACCTTTATTAGGATTCCCCCATTATGCTGGTGTTCTTATTGTTGGCACAGTGGTTACTTTAATTGTCACAACGGCGGGCATGGTAAGTACAACTTACGTTCAATTTTTAAAAGGTTCATTGCTTGTTATTTTTAGTTTTATTTTAGTCGTCATGATTTTAAACCGTGGCCTAAAAGTTGATATGCAACATGATCACCACAAACATCACGAGCTTAAAATACTTGGGCCCTTTAAAGAAGGAAACGTTTCCGATCCTATAGCAATTGGGTTTGCTAATTCAGAAGTGATAAAAAGTGAAGGTATTTGGATAGGAAAACCTTTCGTTAGAGTTCTTGATACACAATCAAAACAAACTTCCTATTGGAAAATTGAGAAATCAAAATCTGATGCAGGAGAATTTTATCTCTATGAAACTCAAACGATCTTATCAAACCCGAAAGTTGGGGGAAAACCCTTAGTAAACCGTCTACCAAAAGGGACGGGCACAGAAGAAGGCGATCTTTGGGCTGTTGGAAGCATCACAAAACTACCTGGAAATGTTAAAGAAACAGGCCCCCTTGGGCCCTTGGATTTCATTCGCACAATTCAGGAAAGCGAAATTATCCTTTGGGGTAATGACAAAATCAAACTTGATGATGATTCAACACTTACTATTTATTTCCCCAAACCAACCCTTGGGAAGGATGTTCTTAGCCCTGGGAATCACCCATCGCTTAAAGGCATTCGTAGCGAAAAAATCACTGATAAGTTAAACTTTATTTCGCTTATGCTCGCCCTTTTTTGCGGGACGGCCTCTTTACCACATATTTTAATCAGATATTACACTGTCAAAAGCCAATCTTGCGCTCGTAATAGCACTGTGGTCGGAATTTCTACCATTGGGCTTTTCTACATTTTAACTTTATTCCTTGGCCTTGGTGCAATGACCAGCGGATCACTTGATGTAAGCGACAGCAACATGGCTGCCCCTCTTCTTGCTCGAAGTTTTGGCGAAGTTATGTTCGCAATGATTTCTGCAATTGCTTTTACAACTGTACTTGGAACGGTCAGTGGTTTGATAGTTGCGGCGAGTGGCGCAGTTGTTCACGATTTGCTTCTAGGTTTTCTTAAAATCCCTATGAAAGATGAGACCAAAGTAAAAGCAGGCAAAATATCCTGCGTTTTTGTTGGAATCATCGCTATTGTTCTAGGAATTTTATTCCAAAAAATGAATGTGAATTATCTTGTTGGTTGGGCTTTTAGCGTAGCAGCTAGTGCGAATCTTCCTTCGCTTGTTATGCTTTTGTTCTGGAAAAAAACAACCAAAGAAGGCGTTATCTGTGCCATTATTGTCGGAATGTTTTCATCCTTGGGTTGGATTCTTTCTTGTGCCGATACCTTTAAAGATGTTTATGGATTATCGCCTGAAAGCGCTTTGGTTCCATTCAGCCAGCCTGGAATCATTACCATACCTTTAGGCTTTATCACTTTGGTTGTTGTTTCATTACTAACTGGTTCAAAAAAGCCATTACCAAGCTTATGAAATTCACCAATTAAACTGAAACAATAAAGTCATAAATTACATGAGCCCCAACTGCAATTCCAAAACCTCGGAACATGTAAACTGCGCAGAAGTATAATCCTGCAAGGGCTCTAAAAACAAAAATGTCAAACTGAAAAGGTTCTCCAAAAACACCCAGATGATGTGATATTGCAAACCCGACCGAAGACACGAAAAATGCTAAAGGCAAAGATGGGAAAATGTTTCTCGGAAATAACAATAATAAAAGATGGATGCCCAAAAGCCTAAATATTGCTTCCTCATAAATTCCTGCGCCCAGATATGTTACCCAAGCAGATGAAACGCCACTAGAAGCGTCAACTCCTGAAGCAAGAAATCCTTTGCTCCAGATTCCCGCAACCAACCATAAGATCATTCCAAATATTCCGCTTTCCAGAATCATACCGGTAATAGTTTCAATATTTTCGTGAGGTCGACTCCACCATCTCAAAAAACTTTGAAATGCATAAAAACAAAGCAGGAAAACAGGAGGAAGCCAAATTAGGTTTACACCATAAACAGCTAAATTCTGTCTTAACCAACCATCTGCACCATTTCTAACCCCATCAACTTGGTGACTCGAGCAGTACCAAACAGCAGCCTCATATAATATTACAATAGGTAATAAAAATATAAAATTAGGCCATGGATGCCTGGTCGCTTCAACATAGGTGATGTAACGCCGGGGAAACATTTTCCGTAACCTTTGTTAGTTCGAGTTCCACTCAGGAAATTCAGTTCCAATAAGGTCATCTTTTTCTTGCTGCGAAATACCGCGAAGTACTGCGGGTGAATTTCTACCAGCAAGATCTAGAATTTTAGGCTTGGAAAGATAGCTACCATCAGGTTCACGCAATACTGCAACAATTTGATTGTTAGATTCTGTTTCTGTATTCTTGGATAGCGGATTTGCCAAAACAATCCCGAGGGAACCATCTGAAAGCTCAACCGCTGTACCAGATGGATAAAATGAAATGGCTAGTAAAAAACGAGCATACACCTTATCAAGCTTTCCATCTTCACTATCCATAAGAATTGAAGTTAGCGCACCTTTTGTGTTTAAAGGTTTATTGGATGAAGACGACATGCATCGAGCAATGTATCGTTCACAAACTGCAAGAAATCTAATGACTGGGGATAACTCTGCCCCTTTTAATCCTGAGGGGAAACCAGACCCATCTATATTCTCGTGGTGGGAAAGAGCCGCTTCTGCAAGCAATGGCATATTTGGAAATGATTGTCGGAGTAATTCTGCACCTATAAAACAATGCGATTCATAAGACCGCGACATTTTCCCATGAATTCGTTCTGGTTCAACCAATCCTGATGCCTGGATTTTAATCATACCTATATCAAGAAATAATGCTGCTGCAATTATTTCCATACTTGCCAAGCGTAATTGAGCGTCTTGGAATATTACCCTCGCAACAACTCTTGCAAAATTCAGTCCCTTGCAAGCTACATACCTTGCGGGGTAATCATTATCTTCACGGAGAAATCTGAGGGTTTCACCGTTTCGCACTTCCTCGAGAATATCTTCAACAATATTTTGAACATCTACAAAATCAGGCTTGCTTCCAGTTAGAATTAGATCAAATATTTCTACAAGCTTGGTAATTTTTTGAAGTTCTTTTTCTTTTGCAATGCAAGCTTGTTTAAGAATTCTTAATCGCTGGGAAATGACTTGAAAAATAGCTTCCACGCCAACACAAAGCTGCAATTGGCTAGATGGAGACTCAGGAAAATTTGGAATCATGCGAAGGGCAGTATCTGCCATCGCTGTTGTTTCACGATATAGCTTAATCAAGGCTCCAGATTCCTGTACCCCTTTTTTAGAAACTATTTCATCATCGGTACGGTAAAGAAGGAAAGCATTTGCTAAATTACGCAAATCTCCAATCAAATCTTTCCCATGAATTAACAACTCCCTGGCTTTTGAAGTAAGTTTAACGGGCAATCTTAGTGCTTGATCCCCTTTACTTTCATCAATAATTACTGAATCGAATTCATCCGATTCAACAAGTTTGGAGGCTAATCGATTTTTTCTATCAATAAATCCCAAGCTATCTTCCGTAATTAATTGGTGCGAAACAGGTTCACGAACAGCCTTTTCAAGCTTTTCTCTTAATGCTGTTATTTTTCCTAAAAGAACTTGTGGTTCACTAATATTCATCTTTTTACCTAAAAAACATCCTTGCTTTAACGAATAACCCAATTACACACGGCTTTACCAAAGCATAGGAATCTTACTTCTTTTATCGGTATTACGATCATGCGTTCTTTAACGAGAAAATAAGAAACAAACAGAGACTAGGCAATTAATTTGGTTAAACTATACAATGAGCTTTGATTAAATTGTTGCGAAAGTAGGGCGATAATGGTTATGGATCCTGATAAATCTAATCAAATATTAAATCGAAAATCCGGAGAAGGAATTCGTGTTTTGATTATTGATGATGAAAAACCTCATGCCGAGGTTGTTTCAGAAAGCTTAGAAAGAGTCGGCTTTGAGTGCACTGTAGTATGCAGTGGCAAAGACGGTGCAAAAAAAATTGAAACCGAGACCTTTGATGTCGTTCTAACTGATTTACGAATGGCGGATATTGATGGCCTTGCAATTGTTCGTAAAGCCAAAGAAGAGTTACCCGAAGTTGAAGTTATAGTAATCACAGGTCACGCGGATATAAAAACTGCAGTTGAAGCGATCAAACAAGGCGCATCCAACTACCTAACAAAACCGCTTGACATGGTTGAACTGCGAACCATTGTAGAAAAATCATCTGAAAGACTTAGGCTTGCCCGTACCAATCGTGAGCTTAAACGCCAGCTAGACGAAAAATTTGGTTTCGAAGGCGTTTTGGGCAACAGTTCTAAAATGCATGACGTTGTAGTGAAACTACAAAGCATAGCGCCTACTAATGCAACGGTATTAATCCAAGGTGAGACAGGAACAGGAAAAGAATTGGTTGCCAAGGCTATTCACAATAACAGCCCTCGCAAAAACAAACCTTTTGTCGCGATGAATTGTACTGCACTTAACGAAAACCTGCTTGATGATGAACTTTTTGGCCATGAACCAGGAGCTTTTACAGGCGCAGAAAGAATGCGGAAAGGGCGGTTTGAATATGCAAACGGCGGCACTCTTTTCCTTGACGAAGTAGGCGACATGCCAATGAGCCTCCAGGCAAAATTATTGCGTGTCCTAGAAAATAGTGAAGTGTTTAGAATTGGTAGCAATGAACCATTGAAGGTTAATGTGCGGGTGGTTTCTGCTACTCATCGTGATCTTGAAGCTGCCGTAACAGAAGGTACCTTCAGACAAGATTTGTTTTTCAGGCTCAATCGTTTAAAAATCAGATTGCCCCAACTTCGTGAACGAAGAGAAGACATCCCCCTCTTAGCTTCACATTTCCTTAAGGAATTTAACCAACTTCATACTAAAAATGCCATGACTATAGCAGAACCCGTTCGTAAAGCTATGACACTATATGATTGGCCCGGAAACGTCAGGGAAATGCGAAACTTTATCGAAAGTATGGTTGTTCTTGATGTTGATGGTATTCTTAATATTGATGATGTTCAAGAAGGCAATATTCTTAATCGTATTCAGCCTCTTTCGGGCCAATCGCCACAAGCTTCTCATTTAATAGGCAGGCCACTTTCAGAAGTGGAACGCTTTTTTATTGAACAAGCTCTCTCTCTGACTAATGGGAATCGGGAGGAGGCATCCAGAATGCTTGGGATTGGGGAACGAACGCTCTACAGGGTTATACAAGATTGGAAGTTGCAGGATAAGATTAAAAAGGCGCTTTCTGAAAATTCCAATGACATGGAAAAAGCGGCAAAGTCACTTGGAATGAAGTCTGATTCTCTACAACGCAAGCTAAAAAAACTTGCTCTAACTCCAGATTCAGAGGATGATTCACCTACTCGAGAAACTGACAATGAAGATGAAGTTTAAGATTCTAGATTAAATAACACGGAAGTTAAAATGTCAATTATCAAGCTCTTACCACCCGAAGTTATCAGCCAAATTGCTGCGGGTGAAATCATTGAGAGGCCTGCAAGTATTGTCAAAGAACTTGTAGAAAATTCCATCGATGCACAATCTAAAAGAATCGATATTGAAATCGAGCAGGGCGGACACGATTTAATCAGAGTCGTTGATGATGGCTGTGGAATTTATCCAGAGCAACTTCAGCTTGCACTAACAAGCCATGCAACGAGCAAACTAAAATCCTCCGAAGATTTATTCAGAATTTCAACACTCGGCTTTAGGGGAGAGGCTTTAGGATCAATTGCAAGCGTTTCCAAATTCCTTCTGCAATCGTGCCCTCCCGATCTTGATCAGGGAGCAGAAATCCTTTGTGAAGGTGGATTGCTTCATCCAACCAAGCCTTGGAATGGCTCCCCAGGCACTCGAATCGAAATCAAGCATCTATTTTACAATACCCCTGTAAGGAGAAAATTCCTTAAAGCTCCACCTGCAGAAACAGCTCAGATCACTGAAACAATCACTAAAATGATTCTTTCTTCATTCCGAAACAACCTTGATAAATGCGAAGTTCACTGGTCCTACAAAAACAATGGGAAACAAGTTTTACAAGCATCGCAAGGCGCTAGCCTCAAAGAAATGATCAGCATCTTTTTCGGAAAAGATATCACTAATGATTTGCTTTACATCGAATCAAATCATCGCGATTTTAAAATCAAAGGTTATATAGGATCACCAAACCTTGATAAAAGCAGTGCCAAATCACAATATCTATTTATCAATGGCAGGTGGTTTAGAGACAGAACCATATCGCATGCTATTCAGGAGGGTTTTCGGGGCCACATGATGACGGGAAGATTCCCAATCGCATTTCTTTATTTTGATTCTGACCTTGAAAAAGTTGATGTAAATATACATCCCACTAAAGCAGAAGTTCGATTCCGTGATCCTGGTGCCATTCATCATCTGGTATTTAATGCTGTAAGAAATGTTCTTCTAGACAAAAATAAAGGTGCAGTTTTTCAGCTTCAGGATGAACCGCCTTTTACCCGAAAAAACCCAATTGACATCGGGTTGCCTGAATTTACCATTACAATCCCGCAAAAAATCAATCCTCCTGAACCTTGGACTCTTGAATCTAGGCCTTCACCAGCCCCCTCGCTTCCATTCAATTATAAAAACAAACCAAGTGAACAATTAGAACCTGAAAATCTTTCTTCCTTTGAATCATCAACACAAGCGCCTAATTATACTTATTCAGAAAACCCGCAGGCCCCAACAATCGTTCCTGTCTTGTTTAATGATGAAAACTTCAAGGTTTTGCAAGTTTACAATTCTTATATTGTGATCGAAACAGATGAAGGGGTATTGATTATTGATCAACATGCCCTTCACGAGCGCATTTTGTATGAACAATTAAAAACCAAGCTCTCATCTGGGCCTGTTCCTGCCCAAAAACTTTTAATCCCTGAAACCATTGAACTAGCAGCTTTTCAATCTGAATTGGTACTGTCACGCCAAGAAGAATTACAGCAATTAGGATTTGAAATACGAGGATTCGGCGGAAACACAATTCTTGTTGAGAGTTACCCTGCATTGCTAGGGCGAAAATCGCCAAAAGCTCTTTTTAATAAAGTTATCGAACAACTTTTTGCTAAGGATGAAATCCCAAGTAAAGACGCTTTTTTTCATCATATTTTAAGCCTGACCGCGTGTCACTCAGCAGTCCGATCAGGAGACACCCTTAATGAAACAGAAATGCACCTTTTAGCTAAAATGCGCCACTTATCCAAGTCCCATTATCATTGCCCACATGGCCGACCAACATCCTTATTGATAAGCAAAAATGATCTTGAAAATCAATTTGGAAGAACCTAAACACTAAGCTGGAAACATGGGGTGCTTGGGTAAAAATCACATCGACACTCATTACTGCTGAAACTTGCCCCTAAATATTGGACTATACACTACCACTGATTTTTTTTAAACCATTGGTATGAAAGAAGATGAATTACCTTTCATTCCTGAACGTCACGATGTTGCTTGCAAAGCAACCATGGTTTTTTCGTGCCTCAACAAGCAAATTCAATCTTTCCCAATCCATAGTACATTTCTTGTAGGCACAGTTGCTGGTTGCGAACTCCGATTAGCAGGCCTAGATCTACCTGCGCTATTATTTCAGGTAAACTATGTTAAACCAATAGGCCTTTTAGTTCGATCCATTACACCTCTTTCTGGTTTAACTTTAAACGGAAATTCATTTCAAGAATCGATTCTAAAATCAAATGACAAATTAAATATTGGTAACTACGAATTTTCGTTTATGGTGGCTGATTCCTTAGCTGAAATCACCCCCTCTGAAACCGTCGCTCTTAAAATCAATGATCAATCCTCAACCCTAAATAAAATAAAAACTAAATCTAAAAGCAAAAAGCATTTATCACATTTAATAAAGAAACTAAAGAATAAGAATCAGCTATTAAAAATTGAATTGGACTCGTTATTAGAAAATAATCGAACAATTGCTGAACGCGAAATCGAATCCATTTCAAAACGAAACATGCTTGAATCTGAAAAATCATCCATAGCTGAACAGCTAAACGATCAAATTATTAAATGTAAAACCTACGCTGAAGAACTAGTTCTGCTTCGAAATGAGTTAGACACACTAAAAAATTCAAATCATAAATCAACGACCAGCGATTCAGATTTAAAAAATATAACCGTGCTTCATGATTTATTAGACCAAAAGACCCGGAATTTACATGAACGAGCTCTTGAAGTAGATCGCAGAAGCGAGGATTTAGAAAAAAACAGCAGGGAGCTAGAAGCTCAGGCCTTAGAAATCGATTCGTTATATTGCAAGCTCAAGGAAGACCGGAAAATATTTGAAGAAGAATATCTTTCAAAAAAACAAGAAAACGAAAATATAACCAAACAATCTACAGAGATTGAACAGCAAATGGCTGAGATATTTCAACTGAAACTTTACCTTGAAAATGTTAAAGCTCGAATAGACGAAAAAGAAACTAATCTAGAAAACAAACTTTTATCCATCCAATCTTTGGAAACCGATTTGCTACTCAATCAAGAAAAATCGGAAATATCCAAAAACGAATTGCTTGAAAAAGACGTTTTACTATCTTCTGGTCTCGAGCTTATTAATCAAGAAAAAGAAGAGCTACAAAACAACAAACATTATTTAGAATCTCGCATACTTGAAATTGAACAAAAAGAACTTGCACTAAGAAATTTAGAAAACACATTTGCAAGCCGTGAATACGAAATTGAGGCTACAAGAAAATCACTCGAAGATGCAAAAAAAGAAATAGAAGATTTCAAAAACATCCAAGATAACAAGATAAAACAATCCGATTCAGTTGAAAAAAACCTCGCTCAAATGCAAGAAATTCTGCGGAAAAGAATTGAAGATATCCAACTAAAAGAATCCGCCCTAAACGAAAAAGATACATTGCTTTCAAACCAAATCATTTCACTGCAAACCCGAAATGAAGAGATGGAAAATGAACATAGCAAGCTTGTGATGCAGTTAACATCCGCCAGAGATGACTTCGAAAAATCTAAACAAGAATTGCTCAAAAAAACCACTGATATCGATTCCGTAAAATTTAGGATGGAAACTGAAAATCATGGACATGAATTAATTAAAAAAGAAATATTCGAAGCACTCCAAAGGCTTGAAGAAGAAAAAACTACTCTTGAGGAAGTTCAACTTGCAAATCTGGAAATAGAAAAGGTTAAATTTGCTCAAGGAATTGACTTTAAAAATGAAATCAGCAGCATAAGTGAAAATATCCCAGAACTCATGGCGGGTGCAGAAAACTGCCTCTCCAGGCTTTTAGGGGCCAGAGATTTACTTCAGGAACACCTTAGGGAATTCCATGATTATGCTAAAATTGCTCGGGAGGAACTCGAATTATTGCTTAAAGAATCCCGCGATCAACAAAATCGTTCACAAGATTCTGAAAGCAAAATAATCAAAGCAAGAGAAGAGCACCGGCTTTCAATTGCATCTTTCAAACAACAGCTCATCGAATGGCAACACAATCTAATTGAAATCAAATTAGCGTTGCAAACAGGTGAGTCTGAGTTGGAAAGAAAACAAGCAAAATTCGAAACTCAAGCTCAAATTCTGCAACAACAAACAGATAACTTATCCAAAAAAGAAAACAATCTCCGCGAAAAAGAAGGCGAAGTTCTCGCTCAAACAAAAGAAGTTCATCGCCATCTTGATGATATGCGGGCATGGTATCGTAATAAAATTAAAGATTTATCTGGAACAATTTCCAATTCATTGGCTTCTGGATATTTTGACAATGCACTTAGCAGTCCAGATTTAAACCAAGACAATCGTCCCTATTCGGTACCTGATCCCACAGAACCTTTGGATAACAAACTGGGAAATCAGCTTATATCATTAGGGTTGGTAGAGTCTGATACACTGATTGCTCTTATGGCCGAGGCCAAAAAAACCAAAAAATCACTCAGGCAAGCATTGCTAAATGGGGGATATTTAACCTTTTATCAATTGGCACTTATCGAAGCAGGCAATATTAACGGACTGATGATCGACCGTTTTCGAGTCATTGACAAACTTCCTTCAACGAGCAAAGAATATATTTTTCAAGTATTTGATCCCATCAGAAAAACTGAATGTCTTCTCAGGCATCTTTCTGAATCTGAACTTTCTGATCCCTATCACCCAGACGAATTCAGACAACGATTTAGTGCAGCTATCAATCTTCATCATGAAAATGTGGCATCCATATATGAAGTATTGGAAATACAGGGAAGGCCTGCGGTTTTGGTTGAGCTTATCCAAGGAATTAACCAATCCGAATGGGCTTCAGTCCACCAAAAGCCAGATGTATGGTTAAATCTAGTTTTACAAACCATATCAGGATTGGCATCAATTCATGGAGCAGGTTTAGTTTATGGCCCAATCCATCAGTCTTCTCTAATTATTACAGGAAATGGTTGTATCAAATGGACCGGAGTAGGTTGTCCAACATGGCTCTTTTCGAATGAATCACACGAAGTAAATAATTTCAAAAATGATGTTGAAAATCTTGCAGGGGAAATTTTGAAATGGTTGTTCAACCATGAAGAAAAACAAAACTTAAAAATAACCTCGGACAATAGTTTTAATGATTACATCCTCTGGATTGAGGAAATAGCATCGGGAAAAATATCGGTAGATCTAAATGAATGGGTAACAAAAACGGCATTTGAGTTACAAAGCACAGAAGATTGGGAGTCGAATTACAAAAATTTCATCAAATTAAATCAATCAGAAAACTTTCAACAGTCATTAAAACTTTCTGCTTAAAATCTAAAACTTTATTATTTTCACCATCATCGAGCTATCACATTTTGCGAATTTATTTTTAGTATCTAATATGAAACTTGAGTAATTCAAAACCATATCCCAATCAATCAGATCATGATCAGCAAGTATGACACACAGATCTTGTTTTTTTAATAATTGCGGACTTAAATCTAACTCTCTTTGAACATCCCTCTGAGATTGATTACTCGCAACCAAGGGGTCATACCATTTTAAATTACAGCCAAGATTTAATAGTAAATCAAAAATTTCAATCGCAGGAGATTCACGCAAATCACTTATATTTTTCTTGTAACCCAACCCAATCAACAGCAAATTAGTCCCATTGATTGATTTTGATCTGTTTTCCAAAAATGCTTCGATTTTCTTAACAATCATTTGTGGTCTTTTTTTGTTTAAATCACAAGCAAGATTAATAAGCCCAGTATTTGCACCCAAACTTTTTAGCTTAGAAAGAAGATAATATGGGTCAACCGGAATGCAATGCCCCCCAACGCCTGGCCCTGGATAAAATGCCTGAAAACCAAAAGGTTTGGTGGCTGCTAGCTTAATTATTTCCCAAACATCTAGGTTTAACCCCTTACAAATCCCATCCCATTCATTTGCTAGTGCTATATTTACAGCACGATATACATTTTCCACCAACTTTGATGCTTCAGCAGCTTCAATCGAACTTGCCTGATGAACTTCATCAAACAATTGTTTAAATAAAACCATGGCGACTTTCGAAGACTCATTATCAAGAGCTCCGAAAACTCTCGGTAAAGTTTTAGTTGTAAAGGCGCTGTTACCTGGATCTTCTCTTTCCGGACTAAAAACAAGAAAAAAGTCAGCGCCTTGTTCTTGCGATTCGTTTTCCAAAATACTCAATCCAATGGTACGTGTAGTACCAGGAAATGATGTGCTAGAAATAACCACTAAAAAAGGTTTTTTAGCTATAGTTCTTATCGAAGTAATTGCATCACAAAAACTATCAAGAGCAGGGGCACCATTTAAAAGCGGAGTTGGAACACAGACCCAATAAACATCGCAGGGGTCTTCGCAAGAAATGTCGCTGGTTACAGTAAATCTACCGGTATCTAATAATTCCCTAATTCGAAATGCTGGAATAGTTTCCAGATAACTTTCACCACGAACCAACATTGCGACTTTATTTATATTTGTATCGTAACCAATAACCTTAAACCCTGTTTTGGCTATGCACTCTGCAAGCGGAAGCCCCGTATATCCAAGACCAACAACCATTATCCTCGATTGTTTTTCCTGAAGTTGATAAAGAAATTGGTTCAACTGCTTATCTGAGATCATGGCGAAGGCTGAAGAACTAATTTCTTATCTTCAGTTCCATTAAATTTTTCTTGAAGGTCTTTGTCACAGAATTGAACACGGCTAATTGAATCAGTCTTTCCTGTTGCTGCATTTATTTCAAGAACAACGCCGGACATTCTGACATCCCCTGATGCAACAGAAAATTGGTTGGGCAAAAAAGAAATTGTTGTTGCAGTAACTGGTTCAATGCACCGACCCAAAACACTGGCATAAGGCCCAGTCATTCCTAAATCGCAAATAAAAGCAGTTCCTTCACCAAGAATTTGTTCATCAGCAGTTTGCACATGGGTATGGGTGCCTAAAACTGCAGAAACTTTACCTTTTAAAAAGTGACCCATCAGATATTTATCGGAAGTTGCCTCAGCATGAATATCAACAATTATTAAATTAGTTATCATTTGAACTTCGGGGATGATTTTTTCTGCAGATGAAAAAGGGCAATCCACCGGCCGCATAAAAGTTCTGCCCATTAAAGAAACCACTGCAACGGTAAATCCATCAACAGTGTTGGTGAATGCGAAGGTCTTTCCCGGAGAAGAGGAAGGGTAATTCGCAGGCTTGCAGATGCAATTTTCAGATATGAGCGTATTTACAATTTCTTGTTTTTTGTAAATGTGATCTCCCAAAGTGAAGAGATCAACTCCCGCAGCTTTTAATTTTTTAAATATCGATGGCGTAAGCCCAGAACCCCCCGCAGCGTTTTCTGCATTCGCTATAACCAAATCTAGTCCCATACTTTTCTTGATGGCAAGCAGATAACTCTGCAAAATGTTTACCCCAGGAGACCCAACAATATCTCCCAGCATCAACACTCTCAGAATCTTTGGCAAATTATTTTGCAACATCCACCACTCTTAATTCACGAATAACTGTTACCTTGATTTCACCCGGGTAATTCATCTGGTCTTCAATGGCACGGGCGATGTCATGGCAAGTTTTAATCGCCTGCTCATCGGTAGTTCGAGCTGCACTAGCTATCACACGAAGTTCCCTGCCAGCTTGAATTGCAAATGCTTGTTCAACATCTGGAAAACCACAAGCAATAGCTTCAAGTTCTTCTAAACGCTTAACATATTTTTCGAGTGTTTCTCTGCGAGCGCCGGGCCTTGCTGCACTTATTGCATCCGCAGTTGCAACTAAAACAGTGTAGATATGATCAACTGTTATATCGTCGTGATGGCCTGCAATCGCATGTAAAACATCGGGGTTACTTTCCCCGTATTTACGGGCAAGCTCAGCACCAATTTTAGGATGGCCACCTTCCATTTCATGATCAGCAGCTTTGCCAATATCATGCAGCAAACCGCATTTTCGAGCGAGTCTACCGTCTAACCCTAATTCATCTGCAAGCATTCCTGCTAGAAACGCAACTTCAATACTATGGCGCAGTACATTTTGACTATAACTGGTGCGGAATTTTAACCGACCAAGCAATTGAACAAGTTTATCATTCAATGGCCCCATACCTACTTCATTAAGGGCTTCACGCCCTACTTCCATAATGTGCTTTTCCATTTCTTCTTGTGATTCTTTTACTACCTCTTCAATTTTAGTGGGATGAATTCTGCCGTCTTGAATAAGCTTTAATAAAGAAAGCCTAGCTATCTCGCGCCTTACACTATCAAAAGCACTAACAACCACCACGCCTGGAGTATCGTCAACAATCAGATCAACCCCGGTAACATTTTGAAAAGTTCGAATATTGCGGCCTTCACGCCCAATAATTCTGCCTTTGATATCATCATTGGGAATATCAACGGTGCTTACCGTACTTTCAACAGAATGCTGTGATGCATATCGTTGAACAGCCATTGCAAGAATTTTCCTCGCTGATTCCTTTGCTGAATCTTTGAGATGATCATCATGCTTTTTCAACTTATCAGCAACTTGTTTACTAAGAGTTCTTTCCAAGTTTTCAAAAAGCATTTTTTCGGCATGGTCACGAGAAATACCAGAGATATCTAGCAATCTTTTTTCTTGTTTTTCTAGAATTTCTGCAAACTTTTTGTTTTTTACTTCAGTTTCATTTTTGCGATCTTGCAATTGATTTTGAAGGACCTCGGTTAAGCGTTCGCGTTTAAGCATATCCCTTGCTTTATCCTCGATGGCGTCTTCACGCTTTTCGAGACGCTTTTCTTGATCGCGTAAATCTAAGCGAATATTTTCAAAGCTTTTATTGAGTTCTTCTTTCCTTCGAAGACTATCCTCTTTTGAAAATAATTCAGCATCTTTGATTATTTTGTCAGCTTTGGCCTTGGCTTCATTAATTAACGAATTATTGTCAGCATTTAAACTATTTAACTTGGCACGGTAAAAAACCGTAGCAATGGCATAGCCTATTACGCTAAAAACCAATCCACTCAGAAAAATATAACCAAGTTGTTCAGAAATCACTTTAACACCTCTATTAATTAAATAAACGAGGTTTTCGCATAAAAATCAGCGAATAAAAAAAGAAAATGTTATTTATGAAGCAAAAACCCCAAAGAGGCTACGAACCAGATAAACATTATTTTCAAAATTAACCAAATATTTGCAGTTTGTAGAGGTTATTGTTTAAGTCTTCGAAAAATAAAGCTCAAAACAAAAAAAACAACCTGTTACAAAACCCCCTAATCAATATTGGTCTAATTTGTCGTAACTTTTAAACTCGTTGAACCGTTTAACTCTTAAATAATAGGTTAATTAGCACAAAAATTCATTAATGCTTCACAAATTCAGCTACTTCTTTCTTAAAACCCCACAAAACATAAGTCTTTACCACACAATGAATTATTATGCGAAAAGTATGGCTATTTATCCATCATTATTATAAAAAGAAATTAATAAGGTTTACTGATGTAAAAGTGACCAAAGCATTATGAACTATATTTTAATGCTTATTGACATTTTATTTTCTAAAAATAAAATAATTATTTGGTCATTGTGGAGATTATTATGAAGACATATATGGCAAAACCTTCTCAGGAACCTGAGAAACGATGGTTGGTAATTGATGCTGCGGATCAAATTGTAGGCAGATTGGCTGTACAAATTGCTAATTTGTTGCGTGGCAAACATCGTCCTGAATTTACCCATCATCACGATACGGGTGAATTTGTTATTGTTTTGAATGCATCAAAACTTCGGTTTACTGGTAAAAAGATAAATACGAAAGTATATCGCTGGTATACCCACTACCCCGGTGGTTTAAAATCTGCTTCCGCTAAAGATTGGCTTGCAAATCATCCTGATAGAATTATCCGCGAAGCGGTAAAGAGGATGATGCCCAAAACGCCTTTAGCTAGACATCAAATTATCAAGCTTAAAATTTACGCAGGTACTGAGCATCCTCATCATGCCCAAAAACCTGTTGAATTCAAAGTATAGCATTTAACTGGAGAAGATATCGTGGCTGAAACTAAGTCGAAGAAAACTTTTTATTGGGGCACCGGAAGACGAAAAACTTCGGTTGCTCGTGTAAGAATTTGTGAAGGTACAGGTAATATTTCCATTAATAAAAAAACATTGGAAGTTTACCTCACCGAAGAAAAAGATCGCCAATTCGTTCTTGGTCCAATCATTCTTGCGGATATGGTCAAGCGTCTTGATGTTATCGTAACCACCAAAGGTGGCGGTATTTCTGGGCAAGCTGGTGCCATTAGTCAGGGTGTTGCTAGAGCTCTCAAAGCTATGTTTGGACTTACTGAGGCCGAACAACCAACTGCACCTGAAGAAGAAGGCGCACCTCTAACTTTAGCTAAAAAGCTTAGGGACTCCGGATTCTTAACACGAGACGGCAGAATGAAAGAACGCAAAAAATATGGCCGAAAGGGCGCTCGAAAGAGTTTCCAATTCTCCAAGCGTTAATATTTTTTTTAATCATAAAAGAGCATGGATTTCAAAGATCCGTGCTCTTTCCATTTTTCAATTCGACGAAATATATCAGTACATCTTTGTATTCCTGGATTTATCATCGCATCCGGCATCGGCTCCTGAAACCATTTCAACCAGCGATATAAAGAAACAATTGTTCCTAAAATATCAAGCTTCCTACAAACTAAATAATTAATTTCTGAAGTCTCTGAATAGGCATTTAACGCATTAGTCCACATTAGATAATCATCACCAGCAAAACTTGATATCATCCTAGAAACATCGACTTCTCTGCAATCATTTCGTATAGCACAATAATCTATAAAACCACTAATGTCACTGCCGTTAAATAAAATGTTTTCACGCCTCGCATCACCCCAGCAATATTGAGTTTTAACACTTGGATTTGGGGAAACCATTAAAATGCCAACTTCCTGCTTAATCCATTTCAAAAGTTCTATCAAATTAAAAAGAGGAAGAAATCCAATTGCTGAAAAATTAATTGCTGAGATGGAAAAAGAATTAATCTCAATTTTCCGACATTCCATAGCTGGCATTATCCCAAACCCAGATTGTTCCGAACTAATCGCAATATGAAATCTAGCTAATTTATTGATGCATTGAATCAGATTGAAAATCGAACAATCAGGAATATTTCCTGGGATCCAAGAGGACAGATCCCAGTAAAATCCATCATGATAAACAACTGTTGCATTTTCTTTATTGCGGTGGATTAAAGGGAATAAAACAAACTTATTCTTTCGCGTTTGATCAAGGAATGCGTGGGCGTTTTTCAACGAACATAAAGCAGATGGATCATAAGATTTTAATGCAAAAACACCATCTGAAGAATTGACTTTATATACGACAGAATCACTCAAACCACGGTTTTTGGATAATAAAGAAAAAGGGAAACTAATATCAAATTTGGAAAGAACAATTTCAACAAAATTATCGATCATCAGTCCTGTAATATCACTAGCGTTTCGAAACCACATCAATTTCAGCAGGTTTAGGCATTTCAATACCAGATAACGAAACACTATTAACGGGTTGTGCCATACCTTTTAATACATTTAAATTAATGACAAGATTTGGCTTTATACCAAGTACAAGAACTATCAAAAGGCAAGCAATTATAGGGAAATAACTAGGTCGGAAGGAAGTGTTAAAAACTCTTGGCCAAATAGCAGGTTTAAAATAAATACCAGACAAGATTCTCAAATAAATCCATGAGCCAACTGCAGCATTTAAAAAAGCGATTATACCTAATAAGAAAAACAAATTGTGGGTGCCCTTGCTGAGAGCATCGTCCCAAGTGTATGGAACGCTGACACAACCAAAAACAATAAAGAATTTAGCAAGAAAACCACCAGTAAAAGGGATACCAATCAAACTAAATAAAAACACAGCAAGGCAAATTGCCAATAGTGGGGTTTGAGATCCAATGCCTGCGAGATCGTCCCAATCTTCAATTGGTTTTTCTTTAGTATCCAATACATCAAGAACAGCAAAAATCCCAAAGGTCCCAAAAAAGTAGGCAATTAAATAGAAGAAAGAAGCACCAATTCCATCAAGACCAGTAGCCAACTCAAGCTTTGGGGCAACAGCAATACCAGCAAGAATGTATCCAGAGTGGGAAATACTGGAATATGCTAAAATTCTACGAAGGTTTCTTTGAAGTAGGCCAAGAATGGTACCAATAGTCATTGTAACTGCAGATAAAATCCAGAATAGAACATATATGTTATCAAGAGTTTTTGAGGAACCAGGTAAAGCTCCTTGAGCTAAGGCAAAACCGAAGATACGGACGATAGCTGCAAACCCTGCAACCTTGGAAACTGTCGCAAGCAAAGCGCACATTCGATAAGTGGTACCTTGATATACATCCGGAGCATAAAAATGAAAGGGAACCATGCTAATCTTAAAACCTAACCCTGCAAGAATGGCAAGCATCGGAATAAGAAAAAGCAAACCTGAAGAGTTCTCAAGATCGGCAGAAGGTTTAAATCGATACCCATTACATAAAGCATCAGAAATTGCAGAAATATTTGTAGAACCCACAATGCCATAAAGATAACTAAAACCCAATAGAACCAAACCCGATGAAAAAATTGAAAGGAAGAAATATTTCATTGCTGATTCGGCAGCGAGATCTTTTTTCCCATGCAAATAAAGCAAAACGTATGTGGGTATGCTGATTAATTCGAGCCCAAGAAAAAGGACAACCAAATCATTGGAAATTCCAACAATTGAACAGCCAGTAACAAGAAACATTATAAGGGCAAAAGTTTCAAAAGTATTTTGTGTTTGGCAATCGCGCCAAAAAAGAAGACAAAAGAATAAACCCATACCTAATGAAAAGTGCCTGATAAAATTCGAAGACATGTCTTCTAAGATGTTTATTGAAAACAAAAGAGAAGGATCTATCGAACCATGTTTTTGTGAAAGCAGTAAAAAATATGAAAGCAAGAAGCCTAGGGAACTAATCAAAGCCCACGGAGTGTTTTTTTTAACAAAAGGCCCCAAAAGAAGTATTAAACTTGCAAGCGCAAAAAGCACGATCTCAGGCATCATGTATTGAATATAATCTGCAATTAATAACGATCCTATCATTGATCCACCAATACCAATCTAAAAAATAAGGTGAACACTATTTACCCAATTTACCAACAGGTAACAAGTTATTTGCCTGGAAATTCAGTTTTGCAATCAAATGTATTTCAGGCCGAATAGTATCAATCATTGGTTGAGGATAAATTCCAAGTATGAGGCAAAGTACAGCCATGGGAAACAAGAAGAACTTTTCAATCAAAGTTAGATCAGATACAGATTCTTCTTTTTTAAATGCAGGTTCTGAAAGCTTTCCAAAAAACACTTTCATCACCATCGAGATTAAATACCAAGCTCCAAAAACCATACCTAAACTGCAGATGGAGGCTATAACTTTACCGGTAATATTAGGATTCTTAGACTCAAACATTCCAAATAAACACATAACTTCGCCAACAAATCCATTAAGGCCAGGTAACCCGACACTACACATAACGTAAAAAACAGATATGCCTGACAAAATTTTCAACTTACTTCCAAGGCCTTGAAGATCTTTAAATTTAGTGGTTCCATATCTGTGGCTAAGAATTTCACAAATAAAGAAAAGTGCCCCAACATTTAAACCATGATTAATCATCTGCAGATAACTGCCTGTTAACCCTGTTTCATTTAATGCAAATATACCTAAAAGACAAAACCCAAGGTGACTAAAACTACTGTATGCAAGCATTCGTTTTAAATCATCTTGAGCAATGGCACAAGCTGCCCCGTACAGAATCGCAATCATGGCAAGGACTGAAAATAAATAAGTTCCTAATTCCCAAGCAGGAACGGGAAGTAATGGAACACACAGCCTAAGAAAACCATACGCACCGAGTTTGGCAAGAATCCCACCCAACACAAGAGTAACCCCGGTTGGAGCTTCATAGTAAGCAGTAGGTTGCCAAGTATGAAAAGGGAAAGCAGGAAGCTTAACCAAGAACCCAGTTGCAAGAAGAAGAAAAATCCACTTTTGAGAAGAAGCCCAATAATCCAATCTAGCTTTGTTTTCTTCTAGGTTTGATTTAATTAAAGGGTTCAGCAAATCTTTATCAGCTTGTGCTTCATAAACTTTTTTATTAAGTCCAATCTGGGTATCGTGTGAGGCGGTGATCAATTCAGGAATAGAAAAAGTAATAGGTAAATCGGTGTTATCATCAAGATGGTTCTGATTAAGAGAAGAAACAAGGCCAATAATTCCTAATAAAGTAGCCAAACCGCCAGCCAAAGTGTATACGAACAATTTTTTTGCAGCGTATTGCCTATTAGGCCCTCCCCACATTGCGATTAGAAAAAGAAGAGGGATTAAAGTTAATTCAAAGAAAGCGTAAAAAAGTATCACATCAAAAGAAAGAAAAGCCCCAATGGTTGAGAATTGAAGTAGGAGCATTAAGCCGTAATAAAGGTGAGATTTTTCCCGGATTGAATTCCAAGTCGCGAGGACTGATCCTGCAAATAAAATGCAAGTTAAGGGAAGTAAAAATAGGTTAAGGCCATCAACACCTATAAAAAAACGTATAGCCCCAGCATCGGGCCTGCCTTCTTGGGGGGCTTGAAATCGAATTAAATCAAAAGCAGTAACACTTACATTCAATGGTACAAATGTAAGTTTTTCGTCCACAAAAACAGAATGTTTTTCTAATAAGGGTAAATAATCCCAAGTTAGTTTAAGAGAGATAAAAAGATTCAACAGGAAAAAACCCAAGGCGAGTTTTCGTGCAAACTCATGTCCTGAATTTCTGAGGAAAAGCGTAACTAATCCGCCCGCCAAAGGAACCAATAAAAGAAGTAATACTAATTGACTCATTTTGCACTACATCGATCTTGCTAGGGCTATCAGGAATACAGTTACCGCCAAAATCATCGCAAGGGCATAAAACTGAACCAATCCGTTTTGAATAGGTCGAAACAACTGCGCTATTATCTGTGGGATATGAGCAATCAAATCTACGACACCATCAAGAATGTACTGATCAAAAATTCTAGAGCAATAAAAAACTAAATTAAGAGGAGCAATTAAAAGTTTGTTGTAAATCTCATCAAAAAAGAATTTGTTTTTACTTAGTTCAATAGCAAAGTTTGACTTTCCTGATGATTGTTCGGACAAGGTCACCCCACCTTTACCATAAAAAACAAATGATAGTATCAAGCCTGCGAAACCAGAGGCAGTTGCAAAACCAACTGTTAACCAATCATGATCATGGTGTTCTAACAAAACATAACCAGGGGTTTTCCCTAAAAATTTCTCGATTGATAAAGGTGTAGAATTTGAAAGAACAAACCCGATTCCAACTGCAAAAACAGATAAAAGCAATAAAGGATATGTCATCGATTTGGGAGATTCATGAACTTCACCATGACATTCCTCGGGAAGTTTTAGGACACCCCAGAAAGTAAGAAAATAGGCTCTAAAAGTGTAGAAAGCTGTTAAAAAAGCGACAAAGATACCAGTAGCCCACATTAGTATGTAGAACCAAGGGTAATTGGAATGCTTTGAAGTTTCATGGATCACACTCAAGATCTCATCTTTACTCCAAAAACCAGCAAACGGAGGCAACCCAGCTAGTGCAAGAGCCCCACATAAAAAACCAATATGTGTTAACGGAAGAACCTTTCTCAAGCCTCCAATACGTCTTAAATCAATTACATCATGCATTGAATGCATAACGCTTCCCGCACTTAAAAAAAGTAATGCTTTAAAAAAGGCATGGGTTAAAAGATGAAAAATGGCAGCACTTAGGGCCAACATTGGAAGGGCAGACTTAACATCAATACCCGCTCCCAAAGCCATGAACATATAGCCAAGCTGACTCATTGTAGAATAAGCAAGTATTCGTTTTAAATCAGTCTGAGTTAATGCAATTAAAGCAGCCAAAAGACTGGTAAAAGCTCCAATGCCAATAACAACCATTTGAACTTCGGGAACGGAGGCAAATAGAGGCATAAATCTAGCAAGAAGATAAACTCCTGCAGTAACCATAGTAGCAGCGTGGATAAGGGCGCTCACAGGGGAAGGGCCTTCCATAGCATCCGGCAACCAAACATGAAGAGGAAATTGAGCAGATTTACCACAAGCTCCTAAAAACATTAAGAAGCAAGCCAAGCCAACACCAGAATCATAATTAGAAAGAGTTAATAATCCGTCAAAATCAAGGCGATACCCTGAGGAAACCCAGAGTAAAGCAAAGCCTAAAAACAATGCAACATCACCAAGCCTAGTAACTAAAAATGCTTTTCGTGCAGCCTTGCAAGCGGAAGGCTTTTCAAACCAGAAACCAATAAGCAAATAACTGCAAAGCCCAACGCCTTCCCAACCTGCGTATAGCAATAGCACATTATCGGCAAGAACAAGAATTAACATGGATCCAAGAAAAAGAGAAACAGACGCAAAAAATCGAGGGTAGCCAGGATCAATATGTCCATGATGGTCTCTCATGTATCCTGTAGAAAATACAGCAATAAGAGTACCTAAAAAAGTAACCATTACTATCATTGCGGAAGAAAGAGGATCTAACCTAAGGCTGAATTCAGCCTTTAATGAACCTGCAGTCTTAATGTTTTCACCAACAAGATTTGGGTCACCAGTGCGGAACCATTCAAAATAGGAAACAGAAACAGAAGAGGGGTTGGAAATATCGTTGGATTCAACAGCCTTAACCACATCATTAAGAACAACTAAAGATAAAACAAAAGAAATCAAGCCTGCAATAATGCAAGGTAAATGTGCCTGAGAACGAAGAAGGCTTGGCCCAATAATAAAAGTAATAAATCCCGCAACAATAGGAATTACAGGAATCATCCATAAATACGCCATAGCATCATACATGGCTTGCATCCTCTTCTTTGGCAGGCCTGTGACCAGCTACAGGTAATGTAGGCATCGGTTGAATATGATAGGAGTCAACCAACAAAATTTCTTGGTCTTCATTTGGCTCAAGATCTTCTTCACGCAAATCCTGCCATTTGCTCACATCAAGGGAATTTTTCGCCCGGTAAAGAATAACAATTAAAGCAAGTGCAATAGCAGCTTCGCAAGCTGCAACTGAAAGTATAAAAAGGACAAAAGATTGCCCTTGGAGATTGCCTCTAAATCTAGAGAATGCCAGGAAATTAATTGCAACCCCTTGAAGCATAAGTTCTGCGCTTAAAAACATTGTTATCATGTTTCTACGAGAAACAAAACCAATGAGTCCGATGCAAAACAATATTGCGCCCAAGATCAAATATATTTTTAAATCTAGCATTGTTATGAACTCACCTTCGTTGGCAATTGGCGTACAATGACAATCGCACCAATGGTGGCAACTAAAAGCAACAATCCCGCCAATTCAACTGCTATCAACTGATCGGAGAAAAGTAGTTTACCCAAGAATGTTGTATTATCAGCAGGCATTGCTGGCCTCCCCGATTGATCTTTTCGTATTTTGCCCAATGGCAAACTAGGATCAGCACCCGAATTACCAACCAAAGCGATAGAGGGCCGTAATAAAGATCGATATTTTAAATATTCGGTTCCAATACTAACTAAAGAAGTAAGGGCGGCTTTAATTTCAACAATATCATCTGATTTATTAATCATTAGCGTGCCATTTTTTTGCACATCAACTTCAATTCTTTCTACCCATATACCACTTCCACCTAATGCATTTTTTAGTTTAGTAACCACATAATTATCGCCATTAATAACTTTGGCTTTTAATTCGGATAGATTCGTAATGCTAAGTGCTTGCTGTGTTTCATTAACAATAAGCTCAATTTCATTACGACTGCCAGAAAGCGACTGGGAAGAAAACGAAGCAGTAAGAATTGAAATTATGGAACCCATTAAAATAAAACCTGTAACTGAAGCAAGAAAAGGTTCACGGCTTTCAGAATCTGCAAGATCCGCATTATGCTGATTAACAAGCATGAGAAGAAAAAGGAAAGTAACAATAATAGCACCAGCGTAAACAATAATATTCGCAGCCATAACAAAAGGGGCTGCAAGAAGAAGAAAAATCCCACCCGTGCTAGTAATTGTCAAAGCAAAGCAAATAGCACCATGGGCAGGGTTTTGGGCAACTATCATAAGGCAAGAACCAACAATCGCAAAAAAGGAAAAGACACAAAACAGCACTAGTTCAGGATTAAATGAGTATGTGGTAAAAATTTGAATAGCGGAAATAATTAAAGCAATACAACCAGCACCATAACCAATTAATCGACTTGAGCCAGAAATTCTTTTGGGCAAGCAAAAGTAAACCGCAAGCCACCCAAAGAGCAGCGAAAGGTTTGTCAGGGTCATCCAAGATTGGTCATTCATTAAAATACTTCCCAGCCATTAAACTAAACAAGAAATAACTATTGGACAAATTACTAAGTCTGCATTGAGGAAGATCCTGTTACCCCACGAGAGGCTGGTTCACTAGCAACACCTAACCTACCATGAGTTGTACGAACGGGATCAGTTCCCATAGCAACTGTTTTATCAAAAACACTCAGAAGTTTTTCTTTATTGAAAATCATTTCTTCACGGCTATGGCCTGTGAGGTCATAAAGAGTGGTAAGTTCAATAGCATCAACAGGGCAAGCCTGCTCACACATGCCACAGTAGATACAACGAAGTTCATCAATGACAAATACTTCGGGATATTTTTCTCGATCCGGCCAAGGGGATGGAGCAGCAACGATATCAATACAATGTGCGGGGCAAGCGGTAGAGCACATATAGCAGGCAACACACTTAACTCGGCCCTCATCATCCCGATTAAGGCGATGAACACCACGGTAATTAGCAGGTAAATTTGGTCTTTGTTCAGGGAACTGTTGAGTTACAACATCTTTAGAACTAAAAAGCGTATTACCCATGTGTGTTAAAGTTGTAACCATACCAGTAAAAATAGCAGGTAAAAAAATCTGGTCCATCACTCCGAATTCAGGAGATTTAACCCAAGATATTTCTTCAGCCTTCATACCAACCCCTTTTAATGACAGTAAAAACTTATCTGCCTAAACTTTCAAATCGAATTTTCGAATCATGTTGAACAGAATAACCCGCACCATGGCCTAAGTATGGAACCTTGGTTTTGGTGGAAGCAGCAGATGGCTTGGAAATCCTTAAACCAATAAAACCAGACCCTAGCAAAATTGCCAAAGATACAGGACTCATTAACCAGATTGATTCCTGACCAATCGGTTTAAAATGAATAATAAACACCAACATAGTGAAACTAGCTAAAGAAATAGGAAGCATTATCTTCCATGCAAGGTGCATAAGTTGATCGAAACGGAACCTAAGTATAGTCCACCGTATAAGCATGTAGAAAATGATAAAGCCAACGGTCTTACCGGCAGCAATTGCAAATTTAAGAGCAATTCCGAAAATCGAAAAATCATTAGGATCGGTAATAAAAGGCAGATGCCATCCACCAAAAAATACAGCCATCATAAGAAAGCTAGTTGTAATCATGTGGGTGTATTCACCAAATAGAAATAGAGCAAATTTCATTGAACTGTATTCGGTATGGTAACCACCAACTAACTCTTGCTCAGATTCTGGTAAATCAAAAGGAAGTCGATTACATTCAGCAAAAATTGAAGTTCCAAACAGAACCATTGCCAATGGTTGAAACAAAACATTCCAGCCATGATCGACCTGGTGCTGAATTATTCGTTCAAGATTAAGTGAACCTGTTACAAGAACGACGCCTAGTACAGATAAACCTAGCGGAATTTCATAACTAATTAACTGGGCACTCGAACGCAATGACCCCAAAAGACTGTATTTATTATTAGAAGACCAGCCACCAAGGATCACACCGTAAACGCCCAAACTACCAATTGCAAAAACTAAAAGAATCCCAATATCAACATGGGGAGCAAGAACAAATTGAATATGAGAATTATAGTTTTTAACCTGATCTTCGAATGAAACAGATTTATTTTCCAAGGCATGATTCCTGTCGGCAAGCATCACGGCATCATATTCAACCTGGGTAGATGGCCAGACTGCAAGTTTGTATGTAGGAGAGCTTTGGCGATAATCAACAAGGATTGGGGAAGGACTAGTTGGACCAAAAGGAACCACAGCTAAAGCCATAAAAGCCGTAATAAGCGCAATTGCAGGAGCAATCATAAAAAAAAGCTTGTCTACATATTTGGGGATCATCTCTTCTTTAAGAAGTAATTTAACGCCATCGCAAATAGGTTGTAGGATGCCATAAAACGCACGATTAGGGCCAACACGATCTTGGACCCAAGCGGAAATTTTACGCTCAACCAAAATAAGGTAGGCTACCCCGCCGTTCAAGCAACCAAGAACTGCAGAAATCAAAATAACAGTAATTAGAAGCGAAAATTCCAGACTCATTCCAGTCCTTTCAAAAACCATAAACCTAAATTAGGCTATGTTTTCCAAATGTACGCCATCTGATTCGAGTTTACCACCAGCCAATCGAGAAAAATAGGGAATTGATTTAGCAATTTCATCCCTAATATTGGCAGCCTGAAGCAACCCTTTTCTTTCAAGCAAATCTAAATATACCTGACCATCAGTTCGAACTTGTTTTAATGGAACGCAAGCCCAGTGCAATTCCTGAGCTAAACCTGCAAAATTTACAAAAGTACCTTCTTTTTCAGAAAAAGCAGCAGATGGAATAATATATTTTGAAACATCTGTTAAAGCACTAGGAAAAAGATCCTGCGTAATTAAAAGCTTAACTTTCTTAAATAACCCAAGAAGATTATTATCAAACCATGCAACTTCTTCGCCTTGATAGCCTGCAGCAATAAACAAAGCTTCGGGTGTGTTTTTACTCAAATAATCCGAAACAAGAATAACATCACCTTCAAAATGCTTGATAATTTGCTCAATACCTTTTTTGTTTGGGCACTTTTCATTGCGAATGGTAAATTTCACCTTTGGAGCAACCGAACCTCTAGTTTTTGGATAATGATCATCTTCACCAATCACTGGTACGGGCCCTAGCACCAACTTCGACTTCGGAGAAATCGACTTAATAAAAGTAGCCAACAAAAAACCTTCCTCAACCGTAAGAAAAGGAGAAAGCATTACGGCAATTCCAGAGGGAGTCTTTGAAGCCACAGCAATGAGATCAGCACGCAAGGCCGGCAATATATCTTTCCAAGAAGAAAGATCGGTGCCAGACTCTGATTTCATGTATGGTTTAGAAATACGATTGGATGAATTAACATAATGATAACCCAGACGGCCATCATCGCACATGAAATACCCCTGAGCATTTGGGTTCTCACGAGGGCGAAGCCTGTAAACAACATTCTTATTTGTATCTAAGTGAATACTGCAACCAGTAGAACACCCAGCGCAAACGCTATCCTGAGTTTTCAAATTCCAAACGCGATGAGTGTAAAGAAAATCTTTGCTTGCCAAGGCACCCACTGGACAAAGATCAACAACATTGGAAGCAAGCTTATTATTCAAAGGCTCAGTAGGAAATACATCAATCTCAGCGTGACTTCCACGATTAACTACATGCAATTCCGCAGTGCCTGATATTTCACGAGTAAATCGCACACAGCGAGAGCACATAATGCAACGATCGGTGAAAAGGCTGATATTATTACCAAGATCAGGCTTATTAGGTGGCGTATTTTTTTCATCAACCATACGGCTTTCAGAGTTGCCATAATTATAGCTGTAATCTTGAAGCTTACATTCTCCAGCCTTATCGCATACAGGGCAATCCAAAGGGTGATTTAAAAGAATAGATTCAAGAGTTTGAGCTTGGGCAGATTTACTTTTAGCAGTAGAAGTCTGAATAACGGTATTGTCTTTTGCGGGAGTTTGGCAAGCTGGAATAACCCTTGGCTGCATAACAACAGTACCATCAGGTTTTTTCTCCCCAACTTCGACTAGGCACATTCTGCAACTAGCAACCACTGAAAGGGCAGGGTGATAGCAATAATGAGGAATGGTAACACCGGCCAACTCAGCGGCTTGAACAAGATTTAATTTCTTGTCGCCGATGTCAACAGCTTTATCATTTATGTAAACAGTGGCCATCCAAAAGCTCCGATAATAAATAGGTCAATTAATGGTGAGACATTTGCAAATTCAAAGTTCTAACTTTCTTATCACCATTTTTAATATAAGACTCAAACTCATTACGATATTTTCGAATAGCGTTTTTAACAGGCCAACCAGCACCATCAGCCAACCCACAAATTGTGGTGCCTGGCATGGTACCAATTTGATTTCCTACCTCTTCAAGAATATTAAGGTCTTCAATCCTACCATGGCCTTTGCGAATTCTATCAATGATTTTAAACATCCAAGCAGTGCCTTCTCTGCAAGGAGTGCACTGGCCACAAGATTCATGAGCAAAGAATCTGCAAATATTATAAAGGACGTCAACAATACTTGTTTGGTCATCAAATACAGTAACAGCACCAGTACCAAGACCAAGACAGCCAACTTTACCGGGCCCATTAAAATCCAACTTAGTATCAAGTTCAGCTTCAGTCATAAAGCCCATGCTATTACCACCAGGAATAACCCCTTTGGCTTTACGATTTTTCCAAACGCCACCGCCATGCTCGGAAATCAACTCGCGAACAGAAATTCCCATCGGTAGTTCAACAAGCCCAGGGCGATTAACATGCCCGCTAATGCAATACAACTTTGGCCCATAACTGCCAGCATCTCTAGGATTTGCGGGATCAGGTGCAATACCAATGGATTTAAACCAGTCAGCGCCTAAATCGATAATATTCTTAACGCAAGAAACCGTTTCAATATTATTGACAATGGTTGGCTTACGAAAAGCCCCTTCAATAGCTGGGAAAGGTGGCTTAATCCGAGGCCAAGCTCTTTTTCCTTCTAAGCTTTCAATGAGACCAGTTTCTTCACCACAAATGTAAGCTGCTGCACCTTTATGCATAACAGCCTCAAGGCTAAAAGAAGAACCTTGAATGTTTTTACCAAGTAAACCCTTGTCATACGCCTGTTGCACGGCGCGTTCCATGGATCGATACGCGTCACCATATTCGTATCGCACATAGATAAAAGTTTTACTTGCCCCAACAGCGTAACTCGTAAGGATAATACCTTCGAGAACTTGATGAGGATCTTTTTCCATTAATACGCGATTGTTAAAAGTGCAGGGTTCACTCTCATCAGCATTAATGCAAAGATAAATTGGACCAGGATGGTCTTTAGGTAAGAAAGTCCACTTGAGCCCTGTTGGAAAACCAGCACCACCTCTACCTCGCAAACCCGATGCTTTCACCAAATCAATAACCTGAGCAGGAGCCATATCCTTAAGAACTTTTTTCAATCCAAGATAACCACCATCCGCAATGTACGAATCAATATGATCGCTATTATCTTTAGCAATTCTTTTTAAAAGTACTGGCTCGAATTTTGCCATAAAAACCCCTTCAGCTTAGAATAATAAAAATCTATAGCTTTTTTCGAATATCATCAATCAATCTGTCGGCATCTGAAACATTAAGCGAATGTACATCGTTAATTAAAACACAAGGAGCTCCTTCGCAAGCTCCAATGCATTCTGCTTCTTCAAGTGTAAACATACCATCTTTAGTTGTTTGCCCCGGTGCAACACCCAATTTCGTAATCAAGTTATTGAGCAAATCATCAGCCCCCCGGAGATCACAAGCAAGGCTGCGACAGACCCAAAGCCTGCATTTGCCCAAAGGGTTTGATTCAGTTTTAAAGAAACCATAAAAACTCATGGTGTCATGAATTTCTGCTGGGCTCAGTTCAAGAAGATCAGCAATTTCAACAATCGCTTGCTGAGAAACACAGCGCTCTTGATCCTGAACAAGATGCAGAGCAGGAAGCGTTACAGCTTGCTTTGCAGGGTAAAGAAGTATCAAACTTTTTATCTTTTCAACAATCTCAGGCTTCAGTGAGCTCATCGGTCCAACTCCGCTGCAATGATATTGATACTGCCTAAAACTGCTGGAATATCACTAATTTGATGACCAACAATCAAATGCGGAAACAAAGAAAAATGTAAAAACGAAGGCGGCCTAGTTCTTGCTCGGTATGCCACCCCAGACCCATCAGAAACAATGTAAAAACCCAACTCCCCATTCGGAGATTCAGTGGCAGCATAGATCTCTTCTTTTGGAGTTTCCCACTGTCGATTAGTCATATGAAGTTCAAAATGTTGAATCAAACCTTCAATACTGCGATAAACTGACATTTGGTTGGGAACTACGAATTTGGAATTAACATCAATGTTAATTGGGCCTGAAGGAATGTTCTCGATAGCTTGGGTTATGATTTTAATGCTCTGAACCATCTCTTCCATTCGGACGAGAAAGCGCGCATAGCAATCACCTTCAGTAGAACAAACGACTTTAAAATCAAAATCATTATAAGCAAGATAAGGCTGATCTTTTCGTAGATCGCGAGTAACACCACTAGCTCTGGCAACTGGACCTGTAGCACTGCGATTAATAGCTTCTTCTTTAGTAAGAACACCAACGCCTCTAGTTCGGTCAACAAAGATTCGATTTCTTTGGAGTAACTTCATTAAGTCAGCATAAGCTGTGTAGAACAATTTAATAAAAGCTCTAACTTTTGTAATCCAAACATCATTAACATCACAAAGTAAGCCACCAACTCTGGTGTAACTAGGATGAAACCTTTGCCCACTAGCAACTTCAGAAATATCATTGATTTTTTCACGTAAATTGAATGCGTACAAGAAAGCAGTGAAGGCACCAAGATCTAATGCTGCAGCACCACAACAAACAAGATGATCATGAATCCGCATTAATTCAGCAAAAATCGTGCGAATGTATTTGCAACGAGGAGTTAAGTCTATGTCCAGTAATTTTTCTACCGCATGATGCCAAGATATCTCATTGGATACTGGGGAAATATAATTCATTCGATCAACTATGGTTACATATTGATTAAAATCAAGATGCTCACCAAGCTTTTCAAAACCGCTGTGTAAAAAGCCTATATCTGGAATTGCATGAACTACTACTTCGCCATCAAGAGTCAGAATTAAACGCAAAGTAGTGTGGGTAGCAGGATGCTGCGGACCGAAATTGAGTGTCCAGAGAAACTCTCTTTCAGGCGAACTTGTATCAGGTATGGCATCAGCCAAATTTAAAGGCATTTAATCCTACTCCAATATCACGATTCAGAACGAATAACGGACTGAAAGTTATGCCTTTCACCCATTCCACGCAAAGGGTAATCTTTACGCAGAGGAAAAGCTACAAATTCATCAGGCAACAAAATCCTTCGAAGATCAGGATGCCCCTCAAACTCAATTCCATACATATCGTAAACTTCACGCTCCATCCAATCTGCGCCCTTCCACAAATCATACATCGACGGAAGCCTAGGATCAGGGTCATCAAGATGGGTTTTAACAATCAATCTTTCGCCATTTTCAACATTTAAAAGAGCGTACCAAACCCCGTAACGATGAATTGCTCCTTGCAAATGAAGATAATCAGATGCAGACAAATCAATCAGCATATCAAAACAAAAAGTTGTTTTTAGGTAGCTTAGAATTTCAAAAAGATCAGAAGATGGAACAACGACCCTGTCATTATCCCTAAAAGACGAAAATACTAGGTTCAGTTTTTCAAACTTAGCAGTCAATTTTTCTTTGATATCAGCAAAACTCAAAGTAATCCCCTTAAAATCAAATTAAATTGTTCTGGTGGAACTTCGGAAATTTGCAGGAGCTTGTACACTTTGATCCGGTGATAAAAATTTACTAAGTGGCCTTGGCCCTTCGTAAACATTTCTCTTACCGAACTCTGTCCCAAAAATAGTTCCAGTATTTGCGATTTTTTCCTGCAGATCGATGATCCCTTGCAACAACTGCTCAGGCCTAGGCGGGCAACCAGGCACGTAAATATCAACAGGAATAAATCGATCGATCCCTTGAACCACTGCGTAAGTGTCAAAAACCCCACCACTGGATGCACATGCGCCCATCGAGATACACCATTTTGGTTCGGGCATTTGTTGCCAAATTCGCTGCATGACAGGAACCATTTTCATTACAACTCTGCCAGCAACGATCATTAAATCGCATTGCCTAGGAGAAAAACGAAAGGCTTCTGCACCAAATCGAGAGATATCATGTTTGCTGGCCCCGGTTGCCATTAACTCAATTCCGCAACATGCAGTAGCAAAAGGCATAGGAAACAAGCTGTATTTTCTGCACCAGCTAGCAAGATAATCTAATTTAGTAACAACAAAATTATCTTTTAAAAATTCTAGCGCCATTGAAAGACTCCCGCTTTCCAAGCATAAATATAACCGATAAAAAGAACAAAAACGAATGAAAGTACTTCAATAAAAGCAGGCCCAAGAAAAACTGAGGGCAAAGTAGCCATCCCTGGAGCATAAGCCGAAACAGCCCAAGGGTATAAAAACAAAAGTTCAACATCAAATACAAGGAAAAGGATGGCGATGAGATAAAATTTAACATCAAACTGTTTTTTTGCATCACCAAAAGGATCCATGCCTGATTCATAAGGCATGTTTTTGACTGAAGTCTTTTTATTTGGGCTTAAAATATGAGAAACGGTAAGTGCAGAAATTGCAAAACCGAATACAAATGCTGCATAAATAAAAATCGGATAATATGTTGAAAGATCAAAATCCATGACCTTAAACCTTTTCTTTAATCTAAAAACACCATGCTCCATCATTAAAAATCATTATAGGTAACCATATGATTTAAACAAAGAAACATCGATAAAAATTCAATTAAGTATTTAATAACAAATTACAAAGTAAAAATCATTCTATTTTTTATTTCCGCGGGGATGAAATTTGGAATGAATTAATTTAAGCCTGTTTCTGTCAACATGTGTATAAAGTTGCGTTGTTCGAATATTCGAATGCCCCAACATATCTTGAACAGCACGTAGGTCAGCACCGCCAGACAAAAGATGGGTAGCAAAACTATGCCTAAGGGTATGAGGGCTAATTTTTCCGTTTAGTCCTGATTTTAAAGCATATTTTTTAACTTGCTTCCAAATAATGATCCGGTTTAATGGCTTACCTGCTTTACTCACAAAAACCATACTTGTGCTTGCTTGAATCTTTACAAGCAATGGTCTTAAATTTTGAAGATAATCCCTGATTGCCAAAATCGCTTTTTTACCCAAGGGAACAATTCGTTGTTTTCTACCTTTTCCCGTGCATGTAATAAAACTTGAATCAAGGTGAAGATCTTTGAGTTCCATATTTACGACTTCAGAAACCCTGCAACCGGTTGCATAAAGGCATTCCAAAATAGCACGATCTCTCAAAAAATAACGGTCTTCCAAATTCGGGGATTCTAATAATGTTGTTACAGACTCAGGGCTTAAAACGAAGGGAATTCTTGTCCAAAGCGCAGGCGCTTCTAGCAATTCAACAGATTGATTTGTGCTTTTCTCTTCCATGCGAAGAAAACGGAAGAAGTTTTTTAATGAAATCAAATGCCTGGCTATACTTGAATGAGCTAAAGCCTTTTCTTTCAAATACTCAACAAAATTCAAAAGATCATCCAGAGACGGATTCATACACTTGGTTATTTTGCGCTCCAACGACCACTCAAAGTATTTTTTAAGGTCTCGCAAATAACTGACATAAGTGTTTTTCGATACTGAACGCTCAGTTTTTAAAAAAGAACCAAATAAAGTTATTTGGGCATTAAGATCAGCAATTGTTTCTTTAAAACTTGCCATATGTATCCTATTGCTAAAGTTAGACTTAAGAAGAATAGCTATTAAAAATTACCTTCCCTCTTAAGCCCTAATGTAAACTTAAATCAAAATAAGGCCCCAAGAACGTTAGAAACCAAATTGGTTTGGTTTTATGGCAGTAAACACCGTTAAAACTTGCACAACCGTAATTCCCTCAAAAGTATTTGCCTTTATGACAAGTATTTTAAAAAAGAAAACTATTGTTTTTTGGTTAAATGGAAGTTCAAAGATAAACGGAGATATTTATGAAATATTATGTGATCACGATAACTGGATGCTTACTTCTAACGGTTGGTTGTAATCAACAATCTCAACGCCCAAGCACGGGAAGCTTCAAGCTATTTGGAACATTGCGCAGCCCCAAGAACCTTAACGACAGCCCCCCCACTGCGCTTCCGATATCTACTCCGGCGCCAATAGGAATAGGCCCTGCGCCTATGGACCCATTACCACAATACTACCCCAACCCAAGTGCGCCCATTCCTAACCCGTCTCCAGCTTTAAATTCGGGGCCAAATGACACTATTTCGCAAAAAGTAAAAACACCTCAGTATTCAGGTTCGGTTAAACTTCTTCCTCCAGAATCAGCAGCAGGGCATGCAACATTAAAGCCAAATGAAGAAAAGCCAAATGAATCAAAAGAGCCACCCATTTCCAAAAATGAAACGGAATCTAAAAACCTAATTGGCAAGAACCTGCCTTTAGATATTCCTGGTTATTCTTTATTAAGCAATTCAGTTGCAATTGGGTTATTACCCTATCCGGACGGCATAGATTGGCTTGTCAAAGAAAAATTTAAATCCGCATTATTCATCCACTCTTCAACACAAGAAACAAAAGCAATCACGTCTTTATTTGAAAAACGAGGAATGAAATTAAATTTATTACTACTGGAAGAATCAAATATAAGTGCAGAAAGATTAAATATTGAAATTTCAAAACTACAAAATTCATCGCTACAGCCTATTTATGTATTTGATCTCGATGGTTCAATTGCGGCCTCATTTTGGTATGTATACCTTCAGAAAACTACATTAAAATCTGAAGATGAGACCATGAACCAAATTACAAAACTAGGTATGAACCCAAACAAAACGGAACAAAGTAAGGGAATATTTAAAGCCGCTAAAAAACTAGTGTGGTAACAATGCTACAAAAATCAAATGCACTCGTTCCATCGATCTACCCTGGATCGGTCTATAAATTTGCTGATCTTGATAAGTACGAAGAAGCAATTCTAAATCCCAGCGAAGAATTTATTTACGCAAGAGATGGCCATCCAAATGCAGTCATAACAGCCAATGAAATTACGAAATTACACAATTCCGATTGGGGAATAGTTACGGGCAGCGGTATGGGAGCGATTTCTGCAGTATTCATGGGCTTACTATCATCAGGCAGTAGAATTATCGCAGGAAAAAGGCTTTACGGACGAACCCTAAAAATTTTAGAAAAAGATTTCACTCGTTTTGGTGTGCAATGCAACATCGTGGATGAATGCAATCTAAACGAACTTAAATCAGCATTATCAACGCCCGCCTCAATTCTTTTTATTGAAACCATTACCAACCCAACTTTACGGGTGCCTAATCTTAAAGAAATAAGTTTACTTACAAAAAAAAACAAAACACATTTGGTTGTCGACAATACTTTTGCAACCCCCTTACTATGCAAACCTTTAGATCATGGGGCAGATATCGTAATTGAAAGCCTTACAAAAATCATGTGTGGCCATAGTGATGTAACCATGGGTTATGTAGGCGGAAATCAAGGACAAGAAAATATAATTAAAGCTGTTAAAGATCTAGGTTTCTACGCAAGCCCATTTGATTGTTGGCTTATATCACGAAGTTTAGAAACATTGCAATTAAGATTAAATCAAAGCTGCAAAAACGCTTTTGAATTAGCAAACTGGTTAAAAACAAGCCATAAAGAAATAAGAGTAGACTTTCCAGGCTTACAAAACCACGAAGATTTTGAAATCTCATTAAAACAATTTGGTAACTTTCCAGGACATTTAATTGCGGTTGAAATCCCAAAGGGCAGGGCGGGAGTAAACAAGTTTTTACAAGCTGCAATCAATGTCCCTTTTTGCCCTAGCCTTGGCCACTCATCAACAAGTGTAAGTCACTCCTGGAGTACATCTCACAGACAACTGACTTCGGATCAAAAAATTGAACTTAAAATAACCGAGGGACTGCTTCGCGTATCGGTTGGCCATGAACCGATTGATCAAATCATAAGTTCATTTGATAAAGGTTTAAGAGCTGTACAACAATTTTAATCAGAACCGTTCTTCTTCTTATTGGACAGATAAATCTTTGTAATTTTATCCGTCAATTCTGGCAACTTATCCATCAGCCTTCTCAATTTTCTTGGCTTGCATGATTGCTGTGCATAAAGAGATAACAAAGGCATGGCTATAGTTGAATCAACATAAGCAGTTACAGTATCAGGGAGCTGCGACTCATCCACTTTTCCCCAAGTCATAGCTTCTTGAGGAGTTGCTCCACTCAACCCGCCAGTATCGGGTCTGGCATCAGTAAACTGAATAAAGTAATCATGCCCTTTTTCTTCAAGACCAAGGACTTCCTGAATTTGTGGTTCCGTTTGCAATATAAAATTCTTTGGGGATCCGCCCCCGAAAATCAGAACACCGCTTTTCCCTGTAGTTTTGGCTTCGTATACAATTGCTGCTGATTGATTAACATCCAAAAGCGGATTAATGGCCAAACCATTCCCTTCAAGTTGTAAGGCAGCAAGATTCATTCCTATAGAGCTATCACCTGGCGAAGAAGTAAAAACCGGAACGCCCGCTCGGTATGCAGCAGCAAGGAAACTTTTTCCTACATTTTTTGTTTTTTCTTCGTGAGCAGAAAGATACTTCCCAGCAAGATTGTGAAATTCCGCAGTGCCCATTGTTTTTTGAAAAGCTTCCCCACGACTCAACTGACGAAAAAACAAATCTGTACCAAGTAAATTCTCATAATCGAAAACAATATCATAAATTCTTATCACCTGATGCGCTTTAAGTTGGTGATCATCCAAACCAGGACGGGACTGATGCAACTCCATTCCGAGAGCAAAATGGGTATCATGATAAATATTTGCACCCGTGCTTACAATCCAATCAATAAATCCAGCTTCAATCAAAGGAACAAGACAAGACATTCCTAGGCCCGCTGGAGTAAGAGCTCCGCTAAGCGCAACTCCAACAACACAATCAGAAGCAAGCATTTTATCGGAATAGATTCGACATGCTTCACGAAGTCTTCCCGCATTATAAGAAAGAAAAACATCATCAATAAGTTTTTTACAAGAATAAGAATCAACTACCGGTGGAGGTTCTATTTTCTTATGACTTATTTTTTTAATGTAATCCTGGCACTTTGTTCTTTTAATAGTCATTAATTCACCTTTTAAAACAACGGCCTTATACATCTAAACCGAAATATTACTTTTTAAAATCTAACGAAAACGCTTCTGCACTCAATGGTTTATCAGTTGCAAACTTAACTAATTCATCCCACGGCAGAGACTTCCCTGATGAAAAAATTTTGTTACGCATAAACTCACCCACCTTTAAATTTCCCTCATAAATAACTTCTGAGGGCGATTTCCCAGGGTATAAGTCCTTGGTGATAGCGTGATGAACTTGCGAAGCAAATAGTTCACCAAGCATATAATTATGATAATAGACAGGGGCACTTACAATGTGGATCTTACTAGCATAATCAGCAGAATTCCGATTCACAGGCATGGAAATACCTTGGTATTTCTTCACCAAAGTCCACCATAACAAATTCAAATCTTGCTTTGGATCTTCATACATCCCTTTTTCAAAACGAAGCATCACTTGGCACCATCTTGAAAAAATCAACAAACGGTTTTTAAGATTTTTAGATGCAGCAGCATCAAACCCTTCAGAATCTTCAACTTTTAAACCCATTGCTTTTAAAAACGAAGACCTCTTAGTCAAACGTTCAAACATCATTGCCACACCTTCAGTTGTCAAAATATGACACTCAGACCTTAATAGATAAGGCAAAGAAGCGGGAATATTATTATTGTTGGAACTATAAACTGCATGACCAAATTCATGCAAAAGAGTGGATGCCCAATAATCATCTGGTTTAACATTTGCAAGAACCCTTACGTCCCCTGATCTATCAATATCGGTACAGAATGCATGCGGGCTTTTACCCTTTTTTTCATACAAATCGCTATTGGCAATAACGCGATCAATAGGAAGTCCAATTCCTTTATAAAACTTCTGTGATAGCCGAAGTAAATCGGCTTTTTTAAACGGACCATCCAAATCTAAACCAAAGATTGCAGGTGCTTCCTGAAAAAAAGGATCATGATAATGCCATGCTTGCAATTGATCTTTTTTTATTTTGTAATTCAACGCCAACTTTGAATCAATTTCGTCTTTAATTTGCTGAAAAGGCTCACGGGTAAGATCATCAAGTTGATCAAAAATCTTGATTAAATCACTAGCCTTTTGTTCGTTTAAAAAAAGCTGCATTTCGTGATAATTCGAAAATTTCAAATGACGAGCTATTTGATTTCGAGTGGCTACAAGTTCTTTCAAATCGTTCTCAAGGATAATACCGACCTTTTTACCAGCTTCCCAAGCTTCTTGACGAAGATTGGAATCAAGAGAATTCTTTAATATGCCCCTAACATCATTTTCAGTGCTGTCTTTTCCTTGAATTACAGGCCTGAATGAATTAAAAGATTGTTCAACCTTATTTGATAATGCCGAGGATCTTTTGAGCAAATCCAAAGGTACTTGTTTTTCAAGATAAATCAAAAACAATACATCAACACTTCGGGAGAGGATTGGGTCTGTTATTTTTGCTTTATTATCTTTTAAAGATTTAATTTCTTGAAACAAGTTAGCATTGGCTAAAGCCTCATCAATTTTATTTTGAGCCTTTTCTTTTTTATCAAAATCAGATGAACTTCCCGTGGTGTTTGCGTTCCACCAAGCAAGGTTTGCAGCGATTTCTAGTGGGCGCATTGCTAATTCGTGTTTATCAAGAAAACTTTTAGCAGCTTTATCCATGTTTTGATCACCAAAAACATTATTTTTCATTAAAAGCAAAATCAAAAGAATTGAGGATAATTGTTTAATTGTCATGTTAACCCCTAATTAAATTTATTAATTGCTTTATTATTATTGTCTAAACATTAATATTCATAAAGCCTTATATTTTTATTTCTTTAACAAATTTAAATTCTGTAGATAAATCCTAAATCTGTTGAAAAGGCCTATTATGCTTGAATCAGAAAAATCAATTTTGCTCGTGGAAGATGATACATCAACACGGCTTATAATTCAAAAAAGTATATCTAAATGGGGTTGCAAAATTTTATCTGTTTCTTCTGCTGAAGAAGCGATCCGTGTAGTAAATATGATTACACCAACTCTAGCATTAATTGATATTTCATTACCAGGAATTGACGGGATCACTCTAGCCGAAATGTTGCTCAAAAAAAACATAACTGCAGTTGTTTTAATGACGGCAGATAAAAACTACGTAACAAATACTGCATTGAAAAACCACAAGGTAATTTGCAAACCTTTTGAAACTAACGAATTAAAAGAAATAGTAATGCAAACTTCATTTATATTTGATTAGACAAATCTAAGAATTAAATTTTTGTAAAAGGTATTGTTCAAAAAATACTCTATCGAGTTTTTGCCCTGTTACTTTTTCGCAAAGTTTTCCGGGCAGATACCTTTTACCCTGAACATGAATGTTTTTTTTAAGCCATTGACGTAATTCAAACAGAATATCAGAGTTAAGGATCTTTTCATTCCAGGATATTTCCGTTTTAGCTTTGGCAACAAATTGCGCAGCATAAAGGTTTCCTAGCAGATAAGTAGGGAAATATCCAAAAAGGCCAGCACTCCAATGGATGTCTTGCAGGCATCCCATTGCATTGTTTTTAGGCTTCAAACCCAAATAAGTTTCCATTTTAGCATTCCATGCTTCAGGAAGGTCTTTGATCGAAAGGCTTTGTGAAATTAAATCCTTTTCAAGTTCATAACGAAAAATAATGTGTAGATTGTAAGTGACTTCATCAGCATCCACCCTGATAAAACCTGGTTGAACTTGATTAATGGCTTTATGAAAATCATTTAAAGTTACATGGGCTAATTGTGCAGGGAAAAACTTAATTGCAAGCGGGTAAATAAAACGCCAGAATTCCAAAGATCTACCAACTTGATTTTCAAGAAGGCGAGATTGTGACTCATGAATACCAAGAGAAACAGCCGTTCCAGTCGGTAATCCAAAATGATCTGGATCTAAACCTTGCTCATACAAACCATGTCCTGCCTCATGCAAAACACCAAATAGACCAGATGAAAAATCTGAAGGGTTAAATCGAGTGGTAATCCTACAATCACCAGGCCCGATACCGCAGCAAAATGGATGCGCAGTTGTATCAAGCCTGCCTGCATTAAAATCAAACCCACAATAGCCTGCAACGATTTCGCTAAAAATCTTTTGTTTTTGTTCAGGATAGTTTCCCAAAATCAGGCTGCGATTATTTTCTTTTGAACAATTAATTAATACTTTGATAATCGAATCTTTTAACGGATAAAAAACAGAATCTAATTCAACAGAAGTTGCGCCCGGTTCATAATCATCTAGCAAGGCATCATAACTTGCCTGGCCATTAGCAAGACATTTCGCTTCCTGCCTTTTAAGATCAATAATTTTCTCAAGCCATGGTTCAAACAAGCTAAAATTGTTTTGAGATCTAGCTTCCTGCCAAGCCTGTTGGGAATATACAAACGTTTTTGATAGTTCTTGAACCAAAGAAACGGGAATTTTATTTGCGCGGTTAAATACACGAAGCCATTCTCTTGCATTAACACTTATGTCGGAATCTGCAGGAAATGCAGCAGACTCCGAAGCCAGTTCCATCAAGGCATCGCCAAGCCAAGAATCAGTAACTAGTTCGTGGTGCAATTTGGAAAGAGCAGAATTTTGAAGGGCACGAAGGTCTGCCCCGCCGGGGGGCATATTCGTTCTTTCATCCCAGCCTATTAATTCGGCACAAGATTCAATAACCCGGGCATTTTTAAAATGCGCTTTTAATTTCAGGTATTTTAATTCAAGATCCATTTGGAATCCTGGCGAATTAAGCCATGTTCATATTCATAAGAAATTCAGCATTTGTTTTGCATTTCTTAAGCCTAGAAACCATCAACTCCATCGCATCAACCGGATGCATATCTGCAAGTACTCTGCGAAGAGCCCGGACTCTATCCAGTTCATCGGGGTGCATTAGCAATTCTTCTTTTCGAGTACCAGACCGGTTAATATCAATCGCAGGCCACACTCGTTTATCTACCAACTTTCGATCGAGATGAACTTCCATATTACCCGTACCTTTGAATTCTTCAAAGATAACTTCGTCCATCCTAGAACCGGTATCGATCAAAGCCGTTGCAAGAATTGTAAGGCTGCCACCATTTTCGATATTTCGAGCAGCACCAAAAAACCTTTTAGGTTTCTGCATTGCATTGGAATCAAGACCACCACTGAGCAATTTACCGCCGGATGGCGCTTCGGAATTGTAAGCGCGCGCAAGCCTTGTGATTGAATCCAAAAGAATTATCACATCCCTGCCATCTTCTACCAATCTTTTTGCCTTTTCCATCGCGATTTCACTGACATGCACATGATCCGTAGAAGGCTCATCAAAAGTACTAGCTACAACTTCAGCGTTTGCACTAGCAACAGAACGAACCATTTCTGTAACTTCTTCAGGGCGTTCATCAATAAGCAGAACTATCAAATAAGCATCTGGGTGATTCTGTTTGATAGCTTGAGCAATGCGCATTAAAAGAACAGTTTTACCCGCTCTTGGAGGTGAAACGATCAAACCACGCTGACCTTTACCAATGGGGGTAATTAAGTCGACAACTCTGGTTGAAAGCTCTCCATTTGAAGTTTCAAGAAAAAGTCTTTTATTAGGATGGAGGGGAGTTAGATCTTCAAAAACAACAGGACGAGCTCGTTCATCTGGAGCACGGCCTTGCACCAGTTCCACTTGCATCAAAGCGAAGTTGTCCTGCCCTTCAATCGGCAAGCGAATAGGGCCTTCAATCATAAGGCCAGTGCGTAAACCAAGCCTGCGTATTTGACTTGGGGAAACATAAATATCTTCTGGAGAAGCCAAGTAATTGTGGGCTGCACTACGAAGAAAGCCATAACCATCCGGCAGAACTTCCAAAGTTCCGGAACCTTTGACGGCATTACCACGCTCAATTTGTCTGCGAACTACCGATACAATTAACTGTACACGGGTCATACCTGTGTGTTCAGCAATACCTTCATTTTCGGCATGCGCAAAAAGTTTAGGCATTGGAAGCCTATATAAATCGTCAAGGCGTGTGTTTGTTTGCACCTTAGCAACTGGAGTTATTGGTTGTGACGGTTGACTTGATACAATACTGCTTGAAGGGGAAGCTTGTTCTGGAGATTTGCGAACTACTCTTTTCCTAGCCAGGTTACCCATCCCTTCGTCGCCGCGTGCGACGGACATAATCAATCCTCCATTGGGGACTTTAAAAAATTAAAAAGTGATCCATGATTTAACAAGACTGTAAAGCTTGGAAGGTCATAAAAATAATTCGATAACTACCACTGTGCTTTGTTGCTTGGTTAAATAACCAGTTAAGGTGGTTTATCTAGAACAACTATAAATAAAACTAACAAATTTAGATTATAAAGTTATTTGAAAAAATGCAAGTGTATTTCTTAGTCTTTTCAGTATTCTTGTCACACAATAGCAAATGTTATTTTGTATTTTAATATGTTTCACTGATCATAATTTAACAACAATGGCAAAAAATCAATAATGACTTCATTAAAACTATCCCGTGGGAAATGCTTACCTCTTGGTGCCACGCAATTAAATAATAGCATTAATTTTGCGTTGCTATGCAGGCACGGAACAGAGGTTCATCTTGCATTATTTACACTCGAAACCAAAGAGCCAATTGCAGAGATAGTTCTACACCCAAGAAAAAGTAGAACAGGGGATCATTGGCATATTGCTGTTGAAGGCTTACCCGAATCATTTTGCTATGGGTGGAGAGTTAATGGCCCCCAGTCACCTATACATCGATTTGATCCTGAACACCTCCTTTTAGATCCTCAATGCAAAACTATTTCCGGTGGATCGGAATGGGGGGTTAATGATGAATCGATGGCTCACCACACTTCTAGGTTAAGTATTTTTACAAATAACGAAATCCCCCAAATGGAAGACACGCATCTATGCACTCCCATGGAAGACAGCATCATCTACGAAGTTCATGTTCGCGGATTTACATGCCATCCAACTTCCATGACTGTCAATCCTGGAACATTTGATGCATTGATAGAAAAAATCCCATACTTAAAAAATCTAGGTATAACAGCAATCGAACTTTTACCTGTTCATGAATTTGATGAGAATGATTGCCCCTTTTTCGACCCCGCTACTGGTAAAAAACACCGTAATTTATGGGGATATAACACTATTTCATTTAATGCCCCTAAAACTTCATACGCAAGTGTCGGAAATATAAACCAACACATTGTTGAATTCCGAAAAATGGTTCATGCATTTCATATGGCAGGAATTGAAGTCATCATGGATGTGGTTTTCAACCACACCGGTGAAGGAAATCATCGCGGTAGGACTTATAGTTTTCGAGGGTTAGATAATTCCACCTATTACATGGTAGACAAAGATGGGAATTACTTTAATTTTTCCGGATGCGGCAACACCTTAAATTGCAATCATCCGGTCGTCCGAGAAATGATTACAAACAGTCTGCGATTCTGGGTTGCAGACATGAATGTTGACGGTTTGCGTTTCGACCTCGCATCGATACTGGGCAGAGATTATCTCGGAAATGTTTTAGTGGAACCACCAATCGTAGAAATGATTGCCGAAGATGGCGTTCTTGCTGACACCAAATTAATTGCTGAACCATGGGATGCCGCAGGGTTGTATCAGGTTGGACTTTTCCCTTATGGCAGAAGATGGAGCGAGTGGAATGGCCAATATCGCGATGACATTCGCAGATTTTGGCGTGGAGAACCGGGGATAGCTTCTTTACTAGCTACTCGTATTTGCGGAAGTTCGGATTTATACGAATCTTCAGGGCGAAAACCTCGCCATAGCTTAAATTTTATAACCTGCCATGATGGATTCACACTCTGGGATCTTGTAACTTACAATGTAAAGCATAACTTTCGAAACGGCGAAGGAAACAATGATGGTTGTTCGGAGAATTTCAGCTGGAATTGCGGGGAAGAGGGCCCAACAAATGATCCCTACATCCTAGGTTTAAGAAAAAGACAGGTCAGAAACTTTTATGTCACATTGTTTATTTCGCAAGGTGTTCCCATGATGCTAGCGGGAGATGAATTTCTACGAACGCAAAAAGGGAATAATAACGCTTGGTGTCAGGATAATGAAATCAGCTGGACAGATTGGTCCTTTCTGGAAAAAAACTCAGACTTCCATCGCTTCACTAAAGAAATAATCAAATTGCGGCTCGCACATCCAGCTTTAAGAAGACGTACTTTTATGAAGACTGGAGATATTATTTGGCATGGAATCTCACCTCTAACCCCTGATTTTTCAACCGAAAGCACATTCCTTGCTTTTGCATTAAATGGTTTAAAAACAGGCAGGGAAACCGATGCGGACTTCTTTGTCGCTATGAATTCAGGAAATGAACCCGCTGAATGTAAAATCCCTGCTTCACCAACAGGAAGGCCATGGCGCCGAATTATCGATACCGCGAAAGCTTCGCCTCTTGATATCGTAAGCTTCCACGAAGCACCAAACATCGCTTTTGAAAGCATATATCCTGTAGAAGCAAAGTCTTGCTTGGTGTTGTTATCAGACAAGTAAAGCCAAAAAAGTAGAATTACTTTCTGTTTAATTTGGAACTTGCACGAACAATTGCACGGGCTCGATCTTTAAGCTTGGACCGCTCACTTGAAGTTTTACCATCAAGACTTGAATCAATAATAGCTTTGGCAGCATTAACATCCAAAGCAGCAAGTTCAGTAGCCCTTGGGGTTAACAATGTAACGATATTATTAGAGATTTGTACCGTTCCACCTTCGATAAAGAAAAAGGAATCCGTAGAGCCGTTACGAATACGAAGGGAACCAAACCCCAGCTTCGATACTAAGGCAGCTCTATTGGGAAGGATGCCCATTTCGCCATCGAAAAGTGGTATGACCAAGGAATCAGACTCTTGGTCAACCAAGGCTTTTTCGGGTGTCACAACAACACAATGAATTTTGGAATTGTTTTCTGCCATGGTTTACTTACCTGCCGCCATTTCTTTGGCTCGCTCAGCAGCTTCTTCAATCGCCCCCACATAAAGGAAAGCTGATTCAGGAAGATGATCCCATTTTCCTTCGCAAAGCTCTTTAAAGCTTCGGATGGTGTCTTGTAAAGAAGTAACTTTACCAGGCTTTCCTGTAAAGACTTCGGCAACGATAAAGGGTTGGGATAAAAATCGTTCAATTCTTCGAGCGCGAGAAACAACTTGTTTATCTTCCACGCTAAGTTCTTCCACACCAAGAATAGCGATAATATCTTGCAATTCACGATATCTTTGCAGAATTTGCTGTACCTTACGGGCAACACCATAGTGTTCAACACCAACAACATTTGGATCCAAAATATTGCTATAGCTGGCAAGAGGATCAACAGCGGGGTAAATACCTTTTTCAGATATTTTTCTTTCAAGATAAATAAACGCATCCAGATGCTGGAAAGCATTTGCAGGAGCGGGATCGGTTGGATCATCAGCAGGAACATAAACAGCCTGCACGCTAGTAATAGCGCCCTTTGCTGTTGATGTAATTCTTTCTTGCAACTCGCCCATTTCGGTAGCGAGTGTAGGTTGGTAACCTACAGCACTAGGCATACGGCCTAGCAATGCAGAAACTTCGGCACCTGCCTGAGAAAATCGGAAAATATTATCAACAAACAAAAGGGTATCTTTACCAGTAGCATCTCGAAACCATTCAGCCATGGTAAGGGCAGTAAGAGCAACCCTAAGGCGAGCACCTGGTGGTTCGTTCATCTGACCAAACACCATAGCAGTCTGAGTAATAACCGATCGATCAGTTTTACCAATTTTGGTTTCTTGCATTTCCAGCCAAAGGTCATTACCTTCACGTGTTCTTTCGCCCACCCCGGCGAAAACCGAATAACCTTCATGCATGGTGGCAATACGAGCAATAAGTTCAGTAAGAATAACGGTCTTACCGAGACCAGCACCACCAAAGAGACCCGCTTTTCCACCACGAACAAGTGGGGTCAAAAGATCAATAACTTTGATACCGGTTTCAAAAATTTCTGTTTTAGGTGACAGTTCAGAAAAAGCAGGTGGTTCTCGATGAATCGGCCTTGTTTCACTAGCATTTACCGGACCTCTACCATCAATAGGTTCGCCAAGCAAATTAAATACCCGACCTAAGGTTTGCTCGCCTACAGGAATAGTTACTGGCGCACCAGTATCAATTACCTTCATGCCACGAACCAAGCCTTCAGTTGAGCCCAAAGCGACGCAACGAATACGATTTCCACCAAGATGCTGCTGAACTTCACCGGTCAGATGAAGAATAACATTCTTGTAATCAGAATCGATTTTAATGGCGTTATAAATTTCTGGAAGGTGTCCTTCAGGAAACTCAGCATCAAAAGTAGATCCAATGATCTGAACAATTTTACCTTCAACTATTTTTCCAGCATTTGCACTAACCATAACAAAAAACCCTCTCTAGTCAAAAAGCATAAGAACCCAGATTTTTATCAAAACTTATTCAAGCGCAGCAGCGCCACCGATAATTTCAGAAATCTCCTTGGTAATCTGAGCTTGTCGGGCCCTATTGTAAAGCAAGGAAATAGCTTTGATCATGTCATCAGCATTTTCAGTTGCTGCTTTCATAGTCACGCGTCTGCCAATTTGCTCGCTAACCGCAGCATCAAGAAAACATTTAAAAAGTGAAGCTTTAAATGCCTGAGGAAGCAGTTCAGCAAGAATTTCTTCCGCGCTAGGAAGAAACTCGTAACTTGTATTATCAGTCTTCTTAACGGTTGTTGCAGAAGAATCATTTGGTTTTGCAAAAGGCAGAATAGTTTCAACAACCGGTAATTGTCTTGCTGGGTTCAGGAACTTCATATAGGCCACATCAACAGCATCAACATTACCAGCAACAAATTCACGGATAAACTTATCTGCAAGAGGTTCAACCTCATCAAACCTAGGCTTATCTTCAAAATTGATATAAGTGGCAACAGGAATAATTTGCTGGTACTTAAAAAAAGAAATTGCTCGCTTACCGCTAAGTTCTAAGAGCGTTTCTTCTCCCCTAGATTTAGCAGCATTTAGACTATTGGTTGCTTCCCTTAAGATGCCTGCGTTGTAACCACCGCAGAGGCCTCTGTTAGAGCAAATAACGAGCAAAATTCTCTTAGAAATTTTTTCGCGATTTACCAATAAAGGATGAGTTACATCCTGAGCAGACGCAGAAAGTTCAGCGGCAATCTCTGCAATTTTCTTAGTATAAGCTGCTGCTTCAACGGTCCGGTCCATGGCTTTCTTAAAACGCGCAGTGGCGATAAGTTCCATTGTCCGGGTTATCTTGCGAATATTGCGGATCGCTTTTCTTCGAACCACAAGTTCACGAGTTTTTGCCATAATTAAACACCTTACCCAATATTAGCCTTTGAACTGAAAACCAAATTCATTAATCGATGCTTCCAGCTTTTTGACAAGATCTGGAGACAATTTCTTTTCGCTTATCAAAGCGTTTCGAACTTCAGGTTTCTGTTCTTTCATGTAGGCTAGGAATTGAAATTCCCAAGCCTGAACTTTTGACCTTTCAACTTTGTCTAAAAAGCCTTTTGTTGCAGCAAAAATAATCATTACCTGATCAGCAACATTCATTGGCTTGTAAGGTGGTTGCTTTAATATTTCAACAACGCTATACCCTCTATCCAACTGAGACTGGGATGTTTTATCAAGTTCCGTACCTAGTTGCGCAAAAGCTTCAAGCTCCCTAAACGACGCAAGATCCAATCGCAAACCACCGGATACTTGCTTCATTGCTGAAATCTGAGCTTTACCACCCACGCGAGAAACGCTGATACCCACATCCACTGCAGGTCTAACGCCCGCATTAAATAAAGATCCTTGCAAATAAATTTGCCCGTCAGTAATCGAAATCACATTGGTTGGAATGTAAGCAGATACTTCACCTTCCAAAGTTTCAATAATAGGAAGCGCAGTTAACGAACCACCGGAGGTACTAACTTTAGCAAGCTTATGATTTGGGTGCTTAGGAAGATCATGTTTTAATGCATGCTCTTTGCCTGCTGGCCCAACATAAACTATACCTTTGCCCGCTTCATCCCGGTTAACGCCCCAATCATCTGTAACTTTTGACTCATCAGAGTTTTTGTCAACAATTACGTAGCGCTCTGCAAGCTTTGCAGACCGTTCTAGCAAACGCGAATGAGCATAAAAAATATCACCAGGATATGCTTCACGACCAGGAGGACGGCGCATTAGGAGTGATAATTGGCGGTACGCTGCTGCTTGTTTACTTAAGTCATCGTAAACACAAAGCGTTGCCATGCCTTTTTCATACATGTAATATTCGGCCATCGCACAACCAGCGTAAGGAGCAATATATTGCAGCGGAGCTGGATCTGCAGAACTAGCATCAACCACAATGGTGTAGTCCATTGCGCCATTGGCCTTAAGAATTTCAACCACTTTAGCAACAGTAGAATCCTTTTGACCGATAGCAACATAAACGCAAATCACCCCGTTACCTTTTTGATTAATGATGGTATCGAGAGCAATTGTAGTTTTACCTGTTTTACGATCACCAATAATAAGTTCGCGCTGACCACGGCCCACAGGGGTCATAGCATCGATGGCTTTAATCCCGGTTTGCATTGGTTCATCAACAGGCTGCCTACCAGCAACGCCTGGAGCATTGGACTCAACCGCTCGGGTAAGATTTGTAATAATTGGACCTTTTCCATCCTTGGGAACACCAAGGGGATCTACAACACGGCCAATTAAAGCATCACCAACAGGAACACGAAGCAAAGCCCCGGTTGTTAGAACTTCATCACCTTCTTTAATATCTAGGTATCTACCTAAAATAATAACGCCAACGGAATTTTCTTCGAGATTAAAGGCCAAGCCTTTAACACCAGATCGAGGAAAATCAACCATTTCTCCGGCCATTACACCTGTAAGGCCGTAGACACGGGCAATTCCATCACCAACTTCTAAAACCCTACCGACTTCTTTAGCGTCGATTCGGTCTTGAAATTGTTCAATTTCCTTCTGAAGAACTGAAGCTATCTCGTCTGCTTTGAATCTCATAAGTACTTCTCTCAATCAATTGATTGCGCAAGGATTGAAGACGGCTACGTAAACTACCGTCCCAAAGCCAATCCCCGGCTTTAATAATTAATCCACCAACAATGGAATCATCCACCGTATAAGAAAGAACAGGTTGCTTACCGAGCTTAATTTGTAAAGCCTTAAGTAACGCAATCTCCTGCTCAGGAGTAACCTTAACACTGGTAATAACCTGAACTTGCAATTGGTTTTTTCGCGTCTCGTTCAAAATCTGATAAGCATGAACAGAAGCACCAAGCAAACCAAGTCGATCGTGTTCATTAAGCACAAAAATAAAGTTCATAACCAAAGGGCTGCATTTTCCTTCAAAAACTAACTTTACCAGCCTAGTCTTTTCGTCTCGAGAAATCACAGGAATTGAAAAGAAGGCTTCAAGCTTGGGGTTCTTTTTCAAAAGTGATGCGATTTCAAGTAATTCTTCAAGCACACTATCAGCAAGACCTAAAGGCAATGCAGATTGGTAAAGCGCTGCAGAATAAACTTGGGTAATACGCTGAGATCCGTCATCAAGCACCGTATAGTGCTTGGCAAGTTCAGCAATGTTTAAATCAATATCACTGTAAGACATTATCTAGCCCCAGCAGAAAAAACGCTACAAACAATAAGATACTATTTGGAAAATTCAGCCAAGCAATCGTCGACAAGAACTCGATGGTCCTCAATCGTTAAAGACTTTTTAATGGCTTTTGAAGATACAAGCAAAGCTAAATCGGAAGCTTTGCTAAGAAGATCCTTCATTGCTTGATCTGTGGCAAGTTGCAACTCACGATGCAACCGATCACGTTCTGCAACGATTTCTTCTTTAGCTTTAGAAACCATTTCATCTTTTAGTACCTGGCCATCACGTCGAGCTTCATCAATAAGAATCCTAATTTGATCCCCTGCCAACCTAAATTTAGCATCAAGTTCGGCTTGTAACTTTTGGGATTTTAAACTCGCAGCTTCGGCCTCATCAATGGCACGACGAATGTTTTCTTCGCGTTTTTGCAAACCTTCCAGCATAGGGCCCCATGCTGTTTTATTTAGCGCAAAGAAAAGCAAAATAAACAACACCAAAGTCCAAACTCCGGTATCAGCACTAAAACCAAAGATATCTCTTTGTTTTGAAGGTTGTTGATCACCATCAGCAACCTTTGCTTCAGAATTTTTAACTTCAGCAGTTTTGACTTCAGCAATACAGTCTGTGGAAAACACAAACCCAAGGCTGAGTAAACCAAGCAAAGTCATGACGAAAAACCGTCGTAACATGGCCCCTCTACCTCCCGATTTAAAAGAATAGAAACTAAATAAGGAAGCAAATCAGCAATGCAAACAAGGCAACACCTTCAAGCAAAGCTGCGATAATAATACTGGCGTTTCTAAGGTCGTTTGCCATTTCAGGTTGGCGTGCCATGTTCTCAGCCATGCCTGCACCAATGTAACCCAAACCAATGCCTGCACCAATAATTGCCAAACCTGCACCAATGCCCTTGCCAACATTGGCAATACCATCAGCAGCAAATGCATCATCAGCAAAGCAAAATAAAGCTACAACCACTGCAAACATCAAAAACATCTTTTTCATCGAAAGCAAGCCTCCATAATCACCACAAAGGGGAAACACAACAAGAAACATAAGAGCTAAGTTACGATTATTTACGAATCATATAAACAATAGTCAATCAAATTTTAATGATTGCCTTGAATAGCCTTTTGATCATGCCCATGTTCATCGTGGGCGTGTTCTTCATGAGCATGGCCTTCATGAGTAGCCATACCCATGAATAAAGCAGTCAAAAATGTAAAAACATACGCTTGCAAGAATGCGACAAGAAGCTCAAGAAAACACAAAGCTAAACTTGCCGCCAAACTGATAACAGTTACACCAGACTGAAGCAAAATATTTTCGCCAGCAACTTTTACAGCAAAAAGAAGTACGGTGGCAAGAACCATATGACCTGCAAACATATTTGCAAATAAACGAACAGCCAAGACACCACTTCGAATAAAAATGCCAGCAAATTCGATCACGAAAAGAAAAGCACTAATGACAGGCCCAAACACTGGGAGATCGATTTTCATCCAAAAGCCTTTAAAAAAACCAGCGACCCCATTCTTTTTGATACCTGTGTAATTAATAAAAAAGCAACTTACAAGGGCCAAAGCTCCAGTAACCGAAATATTTGCGGTGGGGGAACCCATAAAGGGCAACATGCCAAACAAATTCGAAAACAAAATAAACAAAAACAAAGTCCATAAGAAGGGAACATACTTATCAGCCAAGTCACCTAATGTAGGCTTTGCAACTTCGTTTCGGATGTAAGTAAGTAAGCATTCAAAAGCGTTCCAAAAAGGCCCACGCAAGATTTCGCCTTTAGAGACCCTACGACATAAAGGAATGTAGATTGCTGCAATTAAAATAGCAACAACTAACATCAATATCTTAAATTTGCTTATTGCAATATGATATCCGAACAAATCAAACGAAATCAAATTTAAATGAACACCATGTTCAAATAACCCTTGCTCATCAAAAAAATGCCAATGATGGAGTTGATCTTGAACCTCATCCATTGCGTCAGGTATCGGCTTAGACATAATTAAAGTAACCTACTTTTAAAACAAACAAATAACAATCAATTGATATAAATCAATTACGAGAAAACAATTTCAACTTCAAGATCGATTCGAACAAGGCCAAGAAAAAGAAGAGACAAATCGCAATAAGAACGAGATGCTTATTCATTTCTTCGTGCACTGTATTTTTAAAAAAAACAAAAGCAAGCAAAAAGAAAAATAATCGAGGAAGAGTGGTTAAAAAAAGTAAAGAAGCGTTATTGTTCTTGTAAAAATATTCAAAAATGAAAGTAATCAGTTTTGAGAAAAAAAACGCCCCAAAAAACATCGAAATCGCCAGATAATAATAAAGATGTTCTTTAATGCCCTCATTAAAGAAAAAACCGACAAAAACAGCAAGAAAAACAAGCGAAATAAACCCATAAAAGGCTAAAATCTGTTTATCAAGTTTAGCAATAGCACAATGTGTTAGGGCATCTTTTTCAGTCAAAACATGCACCTTAAAATAAACGCCTTTTAATATGAAAAGTAACAACTAGGACACCAAAAAGAATGCCCGAAATTATACCAAAAGGCTTGGTTGAAGAATAAGAATCAAGAAAAGCTCCGATAGCGATTGGAGTAAACATTTCGACCCCCAAGGAAGCTAGTTCCACATAGATGGCAAAACCTTTGATCTCATTTTTACGATTCGGTACCATTAAACACTTCACTCTAGGTTAAATGTTACACTTAGGAAAACTATAACGTCTTCCTGATATGGTTATAAGTCTTGATAATATAACGATTTCCAAAGTTTTTGTTTGACATTTTTTTCAATCTAATTTAATCTAATCGTACTGCCTTACGACATTCAAATGATAAGTTTTGGGTTTAAATAACGACGTTGTTTTCAACAAAATGTGAATGTCGTATGTATCAGAAGTTTTAATCATATTAACCATTTCTTTTGACAAGGAGGTCTAAAGAAGCAAATGGCAAATATTGCCAAATGGAGCATTGCATATGGCAGCCAAAAAGTCTTTAAATAAATCAAAAATTTCTCCCCCTCCTGCAGTTCGTTCTGTAAATAAAATAACTAAAGAACCTGTTATAAAAGCTAAATCAACTTCTAAAATAAAGTCTTCATCGAAGCAAATGGCTATTAAAAAGAACAATCTTTTAAAAAAGCGTACTCAAATTTCCTTAGCTCGTGATTCAGCTTTGGAAGCCCAAGAAAAATCTCGAATCTCGATGGGCGTGCCAACGAAAGATCTAGCGGCTAAAGCCCCCAAAGATCTGCCAAAAGGTTATAACAAGGATCGAATCGTAGTAATGGTGCGGGATCCTTTTTGGTT
>Ga0208226_1000004_pt1 | contig 114091 bp, 79 predicted proteins | sample LakMenE18May11ns_FD_150713 | JGI IMG/M metagenome (GOLD analysis project Ga0208226, IMG submission 150713) | Freshwater microbial communities from Lake Mendota, WI - 18MAY2011 deep hole epilimnion ns (SPAdes) | ecosystem: Environmental > Aquatic > Freshwater > Lake > Epilimnion/Euphotic zone ... | reverse complement strand
GGATGCTGCCAAGAAAGAGATTCCAGCGGGCAGAGGCAAGCGTGAAAATCTTTCGATCAAGCTGAGTCGTGATGATGGTAAAACATGGTCCGTTAATAAAACTTTGGAAGCAGGCCCCAGCGCTTACAGCGACCTCGCAGTACTTTCAGATGGCACCATCCTTTGCCTATATGAAGGTAAGGATGTAATTTCCCTCGCTCGCTTCAACCTTGATTGGTTAAATGAAAAGTAAACAAATCGCTGATCATTTTTGAAAAGAATCATGTTAAGTTGGAGTTCTTTTGGTGCAATTTCCTGCCTTGAGCACAACAACTCTTGGCCATGTAAAAGTGTTTTAAAAGTCTGAATTGCAGGGTATCAGTTACCATCAATTTTATGCCTGTTATTTCAACGCGGGCGTGATTTTTTAAATCAATAATTCTTGGAAATAATTAAAGCTATTTTTGCAAAAAGTGCCGACCCTCTTGCCATTACCATTTTAAAAAGTATTATTAAGTAATACTTACTTGGTATAACATTGTAAAACTTATTTTGGGAAGATAATGCAGTTTAGCAATGCGTTGAATTGGGGCGGTTTGTGTCTTTTTCCACATAAGTTCTTAGGCAGACGTTAATAACTGCTCCGTGATTTTGGTGATTAAGGCATCGTTGAAGTTTCATTCGCGCTCATTATTAAAGGGTTGAATTATGCAAAGAATAGGTTTTCCCTTTGGTTTGGTTGCAATGGCCTTCGCACTTTTAGTTCTGGCGGGGTGTTCGAATCAGGCGCGACGACCAGGAAAACTCCGTGTTGTTGTCACCTACAGTGTGCTTGGCGATCTGGTCAAAAATGTTGCTGCAGATTGTGCCGAGATTGTTGTTCTTGTTGGCCCAGATGGAGATGCTCACACCTTTGAACCTACTCCGAAGGATGGCATTGGTCTTGCGGATGCTGATTTGGTTTTTGAAAACGGTATCGGATTCGAGCCTTGGCTCGATAAATTACATGCTGCATCAAATTCCAAGGCCAGGCGGGTTGTCGTCACACAGGGTTTAGCGATTCTTGAGGGCGAGTGCAATCATAATGATAAAGTAGGCGAAAAACATGAGCACGAAGATGATCCGCACGTTTGGCATGAAGTCGAAAATTCAATTCATATGGTGGGTATCATCCGCGACAAACTCGCAGAGGTTGATCCAGTCAACTCAGAAAAGTATAAGACCAACTCAACAAAGTATCTAAAACGGCTTGAGGCGCTCGATCTCTGGGTTTTGGCGCAGGTTGAAATATTGCCCAAAGACCGAAGAAAGCTGGTTACTAGTCACGACACCTTTGGCTATTTTGCAAATCGCTATGGATTTCAAGTCTTAGGTACTTTGTTATCGTCTTTTTCTACTGAGGCATCGGATCCTTCCCCAGTTACTTTTGCCAAGCTGGTTGATTCCATCAAAGCTGCGAAGGTGCCGGCCATTTTCGCTGAGAATACTCAGAACCCAAAAGTTATGGAGCGATTGGCGCGTGAGGCGGGCGTGAAGCTGGCACCTCCCCTTTTTACTGATGCCCTAGGCAAACCGGGCACCCCAGGCGATACCTATGAAAATATGATCCGTAGCAATGTTACTACTATTGTGGATGCGCTAAAACAATGAGCGAACCAGGGTTTCCTTATTCAAGCGGTCGTCATGCCGACCCGGTGATAGGCGCGCCTTCTCTTCTTACCGAAGATATAGTCGTTGGTTATCCCGGTGCGCTGACCCCGGCGCTAAGAGGTGTGAACTTAGAGATTCGATCTGGCACTTGCACGGCGCTTGTTGGCCCAAATGGTTCGGGTAAAAGTACACTTCTCAAGGCGGTGGCGGGGTTGCTTCCTGTGGTTTCCGGATCTATCCGTGTTTACGGAAATTGCGTCGGGGCTTGCCATCATCGTGTAGCCTACCTGCCTCAACGGGGTGAGATTGATTGGGCCTTCCCCATCTCTGTCGAACGCCTTGTGCTTACCGGGCGTTATGTTCACCTTGGTTGGTTGCGACTGCCCTCCACCCGTGACAAAGATATCGTTGCAGCCTCAATTCGGAGACTTGGCCTTTCGGGGCTCGCAACGCAGAAGATCGGCAATTTGTCGGGTGGCCAGCAGCAGCGGGCACTACTCGCTCGCGCTCTGGCACAAGAGGCCGACCTCTTGTTGTTGGATGAACCTTTCAATGCTGTAGATGCTTCCACACAAGACACCATCTATGATGCCATGCGCAATCTTAGACAGCAGGGTAAGACCCTTATTGTTGCAACTCATGATCTTAGTCGATTGACTGGTGCTTTTGATATGGCGGTTTACCTTAAGGCTGGGAAATTAATTTCACAACCTGATACCTCCCCCTGTTTTCTCAATCTGGAAAAGGAGCAGGTATGGACTGGTTGATCGAGCCTTTTCGCTACGCCTTCATGCAGCATGCACTAGTCGCTGCTTTGCTTGTCGGCATTACCTTTGCCATGCTTGGAGTGCATGTGGTTCAGAGGCGGATGGCGTTCATCGGGGATGCACTGGCACACACCACGCTACCGGGGTTGGTGGTTGCCCATCTCTTTGGACTGAGCCTATCTTTGGGTGGGCTTGCTGCAGCTTTGGTGACTGCCTTGCTTATTGGTTGGGCTTCACGAAGGCAAACGATAAAGGAGGATACAGCAATTGGTGTGGTGTTTACCGGCATGTTTGCGCTTGGCGTGCTACTTATGAGTAGAACTCGGTCTTATCGTGACCTTACCCATATGCTTTTTGGGAATGTTTTGGGTGTAACTACCAGTGATTTGTGGTTTATCAGCGGTGTAGCTCTTGTTGTGTTTATCGTGCTGGTGCTTTTTCACAAAGAGTTGGAACTTACCGCTTTCGATCCCACTCATGGAGAAGTTATCGGGCTGCACGCAGATTTGATGCGGTTTCTCCTTCTCGGACTTTTAGCACTTGCAGTCGTTACTGGTATTCAAACTGTTGGCGTAATACTCACCAACGCCCTGCTCATCACCCCCGCAGCAACTGCCGCTTTCTTGTCCGATCGCATGCCTTGGCGCATGTTGTTTGGTGCAGTCCTCGCTTCCATATGCTCGGTTGCAGGGCTTTTATTTTCTTATGCTGTTGAAACCTCTCCTGGTGCAGCAATTGTCCTTTCCTGCACTGTTGCTTTTATAGTTGTTTTTGCTGTCACTTCTGCTTTTAGAAAGTTTCGTCCCGCAGCCTCTGATTTGGTTCAAGTTGATGAACTAAATGATGCTGCACTCCCCGAGGAGATTTCCCAATGCAATTAACTACGAAGCGGATGGCGCTCGCCCAGGTTGTGTTCTGCCAAGGTTGTTGTTGCGGTCACACGGATCGTGGCAAGCCAGAACTTCCTGCAGAACAGCTTAAAGAGATATGGAAGGTTGAGAAGCTTAATCGCACGGTTCAATTAACAATTTCCGGGTGCCTAGGGCCTTGTGATCTTACCAATGTCGCACTTGTCATTACACCTGAAGAAAATGTCTGGCTGGGGGGAATGGCTGGGGAGGAAGTTTATGAGTCGATCGTAACTTGGGCTCGAAGTTGTCATGCTGAGGATAGGGTGATTCCACTTCCGGAGGTATTGACACCACTGCGGTTTGATAGGTTTCAAATGAAGGAGGTTTTGTTATGAAAACGATTGGGCTTTCCGAGACGAAAAAAATGTCCGCATGGGATATAGAGGAGGTTGCCTCCTTTGATAGCGGGCGAGAGGATATCCTGATTTTGAAACGGTTGCCCGTGCCTGGGATCGAAGAAGCAGTTAGATCGGCGCTCGTGCACGATTTTCGATCCAAAATCACAGTTGCGTCCTCCCTTGCCCTTGCAAGAGAGTCGCTTACAGCCTTGAACATCAACTGCCCCCAGTTTGCATCAGACATCGCCTTGTTGGCTGATACCTTTCTGGCTCAATTTGAAGTGCGAGAAGCTTTTCTGAGGGTTGAGGTAGTCCACAAGGCGACCTGCCCAAAGTTTCATTGTGACAATGTTAGGGTGCGTTTGGTTGCAAATTACTTTGGCCCTGCTACAGAATATGTTCATACCGATGCTCCGGAGGCAGTTTGCTCTGCTCCACCTTTCTCGCTCGTTTTTCTCAAAGGGCACAAGCATCCAAACCATGCTGATTCAGTTCATCATCGTTCGCCCAATATCCCCAATGGCTCTAAGCGCTTGTGTGTTGTTTTGGATTTCTAAGGCTCTTTTACACAAAGGTTGAAGATCGTGATAAATAAACTTCCCGTAACAGTTCTTTCCGGTTTTCTGGGCGCAGGAAAAACGACATTACTCAACCATGTTCTCGGTAATCGCGAGGGGTTGAAGGTTGCGGTGATTGTCAATGATATGTCGGAAATTAATATCGATGGTGCATTGGTCAAGGCAGGTGGCGCGGCTTTATCGCGCACCGATGAGAAGTTGGTTGAAATGTCCAATGGGTGCATTTGTTGCACTCTGCGTGAGGATTTGCTTAAGGAAGTTGCCCGACTTGCAGAAGAGGGCCGATTTGATTATTTGCTAATCGAATCGACGGGCGTTAGCGAGCCCATTCCTGTTGCCGAAACTTTCACTTTTGAAGATGAGTCCGGTCAAACGCTTTCCAAGGTGGCACGCCTCGATACGATGGTTACCGTGGTTGATGCTTTCAACTTCTTGAATGATTATCAATCCCTTGATAATCTTGCCGACCGTAATCTCGCCCTTAATGATGAGGATGACCGTGAAGTCGTTGGGCTTCTTGTCGATCAGGTTGAATTTGCAGATGTGATTGTCATAAACAAGACGGATCTTTTGACTTCTAATAAACTCAACAAACTTGAAGGTATATTGAGATCGCTAAATTCTTCAGCAAAGATTATTCGAGCCAAGCGGGGTATGGTGCCACTTGCGGAGGTATTGGACACCAAACGGTTCGATTTTGATCGGGCGTCTGATGCGCCGGGATGGATGGCAACCTTGCGGGGCGAGGAACAGCCTGAAACCGCAGAGTATGGCATTACATCTTTTGTCTTTAATGCCCGAAGACCCCTGCATCCCAAGCGCTTTTTTTCATTTGTCAACAAAAAGAGTCTGCCCAAGGGGTTGCTGCGTTCCAAGGGATTTTGCTGGATTGCCACCCGCTCCGACTTGGTTGGACTTTGGTCTCAGGCAGGGCAAATTGCTGAACTATCACCCCATGCCTTTTGGTGGGATACGGTTACCCCCAGCGAGTGGCCTGATGACCCCGAGACTCTGGCCTCGATTAAAAATCAATTTGATGGTGAATATGGTGATAGGCGTCAAGAATTGGTTTTCATCGGACGCAAGATGGATGAATCCAAGATTCGCACCGCTCTTAACGCATGCCTGTTGACGGATGAAGAGATGAAGGGTGGTCCCGAGAAGTGGGCCGCGTTCCCTGACCCCCTTCCTAAGTGGATTATGCCAGATCTCGAGACAGACTCAGAACCAACCAGCGGGGGAATAGATGATTAACTTATTCAGCCAAAAGCCTGCCCGCGACCCTGATGCTGTTTTGCGTATCAAACAGTGGGCAATAGATTTGCTTGGCTTGGGCAGCGATGTTGCGGTGACGGTGATGGAGTTGAGCTGCACCGAGGAGGGTTGCCCCGATGTCGAAACTGTTGTGGGTATTCTTGAACCAGGTTGCCAGCGCAAGTTCAAAGTTTTTAAGCCACTTGCAGAGGTTTTAAGGGATGACCTTGAAAAGGTGGTACGGAAATCTATTAAGGAGCAAGAATAATGGCTAATTTACTTTGTACAGTCGGTTGTTTATTAATTTTAGGAAGCGACTGTATAAGTGAAACATCAGAGTATCTCCCACAGCATCAAAGTGTGACCTTAAACAAAAGTTCTTTCTTGGTTGGGTATATTGCAGAAGTGGAGGTGTTTAGAAGAGGGATCACCTCTTACGGACGAATCATCGTAACCAAAGATGGTTGCATCCATATCGAGCAATTGGATGAATCTACTATCCGCTGGTTTCAAGGCATCATCGATCAGATTTCGTCATCTACCTCAAGGGGTTGGGATAACCGATCACTACGTTCCGGTTCAGTGCGCTGTGTATGGGGGAACATGGCACAAAAAGATGTGCTTGCAGAAATTTATACTGCTGATGCTTCGATTAGGGTTTATAGGCACCAACTTTTGCCCAGTCGTTAATTCCTTTCAATATTGAAAGGTTAAATATTGCATGGGAACGATTTACTGTTTTACCTGCGCAAATCTTAATTATGGCTTTTATTTGGCTCTATAAGAGGCATGATGTTCGAAACTCAAACACCAATCAAGCCGCACTATTTTTCATAGCCTTGCCGTACTTAAAGCTTCTGGTATAATTTTGTATGACTCACATAGTATAACATTGTTAGAACGAAATGCGTCCATTTTAGCCATACTTTAAGGAATTATCATCATGAAAACGAATACCGATAGCAGGGTTCCGGTTACGGTACTTACTGGGTTTCTTGGCTCAGGCAAAACGACACTTTTGAACCATATTCTTACCGCTAACCATGGCAAAAGAATTGCTGTTATTGAGAATGAGTTTGGTGAGGTGGGCATCGATCAAGATCTTGTGATCAATGCGGAAGAAGAAATTTTCGAGATGAACAATGGGTGTATTTGCTGCACTGTTCGCGGGGATCTGATTCGGATCCTAGGCAATCTCATGAAGCGTCGTGATCGTTTCGATTATATCCTTGTCGAGACGACAGGCATGGCTGATCCCGGTCCAGTGGCACAAACTTTTTTCGTCGATGACGAGATCAAACAGAATACAAAGTTGGACGGGTTGGTTACGCTAGTCGATGTCAAGCATGTTCAGCAGCATTGGGATACGAACGAGGTACAAGAGCAGATAGCATTTGCAGATGTCATCATGCTTAATAAGATCGATCTTGTTACTCCCGAAGAACTCAATTCTCTGGAAGCTCGCATCAAGGCGATGAATGCTGCTGCGAAGGTGTACCGAACCCGCAATAGCGTGATCGAGATGGATCGCATTTTGAATGTGGGGGGTTTCGATCTCGACCGTGCGATGGTAACTGACCCTCAGTTTCTTGAGCCTGAATACCCATTCGAATGGGGTGGTGTTTTCACCCTTGATGCGGGCGAATACACTTTGGTGATGCAGGAGGGCCCAGACCCTGCCATTAAACTTGCCCTGCTACCAGCACCAGGCGGACTGGCCTCTGCTGTAGATAATGCAGTATGGTGTTTCAGCGAGCGTGAAGCAGTTGAGATTAAGGGTACGATTAAGCCTGCCAAGAAATTGCTTGAGGCATCACTGCCCGGAGGGGAAGTTCGCATTTCGGTGCACATAGCCCTTAAGGGTGACTATGCACTTTTCACCGAGCATCATCCAGATGAATTTAATGCCGTGTTGTGCGGTCAATCTGGAATACTTGATGCGAAAGAATCGCACGCCTACAAACCAGATCATGAACACGATGATGCAGTTTCCTCGGTTGGGATAACTATTTCAGGCGATCTGGATCATATCAAACTCAATAAATGGCTAGGCGAATTGCTTCAAACCCAGGGGCAGGATATCTTTCGTATGAAGGGTGTTTTAGCGATTAAAGGCGATGCCAACCGCTTTGTTTTTCAGGGTGTTCACATGCTGTTTGACGGTCAGCCTGATCGTCCATGGGGTAAGACTGTTCGCACAAATAAGCTTATCTTTATTGGTCGTAATCTAAACCGGGTTGCACTGACGGAGGGCTTCCGATCATGTTTGGCATAACCCGCAAGCCTCGTTTGAAAAAGAAGTGGGAGGGTATGTTATCAGATCACATCATCGCCCTTATGTGGTCGCCTGACGGCTTTCGTATTGCTGCAGCCTCTGTGAGTGGTCCGGTTGCAATTATCGATGCTGTTTCGGGTAAACTTCTGCATATTCTTTCAGGCCATGGCTTTGGCACCACCTCGATCGCATGGATGGAAAACTCCACTCTGGCGAGTGCCGGCCAGGATGGTTTAGTGCGGTTTTGGGATGTCGCAAGCGGAGGAGAAAAGTTGGCGCTCGACGCTGGCGCTAAGTGGGTCGAGCGACTTGCGGTCAGCCCGTGTGGTTCTTATCTTGCGTCCGCATCTGGTAAGAAGGTAAGGCTCTGGGACCAAAAGGGCATTCTGGTCCGTGACTTTCCTGACCAAGGCAGCACCATCACTGATATTGTCTGGGGCCCGGGCCGTTTAGAGCTGACATCCTCGGCTTATGGCGGCATACGCGTCTGGTCTCCCAAAAAGAATGAACCTGTGCGTGAATTTAATTGGAAGGGGTCGGTGCTTCGCTTGGCTTGGTCGCCCGATGGCAAATACCTTGCCACCGGAGATCAGGATTCGACGGTGCATTTCTGGATTGGTGCCACTGGCCAAGATTTGCAAATGTTTGGCTACCCGATGAAAGTGCGTGAACTGGCATGGGATCGGGATAGTCGTTTTTTGGCCACGGGTGGTGGCTCGCAAGTTACTGTTTGGGATTGTTCTGGGAAGGGCCCTGAAGGGACTACGCCTTTGCAACTCACCGGGCACGATGAGTCTGCCAATGTAAATGTGCTTGCCTACCAGCGTAATGGCAACATTCTGGTATCTGGTGCAGGCGATGGAAAGGTTTTGCTGTGGCGCCCTGTTGAAGGGGTGCGCATACAAGGAAAGGCGAACCTAAGCGGTGGCGTTACGCAAATTGTCTGGTCGCAGGATGATTCACTTATTGCAGTTGGTTCAGATGTGGGTGAAGTGGCGGTTTACTCTATATGATCGGTTAAGGCAATGACCAACCATTTAATAATTTTGCGTCTGCGAGCCTGCTTTCGGGCGCTGGTAGAGTACGATTTTGCTCCTAAGTTTAGTGCAAAAGTTCGATGGTTTGTCTATCACCCGCTAGGCGTGCTTACCATTGCAGCCTTCACCTCTTTTTTGTGTGGATTATTTATTCACTCGCAGGGTTTCGTGCTTAGTGGTGGCGTGCTTGCAGTGGTTGCTTTAGGCGTAATCTGGCCCTGGCTTTCTTTGCGTGGGTTGGTCGGATCTATTTCATTTGATCGTTTGCGCGCCTATGAAGGGGATTTTGTCGAGGTTCGGCTTACCCTGCGAAATCGACTCCCATGGCCGGCGTGGGGATTGGCGGTGCGAGGGGGGTTCGGGCGCAATACAACCGAGGTCGTTGCTGGAATCGCTGTCACTCCCAGACGCAGAACCGCACTTTGTCGTTGGAATTTTAAACCGCTTTGTCGCGGTATTTTTCCTGTTACAACTCTGAAACTGACCACGGGTTTTCCGTTCGGTTTGTGGGATAATTCCAAGGCCCTTGCTGTCGAAACTCCTTTGATTGTCTGGCCTTTTATATACCCGGTAGGCCCCATTCCTCAAGTAAGTGGTGACCATCAGGTCGAAGGAAATGTGTCTCGAAGCAAAGTAGGAACAAACGGCGATGTGCTGGGCGTAAGGCCCTACCGGCGTGGCGATTCTCCCCGCAGAATTCATTGGGCCCAGTCGGCAAAGTATGACCGTCTAATCGTTTGTGAACTTCAGTCGAATTCTCGTCCTGTTATTCAGATTGTTCTTGATGTTGACCCACGCAGTCACGCTGGTAATGGAGCAGATTCCTCGCTGGAGTGGGCGATTCGTATTGTTGCAAGTTTTGCCATGGGGTGGCTTGAAAATGGGGCCCAGATTGGTCTGGCTTATGGTGGGAAGGATATCCCGCCGGCATCTGGTCAAGCGCAACTCTACAAAATTCTTGATGCCTTGGCATCGTTACCCGAAGATTGCGATAAACCTTTAGTCGATGTTTTGGCTTGCCCGAAGTGCAGGGGCTTTCGTGATGGACTACAGGTAATCGTTACCACCGACCGAACCCATGCCCATGGAGGTTGTGGTGCGTGCGAGGTCGAAGATCAGCGTTGGGTTGTACTTAAAGCCGACGCATTCTCTGAGACTGCTGATCTCGATCCCTGCGACAACTCTCACATTGCTCCATGGTTGTTTATTGATTCACCCAAATCTGTACCTGTTCAACTCAAAGGTGGCTGGCGGGAGGCAAGACATGGTTCCTGAAATATCCAGTCTGGTACGCCGTTGTACTTTTGCTCTTATTGCTTTGGCATCGGTTGGAGTTGATGTTGCTGCAGGCGATGGGCGTGCGGTTGGGCAAAGTATCTGCTTTGCAGCAATCTGGATTGGTGTGGCAGCGGTAGTCGCCCAGTTTGTTCCAATCCCCACCGACCCTCGATCCAAGCCTCCCTTATGGTTATTCCTTTTGTTACTTGGGTTGGCTTTGGCACCCTTTGGTGTAGAACCGCTGCGTAGGAACTGGACTGGGGATGGTTACCCGCTTGAAATCCAGATGGTTTGCAGCTTACGGAATGTCGGGCTGGGGTTGGCTATTTGCGCCGGTTGGCTTTTGTGCCTCCGACTTGCTTGCGTGACCAGCTTATTTCTTATTCTTTTCTCTGCCTCGATGACCAATCATCCCGCAGTGATTGTGGTCCTTGGTTTGTACACTGCAACAGGTAGCATATGGCTGATGATTTCTTATTGGTCTGGCTTGCGTTCGGTCTTTGTCGCCCCTGAGAAGGCTGTTACTGTCGAATTGGATGATACCGGTGAGCGGACACCTTGGCTTGGGCTTTCATTTCTTGTTTTCTTTTTGGGACTGGCGTTGGCGTTGGTGTTGGTTGGCCCCCGGCGTGCATCGTATGCTCTGGGCGAATGGATGCCAACATCGGGGGGAACAGGGGCAACGGATATGTTTGCCCGATATGGGGTGGGGGATGGACCCGAAGAAACTGCGGGAGACAATGCCAAGGCTGCAGGCATGGTCGAGACTGATAAAATGATTGAAGATAATAAAAACTCTCTTATAGATGCAGTCAATGATTTATACGGCCCTCCTCACAAGCCGAATAAGGACATGGAGCGGATGGTTGCGGCAGGCAAGTTGGATGTGATTCAGTTTCACGGTAAACTTCCAGACAACAAGCGCCCAAGTCGTGACTTTGACACCGGGCGCAAGGGGCCCAAAGGTAATCCGAAGCCCAAGAGTCAGGGTGCTCGTGGAGTGTTTGAAGTGCAGGGCCGCACTCCCTTGCATATTCGCCTGGTCGCTTATGAAATTTATGAACCTGTTGAAAAACGATGGCTCGAGGCACGTAAACCCAGCAGCAAGTTGATCGAAGCCCAAGGGGGCGACTGGATGAAACTAGGCTTCTTCAAACCCAATGATTGGTATTTGGCAGATGAACGTCATCAGTTAAAGGTTGCAGAATTAAAGTCGAATCTTGTTCCAACTCCATCGTTGTTGACGCACTTTCGCATTAACAAAGTGGATAAATCGGATTACTACGAGTGGGATTATGAAGGTGTTCTCGCCCTAGCTGGAAGAAAGCGTACACCTCCCGGAGTTATCGTAACAACTGATTGTCGAACGGTCGACCCTTTGCGGTTACCAAAATCTGCTTTTGGAACAGTGGGTGCAACTAATGGTTCGTCACCCAAGCTTGGAGATATACCATTAATCATTCATCCCGAGATCCAGAAACTTGCAAGGGAATGGGCAGGAGAGCATCCAAGGGGCTGGCTTCAGATTGATGCAATCAAAAGGAAACTTTTAAACGAGTACAAACTGGATTTGAATGCCACCGCGCCACCCGAACACCCCGCACCCGTGATGTGGTTTTTGACTGAATCAAAGCGCGGGCCAGATTATCTGTTCGCTAGTGCATTTGCGCTGATGTTGCGGGCCCTTGATTACCCAACCCGTATTTGCATGGGTTATTATGCATCCCCTGATGCTTATGATCCAGAGACAGCACACACCCCGGTGAAGGCGACTGACTTGCACTTTTGGCCCGAGGTGTTACTTTTAGATGGGCATTGGATGGTGATTGAACCTACCCCTGGTTATGTTGTGCTAGGGCCTACCCTTCCATTATTCGAACGCATCCTTGATGCCTTTGTCTTCCTTATCGCCTGGTTATACTCGCACGTAATAAAAGTTACGCTGCTATCCTGCTTACTATTTGCAGGCTGGATAAAACGTCGCGATTTGTTCGATTCGCTGGCCTTCTTGATATGGACATGGTTTCCTGGAAAGACATGGCGTGAACAAGTGCGGGGCGCTGTAGCAGTTCTCGAACGCAGGGGAAGGTTATCTGGTAAGGCGCGAAAGTGCCGACAGACCATTATTAGCTGGTTACGCGAATCCTTGTTAAAGTCGTCCGGGCCTGATGCCGACATCCACCAAATTACCCTTATGGCCCAATGGGCAGCTTATGCGCAAGAGACCCCGCCACCATGGTCCCAATCCGAAGTTCTAAATGTTTGCCATCGAGTGCTGGGGAGTTGGACGCTGAAGCGTTGGCGTGATGCACCTCCTGGTTTTTCAATTGGAGATAAATCCTGACATGTCCATATTAATAGATGATGTTCAAACAAATCTTGCCTCGCAGGGTGCTCTCCTTGAAGGGATTCGAGTTGCATTGAACCGTGCGTTGCGGGGAAAAGCGGATGTGGTAGAAAAAGTTATAGCTTGCCTTCTTGCGCGTGGTCATCTTCTGCTCGAGGATTTGCCTGGCTTAGGTAAGACGACGCTTGCCAAGGCTATTGCTTTTGCTGTGGGTGGAAATTTTTCTCGAGTCCAGTGTACACCTGATTTACTTCCAGGAGATATCACGGGCTTCAGCGTCTTTAACCAAAAGACCCGCGAATTTGAGTTCCTATCCGGCCCGGTCTTCAGCGATGTTCTGCTCGCTGACGAAATAAATCGTACCACTCCTCGCACCCAAAGTGCTTTGTTAGAGGCGATGGCAGAGCGTCAGGTGACGGTGGATAACATCAAGCACACACTAACACCAATGTTCTTTGTGATCGCCACCCAAAATCCCGTCGAACACCACGGAACTTATCCTTTGCCCGAGGCGCAGCTCGATAGGTTTGCAATGAAACTGGCAGTGGGTTATCCCGAAAAAAGCGATGAGCTCAGTTTGCTTGCTGCAGCCATTGGCCATGTTGATGATCCCCCGAGTCAGAAAAGTGTGTTGATGAAAGGTCAGCTAGCAGGTTTGCAAGAACGAGTCTCTAAAGTTTTTGTACAGCCAAATGTGCAGGAGTATCTGGTTGATTTGGGAAGGGCGACACGGGTTCACCCAAAGGTAACACTAGGCTTAAGCCCCCGGGGTTTGTTGATCTGGCAGCGAGTTGCCCAGGCGTGGGCTTTCCTCAAAGATCGCCCATTTGTTACGCCCGATGATATTCAAGATGTTGCAATTCCCGTACTCTCCGTCCGGCTTGGTCTTACACCAGATGCAGCATCAAATATTATAAACCAGTTGCTCGAAACAGTGCCTGTGCCAGTTTAAACCACAGATTCTTTATGAGGAGTTTGACGATGGATATTTTATGGAGCGTGCTGCTTCGAATCGGTCAGACTGCGGTCGAAGCATCTTCAACTTTATTTGTGGGATTCTTTGTTGCAGCCGTTATGCGACGCATGTTAGGCCCTGAATCCACGCGAAATTTATTTGGCGGTGAAGGGCTCAAGGGGTTGTTTAGGGCTTGGGTCATTGGGTCTCTGCTACCAGTCTGTTCGCTCGGTGTTATCCCTGTCGCACGGGAAATGCGTAGGGCGTGCGTTCCAACTGCCACTATCCTGGCCTTTGTCTTGGCAGCTCCACAACTTAATCCGCTTTCTTTCTTATACGGACTCACTCTTTCAGAACCGATAGTCATCATCTGCTTTGTCATTGCTACGATGCTCCTCGCTATTTCAGGAGGGGAATTATGGAAGCGTGTATTCGAAAAACCTTCGGATTCCCTGTTGCCTTCCGACGAACCAATGCCTCCTCCAGGTCTTAAAAGATTGATTTCTGTTGTCGTATCCGCAGCAAAAGAAACTGTCAGTCCTAGCATGGGCTACATCCTCATCGGTATTCTCTTCACCGGCTTCTTTGCCGGGCTAATTCCTCATGGTGCGCTAAGCATGACTATGCGCCATGATGATTGGAAGTCGCCTGCATTGATGGCGTTAATAGGCCTTCCTGCATATTCCGGGGTGCTTCCTGGCATGATGCGCATTGGGTTAATTTTCGAGCATGGCAATTCTACGGGTGCTGCATTTATACTGTTTGAACTGGGTGTGGGTTTCAATCTGGGCTTGATTTCATGGGTGATGGTTGAATTTGGTTGGAGGCGTGCATTGGCGTGGTTGTTGATTATCAGTGTGCTGGTGCTTGGCGTGGCATATGTTATGGAGCAACCTTTATACTTTGCCAAAGAGGAGGCCGTCCATACGCATGCATTTGATGATTGGACAAGCCCATTCCCATCTGGTTCGAATACAAAATGGGATGTGGTGCTTGGTAAACTCATGCAAAAAGTTGAAGTCCTGGAACCGGTTGCCCTTGGCGGATTACTGCTGCTATTTATTCTTGGAACCAGTTTGTCCTGTTTCGACCGCACAGGGAAGGTTGATAAATGGCTTACCACGCTCCCACCTGTTTCTGAAGCACCGGTCGGCGTATGGAATCGTGGCGTGCCAGGTCCCGTGCTGGGCGTAGTTGCCTTGTTGGGACTTGTTGTTTTCAGTTTGGTTGCTTTATACATTTATTACCCAGATCCAAAGCAGGCTTTTGCAGAAATTATCCGGGTCCGAACCGAGGCTTCTGTCGCTGTTCGAACAGGGAAAAAAGAGGAGGCCATCCGCAGAATACAGCAATGGGATTTATTGACCCGCAAATTGCAAGTCGGTGTATTCATAAGAACCGGATCGATGGATCCTGAGGCAGGTAAAATTACCGAGGATTTACGCGAACGCCTCGAGGATCTACGGGATGCTCTTTTGGCAGACGATCTTGCTAAAGCTAAAGAGCTACTACCCATTGTTGAAAAAGCATATGTCAAGTGTCGTGCCTGCTTTAAGTTCGACGAATAGATTATTCAAAACCAATAAACTTCTTGTTGCCTACCTAATCGGTAGTCATCCTTGCTTAAAGTGCTGCTTACTTGGGTATATTTTTAAAATTGATAAATCAGGTTGAGTCAAATCATTATTGATTCTGGAGAAGGTTTTGTTCTGCATCATTCAATTTTCATTGCTATTGGTTGTATGATTGTCAATATTCAACATCTAACTTTGCAATTTGCAAATATTAGAATCATGATTGCCTCCAGATTCAATAAAGGATAATACCTCCGTGAAACATAAGCTTGCCGTTGCCGTATTACTAGTGTTTTGGGTTGCGAACATTCATGCAGAAGATTCATTGCCTTTGCTCAAGGATGGCAAGGTGCCCCAAAACCTTGCTGAACTTTGGGCAGGCTACGAACCTAAAAAAGAACCATTGGAAATAGAAATCAAGAAAGAGTGGGAAAGCGATGGCATAGTCTGTCGCGTAGTGCGTTACAAAGTTGGAACATTCAAAGGCACGGCTTCAATCATGTCTGCCTTCTACGCCTTCCCCAAGGGTGGTAAAAATCTTCCTGGCTTGGTGCAAATTCATGGTGGTGGGCAATCAGCTTCGCTCGATAGTGTGTTTGCTTATGCTAAGCGGGGCTACGCAGGGATTTCGATCAATTGGGGTGGAAACAAATTAAACTTCGGTCGCTCGCAAATGGTTTATGAGGGTTTGCAAACCGATTGGGGTAAGCTTGATGCAACCCATCCGCCTCAACGTAATAAAGCCAATCATTTTGCAGGCTCACTTGCTCCGGATGAATACACTTTTGATGCGGTTGAATCGCCTCGGAACAGCAATTGGTTTTTGGTGCTTATAGCTTCAAGGCGAGCCATCACGTTTCTTGAACAGCAACCCGAAGTGGATCCAACTCAGATAGGGGTTTTTGGCCATTCCATGGGAGGTAAACTTACTACCAATCTTGCAGGCATCGACAAGCGGGTAAAGGCTGCAGTGCCTTCATGCGGAGGTTCCGGAGATCTTTTGGAAAGCCAGACAGATTTGCCAGGTGGTAGAAGAGAAAAGCGCACCGCTTTAGAGCTGGCTTGTGTTTCCGACAATGCCTACATTCCGCTTATTACCTGCCCTACATTATGGTTGTCACCCACCAACGACTTTCATGCCCATATTGATAACATGGCTTGGAATTGGCGTAACCTTCCCGATGATCGGGTTCGTTTCAGCATCTCGCCCCACTTCAATCACCGTCATTCTGATGAACACATCCTTACCGAATACCTGTGGTTTGAAGAGCACTTGAAAGGTGCAATGTTCAAGATGCCACAAACACCGAAGATGGCGCTAGAACTCAAGACGCCCGATGGTATTCCTATGATTACCGTCACGCCTGATGAATCGAAACCGGTGCAGCGCGTGGACATTTACTATTCGTCTGATTCCAATGCATTGACTCGTTTCTGGAGTGATGCAAAGGCCTTAAAGGTTGGTAATCAATGGAAAGCTACTTGCCCGGTGATGAATCTGCAAGAGCCTATTTTTACCTTTGCCAATGTTGTATACGAAACCCCTGCGCAATATATGGTGGTGGCCCAAACTGCAGGCCATAATAACTCAGCCACCTTTGCCATAAGTTCTAGAATGCTTTCGGTAGCCCCCACACAATTGCAGATGGCTGGCATAAAGGCTACTGATAAACCAGACCGGTTGATTGATGATGGAACCCGTGGTTGGCATGATTGGTATTTACTGAACTGGGGCCATCCACCGTTATGGACTGCAACCACCCGCAAGCTTAAAGATCCCAAATGGCGTGGCCCTGATGGCGCAACTCTTCAACTTGAAATCAAGTCTCTAACCGATAACAAGCTTGTGCTTACTTTTAACTGTAATGCATGGGGTGCGATCAATCCGGGTAAGCCCGCAGTTGATTATATTGCGGTTAAAGAATTGAAAGGTTCACCAGAATGGCAGCAATTATCTGTCAGCTTGAATGATCTTGTTTCCACCAATGAAAAAGCAGGGCCACTTGCCAACTGGCAATCGGTCACTGAGTTCAGCATTAGCCCAAGTGGAACTACTTTGAAAGATGGCAAGAAGATAAAGGTTGATGGCAAGGCATGGCAGGGGCCCCGCGAGATTCGCAATCTGCGATGGGTGGGCGGGGAATATAAGAATACAGCAACAACAAATAATGCGCTGAGTCCGGAAGATTTTAAAAAGAACTTCAACGATGCAATTAAGAAATCACTGGAGCAGGAGAAGCGCAATGGGAAATAACTACATGCTTCATTTTGTTTTTGTCGTGTTAAGCGTTGCCTCGGGTGCGTTGGTCTGGGCCGAGAAGCCCACGACATCAAGTACACCTACGATCGTTAAGTTGTGGCCCAAGGACCAAATGCCCGAGCGTGGCTTAAAGGGGCCGGAAAAGGAATTGCCATCGAGGGGCGATAATGTGATCCGTATCACAGATATTAATGAACCATCGATCGCTGTTTATAAGATTGCAAACTCGAGTAAACCGACTCCTGCAGTGATTGTCTGCCCTGGAGGAGCTTATAATATTTTGGCTTACAACAAGGAAGGAACTGAAATTGCGACATGGCTTAATTCCATCGGGATCACCGGCATCGTTCTCAAATACCGGGTACCGGGCAACCTCGATGGGGCATTTCAGGATATCCAACGTGCCATCCGAATTGTTAGGCATAATGCTGCCGACTGGAATATCTCACCAATGCATATTGGGGTGATGGGATTCTCTGCGGGTGGTCATCTTTCCGCTCGGTTGAGTACCAATTTTAGCCAGTCAACCTATCCAAGATTGGATGTGGTGGATGATAAGAACCTTCGGCCAGACTTTGCAATCCTAGTCTATCCCGCATATCTTTCGAAGGTTCCGGGCAAACTTTCCGAAGGCCTTCCCGTGAACGACAAAACGCCGCCGACTTTTATCGTTCATACCGAGGACGATAAATCTTTTATCGCAGGTAGTAAAGTCTATCGTGATGCACTAGAGGCGGCGAAGGTCACGAATGATTTTTTCCTCTGCGCCACCGGTGGCCACGGCTATGGTTTACGCTCGGACAAAGAAGTAAGCGCATGGCCTAAAAAGTGCCAAGCGTGGTTGATGAAACAGGGATTCTTGAAGGATCATGTTTCTAGCGAAGAAAAAAAGTAAAGGTGCATGGATGTGGTCGTGAGATTCGTAACCTTACCAAGATTCGAATTAACAACAGAAACTAAATATCCCGATCGGGACCAAATGAAATACTCTCTTTTTATTCTTGTTGCGTTTCTTTTGGCACCATTGATGATTTTTCAAGCAGCGGAGCCAGTGGCTGATCGTAAAGCTCATTCGGTTACGCTTGGAAAATCCAACGCAATGGAAGTGGAATTTCAAGTTGGCCCAGTAGGTAAGGTTGGATTGATGTTCAAGTTTGCAGAAGGAAAGAGTCAAGCCTTGCTTGGAGTAGTGAAGGCCGATCTGTTATCGCGTCAGGTAGAGAAATCAGGGAAGAAGAGTATAGAAAAAGAACCCATGCCCGATGGTTATATCGAGTTTCAAGGCGCAGGCTTGAAGTATCGCCTTCATAGCCGACCTTATCTTGCCCGTTATACCGAGGCGCAGGGAGTTGGATTAGCAAAAGTATGGCAGACATTGCCGCCAGCATCTAATTACTGGATACATCTCGAAGTCCGGTCTGATAGTGCAGGGGCCGAGTTGTGGATGCAGGGGCGCTATTGTGGTCGTATCAATGGAGAAGGCGGGCTTGTCGAAGTTACTTTGCAAATGGAGCCAGGCGGTGCAGTTCGTGGGGCTCGATCGTTCACTATTGAACCCAGCAAGTTTTTATCTTTGGATGTAAAGCATATTGCCCAACCGGGGGTGATGGATAAGGCAACTATTTCCTTGAAGCCCGGAATCCAGCAGATTAATGCTGTGCCCATGGTGGTGGTGGAAGGTGGTAAAAATGCTGATGTAGGCAAGGCAAAAGAAATGCAGGGAACACGCTTCCTTGAGACAGATGAAAATACATCACGCACCGCATTGGATGGTATGCCTGAGTCATTGCACTTCTCGGTTCCTCAGGCGTTTTATAAATGTGCATGGGTGTTGTGCGCAGTGGAACCAGATTTAAACAAAGATCCCTTGCTGACAACCCGCCTTACACGCTTTGCCATTTCGGGCAGAGGTGGAGCGATGGCTGATACCAGCATTACATTACCCCGCAATGGAGAGCAACTCGGCGAAGGCATTAAGCAGGTGGGTAGCGTTACCTATCCTATCGCCGATGGGAAGACCATTACCACGCCACTGTATCTTGTGCGAGTGGATTTAAAGTCAGGCGACATCCTTGATTTAATTGCAGACACTCAGGATTCCTATGCTGCGATGAAGGTTGGTCCTTACCTTGATTTCGAGTTTCTGGGGCGATGCGGTGGCCTTGAAGTACAGCGCGACAAGCGCCGTAAGCCTGTGCCTTCCCTGACCAGTGCGGTTCATGTTTTTGGTGCGACCTTAGAAAAGCTACCTGTCGAAGTTAGGCTCAAACAGTCGCAAGCAGGCAATATTTTCCATAATGATGAAACCCCTGAGACCACATTTTCCCTGAAGGCTGTGGAGCCAGGAACCTATTCTTTGCGCTCAGAAATCACTGATATTAAAGGGAAAATTCTTACCAAGAATGAGAAGATCGTTTTATTGGCTAGTATTGGTGCTGAGGCGGATATTACTCTTCCGCTTGCAATGCCTGATGTTGGTTGGTACGGGCTCCACATGATTTTGCTCGACCAAGCAGGCAAGAATATTCTTCAGCATAACGCTTCTTTTGCACTGCTCGGAAATGATACACGCACCGCTGGTTATGAATCGCCATTTGGTACATGGTGGTTTAATGGCGTTCATTACACGACCCGCGATCCCAAGGTTGCGGGCCCGATGTTATTCAAGGCGGGTATGCGCCGTACCACCATGGGTTGGACCAAAGATTCTGAAGTCGAGCTTGCCCCTTGGAAGATTTCGCTCAACCAGATTAACTGGCCTTTTCGACTTGTTGATCTTAACGACTGGCCTGCTGCGGAAGCACGCGCAGAAAAAGTGATTGGCGACCTTCTTAAAAGGTTCCCCCATTGCCAGTACATTGATTTATTTCATGAAAGCTATGATCCGGGCGCCTATCCCTCCGAGCTTTATGGGTCTAAGTATGTGCCCAAGGATAAGGCCTTTGAAGAGCGTGAAGATCAGCTTTACCAATTAGGGTTGAAGGGTGCGAAGTTCATTCGGGCGAAGTTCCCGCAGCTTAAAATCATCGCAGGAAACTCCGGGGGTTCTTTAGGTATCGTTGCTGTGATGTTACGAAGGGGATTCCCACGAGAACTTATTGATTATCTGGGTAGTGAAACCACTGGGCAGACCATTGCCCCTGAAAAACTTTCGCCACACACCACTGCGGGTATTTGGCTGATGGCAGAGACAGCCCGCAAGTTTGGTTATGATATTCCCTTGACGGGCTGTTATGAGTTTACTTCACGGGCCGAGCGTGATTTGGGTGCGGAGAGGCACGCCGAGTGGTATGCACGCGATGTGATGATCGGGCTTGCTAACCGGTTTCCAACCATATCACCTGCGGGCATCGAAGATGTGGGAAATTCTTATTACGATACTTTATGGGGTGCGAGTGGCCTGTGTCAGCGTAGCCCGCTTCATTACCCTAAGCCTGCTTATGTAGCCCTTGCAACACTTACGAATGTTTTGGATTCCGTAAAACTTATTCGCCAGATGCCTACGGGGTCTGCCAGTGCCAATGTGCTGGAGTTCGATCGCAATGGCAAGCGCATCTATGCGTTTTGGGTACCTCGCGGGGAATGCGAATTGGAGTTCGAATTTCCTTCGGATACAACTGCGACCGCTATCGAATTTTATGGAAGGCAGCTTCAACGGAAGTCTTTGGGCCGCCGCCTTAAAGTTACCGCAGGCACCGGAGTCAGTTATCTTGTGTGCCCTTCTGCTGCAACGCAAGTTACCGCAGGCCGACGCACCTTTCCCGAAAATCAGCCACCCGCAGGCACCCAGGTTATCAACAGCATGGATGATCTTGCACTTTGGCAACTTGCCCCCGAACAATCAATCACCACATCCTTGCGCAAGCCCGGTGTTTTTAACCTTCATAAAGTTAATGATTCTGAGAAAGGTTCTTGTCTGGAACTGGAGCTTCAGCGTGAAGGGGAAGTGCCGAATGTTGTTGGTGAATACACTGCGTTGCGCTTAAAGCAACCATTACCGATTATTGGTAAACCGCATTCGGTAGGGGTTTGGGTCAAGGGTGATAGTAGTTGGGGGAGAATATTCTGGGAGATCGAAGATGCCAAGGGCGAGCGCTGGCGTTCCTCCAATGATATTGATGGGGGAGATTGGTTGAACCAATCTGCGATTGATTTTGATGGCTGGTGCTTTGTCACTTTTCCTCTTACCAATGATTCGCCCGCAAGGCAAATTGAACCGGGTGCTGGCTTAAAGCAATGGCAGGGTAATGGGGATGGCAAGCTTGACTATCCTCTAAAGCTTGTGGGTCTTTATGTGCAGACTCATAGGCAGTCGCTTAATCTTACCAATATGGAGCCAGTGAAAACCCGCATCCGCTTGAAGGATGTAAGTGCAATTACAGAAGCCAAGTAGCCAGCTTGTTGAGATTCTTAACCTTATTGATGCTAAATAACTTATGCTGTACCTTAGCATTCGTACTGCAAATGCGTTTAAGAAAAGCCACTGTCCCATTTCGGAAAACATGACATGAAATATACACTCACACTTTTCACCACCCTTTTATTCATTCCTCTGGTCGGTCTTCACGCTGCCGAACCCAATCCACGCGAATCCAAAAAGATTGATCTTGGGGAAGGAGTCATGCTGGAGGTTCTTTATCTGCCACCCGGCGAGTTCATGATGGGTAGCAGCCCAGAAGAGAAGAAGTGGGCTACGGGCATAGAAGGTGGCGCTCAGCCTGGAACGAACCGTGAGTCGTTTGAAGGCGAAGCGCCAAGATTAACGCGTGTGAAGCATGGCTGTTGGATGGGCCGCACGGAAGTTAGTGTCGGGCAGTTCAAGCGCTTTGCCTTAGAGAGCAAGTATGTCACCGATGCAGAGAAGCCCGATGGCAAAACACAATGTTTCGACATGGAATGGGATGGGTATCGCAGAAATGGAACATTGGTTCAACCGTGGAAGCCAATGCCTGGCAAGAGTTGGCGCGACCCTAACTGGGGTTTCCCAAACCGAGATGTTTTTCCTGTGGTTTGCGTCAGTTATAACGACATGAATGCTTTCTGCAAATGGCTCACCGACAGGGAACGCAAGGCGGGCAGATTGCCAGAAGGATTGGAGTATCGACTGCCCACGGAAGCCGAGTGGGAATACGGATGTCGAGGCGGCAGCAAGGAAAGCCTTGCCTTTTGGTGGGGCAATGAACTCGAGCAAGGCGAAGGCAGGCTCAACATTTCTGCGATCGATTTCCTGCCGGGCCGCAAGAAGACTTGGCCACTAGCGAAGGCCCCTTGGAGTGATGGTTTTCCGTTCGTATCCCCAGTAGACCAGTATGGCGAAAAAGGTCGGAACGGTTTCGGCTTGGCGGATATGTGTGGCGGTGTTTGGGAGTTTGTCATCGATCATTTCGACCCGAAAGGCGGACACGAAGATATCTATTATGAAAACCCCGAAAAGCGGACTGTCACTCGTCCTGTGTGTCGGGGCGGAAATTACTTTGATGTGCCAGGCAATGCCCGCTGTGCGGTACGACTAGGGATCGCAGGCGTGACTTATTCCGACTCTCGCGATGGTTTTCGCATCTGCCTAGGGAGAGTCGTGCCAAGGTAATAAAGCAAATCTCGATCATACTCGATTTTCGCCGATCTTCTATTACGGTTGTTTCAATACTTTACACAAGCCCTTCGAGGGAACCTGTGGAAGTACTGAAACGCTCGATCCCAACCCCACCCTTTCTCAGCATGGATGTATATAGATTGCAAAGTGGTTGATGATCGCGACCCATGAGGGGAATCTTCTTCTCGGGGTTGGGCCTAAATTGTATCTCTATAAGTTTCCGATAGCTTTTATAGTAATGACTTTTGATAGATTTTGGCAATACTATGGCTGGGCAAGTAACCAATTGCAAAGCGACTCAACGCTGCCGGTTTCCCACAATGGCTTTGCAGTTGCATCTTCCGGCTTGGCTCTTTCACGAACCATGCGCGCAAGGTTTGCGTGTTGTACGGATTCGCGGATGGCTTCCCATGCGGGTGTGGCAACCGGGCCATGGCGGGAAGGAAGAACGAAAACCGAGACATCCTTGATGTGCTCGTAAGCAGTATCCCACGGATCTCGCCAAGGATAGTAGGGTGCAAAAAAGGCAGTTCCGCGGCAGTCTGCTGGTTGACGCAGGACTGAGCGAATTTGCTCGTACATCTCGGTTGCTATGCCGGGGGATTTGTCTTGGTAGCATGGCGTGGTGTACCAAATCCATGGTTTTTTCAGATAGTCTCGACCGCTTGGGCCATAGGAAAGGTGCAATTTGTAGGGGTTCCAAAGATCGGCAAATGGTTGCAGGATTTGAAAAGTAGCAGCGTTGGCTGCCTCGCCTGGGTTCAATGTGATCTTTAGTTGCGGGTCTATCTCACGGATCATCTTCCCTATGGCGAGATAATCTGCAAGCTCCTTGGCTGTCTTGCCGGTTGGTTCATCATTTATGGACATCATCCAATCATCATGGGTTAGCCCCTTTGCCTTGGCTTCTGCAATCACACTTCGAATCTGTTTCTCGTTGATGCCACGCTGACACCATATTTGCTGCTTGATAGCGTACTTGGCCATTTCTTGCTTTGAGAAGAATGGCCCCTGCCAGACATTAAAGCGCTTGAACCAATCTGTGCGGTATTCTTCACCGGGTGGTGGGTTCACCCAACCATGGACAAGGATTGGTTGACGCGGCTCAACACGAACCCCGGATACGCGAACCTCAGTATTTATTGTGCGGGTGGGAAATAGTATTTTGCCTGAAAGGTCGGTCGCTTCGATGCGAATGGTTGAAGAATAATCAGCGGGTGGCATGCCGGCGGAATCAAAGGTGAGCCATGCCTGGGCCACACTGCGCGGTGGAATTATCAGGAAGGGTCGGCGCAGTAGGAAGAATGGTGTCCATTCCTCGCGCCCATCTCCGTAAGGGGCGAAACCCACTGCCCGCCAGCGGATGCGGTTTTCAAAGCTTTGCTGCTCACTCTTTAATGAGCCGGGCGATATACGCAGCACAAGCGGTTCATTAAGTACATTTCGAAAAAACAGACTTGCAGATTGCGTCGTGTCTTGTGCCATCGTCATGGCAAGTTTAGGCTGTGCTGGCTCGGGCGCGGGCATCCAAGTCTGGCTGATCGAGCCGATTCCAGCAGCCAAGTTCATTACATAACCAGTTTCCTTGGTTCCCCCGGCGGCCTGCATTTGCGATTCATAACGGGCAAGGCTTGGCTTGGGTGTGATGTTTCCCTCTGGTTTGTAGTTCCCATCATTTGTGATGAACAGTCTGTAAACGCCACGGTAGGTGCGGGGGTTGATGTATTTGTTGATGAGGATTGCAATGTTTATTTCCCGTTGCATTTGAAGGCCATCGTCGAGCTTCCCTGTGGCAGAAAATGCATGGATGCGTAGCGTGTTCTTTCCAGTACGAAATCCGAATCGGCGGGTGGGTTGGTCAACAAGGTTGGCGTTGCCTGCTTCTTTGCCATTGATACGGATGGAAAGAGCAGAGGCCTTCCTTGTGATTTCCAGATCGAACGGTTCATTTGGTAGAATGTGGGCCATCATGGTGTTTTTGGCGCCCGGTTCAATCGATGGCCCGGTGATGGTTCCATCGAAATCTAGGAAGTTGTCACGCAGGCCGAGTTCATCGCGGAAAAAAAAGCCACACCCCGCCCCTGGCTTTTCTGTCAGTGATATTCTCGAGCGGATTTGGAAATCCTCCTTGGCCAACAGTCCGCTGGTTGCCCATAGGAAGGTATCTGGCGATTTGTTTGTCAGGGCATTTCCATCCCGATTCCATTCTCCGTAACGATTCACGAAAACCGGTTCACCATCCTTGACAAAAACACCCTTGGCAGCCTTGGCGCGGTGCACCATAACTTGTTCCGGGGTCATCTCAGGTATATCCAATGCTCCAACCTTTGCCCATGCCGCACGACCGCCAGGATATAGTCTTTCTGTTCTTTCCCAAGATGCTTTTTGTCCAGTTTCGGTGCTTGCATGAACCGAGTAATACTCAAAGTAATTGATGTTCTTGAACTGAACCCAAAGATGCCACTTACCGGGTCTGCTTACCGTGTAGCGCCCAATCGCAGTTGCGTTTGTCGCTGCATGATCCGCAGATAGACCGCCTCCCTCCCGAATCCATTGCCCTGCCACCACAGGAAAACGGCCCGGATAAATCCAGTCGAAATCAGCATCGCTTGCAGAGGGATCGGTGTCGATGTCATTTTTCAAGATGGCAGCTTGCTGCTTGATGCGGAATGGGTTACCAACCATGTTCCAGATGGGATCGAAGATTACCTGCCGCCTGCCTTCACGGTAGTCCGGGATGTTTGTTTTCACCGGATCCTTTGGCGCTGCGTTATAATCTTCCCGCTCTGCGATATCTGATATTTTCTCGCGCCAGAACGCATAACTGAGTCGAAACAGAGGTTCGTTTTCGCTGGCTGTTTCCCAGTGCCCTGGCCTCACCTGCCATAGCAGCCATTTTTTCTGATCCTTTGCATCAAGGATCGGCCGATCATTATTTTGCACTTCTGGGGTAGATTCGCGCAGTGCTGCCAGAGTGGTATCGGTTGGGGCATCCGCCCAGATTTCGTCGGTCAGATAAAGGCAATCGATTTTGTGTTCCGAAAATGGCACATTGGTTGGCGTGTGGTAGTATCGTACGACATGCCCCAGCACTATGGTGTATTCCCCTGCCTCCAAGTCTGTCATTAAATCATGCCATGCCAATCCATCTTGCACTGCAGCCTTTGTGTTGAATTCTTCATACAACAATGGCGCCCCAGCCTCTTCCCCCTTGCGAAATAAAGTCAGGCTTGTAACTGCGGTACCCTTGGCATGTCCTTGGTACCGAATCCAGAGCCTGTACATTCCTGTGCGTTCCACCTTTAGAGGAAGTCTGGCCTCCGGGCCTCGATGCCCCGGCCTACTGGTGATTGAATCCTTCGTGGCAGTCCAACCGCAGTTTGGAGCCCGCTCCGGTTCTATAAGCATTCGCCTTGCATCAATCGGGGCCTTCAATCCATTTGGTAATAAGCTTTCCTCATTAATGCCCTTCGCCTTCAACCATTCATGAAACGACTTGATGCGTGTTGGATTTCTACCCATATGCCACATCGTTGCACCTATCGAATGAAACGCACTCTGCGGCTCATCTACCTCAAAAGCCTTTCCCCAAGCACTAACCGGGGGCAAATCTATTGAACCTTTTGGTGGGATTTCTGCTTGTAACTTGGTGATTCCACCAAGTAGAAAAATTGTAAATAAGTGGGCTGTATAAATCGCAATGGTACGCCTCATCATTGTTTATCCTTTTATCGATTGATGGGCGTTGCGCATGTTCAAATCAATCTAGATGATCTTTTCAGTTAAACTGCCCGACCACCATCGTAATACCCTCGCTTAAAATCACAAGCCTTAAGGTGTGGTTTTTAGCTCTATTTCATCTGGATAAACAGAGTCGGATTTTTGAAGTCTAAATAAAGTTTGTGCGATTATGCAGGGGGAGATGCGGCTTCCGACAACAATAGAGGCAGGTTACCTTTTACAAGGATTACTACCATGCGCATACAAAGTTGGCATAATGGATCACGCCTTCAATCGCAAAGGCTTATGATCCATCAGCTTTCAAAATCAAGAATGAGGTAGGCCCACTACCAATCAAGAGGCCCACCCTTTTCTTTGTTCATCCCTATTTAGGTTTAGGACTGCGATGGTTTTCCCTACGATGGTTGATGTCAGCATTAAGAGAAGAGAACGCCATTTTAACACCTTCACCGCTGGGCGAAAAGTTGATCGCATTTTCGGAGGGTATCGCAAGTTCCTTTGCAGCCAAGATCGCATCCTGATTTGCAGCCAGAAACATCACATCCCAATTATACTTTTCTTGTTGATTACGAATCATGCCTTTCACCTTTTTCGGTGTGTAGACAGTGCTGGCGTTTTCCTCTCCATCGGTGAGGATTGCCAAAATCACTTTACCAGGCCTATCAGATTCTGGAGTCTGGCTTAATCGGTTGCCTATGTCATCGATGGTTTTTCCAATCGCATCCAGTAATGCGGTCGAACCCCGAGGCATAAATGTCGTGGTATTAAGGTCTTCCACAAGTTTGATATCCGTCCCGTTGTGAACCACTTGGTATTCATTGTCGAATAGCACTAGGGTAAACTTTGTCGAACCGGGCTGTGTTTTCTGGCTGGCCAGAAAAGAGTTGAACCCTCCAATTGCATCCGAGCAAATGGAAGCCATCGATCCCGAACGATCCACAACGCATGCGATTTCTACTAAGTCCATATTCATGTTAAATTCTCCGAAAAGAGTAAGGCATTTGGCCCGGGATGAATTAATGCACAACCACGATTTGTCACCTGTTCAATAATCAAATGTTATCCTTGGAATTTGGAATAGATAGGTCAGCAGCAGAATATTATTTGTGGGGGAGTGTTCTTTTTAGCGAGTTAATCAGCGATTAGAAAAAATATCATAGACAACAATTCCAACTTGAATGATATATGTGTAATAGAATGAGCATTAAAATAAAGTTGTTACAGTGCAATTAGAGTAATGTCAATTTGCTGGGTTCAATTGAACAAAGTAGGAATCATGAAATCAATCATTGGTGTTTCATTGTTTTTAATTCGATGTCTTAGTTCTAAACATTGTGCCATTGTCTTGTTTCTAACGCTTTTTTCTCCACTCTTCATCATGGCGCAGATCATCCCTGTGCCAAAAGTTGAAAAGATACCTTATCTACCCGTTACTACCACGGGCATCGGGAATACTTTGATTCGTGGTAATGACTTCAATGATAAATCTCAGACTTGGATGCAGCTTTATACTTCTGACATGGCGGTGAGCGCAGAGGGGTATGTGTTTCTCACGACTACTTGGGAAGAGGGACTGAGAGCTGCGGGCATTTATAAGGATGGAGATGCGCTGCCCGAAATTACTGGGCTTGGGGTTAACTCAGGCGATGCGGTTGCGGTAAATTCGAAGTGGGCCGCTTATGTTCGAAAACTTAATACCAAAGATGGCCCCCGGACTGATTTAAGTTTGTATCCGCGTAACCCGGGCTTAGCCGTTGATCCATTAAAGAAACGCAGCATCCAGCTCCCTCAGCAGATTCTTCCCATCACTGGATTAGCCTTTGATGACAAGCGTGAACGCATCTATTTGGCTGATGATGCAGGTGTGAAGGTCGTGTCGCTCAAGAACTTTAAGCTTACGAATTTTAATATCCCTTTGATACGTGCGGGTAAGCTTGAAGTTGATTCTGCAGGTAATCTTTGGGCCATTCAGCGGGCCACCTCTGCGTATGCTTATCAAGAACTGCACGGCGAGATCTTTGGCAGCGAGGCACTCGATGTTGAGCATGCGCTCGAGAAGGCGATCAGCCCTTCTGATAAAGATTCTTTTATCGCCAAGGATAAGCTGAAGGGTTTTGTGGGTTTTGATTTCGGCAAGTTGCAGGCGGTCTCTCGCTTCTGCATCATGGGCGATATGGCGAAGGAAGATTTTAGGGCTCTGAAAGTGCAAACTAGTACCATTGGCCGAGATGGGCCTTGGATAGATGTGGAAACGCCTCAGGATAAACTTTATAGCTGGCCTGAAGAATATGTAACGATTGATGCTATGAAGCCTGTGCGCTGTGTACGAGTAATCGGACCGGGAATTACCATGCACCGTATGCGAGCTTTTGCACCACCCCTCATGGTTCCGGGCCGGGTGCTTAAATATGATCCTGATGGGAATAAGTTGCCTCAAAGTATTGACGATATTGCAACTCCTATGGATATATCCTTCGATGCAAGGCATCAGAGGCTTTGGGTAGCCGATGGCGGAACTGATCATCAAGTGCATTCTTACACCGGGCTTGATGGTGTGATTAAACGAGGCTCAAGCGTTGGGGTAAAGGGTGGTTGGCGTTCGCAGAAAGGGCGAATCAGTGCGAATTGCTTCGAGAATATTCGTGGCATAGGCACCGATAGCGAGGGTAACCTTTATGTTTGCGATATAGGTATGGCGGGAATGTGCCAGAGCCGTTTGCAATCCTTCAGTCAAACAGGTGAACCGCGTTGGAACCTATCTGGTACATCATTTCTTGATGCTGTTGACGCAGACCCTGATTCCAAAGTTGATCTGTTTTCCTCCTTCAATCATTACCGAAATGAGCAATGGATCGCAAGCACATTGGATCGCAGACGCTTCCCGGATGATGCTCGTACTAATGGAAATGCACTTGTTTATGGAGTTAGGCGCTGGCAGGGGAAAAAGTTTCTCATCACCACCACTCAGCATGGTTCTCCAATGTGTGTGTTTCGTTTTCAAGATGGTGATGAAGCAGCTATTCCTTGTGCAGTGATTTCTCCCCGCAACACGGCAAAGATATGGCCTCCACACCAACCTCTAGGGTTTGGTAGTTTTATTTGGACCGATGGCGATGGTGATGGCCAGTTTGCACCTTCCGAATATTCGAAGGCTTTGCGTGAGGATAGCGATACTGCCTTTCAAAACATTGATGATGATGGTAACTATTGGTTCATTAGTCGTATGAAGGGTAAGCGCTACCTGCGAAAGATTGCGCTTACAGGGCTTAACCCACATGGTTGCCCTGTGTGGAAATGGGACGCTCCTGAGAATGCGCTTTTCGAACTGCCCGCACCTTTGCAAGATCCGAAGGCCCGCTTTGGCGGCTTTGAAATTGATTCTGCTAGAAATGAAGTTTTTCTCTTTGGCTTTCCTGCCGACAAACCAAATGAGTGTGGTATGAACTGGCCTCTTGGTAGGTTTATGCAGCGCTGTCGCATTGATAATGGCAAACTAACGCCCACCCACAATGCCGACTTGCTTCATAATGTAATCATCGATAAACGAAATAAAGATCAAGCCTATGGTGCTGCCTTATGTGGTGATTATCTATTCGTTGCTTACGCACATCATTTTACGGTGCTCGTGTATCGGCGTAATGATCTTACTCTTGTTGGTAGGCTTGATCTCGGTCCACAAGTGCTAAAGCCTCTTATGGATGGCATGCATGAACTTATCGTTCGCAAGAATAGTGATGGCTTTGTGCTCTATACCCCGCACTATGTTGCAAATGCAATTCATGTGCGCATATGGAATGGAAAAACTACAGGATGGATGGCGACGCCCACGCCCTCGATTGAGGGAAATACTTTGAAATGGAATGTTGTTAGTGGAGCAGTTTCTTGGCAACTAGAACGCAGAACTTTGCAACCTGATGGATGGAGTAACTGGGGCCCCATAAGTAAGCTTGATGGCCAGATTCAAACCTGGGTTGAGAAAGAATCTTTTAAGGCTGCAGCCTATCGTCTGCGGGCAATCGGTAATGATGGAGCGAAATCTGATTGGTCTGCGACTATCTATCAGCGTTAAGAAATCGAAGTGGTCACGTCGCTTTTTACAACTCGATAAAGAAACCTGCCCCCTCTTCTCCTCGAATACAAAGATCATATGGGATTAAACACCTTAAATAAGGGTGTGTTTAGGTCGGATACTGTTATGGTAGTGCTTGTGAATAATTTGTGGCCGATACTGTCCCTCGGTAAATATTACGATATGCGGATCAGGATTGATATCACGCAGGCCTGCATAAAACCTACTTCTGTCGCTAAGGTGAATCATGACTTGGTTCGAGAATCTTACTGGTTGCGTTGGGGAATCTCCTGAAAGCGTGCGGGAGCATCTGTTCATCGATGGGCAGCGATTGCATTCGCGCCTTAACGGAAAATCTTGGCTGTGCGGCGAACTGGAGACACAAACATTAGCGCAATTGCGTCAGCGTGTTCTTAACACCAAATATGATTTAGCTCCGATATCCGTTCGCAATGTAGTTGGTAATGTGCAGCACCTACATCTTAATCGAGCGAATGAGAATGCCGTATTCCAAGTTGCTTCTCAATTTAATCTTCTGGAGATGACATCGCCTAGGGTGACGCCTGAATGCGGCGTTGGTATATACGAACACGACTTTACCCAAGGGCCTGCCTGCGCAATTGCAGCGGGTGCGGGTACGATCTATAGGAATTATTTTGTCGATATAAATGGTCGCATTGGGCAAACTGCTGACAACCAGATAGATTGCTTGTCTGGCATTGCAAAATTGCTCGACAACTCAAAGCAACGACTTTGGAAGATGGTAAATGGCTATGCATTGCCATCGGCAGAGGGCTTGGAAGAAATTAATCGGAAGCTAGAAAGCATGGACGAAGCTGCGCTTGATACTGTCCGGCAAGCGCTTCAGATCGGACTACACTGGGATACGCAAGTCACACTCGGCGATGCGTCCCATACGGTTTCTCAAGCATATTGTTCCGCAATGCCCGTAGCGTATACACCTCACACAAAGGAGCTTTGGGCGCCTTTGGCAAAACTCGTACTCGAGGCCGCTTACGAAGCTACGATATGTGCAGCGATCTTGAATGTGGATCGAAATCGCAACAACCGATTGTTCCTGACACGGCTTGGCGGCGGTGCTTTCGGAAATAGTCCTGATTGGATAACGGATGCTATTAGCCGATCGTTGGAGTTGTATTCTGATTCGGGCCTCGATGTTGCCATTGTAAGCTATGGCTAAGATAATATTGATGTAATGACCATTCTAATAAGATTAGTACAGTGCCATTAGGTAGTGATAAATTAAAACAGAAACACATTATGAAACATACCCTCACACTTTTTATCACTCTGCTGTTCGCGCCGGTTGCGCTCCGCGCTGCTGACATTAAACCAACCAAACCCAACGTCATCGTCATCCTCGCTGATGACATGGGTTATGCCGACATCGGAGCCCACGGCTGCAAAGATATCCCGACGCCGAACATTGATCGCATCGCTGCGCGTGGGGTGCGGTTCACCAATGGGTATGCGAATGGTTCGTTCTGCACTCCGACGCGAGCTGCGTTGATGAGTTGCAGGTATCAGCATCGCTACGGTATTGAAGACCTGGGTGGGCCGTTGCCTGCGCAGGCCAATACGTTGCCTCAACGACTCAAAGCAGCAGGTTATGTGACGGGAATGGTAGGCAAATGGCACCTAGGTTCTACCGAAGGATTCACGCCGGTGGATCGGGGCTTCGATGAGTTCTTTGGCTTTGTTGGCGGCGGGCATCAATACATCTTCCAGCCTGGTGGAAAGGGCGAGTATAATGCTCCCATCCTGCGCAATCGTGAACCTCTGAACGAGAAGCGTTACTTGACTGATGCATTTGGCGAAGAAGCTGCCTCCTTCGTCGATCGCCAGCGTGAATCGAAGAAGCCTTTTTTCCTCTACCTCGCCTTCAATGCCGTACACACGCCGTTGCAAGCCATCGAGAAATATCGAGCGCGCTTCCCCGGCATTACCGAACCCAAACGCCAGACCTATGCAGCCATGCTCAGTGCGATGGATGATTCCATTGGTCTATTGTTAAAGAAGCTGGAGCAGACGGGCAAACTAAACCAAACGCTCATCGTCTTTAGCAATGATAATGGGGGCCCGACCACGCGCAACGCAGTCAACGGTTCAATTAATACGCCCTTGCGAGGCTCCAAATGCGAGACCTTCGAAGGTGGCATCCGCGTTCCCATGCTGATGCAATGGCCTGGCGTCATAATGCCCGGCACGACCTATTCAAAACCAGCGATCAGCTTCGACATCAGCGCCACCGCACTTGCTGTAGCGGGCGCGGACTTCTCTGCCATCGACGGCGTAGATCTGCTCCCTTTTGTCAAAGGCGAAAAATCGGGCACGCCGCATGATGTCCTGTTCTGGCGCAATCGCACAATGAGCAACAACTATGGTGCGCGTCAGGGCGACTGGAAATACGTTTACAGCACCGAAGGAGATGCGTCTCCCGGCCCCAAACAAAAGCCCGCGCAAGATATGCTATTCAACCTTGCCACCGACATCAGCGAGCAACACGACCTCGCCGCCAAACAGCCAGAAAAGCTTGCAGAGTTGAAGAAACTCTATTCTGCTTGGAGCGAAGAGGTGGATGCCGATTGCCGAAAGCGAGGGCTTGAACCGAAGTTTCCAAAGTCTATCAAACCCGCACCCATAAAGAAGGGCGCTTCCAAGTAAGCTCACCATGAAACACACACTCAAACTTTTTATTACTCTGCTGTTCTCACCGCTTGGCATTGCTAACGCTGCCGACAGCTTCATTGTTGAAAACGGTCAGCCTCGGGCGGAGATTATTATCGCAGAGAAACCTGAGCGGACCGTGCGGCTTGCAGCACAGGAGTTGCAGGATTATCTGGAGAAGATCAGCGGCGCACGCCTTCCTATTGTTACGAAGCCAACGGGAAAGGCAGTGAAGATATTCGTCGGGGCTAGCTCTATGTCGCCTATCAAGGCTGATGGCCTCAAGGATGGCGCCTATCGCATCGCTTCGGGTGCGGATTGGCTTGCGCTTTTAGGTAATGACAAGGAGTTCACCCCAATCGAGCCTTGGGCGAAAAACAATGGGTGGATCGTGAATGGTCAGACACAAGCCGAGTGGAATAAGATCACAGGGAAACTCTGGGGGGTGCCAAACATCTTAATGTACAAGAGCCGATTCACTTTGCCCGGTACTATTGGCCGACCCACGGCAGAGGCAGGGGAGAAGCCTGCACCGCTTCAGCTTTGGGACTACGATGAGCGTGGCTCGTTTAATGCAGTGAATGGATTTCTGTATCGCCTTGGTGCGCGCTGGTACTGGCCCGGGGATCTGGGCGAAGTGATGCCAGCAATGAAGTCAATCGAGTTGCCAAAGATTGATGAGACTGTACGGCCCGACTTTCCGCAGCGTCGATTCAGTTATCACGGCGGAGTGCATGGCCGAGATAATTCGATGTGGTTTATGCGGCTGGGTGTGCGCGATCCTTATGGCATTCAAGACGCCCACGGGCTCGATACGATGACGAATCGTAAAGAGGTGTTTGCGGCGCATCCCGACTGGTTTGGGATGTATGGCGGGAAGAGGCGTTTTGACATCAAGGAGAATAATCAACTTTGCTACTCCAATGAGGAACTGTTCCAAGAGACGGTTCGTTTTGTTCGTGCGCAGTTCGATCATTACAATATGAGCATGGTCTCGGTGATGCCGCCGGATGGCTACACTGCAATCTGCCAGTGCCCGCTTTGCGTGGGTAAGGATTCGCCTGAGCGCGAAAAAGCAGGGCTTGCGTCTGATTATGTGTGGGGCTTTGTGAATCGTGTTGCCAAAGAAGTCGGCAAGACGCATCCAGACCGCAAGGTACTCAACTGCGCCTACGGCATTTATTCGCTACCCCCGCTGAAGATCGAAAAGCTAGAGCCGAATATCGTCGTCTCTATCGTGGGCGCACGCCTACCGCGTAACAACAAACCCCAGCAGCAGGAGGAATATCGTAAGCTGCGCGAGAGTTGGGCTGCGAAGACTAACAACCCGATCATCAATTTCGAGAACTATCCCTTCATCGATCGCGGTTGGTATCTGCCCGCCTTCACTCCTCATGTAATGGGTGAAAGTGTGAATGCGACCAAAGGGATTTCGCAAGGTGAAGACATCTCATTAACCGTGAGGCAAGATCCCGACACCTCCGGACTTGGCTTCAATCATTTCCAGATTTATTTCACTGCGAGAATGTATTGGGGTGGGAAGAATGCGGATGTGGATGCGATGTTCAGCGAGTATTGCCGACTATTCTACGGCCCTGCAGAACAGGAAATGCGCACTTTCTTTGAATACTGCGAGGGCAACTGGCAGGAGATGGAAAAGGATAAAGCTAAGGCGGACACTGCGCTCGATCTCTTCGCCAAAGCAAATACGAAAGCCGATGCAAACAGCATTTATGGCAAGCGCCTCAAATTCATGGATGATTTCCTCAAGGGCCTTCGTAGCAAGAGCCAGCAACTCGGCAAAGTGCGCGGACCAGTGCCCGTGCTAAGGCTCGTGCATGATTCCCACGAGAAGATAGTCATTGACGGCAAACTCGATGACGATGCATGGGTCAAATGCCCAACTTCATCCACGGTGAGTCTTCGTGAACTGCAAACCGGCAGGCAACCTATCTTTGGAACCACGGTGAAGACAGCATGGATAGGAAACAATCTCTACTTCGCAATCCGCTGCGATGAACATCCGGGTGAGAAGCCCAACATTGGCACCAAGAAGAAAGACGATAGTGCGCTCTGGTATGGCGATGCAGTCGAACTTCTGCTCGAAACCGAATCACGATCTTATTATCAGATCGCCATCAGCCCAAGCGGCGCCATCGCTGATCTGGATCGCAGTGCAGGGCGCGATAAGTGGTTCACTTGGAACTCGAACGCCGAAGTTGCCACGCACATTGCTGATGATCACTGGACTATCGAGATACGCCTACCGATTACGAAAGATGAGAACGATCCGCTTAATCAAATCATCGGCCGAAAGCCCGACAAAAGCCTTCCCTGGCATATCAATATCTGCAGACAGCGCATCCGCGAAGACGGAAGCGAATATAGCGCCTTTTCACCCACCGGTAGTGATAACTTCCACGAGGTGATGAAGCTCGCAACTTTCTTTTATGGCAACAGCTTTAATTTCGATCATGGGCCACGCGAAGAAGATTTCCTTGAATCAATCCGCATCGCTAGCGACTTCGCACGCTCAGGCAAGCGCGAAGAAGCGCTTGCAGCTTGCGTCGCTGCAGCAGATCGCAAATGCACGCCCGAGCAAAAATCTTACGCACTCGAACTCGCCTCTGGTTATGCACGCCATCTCCGCAAACTGGACCTTGCCGATTCGCTTGCTACACGCATTCCCATCGATGCCGTCAAGAAGTCTGCGCAGATGCAATCGCTGCTAGATTCTGGTAAAGCTTTGCAAGTGATCGCACAGTTTGCCAGGGAGGATATTGCAAAGTGGCCCTTCTGGAAGCGAGGCGACGGCTATCTCATGCGAGGCCGTGCCTATGCGATCACCAAGGATGCCAAGCAAGCGGAATCTGATCTCATATTCGCCCTCGAATGGACGGGCGATCCGCGCACCCGTGACTCCATCTTGTTGGCCACTGCCCAGAATAGTGAAAATAATTTCAAGAATGATGAAAAAGCGATCAACACCTACCGTGCAATTGTCGAAGGAAGAAAAAACATCGGTAGTGCGGACGAGTTTACTGCGTTGCAAGGCATCGCCCGAATTCAGACTCGTAAGGGTCAGTTTGACGAAGCCCTGAAGACGCTCGAGCGCGCCGACCCCCAGAACCTTAAAGGCGTTTGGAAGGAGAACATTCAGAAGTCCATCGACGCTATCAAAGAGGCACGCAAATCACGATGAAAACTTTCTATAACTTCCCATAAAGAGCGCTGAAATCCTACCCGATACCGCATATCTCTTTGTGTTGGCATGGGTGCTGACATCGCCAACCATCGGTACATCATCCTAGGCACCGTTATCGCTTATCTTTCAAAGTAATTCACATCATCAGCAAAATTATCATGGACAAGAACGCTAGCACGATTGATATTGAATGTTTAAATAAACGATCCTACTAACAACTTTGGTGTTGTAGTGATAGCTCGACTTGGGCGTATAAGTACAGAAACAATTATGAAACAAATTCTTATAGTCATCGTTGCCTTACTTTTGGCCTCGCTAAATAATCTGCTAGCTGCCGATGCGCCAACTAAAAGACCCAATATCGTTTATATCTTTGCAGATGATTGGGGTTGGGGAGATCTGTCCTGCCATGGAAATACCTGGCTGAAGACCCCAAATCTTGATCGGTTGGCAAGGGAAGGAACAGACTTTCAGCAATTTAATGTGTTAAACCCGGTGTGTTCCCCTAGTCGCACTGCGGTGCTGACCGGGCATTATCCAGCGCGCTACAGCGTGCATCAGCATTTTGCTGCCCCGGTACAGAACCATGAACGCGGTATGCCCGACTGGCTTGATCCCAAGGCTCCAACATTACCGCGGTTTTTAAAACAGGCTGGTTATAGTACAGCACACTTCGGCAAATGGCATTTGACGAACGCACAGACTCAAGGTGCACCAAAACCAGATGCCTATGGTTACGATGAGTATGAAGTTTTTAATGGTGGTGCAGGTTGGCCTGCTGCCGACTTGCATGCAATTGCTACGAATGCAGCGGCCTTCATTAATAAAAATAAAGCCAAGCCCTTTTTTATCAATGTCTGGATACATGAAAGCCACACGCCGCATGTGCCCACGAAGGCTTCAATGGAAAAGTGGAAGCATCTTGATGAGCAGAAGCAGGTTTATGCGGCTGTTATCACGGATGGGGATAATGATGTTGGAACTATTCTTGATGCATTGAAAGTTGCGGGAGTGGAAGACAACACCATCGTGATGTTCTCGAGTGACAATGGTCCCGAATGGACTGCAATGAAACAGGGGCCGAAGAAATCAGATCCCGATGCAAAGGTAACGGGCTTTGATACCTACTATAGCGTGGGAGAAACAGGAGGATTGCGGGGCAGAAAGCGCAGCGTATTCGAGGGTGGTGTGCGGGTTCCATTCATCGTGCGCTGGCCCGGAACCACCCCCGCTGGAGTGAAGAACAATAGCACCAATTTCACTGCGGTTGATTTGCTACCAACACTTTGTGCCGCTGCAGAAGTGAAGTTGCCTGAAAACTACAAGGGCGATGGCGAGAATTTGCTTCCCGCATTGAAGGGCAAGGAACTTATGCGCACCCGCCCCGTCTTCTGGGAATGGCAGGGAACCAAAACTGAGCCCGACTATTGGCCTCGACTTGTCGTGCGAGAGGGTGATTGGAAACTTTTTCTAACGGAAGATGGCAAACGATCCGAGTTGTATCGCATCCCCAATGACCGGGCTGAAACTTTGAATGTCACCAAGGATCATCCCGAGATTGTGTCTCGTTTGACCAAGCTTGCGCTCGATTGGAAAACTACCCTTCCCAAAAAGCCCAACCCTGATTGCCTTACTACTGTGCTCGATCCTGTGAAGCCCAGTCAGCCGAAGAAGGGTGCCAATAACCCGCCTGTTTCTCCTGAAGAAAAAGCTAAAACTTTCGACCGCTGGGATACAAACCGAGATGGTGTACTCACCCTTGTGGAGTATCTCGCAGGGCAAAAGCCAAACGATTTGTTGGAGGCCCGCTTCAAGAACTTGGATAAAAACGCGGACGGGAAACTGACAAAAGAAGAGTTTGTAGGCAAGATTGTAAAGTAATTCACATCATCTGCAAAAATATCATGGACAACAATTCCAACTTGAATGATATTTAATGTTAAGGTCAAAGATCCTACCAATGACTTTGGTGCAGTGGTAACTTGCCAAAGCTCGAGTTTACAAAGAAGGTAATCATGAATCATTCATCTAAACTTTTCACATCCATGCTCCTGATGCCATTGGCAGCTTTCTCTGCGATGGCAGCCGAGCTAGGCGATTGGCCACAGTTCCGAGGTCCGAACTCTGATGGGCATGTAAAAAATGTCGCTTCGCCTTTGGAATGGTCTGATTCAAAAAGTGTAGCATGGAAGATTGCAATCACAGGTCTGGGTTGGTCTTCGCCTGCACTTGCGCAAGGGAAGGTATTTCTGACCACAGCCGTGCCGAATGATGGAGGATTATCTCTTCGTGCCTTGGCACTAGATGCCAAGACTGGGAAAATCGTTTGGGAACGCGAGGTAAGGGCGATCGCCAAGGCGCCAAAGATTCATTCGAAGAATAGCCATGCTAGCCCGACCCCTGTAGTTCGTGATGGTTCCGTGTTCGTGCATTTTGGTGCACAAGGCATGGCAAGTCTTGCTGCTGCAGATGGCGCCATTCAGTGGACCAATTTTGAGTTGGATTATCCACCAGTGCATGGCAGCGGTGGTTCGCCTGTGTTCCATGATGGTAAGCTGGTTATTGTTTGTGATGGAAGCACCAAGCCCTTTGTTGCTGCTATCGATGCCAAGACTGGTAAAGTTGCATGGAAACAACCTCGCTCTATTGTTGGAAAAATCAATCATTCCTTTGTAACACCAACAGTTGCGGTGATTGATGGTAAAGCCCAAGTAATGGCACCCGGCCCGGATCACTTCGCTGCTTATGATTTGGAAACTGGTGCCGAACTTTGGCGCGTTAAGGCCCCGGGTTGGTCTGTTGTTCCTCAGCCTGCCATAGGCCATGGCCTGGTTATCTACAACCACGATTACGACAGCCCTGAATTGTTGGCGGTCAAGCTTGGTGGCAAGGGGGATGTTACTGAATCCAACATCGTGTGGCGGCTTAAACAAGGAGCGCCTAGTTCGCCCTCGCCGCTTTTGATTGGCGATGAACTCTACTTCGTTTCAGATAAAGGCATTGCCTCTTGTGTGAATGCCAAGACGGGTGAACGCTATTGGATGGAAAGATTAAGTAGCGACAGTAATTACTCAGCATCGCCGATTTTTGTGAATGGCCGAGTGCTGTTTTTAGCAGAGAACGGTTTGGCGACATGGGTGCAGGTTGGGCAAAAATTTGCGGTTTTAGGCAAGAACAGCGTACCGGGCCGAACCTTGGCGACCCCTGCGTTTTCAGAAGGTGCCATGTTTTTGCGCACCGATGAATACCTCTACAAGTTTGTCAAATAAAAAGAGTGCCGACCCTTTTAGTGTCTTTCTAGATTTTCTAGAACCATCACTGCATTTGTGCTTAATTTATCAGGCGAATCTAAAGCCCAAACAAGAGTATGTGAATCCACCAGATAATTCACTACATATACTCCTTCAAATCATCAAGGGGGGCGTCAAAATCAGATGCCATGAATAGCACGGTGCCTTGAAGAGTGCCAAGCTTTCTGGTTTTTTTTAAAGCTAGTACGGGGGCAGAAGCTAACAAACGGGCGACGGGTTGATCATTTTCAGTGATCACGACTTCTTCCCCAACTGCTAGCTTTTGAATTAGTTCAGGCAGATTAGCCTGCGCTTCTTCCATCGTTACAATTGTCATAATCCTATTCTCCTTTAGCTGTATTCTAACATGCCTCGTACCATTTTGTGCAATCTATAACCAGAATCAGATGGGAGCAGATCTTTTTCTTCCCTCTAAGTCAAACGAATCATGCCTCTGCTTTTTGCTGCATCGTTTGGTTCGGCGTGAGTTGATGGGCAACGCCATCAACAAAATGAAGGCCACGCTCTTTTTCGCGCTTCTTGATGTCCAGAAAAATGGCGTGCAAATCGTAGTTGAATTTGGCTGCGTGTGCATCCCGAACCTTCCGAACCTCATCTACAATAGAATCGTTCATGGCAATGGCTCCAAAAGTTCCTCGGGTGTACAAATAATGATGTAAAAAGAGGCTTGAGTTCTGGGGTTAACTACTACCAGATTCGGGTCACCCCATATTGATCAAAGATTGAATCAATACTAATAAGCGAGATTCCTTCCACCAAGGCCTGGGCGATTAAAATCCGGTCAAACGGATCTTTGTGGTGAAAGGGCATATCTGTCAGCAACGAGGTATGTTTCGCTTCAATCGGCAGAACTATGAAGTCGTTGCCAACTATTCCATTTCGAATGAAATCGTCGTAGGGTGACAATAAGTCGAGTTTCTTTGTTCGAACTTTAATAGCCAACTCCCAAAAAGTTGCAGGGCTGACGAAAACTTCATTGGTCGGGTCGGAAATAATTGCGTCTACTGCTCGGCTCAATTTGCCATCGTTCAAAACGAACCACAGCAAAGCATGGGTGTCCAGTAACAAACGCATTACATGTACTCCGCAAAGTCTTCCAAATGTTCATCGTCATCGGCGACAATCCGGATCATGCCAATACAGTTTCCCGCTTTTCGCGGCTTTCGGGATGGGGGATTTTCACGCACCAATTTGGCAATGGGTTTATGGTCTTGAGTGATGATTAGTTCCTCGCCGCTTCCAAGATGAGCGACCAGTTCAGGCAGATTAGCCTGCGCTTCTTCCATGGTTACAAATGTCATGATCTAATTCTCCTTTAGCTGTATCTTAACATGCCTCGTACCATTTTGTGCAATCTATAACCAGAATCCAAAGGGGTCAGGTCTCTTTTTCGGCAGTGTGTCTGGGACAAGGAAAGATATTAGCTTTATGGTTTATGGGTAAATTGAGGCCTATCCCCCTTGTTATCAAGCCTAATGATGTTGCCAAATGGCGCAATTTCCGGTAGATTATAAAGGATCAGACTGGGCACTTGTGCCCGTGGTTTCCCTCCGCATTCTGAGAACCAACCCGTGAAACGCGATCTCACCTTCATTATAAAGTTATTAGTTCCATTGCTTTTCATCGCTAGCTTTGCCAACGCTGTTCAAGGTGCGGAGCCGTTTGAAGACTTCCTTAATAAGCACTGCATCGCTTGCCATGGACCAGAGAAAAATAAAGGCGATGTGCGTATCGACAAATTCTCACGCGATTTCAAACTGGGCGCAGATACCCATCACTGGGCAGAGGTGATTGAGCAAGTGAATTCTGGCTTGATGCCACCGAAGAAACAACCTCGGCCCACTCAGGCAGAGATAGCTGCGTTTGTTACGAATCTCGATGCACGGATTAAGGAGGGCAAGGCGGTACGAATGGCGGCTCGGCCTTCTGTGTCGCATTATCGGTTAAGCCGTAAAGAGTATCAGAATACGGTCTACGACTTGCTGGGTGTGCGCTATGATCCCGCCAAGCCGGGAGAATTAAACGAAGATACCTTGTGGCACGGTTTTGAGCGCATCGGTTCGCAGCTATCGTTGTCGCCTTCGCATGTGGATCGTTATTACCGCGCAGCAGGGCTTGTGTTAGATCGAGCATTTCCTCTCACATCTAAAGACGCGACCAAGGTTCGCAAGACTGCAGCAGATTTGCGTTACGGTGGCGGGAAGACCCAGCAGGAAGCGTTGGATCGTTTCGGCATCAAGCGGCCTTTGCGATATCTTCTCTTCCCCGGAAGTGTTCAGAATGCGCTCTCGCCCGGTTGGTTCGGAAAGAGTGGCCCAGAACAAAGCGGGCTCTACAAAGTGCGCATCCAAGCCAGCGGAATTCGCCCCCCCGGTGGTCAGCCAGCACACCTCAGCATTGGCAAGCGAACTGGTGAAGAGACTGTCGATGGCATGATCGAGTTTGATTTGACTGCTCCGGAGGACAAGCCACAGGTTTATGAGTTCGAGGTATTTCTTGAGATGCCTATTACCCTAGACTTTTGCGTCGTGGCTACAGATGTGGTGGACCGAAGAAAAGGTGCTGCGTTCCGCGGTGCGCTCGGTAGTAGGAACAGTTATATTTTCACCCACAGCAGCGAGACTCTGCTTCTGAATCCAAATGCCCCGCAGATGTTTGATGATAAGGGAAACGGCCTTTTCTCTACCGTGTTACTTGATTGGATTGAATGGGAGGGCCCGCTGGTAACTGCTGCGGAGAAGTCTAGGCGTAATGGTTTGGTGCCCCCCGATAATGCGACCATCGAGGTTATTGCAGATCATCTGCAACGCTTCGCAGAAAAAGCCTGGCGCCGACCAGTTAAGAAGGAAGAGTTGACAGATTATCTGAAAGCTTACACCTCGGAGCGCGATGCGGGCGAAAAGACGATCGACGCTTATCGCATTGCGACCCAAGGCGTGCTGACCTCTAGGCACTTCATCTATCTTGTCGAAGGAGACACGGTGGTTCGTGATCGCCTCAACGATGCAGAACTCGCCTCACGGCTTTCGTATTTCTTGTGGAGTTCGATGCCCGATGAAGGCTTGTTAACTGCTGCCAAAGCCAACACATTAAAAGGTGATGGCCTAAAGAAAGAAGTGGATCGGCTTCTGACGGATAGCAAAGCCAATCGCTTCGTCAACGACTTCTCGAGGCAATGGCTTCAATTACACCGCCTTGGTATGTTCACCCCTGACAAGAAACTGTACCCGAATTATGATGCTTGGCTTGAGACGAGCCTACGCTCTGAACCGGTCGAGTATTTCCGCGAGATGTTCTCGAAGAACCTGCCCATCGATGGCTTGATCGATTCCGACTGGACCATGGCTAACGCCCGACTTTGCGATTTTTACGGACTGCCAGAGCCCAAGGGTGATGGCTTTCAGCGTGTCGCCCTTAAGCCCGAAGATCATCGTGGCGGCTTGCTTACGATGGGCGCAGTGCTCGGGTTGACCTCGGACGGAACACGGCATCGCCCGGTGCATCGAGGCGTGTGGGTTAGTGAAACGATCTTCGGAAAAACTCCACCACCACCACCTGCGAATGTAAGCGCGATCGAACCCAGCCCACCAGAAAGCCCCAAGGCGACTCTCCGCCAAAAGATCGAAGCGCACCGCAATAATGTGAACTGCGCAGCCTGCCATGCAAAGATCGATCCATTGGGCCTTGCCTGGGACAACTACGATGCCATCGGGCAATGGCGCACACTTGAAAAGGTTGTGCTGGGCCGTGGCTCAGACCCTATGATTGATCCTTCGGGCGAGATGCCTGATGGCCGTCAGTTTAAGGATTCTGTTCAGTTCAAAACTTTGCTGTTAGAGGACCGCGACAAAGTTGCACGGGCCTTCATCGAGCATCTTTGCACCTACGCTCTTCGCAGGGTGCTAACGGTTGATGATCAGGATGACCTCAAGGCAATTGAGGCCGAAGCGAAGAAAAACCAATACCGCATCAAGGATACCATCCGTGCGGTCGCCCTTTCAGATCTGATTCGTAAACGCTAACAAGGAGAATTGCAATGAGCAACATTCTGAGACAATCCTGGTTGATCAATCGCCGTCACGCATTGCGTGCGTTAGGTAGTTGCATCTCGCTTCCGTTTTTGGAATGCATGGTGCCGCTTCGAGCGATCGACCAACAGGGTGCATCGCCCAAGCGCAGCGCTTTCATCTACCTCGCCAATGGTGTTCATTCGCTTAACTATCAGATCACCAAACCAGGCAAAGACTACGAATTCTCGCGTTCGTTGAAGCCTCTGGAAAAGCATCGTGAAGTGATCACGCCCATCAGCGGCCTGCATCACCCAGGAGCCCTTAGCCATCATCACAACTGTATCTCCGTCTGGCTAACTGGCGGCAAGCTCGGGCCTTCGGATCGCAACACAATCTCTGTAGATCAAAAGATGGCAGAGATCACTGCGAAACACACACGCTATCCTTCGATGGAGATAGCACTCACGGGTGATTCGCTTGGTTGGACGGCAGACGGAGTCCGGTTGCCTTCGATGCGTCGTTGCAGTGAGATCTTTGCATCGCTGTTTGAAGAGCCTAAGGGTGGCAAGACGGTTCAAAGAAGAAACTTGCGTCGCAAAGGCAGCGTGCTTGATGCCAACCTTGCGGAAGTTCGCCGGCTCGAGCAGGCGATGGGATCAGCAGATAAAGGGCGCATGGATCAATACCTTACTTCGGTTCGAGAAACGGAAGTTCGTACAAGGCGTGCCGATGCCTGGCTTGATACCCCGCTTCCTACCGTCGCTGCTGCAGATCGCCAGCGAACTAATCGCGATATCCCTGCAACCATGGCGGGCGACTATTTCCGCACTGTCTATGATCTTATCGTGCTTGCCTTCCAAACCGATGTAACTCGTGTCGCTACCTTCAGCTTGGGTGGTGAAGGGGATGCGTTTGCCATTCCCGAAATCGGCATCACCGAATCCCGCCATCAACTAAGCCATCACGGCGGCGATAAGGGCTACATGGAAAAACTCACCAATTATGATACCTTCGCTATCGAGCAATACGGCTACTTCCTCACCCGACTCGCAGAGACCAAAGATCTCAACGGCAAGCCTTTACTTGGCTCGACGATGGCGCTGTTCGGTAGCGGTATGTCCTATGGCCATAGCCATGGAAATGCGAATCTCCCGCTGGTTCTTGCGGGTGGATCAGATCTTGGTTTGAAGCATGGCAAACATCTCGACTTTAATCAGGGCCACTTCAAGGGCTACCAACTTGACAAGCCAGGCGAACATTATTCGCTTTGCAGCCGTCCTGCAAACCCGAATGCTTACATGAGCAACCTGTTGCTTATGATGGCCCAACGCATGGGTGTGGAAACTGACAAATTCGGCGAGAGCAACAAGGTGGTTGAACTATGATGCGCATCCAGTATCCGATAAGGTTCATGGCCCTGTGTCTGGGTTTGTCGCTGTTCACTATTGCAGCGATCGCTCAGGAGACGCCATTCCGGCCCGAGACGGGGAAGTTCCCTCCTTTGGAAAATGCATACTCCTACCGGGGCGAACTCGTGTTCCTAGATCATGCGAATCGCCGGGGCAGCATTCGTGTGCAGGCGTCGGGCATGTTTTTCCGCAACGACCCGCATCCCATTGCGCTGCTTCCCTACGGTGTCGTGCGCTATCATGGCGCGCCTGCTGATCTTCGAGATATACCGCTGGGTACCGTGCTTCATGTTAAGGCTTTTCTTCCACCCGACCCGAAGATATCTCCTGTGCCGGTGTTGCCGATCAATAATAGGAAGCTGGATGGAAACCACAATCGAGGAGCTGGTACTGCCCCCGCAGAGAACCATGTTTTGCTTCTTGAAGACGAGCCCAGCCATTGCCAGCGCGTGGGCAAGGTCTGGAAGCTTAAGGAAATGGATATCAATAATGGCAAAGGGATGATCATTGCCACCTGCGAACCAAAGCAAGGCGGAGATGGTAAGGCTGCAGAAGAGAAGATGACCTTCGATGCAGCGACCCGCATTTGGCGCGGCCGCGAACGCCTTGGTATTGATGACTTGATCGCAGAGAAAATCTGGCCTGCAGAAGGGAAGAAATCCCTAGGCGGGCAACCCGTCTTGCTGGGGGTAACTTGGAAGCCCACGCCTGGTGGAATATTCACCCAGTTTCATATCTCAGATATCTGGTTAGACGATGCTGCGATGCAACGATCTGCCAGCAATCAGACCGAAGTGCATAAGGCCTTCATTCGTAGTCGTTGGATGCCTGCATGGATTGATTCTGTTGAGTATGGGAAGTTCGGCCGTGCGAAGGTGACCGCAACTTTGTTCGGCGGCATGGACCCTTCTCTTTATGCTGATTTTAAAAAAGACAGCCCTGCAATGATGAATTCTGTATCGAATACATTGAAGCATACCCACGGCGCATACGGCCCCGCCCACATGGCTTCAAGCGGATCCATTCTTGATGTTAAGAAGGTGACGGGCGAAGTGCCTATGGGTAGCAGCGGCATCCAAATCTTTTTTGAGACCGATCTTATCATCGAGGGCATTCGCCCTGGCAGAGTTATCCGTGTACGCCCAACTAGCTGGCCTCAGGTGGATGTGCCACGCGAGGAATACCTTAACGATGCGTCTTCCGAAGAACGCTTTCCAACCCCCGCAATCTTTTCCAAATATTAAAACTGATGCATCGCCCTTACTCTTTTGATTGTAAAAAAGGACTCTGATTTCTATGAAAGCCAATACCGCTATTTTCGCTGCGCTTTTATTTGCGCTTACCTCTGCCAACGGTTTTGCTCTCGATCCCCATGTTGAAGCTGTTATTCGTGCAGTCGAAGGTGCAAAAGGTAAAGTCGAGAAGACCGAAGATGGTAAGAGCTTAAAGCTTGTCGATCTAGCCGTGCCAGGTGCTGGGCCACATGATCATCGTAAAGTAGATCCCTATGATGCTGCATTCTTCGAGCACCTTAGTTACATCACCACGCTGGAATCGCTTAATATTATCGCTACGAAGTTTAATGATGCTTGGATGCCGAACATCGGAAAGCTCACCCGCTTGAAGACCTTGCGCTTCACCAACAATGGCAAGCTCAGCGATGCTGGCATGGCGCAACTCGCAGGCTTGAAAGATCTGGAGCAGTTCTCTTTTGTAGGTACGCAGATCACCGGCCGAGCTTACGCAAAGTTCGAGGGGTTTACCAAGCTCGCCCGAGTCAGCCATCGCGGTAGTAGTATCGATGATGAAGGCTTGATGCAGCTATGTGATCATCTTCCTAATCTCGAAAACATCAGCCTTGCGCACGCGAAGTTCACCGATGCAGCCGCACCGAATCTTGCGAAGCTCACCAAGCTTAAGGGGCTGGAGCTAGGCACTATGAATGCTACTCCACAAACTCTGAAGCACATTGCGAAGCTTCCGCTTGAGTATCTGCAGCTTGGCGAAGGATTCGATTCCCCCGAGAGCATACCTTTCATCAAGGATATTTCTACTTTACGGCGCTTAACCTTTACCAATACTAAGCCGCTTACCGATGCGGATCTGAAGGTCGTTGCGGGTATGAAGCAACTCGAGCAATTGGAACTTGGTAAAATCGAATTGTCAGATGCACGGCTTGCCTTCTTCAAAGACTTCGCCTTTTTAAAATCGATGCGCCTGGTCCCTGTTAAAGAACCTTTCACACCTGAAACAGAAGCTAAGCTCAAGGCTCTGCTGCCTAAGACCACGCTGCTGTTCAAGTAGGCTGCTTGATAGATTAAATCAAAGGGGTCAGGTCTCTTTTTCAACAAAGAGACCTGACTTTTTTTGCTTTGATCCGGTTCGCCCGTGCGTACCGCGATCCACCAATTTTGCAGCAGTCCGTGGCACAATTGGAAATCACCGAACTGAAGCAGACCCCAAAGAGTCATATAGGATGGAGGCCCATCAAGTTTCCACGGCTGAAAAGTCGTGGCCGAATTGAAGCTCCTTACCGCTATTCTGTTCGTGATGCAATACCTTGGAGTTTCCACGGCTGAAAAGTCGTGGCCGAATTGAAGCCAGTATTAGCTGTAGGCGGAATTACTTCCGCCTCCGCTAGGGTTTCCACGGCTGAAAAGTCGTGGCCGAATTGAAGCTAATTGTGGAGACGTCTCCACTAACCTCTAGGGACATGTTTCCACAGATGAAAGGTTGTGGCCTAATTGAATCTACTCTGTCGCAGGTCGAACATTTAGAAGGCTTTCATCGTTTCGACATCTTCATCTGTTAAAATTTGTGCAATTATTTCGCCGGAAAGTTTCCAAGTGCCGGGAATTCCACCACGAACCCAAGGCAACTTGCCTGGTTCGATTATGACTTCCGGCGCCATCTGTTGAGTCGCTAGGAGAATTGGTGATATTGGAGACAAAGCAACTCTCATTTATTCGGGCAAAGTAATTTTGCCTTCAAGTACAACAACACCATTCTCAACTTTTCCTAAAACATTCATACCGTAAATATCACTCCCAACCACTGCGCAATCAACTGCAATTGAGCGCACCTGGTGAGTACAAAGGGGTCAGGTCTCTAAATTTAAAAAGAGACCTGACCCCTTTGTACTCCTAATTAACACAAAGTATTACAAAAACGTTGCTACCGGCAGATTAATTAATACAAAGTATTACGAAACTGTTGCCACTGGCTAAATAAGTAATACAAAGTATTACGTAGTTGTTTTTTTGATTATGTCGGAAAGGCTGATCTCAAATGAATGTATTGACTCGCTGCGTGCTCGCTCTCTTGATGGGTCTTCAGCTTCTCGGGTGCGGTTCTTCCGGCCCGAAGCAATATCCGGTAACTGGAACCGTGACGGTGAACGGAAAGCCGGCCGCATTGGTCAGGGTGCAGTTCCTGCACGCGGACCAATCACTGCCGGGCAACCAAAAGATGCCGGTCGGCATAACGGACGAATCGGGAGCGTTTCACCTCTCGACTACCGGCGACAAGGACGGGGCCGTCGAGGGGGAGTACACGGTCGTGTTCGAGTGGTTGTCGGCCAACGACCTGGGGGCGTTCGACAAACTCGGCGGCAAGTTTGCCGACTCCAAAATCACCAAGTTCAAGGCGAAAGTCGACCCGAAGGCCACGACCCTGCCGCCATTCGAGATCACTGTACCCGAGTCTTCCATCGTTACCAAACCGCCGCGGGGTAAGTAGCCTCCGGTTTCGTAGTCACTCTAGTGAGGAGGGTTTGTTTACCATGTCCCGTTTCAACCGCCGGTCGGGTTTCACCCTGATCGAATTACTCGTCGTCATCGCCATCATTGCGATCTTGATTGGATTGCTACTGCCCGCCGTCCAGAAGGTGCGCGAGTCCGCCGCCCGGATGAAGTGCAGCAACAACTTGAAGCAGCTCGGGCTTGCTCTGCATGGCTTCCACGACAGCTTCAACGAGTTCCCCCGCAACAACCCGTTGGTCACCCGGCCGAGCGACGGCAGGACGTTCGTCGAACGACCATGGACGATCACCCTCCTGCCGTACTTGGAGCAGGAAAACCTGTACAAGCAGTGGGATCTCGGCCTCGGGTACGCCGAGGGGGCGAATCGGACGCTCGTACAATCTCCGCTCTCGGTCTATAAGTGCTCGTCCTCGACCGGCCAGCCGGTGGAATTGTTTCTCCCACCGTCCAATGCGTTCTCTGCAGATTCGACGGCACTGGCCGGGAGTAGTTTTCCGGCGTGTCTGGTGGAGTACGCCCCGGTTCTGAGCGTCGCCCGCCCGCCGATGGGCACGACCGACCCGCGGAGCAATGGGCTGTTGCAGCAGACCGCGAAGACGACGATGATGAGCGTGAGCGACGGTCTAAGTAACACGCTGGCCTTCGGCGAGAACTCGGCCTGGCGGCAAGGACTCATCCGCGGCAACAGGCCACACCCGACGTTTCCTAACAACGCAGCAGGCATGGGATCTCTTGGCAGCTGGGTTCGGTTGCTCCCTATCCCGACGGACAATACTGGCACAACTATCCGGGGCGGCCCGTGTCTGATTAACTGCACCAACTACGCCGGGGCGAACATGTACAGCTTCCACACCGGCGGCGTGAATATCGGCATGGCCGACGGCGGCGTGCGGTTCCTCAAGGAGACCGCCAGTATGGATATGGTCTACCGACTCATGGCCGTCGCGGACGGCCTTCCGAACTTGGAGGAGTGATAGCAATGTTCCGCTTGTCCCTTTATATCGTCGTACTGTCCGCCGCAGGGTCGCTGGCCGGTAGCCATGAAGACATCGCCGAGCTGAAAAACCCGTCCCCCAACCCTGAGGCGAACCGGGCGGCGTGGGATCGGCTTGTCGCCGCCGGGCCGACGGCACTATTGCCCATACTCCGGGCATGGCCGGCGGACGACCCGGTAGCGGCCAACTGGCTCTATACCGCGTTCGATCAGATCGCCCGAGCGAGCGGCGCGAAACTGCCGACCGAAGACCTCCTCAAGTTTGCGTCGGACGGCAGCGCTGGCGGGAAAGCCCGCCGGGCGGCCCTAACTGCAGTTGAAAGGAATCGCCCGGGGACGACCGCGAAGTTGCTGCCGGGCTGGTTGAACGACCCGGAGTTCGGCTCCGAGGCAGTGGCCGAGCGCATTTCCGCCGCGGAAGCTGCTCAACCCGCAGAAGCCGCCCGCATCCTAAGCACGACCTTCGCCGCCACTACGGAGGTAGATCAAGCGATTTTGGTCGCCAAAAAGCTAGCGAGTTTCGGCGACAAACCGGACGTGGTGAAACACCTCGGCATCGTCACGCGGTGGCACGTCATCGGCCCGTTCCCCGTCACGCCGGAAGAAGGGTTGAAGGCCGCATTCCCGCCGGAATCCAAGCTTGACCTCGCAGTCGAGTACGACGGCAAGGCCGGCAAACTTCGGTGGCAGTCGGTCTCGGCCGACAACGACAAGGTCGATCTGGTGAAGGCCGGGGTAAAAGCCGAGGACGGGTCAGTCGTGTACGCCGTCGCCACGTTCAAACTGCCGGCGGCCGTCTCCGGCGAACTCCGACTTGCTGCGGTGGACAACGTCACCGCCTGGGTGAACGGTAAGAAGGTGATCGAGCGGAGCAACGACTATCGCAGCTTGTACCGCGCCGACCGCTACCGCGCGGCCGTTTCGTTCTCGGCTGGCGAATCCACGCTCCTGCTGAAACTGACCAAGACCCGCCCGGACGAAGGGCAGCAAGCCGCTGCGACAAAGGCCGGGCGGCCCGGCGGGCTATCCACCAAGTGGGACTTCCAGGCGCGGGTGCTGGAGGCCGGCGGAAAAGGCCTGTCATTTACCCAATCGGAGGGGAAGAAGTGAATCGAGCTCTCTTGCTGCTAACAATCAGTCTGCTAACACTCCCGCTGCTGACGGCCGCCGACTGGCCACAGTGGCGCGGCCCTACCGCCGACGGCGTGAGTGCCGAAACCGGGTTCCCGACCACATGGGACGGGGCGAAGGGCACCGGCGTGAAATGGAAAGTACCGCTGCCCGGTGCCGGCAACAGCTCCCCCGTGGTTATGGGCGACGATGTGATCCTGACCGCCACGGCCGGTCGCGACCACTCGGAGCTTCACGTGCTGTGCTACGACTGGGCGAGCGGCAAACAGAAATGGCGAACCGACCTGACCGCCACGCCCGCCGATGCACCGTTCAGCATGTTTTCGCCGGAGCGGGGCCACGCCGCGAGTACGCCGGTTGTGACGAGTGAGGCGATCTTTGCCCTATTTGGCACCGGCGACCTCGTCTGCCTGGACCGGGCAGGGAAGCTTGTATGGATGCGGTCTCTGACAAAGGAGTACGGCGTCATTCGTAACGACTACGGGATCGCAGCTTCTCCGGTTGTTGCTGACGGGTTGGTCCTCGTGCAGATTGACCACCTCGAAGGGTCGTACCTGCTCGCCGCCGACCCAGCGACTGGGAAGACGAAATGGAAGACGGCCCGAACCGGAATCTACGACAACTGGGCGACACCCGTGGTCGTGACGGTCGGCGGAGCGAAACAGGCGGTGTGCCTAGGCACCAAGACGATCACCGGTTACGACTTGGCGTCCGGCAAACGGGCGTGGAGTCTCGAACTGTTGGAGCGGCTCTGCACCTGCACGCCAATCGTTCGGGGCGACAATTTGTACGCCGTGTCCGGCCCGTCCGGGGCGAACGTGGCCGTCGATCTGACAACCACGCCGACGCCGAAGGTGCTCTGGCAGTCGAAGAAGAACGGCCCCTTCGTGCCGTCTGCCATTGTGGTTGGCGAGCTGTATTTCGTGGCCGACGATCAGGGGACCGCGTCCTGCTTGGACCTGAAGACCGGCGGGGAGAAATGGCGGGAGCGGATCGTCAGCGGGAGAATGCGGCCCTCGCCGGTCGCAGCAGGCGGGAGCTTATACTTCACGGCCCTCGACGGCTCGACGACGGTCGTGAAGGCTTCGGCCGAGTTCGAGGTCGTGGCCAAGAACCCTCTGGGCGAAGAAGTCGCCGCATCGCTTTCCCTGAGCCGCGGGCACATCTTCATCCGCGGTGCTAAGCACCTTTGGTGTCTTGGGAAGTAGCGAGTAAATCAAAGGGGTCAGGTCTCTAGTAAATCAAAAGGGTCAGGTCTCTATTTCAAAAGACCTGCCCTCCTTTGTAATCAAAGAAATTGCCATGATCAAAAAATTATGATGGACTGCAAAGCCTGCATGATTGATAGTAGTCTCTAGGTCAAATATCATCCCGATAACTTTGGTGCAGTGCCAAAAAGTAATGGTAACTCCCAAGGTTCAATTTAACACAGAAGGAAACATGAAGTACTTAATCACAACTCTCCGCGTTCTGCCATTCGTTATGCTGGCAGGCTTGGTTCAATCCACCGGTCTGCAAGGTGCAGATGCACCCAAAGGAGCCAAAGAGGCGCCCAAGAAACAAGAACGCCCAGGGGTTCCAGCTCGACCTTTCGATGCCCCCGGCACTCCAAAGTTCACCCGGTTCGATGGCAAGCCAGGCGCTAACCCACCTGTTGATGTCGATGGCGATTTTCTTGTTGGCCCTGAATATGTAGCTGCACCCGAAACCAAAGCCGTCGCTGGCGTACCCCAGGGTAAGGTCGAGCAGTTTGTGATGGATTCCAAAGATTGCAAGCTCTTCAACCCAGGCATCGCCCGTAAAGTTTTTGGTACACCCGATCCCAAGAACCCAAAGACTCTCATCGTTGAAACTCATAACATCGATTACAAACGTACTATCACGGTTTATATTCCTGCTCAGTATAAGCCCGGCACTGCAGCACCTTTGCTCGTCACCCATGACGGCCCCGGTTTTGGTAAGCCAGATATGAACCTGCCCCGAATCCTTGATAACCTTATCGCCCAGAAGCGCATTCCTGCACTGATTGCAGTCATGGTCCAAAATGGTGGCGGTGATGCTCAAGGTCATGAACGGGGTAAAGAGTACGATAATATGTCTGGCCTCTTTGCTGAGTTCATCCAGAACGAAGTTCTTCCCCTTGTAGAGAAGAATTACAAAGTGAAAATCACCAGCGATCCTGAAGGCCGTGCGACTATGGGCACTAGCTCTGGTGGTTCCGCTGCGCTCATCATGGCTTGGTATCATCCTGAATGGTTTCGCAGAGTGCTCACTCTCTCTGGCACTTTTGTCAATCAACAATGGCCCTTCAACCCCGAGACACCTGGTGGCGCTTGGGATTTCCATGACAAGCTGATTCCTAATAGTGAACCGAAACCCATCCGCCTTTACATGGCTGTTGGTGATAGGGATCTATTAAACCCTAATGTTATGCGTGATAATATGCATGATTGGGTAGAGGCTAATAACCGCATGGCAAAAGTATTGAAAGCTAAGAACTATCACTATCAATATCTTTATTGTTTAAATTCCGGCCATGGAATTGGCAATGCGCGCCCTCAGATTCTTCCAGGCGCCCTTGAGTGGCTTTGGAAGGGTTATGTACCCAAGGATCGTTAATCGGTTTTGAAAACATCGCACCCACCCACATGGCGTATTTTGATCGTCGTTTGGGTGGGTGAGTTTTTTGATGGATGGCATGGCTCGTTACAATCGAAGTTTTAAAGGAACATTCATAATGAATAAGAACTACCTATTTTTGATGGCTTTTGCATCGCTCTTTGTGAGTGGTGTAAACTTTCCATTGATGGCTCAGGAAAAAGATTCTGATGATAAGACTTTGCGTGTCTTTATCTTTGCAGGCCAATCCAACATGGTGGGTTCAGATTCTAAAGTGAAGGACATCAAACGATTCCCACCGTTTACTGGTTTGGATATGCCACAGGAGAAGGTTTTGTATTCTTACAATCTTGGCCGTGAAAACAAGGTTGTATCTAATGGGTGGGTTGCATTGAAGCCGGTTGATAATGTGGTTGGCCCCGAGCTTAGCTTTGCCAGAAAAGTCTCGCAAGAAATCAAAGCACCCATTGCAATCATCAAGTGTGCTGCTGGTGGAACTACCTTGGGTGGCGATTGGAACCCAGATGATCCGAGTGGCTTTAAACTTTACCCGTTAGCATTAAAATTGATCCAGTCATCCCTGGCCGAATTGGACAAAATGAAAGTGCCTTATCGCATCGAAGGCTTTATGTGGCATCAGGGTGAAAACGATATGTTCAGCAAAGAGTTCAAACCGAACTATGGTAAAAACCTGCAGAACTTTCTAGCCAAATGGCGTAACGACCTCAAGACACCAAAGCTGAAATTCTATATTGGCGAGCTTTGCACCAAGACGGTTTGGGGCATGGACAATCGTGCTAACATGTATGCAATCAGAGTAGGGCAAAAGTTCGTTACCGAAATGGATCCGTTAGCGCAATATATTCCCACCTCACATGATGCAGTTGAAATTGGTGGCGGCACAGGATTGCATTACCACTATGGAACTTTAGGCCAGCTAGAACATGGTGTTAATTACGCTGATGCCTATTTGAAGACGATCGGGAAAAATACAAACATCGCCCGCCCGCTAAAGGTTTGGCCTTATGAAAAAGGAAGCGCAGTGAAGTTATTTGTACTTGCAGGGCATCGCAACATGGAAGGCGAGCGGGCCTTTACCCAAGAACTTCAGGCGCTTGGTGGCCAAGAGTCGCTGGCGAATGACAATGGAAAAATAGCTTATAAATATAACATTGGTGGCGGCTATAAGATTTCTGATGGTTGGGAACCTTTGGGCCCTGCTGGTTTTTATGGCACCTTCGGCCCCGAACTCAGTTTCGGGAAAACATTACAAGGCAAAGTATCTGGCAACATCGCCATCGCTAAGTTCACACACAGTGGTTCGCAGATGAACGATTGGACCCCTCAAGGGACTGAAGCGAAAGAGCTAAACCTCTATCCGAAATTCATCACCTTCATTCAAGACTCCATCAAGGAGCTTCAGGCTAAAGGCCATCATGTGGAGCTCGCAGGTGTTTTTTATCATGTGGGCGAAAACGAAATGTCCATGGGGCAATACCGAAGAGATGCTGCAAAATGGTTGCAATCCACGATCGTAAAGAGTCGGCAGGATTTGTCGTTACCTTCGCTTAAATGGTATGTCAGTCAACAGCAGCCTATTGATGAGAAGGGCCTAAATGCGATTGATGTAACTGCAAATCTGGCTGCAATTGCAACAGCAGATTCTGCCTTTATTCACATCAAGGCATTTGATCTTCCCAAACAGGAAGAGAAGTTGGTGATAACCACTGCGGGCATTGTTCAGTTGGGGGAGTTACTCGCCCAAAGTTACCTTAAACAAAAGTAATGGGAATGAATTCATGAGCTTTATCAAACGCATTTGTTTCTTTATAGTTGTTGCTTTTTTGGCAATTCCAGAAGCCGCATATTCCTGGGGCCCGGGCCATGATGACATCATGCGAGCCATCATTGCTAGGCTGCCTGCAGATTTACGCAAAACCTTAACGCCTGAGATCATCAAGGAAGCGGTGCTACATGCCAGCCATTATCCGGATAGCTTCGAGCCTTTTCTTGCCAAAGATATCGGGGATGCTGCAGTTGCGAAATTAACCGGTGCCAAGCTTAAAGTCCGCTATGAACTTCATTCCGAGCGCGGGGCTGCAATGTGCTTTATCATGCTGGTGGATGCTCTGCGCGAAAAGCATGCAGCACATACCGCACATTGGATTGCAACGCTTTCGCATGTTATCTCTGATATGTCTGCGTGCAATCATGATCCCCTTGTTCATACAGCGACTTATGCATGGGCAGATTGGAAATTGAAGCTTCCAAATGGCAAGGATTATTCGAAGATCAATTCGTTGCTAGATCTGGCAGATACCGCACGAGATACCACGGGTGGCGCAGATGCCTTTAATGATGCAATCGCAAGGCAGATACTTAAAGATGATCAACGAGATGTTAAAAAAACACTCACGGAAATCATGCTCTATGGTCAGGAGGGGGCCGCCTATTGCAATTCGCGTGGTGTCAGTATCCTTGAAGGTGCAGTAGGCTGGGTTGATAAGCAAGATATTGCTGCAAGGAATAAACTATGGAAGAACATAGGCGAGCTTGGGGCCTGGGCTGTAGTGCGAACTTTGCGTGATGTTGAGGTTGCAATTCGTTTTGCCCAGACAGATATAAAACTTGAGATAACAGCGGAAATTGAAAAAGCCCATGAAGGTGATGTTGCTCGGATTTTGAAAGATCGCAACATTGCTGATGAAGCTTTGTATGCGCCTATTCTTCAAAAGTTAAAACCAGATCAAGCACCAGCGGTTGGCATATTGCTTGAGCCAACATGGGCAATGAACGGCGCGATGTTTGGCTTTGCAAGCCGTGTGCCCTCTGTTGCCATCGCACGCACTTTGCAGCGTTCCGGCCGTTCTTATGCAACATTTGATGTCAGGCATTTAATGGCTGATGGTTTTCCATCGCCCGAGAAAGTTCCTGTAATGATCATCGTTGCGAATTCCTACCGGGGTTATCATTCGCTTAAGTTGGAAAATCTGGAAGAGGGGTTGGCGCGCTATATTAAGGATGGAGGGCGCATACTTTGGATAATGGGAATGGCTAAGAATATTTCAAAATCGCTTGCGGTAATCGAAAAAGCAAGAAAGCGACAAGATGACAAAAGTAATCTTCCGGTCACCGATGATCAATTCCTGATGTCAAGATTGGAATTAGTTGGTAGTGATCTGAATGCTTTGAAAATCGCACATCCTGCCAAAACCGGAGCAGGTTGGCATAATCCTTACTGCCCATGGACTTTTGATCTTACCGAAAATAAGTTGCTTCAACCGTTGGTGACATTACATACCGGTAGCCAATCTCAAACAGTTGGAGTTATAACTGCGGATAAGAAGATTGCTTGTATTCCGGTTTATGCGCTGACACCTTTCATCTTTGAGGGTGGTGATACCATCCCTTCCGCCCATGAACCGATGCTTGATCCTGCGTGTGAGAGCGTTCTAAATGCTTTGCTTCAAAGATTGAAATGAATTTTCATGGACTTAGGCAGGTGAACTTTACCCTGCGTATTTCCTTCTGATTGATGCATTTTATTGCAGGAATTTTTGGCTTTGAACCTGCGCTTCTATTCGCAGAGGCCCATTTGGGTCGAGATATGCAGCCTAGCACTTCAAATGCTGTTGTTCGAGGGCGGAATTAGGCTTTACTTCTGCAGAAGACGCAGATAATCTTAAGTTATTATTCCCGCGCAAAATTGATGAATTGGACGTATGCGTTTGTCATTGCAAACAATACGCATGCCGAAGCTTGGCTAAGATCGAAAACCTGCCTATGAAGACTTTAAAGCTTACTCTTTTGATTGTACTTGTCAGCGCATCCACGATTCTATCAGCGGATGTTCAGGTGACACCAATTACTTTAGAATCTGCCAAAGAACAAGGGCGCGCAAAATCCAGATTCTTGAAGGAAACCAAGTCGACCCCAAAAGCTACTGATGCGATCCCTAAGGCCAATGTCGCCTACTTCCAGAAGTCGGTGATGCCGATCTTGAAAAAGAGCTGCATAAACTGTCATGGTCCTAAAAAATCTGAGGGCAGGTTTCGCATCGACCAACTGATCCCTGATTTGCTAACCGGCCCCGATGTTGAACGATGGCGTGAAGTTTACAACGCAGTAAGCAATTCTGAAATGCCCCCTGCGGACGAACCGGGTTATGCGCTCGCCAACAATGATCGTGGCAACATGGTTGATTGGCTTAGCGAAGAATTAAACAAGGCATCTCTAGTTCGTCGTAACACCAAAGATCATTCCTCTTTTCGTAGGCTGACCAAGTACGAGTATGATTACGCCCTGCAGGACTTGCTTGGCTTGAATTATTCGCTTGCGAACAAGTTGCCCCCAGAAAGCGTAACGGAAGATGGATTCAAGAATAGTTCAGAGTTGTTGCAGATTTCTTCCATGCAGTTTGAAACTTATCGTGATATCGCACTACGGGCGCTGAAGCGAGCCACGGTAAGTGGTGAGCGTCGTCCAGAGGCGGTTACCTACATCATTTCAATGCAGCAAGAGATGGAAAAGGCTGTAGCTAAAAAAGATACCAAAGAAGTTGTAAAGGGTAAAAAGAATTCGAAAAGCCCAAAAAATCAGCAGCAGTTGCTAGATCAAAAGACTGGCGAGAGCATACCATTTCCCGCTGTAAAGTTTGCGCCCAAGGCAAACGCTGTTGCTGGGCAAACCCCAGATGTTTCGCCTGTTGTTCTGCTTCTTCCATCATCCAACGAGTTGAAATTGGATCTGGATCGCTTTCTTCCCGATGAAGGGAACATGCGCGTTCGTATCAGGGCAGGGCGTTCGACCATGAACCCTGATGAATATGCAAGCCTGCGTCTGATGCTAAGTGCCCACACCAGCAATGATGCCAACTTCTCGCAGGTGATTAGTCAGCGAGATATCCCGGTTACCGCATCTGCCGACAAGCCCGAATTTATTCACTTCGATATTCAATTAAGTGATATCCAGCGCAACCCGTTTCGGAAACTCCCTACAGCATATCCGAGAAGAGATGAGTTCCTGCATATTCAAAATGTGTCCAACGCATTTAAAGGGGAAGACAAACTTAGTGTTTTGATCGATACGATTGAAATCAGCGCGCCGTTCTACGAGCAATGGCCGCCGAAAACTCACACCAACATTTTCATCGAAAGTGCCAACAAAGGTAACGAACAAATCTATGGCCGTGAGGTGTTGAATCGATTCCTGAGAAATGTTTGGCGTCGCCCAGTCACCCCTTTGGAAGTCGATCAGTTCATGGGTCTGTTTGCGAAGTACCGGCCTGGATTTTCGACTTTCGAAGATACCATGGTGGAAGTACTGGCAACCGCGCTGGCCACGCCTGAGTTCCTCTACCTGACTCAAAGAGTTTCGACAGATAAGACTAAATCTACAAATATTAGCGAGCTAGAATTGGCTAGTCGGCTCTCTGTTTTTCTATGGTCCAGTATTCCCGATGATGAACTTTTGAAACTCGCAGAGCAGGGTAAGTTAAGAAAACCAGATGTGCTTGCGGCGCAAGTTAAACGAATGCTGGCAGATCCGCGCGCAAGAAGGTTCTCCCAAAACTTCGTTGAGCAATGGCTGGGTTTGGATGGCTTGAATAATGTGACTCATATCCCTGCACCCTTGAGAGATTCGATCCAGGAAGAGCCAATCGCATTCTTTGATGAAGTCCTTAAGCAAAACCGCAGCATCATGGATTTCATTCATTCTGATTACGCAGTTGTGAATGAACAGTTAGCGGCACACTATGGGCTTGCAAAAATATACGGCCCGCATTTCCGCAAAGTGCCAATCACAGCTCAATCGAATCGGGGCGGTATTTTGACGGTCGCTGCGATGCTCGCAATGAACTCCGATGGCAAAGATTCAAATCCCCTGAAACGTGGCGTCTGGATGTTGAAACGCATTCTGCACGATCCACCCCCGCCCCCGCCACCGAATGTTCCGGAAGTCGACCTGACGAATCCCGAAATTCTAAAAATGACTTTGAAAGAACGAATTGTTGATCATAGGAACAAGGCTGCTTGTATTTCCTGCCATGCTAAGATCGACCCGTGGGGCATTGCGTTTGAGAACTACGATGCTATGGGAATCTTCCGCACCAGCATCAAAAACAAACCAGTCGATGCGACATCTGAACTGTTTAATCACCAGACTCTGGCAGGCATCGATGGGGTAAAGCGATATCTGCTGGCAGAGCGACAAGATCAATTTGCCCGGGCAATGGTACATAAACTGACCGCATATGCGCTAGGCAGACCACTATCTTTTGGCGACCGTGCAGACATTGATAACTTGACTGCACAGCTTAGGCAGCATGATGATAAACTTGGCGACTTGATCTACCTGATCATCAGTAGCAACCTCTTTAATTCTAATTAAGTTTCAGGAATATATGATGAACAACAAATCTGCATTACTGAGTCGTAGGACATATCTTCAGGGTACCGGAGTTGCCCTGGCTTTGCCTTGGTTTGAAACCTTTGCGTTGGGTAAACCAAATGCGAACGACACCCCGAAACGATTTGTAAGTATCTACCACCCCGATGGTGTTGGTTTACCTCTTAAGAACGATCCTGCATGGAAGGATTGGAGCTGGTTTCCTCAAGGTGGCGAAAAAGATTTTAAGTTGACTAAAGTTCTCGATGTGCTCGAACCCTTGCGCAGTGATATCACGATTTATTCCGGGTTGTCGCATCCCGTTGCTAGAAAGGTTCATGGCCATTCCAATGCGGATCAGTATTTGACGGGCGCACCCATTGGCGGGCATGGCGCTTATCAAAATACGATCTCTCTTGATCAGGCCTATGCAGAGACAATCGATTCCCTCACCCGGCATTCTTCCTTGGTGATGTCGACCAATGGTGGCGTTGGCGGCCCTCGTGGTGCGCAGACCCAATCCTTCAATCGTGAAGGCAGGGCGATCCCCGCGATGAATAAGCCCAAGCAGATTTTCGACATGCTGTTTGTGACAAGTAATAAAGATGCTGCTGCAAGACTTGCGAGAAGCAAGAGTGCGCTTGATCTTTTGATCGATAATACTCGATCACTTGGGCGTGAACTTTCCAAGCGAGATCAAGAGACCCTCAACCATTACCTTGATGCAGTACGCGATACCGAGTTGAAGCTTGTAAAGGCACAAAAATGGATCGATACGCCAATCCCAAAGGTTGATACCCGCAATCTGCATCTGGAAGCCGAACCCAAGGAAGCAAAGCTTTACTTTCAGACGATGTATGAACTGATCTATCTTGCATTTTTAAGTGATTCAACCCGCGTTGCGACATTTCAACTGGGAAGAGAAAATGGCGAAGGCCCACATGATCTGCTTTCACTCGCTGTTGGCCTTCATGCAGCTCATCACCTAACGCATGAAGTCAAGAAGCCTAATGGCTGGAAGAATCTTGGCACCTATAATCGCTATCAGGCTCAAGAGTTCGGGCGCTTTGTGCAGCGATTAAAGGATACTCCAGAGCCTAACGGTAAAGGCAATATGCTGGATAATACTTTTGCAATGCATGGATCTGCTTCCAGTAGTTTCCACCTCTCACGCAACTATCCGATCATTTCTGCGGGCGGTAAGAACCTCGGCTTCAACAACGGCCGGTATCTTAAGTTTGGTAAGGGAAATGAAGACAATCAAGCGGGCGCAGGAATCGATACCGATTCTGGTTGGCAGGGCAAGGTTGAAGTGGAAGAATTGCCACTGACAAAACTCTTCGTCACCATTTTGCAGAGGCTTGGCGTCGAGACCAATTCATTCGGTGGCCTCACCGGATCGTTAAGCATATAAACGCAAAATTATTGAGTAATCCAAAAGTCATCGGGAGCATAGACCGGCCGGCACGAGAAGCCGGACCATCGCTCCGGTCTGCTGCAGAGCCTGGGTCAGTAAACTTGGTCGTGTGTGCCAAGCGATAGTAGAAGAATCGCCTCAACCCCGTCGTGCTGCACATAATCGAACACAATACGCAAGTCGTACTCAGCGCTGCACGACCAGCACCCTCCAGAGCGCCGCTAAGTTTGTGCGAGCGCAATGACATGGCTTGCGTCGGCAGACAATTGCTCCAAGGTCTTGGCAATCGAATCTGCTGTGTCAGAATGCGACTTCAGCCATTTCTTCAAGTCGCGCCCAAAGGCCGGTGACTGTAAAAGCAGGCGTTTCACGAGAGGGCCTCGCGCACGATTTCGGAGGCGGTCATGGGTTTTGACTGTCCAGACGCAAACTCGAGCCGCGCCTGCTCAACCGTGGCAGCGATGCGTTCGCGACCTCGCTCGGCCAGCCGACGATTTAAAACGGCTATCAATTCCGCTTGGGCGTCAGGATCCAAGTGTTCCACGGCATCCAGTGCATCCGTAAATGCGGTGTTTTCAATCATGGTATTCTCCTTTGGTTTCATAATAACGATTTCGGCTCGGCGTGCTTTTGTTACCACTGCCGCTTTTAGCCAACATCTTCAGCCTCTTGAATAACCAATTGTTAAACTCAAAGTTTCCCAGCAGTCATGGGTGATTTGCTAATGCACCGTAATGATCAGGCTCCGACTGGGTTGCGTCGTGATTAGCTCACGAAGATCGTTTCAATCTAGATTCAGTCTGGAACATTCGGTTTCTCTTCTAAAGAGTCGCTGCTTTGACAGTTCATCTAGGCACCAAGCAGACGCTTGCATCATCGAAACTCACCTGCGATTATCAGGATCATGACTAATCCTATAAACTTTGGTTGCGTAAACCCGTTTTGCTTGTTTGGACATCGAACCACTCCCGCCCCGGGCTGAAGTGAGCAGCAATGTACTTTAAAAAATTGTACCGCCTATTTCGTATAAAACTAGAAAAACACTAGCTTTCCATAGAATGGCATTCGGGTCAGGTCTCTATTTCAGTTTAATAAAAGGTGATGACTCTCAGTTTGTCGCGATTCAACTTGTAATTTTGTCTACCTAGTTCATTTGGACCTAGACGTAAGCTTTAAAAAAGGCAGGATACCTTACATTTTTCCCTTTAGATTCTATCACGAAACAGGGGCTGAATATGTTGTTGCATTTGGCTGTATCTACTTAATCAGGAGATTAAACAATTATGAAAAAATCTGCACTCGCAATGGTTTGCTTGCTGATTGTTTCATGCGCCGGGGGAGGAGGAAGCACCCACATACCTCCGAAAACCATCCTCATTGGTCAGCCAACCTCATTGATCCTTGAGTTGAATGCTTGGGGAGCTGGCTCGGGAAAATTATCAAAACGGTACACTGATATTCAATGTCACTATCGAGTTGGTGGAGATGAAAAATTTACTGCGATACCCATGTATCCAACAGCGGAAAATTCAACTCTTCTAACGGTTCAGTGTATTCTTCCGCCTTTGCCTGCAAAGCCCGGGGAAAAACTCGAATATTATATCGATATGAAATTCGATGGTGTTTATAACAAGCGAATGGAATCGCCAGTTCCGTTTAAATGAGAGAAGAAGCGGGTTAATAATATACTGCTGGTTCACCGTTTGTCAGGGTAAGGGGGAAAGTCGATGGTGCGTAAGAAGTCTCTAAAGCCAACGGACAAGGTCGGAATCCAAGGTGAAAAGCCAAAGTTGCTTTCAGGTGGCAACCCTCAGATTGCAAAAGGCGATGGCGATGCCGTGGTGCAAGATTACATTGCAGCCATGCCCGGTTGGAAAGGTGACATAGGGCGGCGCCTTGATGAGATCATTGTGCGCATTGTGCCCAAGGTTCAAAAAGCTGTCAGATGGAATACACCCTTTTATGGAATAGATGGTCAGGGGTGGTTCCTTGGTTTCCATTGCATCACCAAATATATCAAGGTGACATTCTTTCGTGGAGCGTCGTTGTGTCCTGTTCCTCCAATTGAATCCAAACAAAGCGAAGTCCGCTATTATCATATTTTTGAGGAAGAAAAGATTGATGAAGAACTGTTTTCGGGTTGGATCCTACAGGCTTCCAAACTCCCTGGTGAAGCACTTTTTAAATAAGTAATCAAAAGGGTCGATTGTTTTCCGGGACAGGAATAGGTGATAACTTTCAGGTTTTGGCTATTGAGGGCGTATTTCCCTATTCCTTGCATCATTTGGGCATGGTGGTAAGCCTCGCAAAATAGACATGACCCTTTTGCATATCGGCCTTAAAATATTTTATAGATATTCCAATTATCATGTAACCTTTCTTCAATTCTTCACCACTTAACTTATAGAAGGATCAATTCAACTCCTAGATAGGAGAAGGTAATGAAGATTGGTTTTTGGTTTGGCGTAATATTGGCCTTCACCATCACAATAGGTGTGCTGGGAAAAGTTCATGCCCAGCAAAGGCCTGGTGGTATACCGAGTTTTACAAGAATTGTGAACACTTTCGATTCCAACAAAGATGGAGCCATTGAGAAATCTGAACTCCCACCGCTTGCCTGGGCTAAAATTGCCAAGGCCGATACCAATGGCGATGGACTGATCACTGAAAAAGAGTTTGAAGCTTTCCGCAAACAAAGTGCAAAGTAAATCCATTCTTGGTGTTGACTCAATAGCTAAGCCGCAGAATAATCTAGATGGTTGCGAAAGTACAGGAAATTGTTAATCTCCCTTTTCAGTCCTATTTGAAACCAAAGATTTTTGCGCGATAATTGTTATTGGAAACGCCTGGCTTCGCTAAGGAAGATGCAAGTGATATTGCTGCTACTTTATCTGGTGACGGCGAGGCGTATCGGCGGTTGGTGCTTAGGTATCAGGGAATAATTTCCCAGCAGATGTCCCGGTTCAGTCGTGATGCTTCTGTTCGGGAAGAGCTTGTGCATGATATATTTGTTGAAGCGTATATGAGTTTGAGAAGTTATAGGGGCACGGCCCCTTGGTTAAATTGGTTGCGTAAGGTGGCGGTTCGGGTGGGATACCGGTATTGGCGCAGTCGCAAATCCTTGGTCAATGAGATCACTTTGCCTGAAAATGCTTGGGAACATCCCGCCTGAGATGGTTTATACCTTGCTGGCGCTACTTACGCCACCTGACCGTTTGGTTCTGACCTTGCTTTATGTGGATGGTTGTACCATGGCGGAGGCTGCAGATTTAGCGGGATGGACTCTTATAGGTGCAAAGGTGCGGGCTTATCGGGCGCGAAACCGCCTAAAAAAACTGATTGCAAAAGGTGCCTCATGAAAAATAATGAATTGGATATGTTTGAAAAGCTTGCGATTGAAGCCCGCAGTGAATCAATCTTGCCCGTATCCGTTGCCGACCGGGTGCTTGACACTCTTCATGCTAGGCAAAACTACCGCATCCCAACGCAGAAAGTTGATTTGTTTTTTGGTGTTGGTTCATTCGTAGCTGCCTGTGCTGCCTTGGCTACATTCTATCTGGGTGCTGGTGAAGATACGCTTTTTGCATTTGTTCAACTGTTTGTCACGGTGTTGCCATGAGTACAAACCCCGCTGTTGATATGATTACTCCGCCTAGCGGGCAACGCAGTTGGTCGCGAATTTTTACGCTTTCAATCATTTTTATTAGTGGTGGAATTGTTGGATTTGCTGCTGGTGGTTATTGGATGCGCGATCGAATGAATTTTATGATAAGGCATCCCCAACAAGTGATGGATCGGCTATTTCCCCAGCTTCAATCTGAATTGGGGCTTAACGATGAACAGGCACGAAAAGTGGAAGAGATCATGCGCCAACGGTATGCCTCTATGGAATCTGTCCGGGCGGAATTTGTTCCAAAACAGATGGCGGAATTCGAAGTCTTGAGCAATGAGGTCGCCCAAATTTTGAACCCGGAGCAAAAATCTAAATGGTCCATAATAATTAGTAGGGCTGAAAAACGCCATATGCCTGTCAGCCCTGAGAATATGCCAGCACCGGATATGATTTTTGGTCGGTTAGATGTCAATAAGGATGGTTCCCTCACCGAGGCAGAAGTACCCCCGCTTGCGTGGAAAAAAATACGAATCGCAGACAAAGATAAAGATGGCAAAGTAACCTTGTCGGAATACCAGAATGCTTTTCCAAAAAAACTTCCAAATTGATCACCATGCTTATAGTTAGGCAATCCCTTTTGCTTAATGCCCGGTATCAATTCTTAGGTCAATAATAGCATATTTAGTTCATTTTCTGCACATTGGCTCGCTAAATATTCGGGCCAAACACTCTTCATTAAATATTTTGTGAAAAATACCCAAACCCTGTAACCTTTCGCAAACTTTTAACCACTAAGTAAATACAACCCTTCTGGTTCAACTCCAAAGGGGAATGCATTTATTTATTAATATATGGGTACTTAGTAATGAATATGAAGAAGAAAAAGAACAGTTTTTTCAGGCCTTCCTTGTTTCAATTGGAAGATAGACTTACGCCCTCGGCATATGTTGAACCCATTGTAATTTCAAGCAATCCAAACACTCGTATTTTAGATCTTACCTTCACCGCCCATCAATCCCAGCAACCTCTGGAAACTCTCGTTAATGGTTCCATCACCTCTATTCTTACAAGTGACTTTTTAACCTATGCTTGGCAAATTAACGATGGCAACGGCGTATCATCTGTAAATGGCGTGCCCTCTTCCATTTCCAGTGGTGATACCTATCCCGGGCCCACTCTAAAAGTTCAACGAGGTGATATTCTTCGTATCCGCATGATTAATGATTTGGATAACCTTACCATTGATACGGTTAATCCTGAAGGGGCCTCTCAATTAACACCGCCTTCAGATCCTCCAGTTATGGAAGAACCGATTAATAATCATGTGCACGGCTTGCATATTTCACCAACTGGAAGTTCTGATAATGTTTTGCTTTCAGTCCCTGCTGGTATGGGTTTTGTTTATGAATACCATATTGCAGCCAACCAACCCGATGGCCTTTATTGGATGCATAATCATCGACATTATTTTTCTGATGATCAGATTGCCCGTGGTATGTCGAATATGCTGATCGTTGGTGCATCAGATAGCAATATTTCACAATTGGCCGGCTTGCCAAGTAGAACCATGGCACTTCAATATCAAAACTTAGCGGATCAGGGGCTTGCCACACAATATATCAGTGACTACCGAAGGGCATCAAGTCCAATTACATCACCGGTACCAACACCTAGACCATTGCCACAACTCACCATCAATGCATTAATGAATCCAACCATCGACGTGGCACCGGGCCAAACCGAAGTATGGTCGATTGTCAATATGACCCCGCAGACCAATGCAAGGCTTACTTTAAAAAATGCCTCAACAAACACTGACTTACCTATCATTATCGTAGCCCAGGATGGTATTGCTTATGGTACCCCGGTAACTATCCCTGCTGGAACACCTGTTTATATGCCATCGGGCGCTCGCTATTCCATTCTGGTAACAGCAGGCTCGGCAGGTCAAAATGTTCAATTGTCTTATTCTGCTGCAAGTAATACTGGGGCCCCAACCCAATTAAATTTTGGAGTAAATCCGCCTGATCCTAACTTTACAGGCTTTATCAATTTAACTTCAACTTTGAGTACCGCAGTTCCTTCTTTTCCAACTCCAACTACGCTGACTGCAGAAAGATTTTATCAAGATTTGTCTGTCGTTCCCGCAGCGGATATTGCTGTAAATCGCAGCTTCACTTATTCGCAAAATCCCAGTAATTTCCAATTCTTTATGGATGGCGAGACATTTCCTAATCCGCCCATTTATCAGCAGAGATTGAACACTGTGGAAGAATGGGTGATTACTAATGTTTCTACTTCTATTCACCCTTTGCATATTCATGTAAATCATTTTCAGGTTATGTCTGTTTTTTCGCCTCTCAATCCTGCATTGAATGTCACCACGCCTCAGCAATGGTATCAAGATGATGTAAATGTTCCTGCTGCCTTTACCGATCCCATCACTGGGGTTGTAACTCCTGGAAAGGTAGTAATACGCATCAAACCTCTCGATTTTACCGGAGCCTTTGTTAATCATTGCCATATTCTTCACCATGAAGATATGGGCATGATGGCGCTGGTAAATACCCAGCCCGAAATACCGATATATGTAACGGGTGCTGAATCAGGAGGTGGGCCCAGAGTCTCCGTTTTCAACAGCCTTGATAACAGCACTCTCAACACCTTCTTTGCCTTTGAAGAATCCTTCACAGGCGGTCTTCAAACTGCGGTGGCGGATGTCAACAACGATGGTATCTCCGACCTGATTGTTGGTGCAGGCGTAGGCGGTGGGCCAAGGGTCATCGTGTTTAATGGCGCAACTAATTTTACCACCACCCTTTTAGACTTCTTTGCCTTTGCCTCGGATTTCAGGGGCGGCGTTGATGTCGCTGGGGGGGATTTCAACGCGGATGGCTTTGCTGATATCGTGGTTGGTGCTGGCCCTGGCGGTGGCCCTCAAGTTAATATTTTCGATGGCAGAACCGGCAATGTACTCACCCAGTTCTTTGCCTATGATCCCTCTTTCCGGGGCGGTGTTACCGTTGCAGTAGGCGATATTGATGGCTCTGGATTTAATTCTGTTATCACTGGCGCTGGCGCTGGCGGTGGCTCGCATGTTAAAACCTGGCAGAATTCTCGCTTTTTCATGGCGGACGAAGCCCCCATTCTTCCCGGAAACCAATCGATTTTCATGAATCTCACGGGCCAATTCATGGCTTATGAATCTGCTTATACCGGTGGCGTTAATGTTGCTGTGGGCCTTAATGCGGGTGTTTCCGAAGGTGGATTTTACAGGATACTCACCGGCACCATCACGGGTGCGCCTAGAGTCACGGTTTGGGGTGTTGATGGTCATAATTCCATGGACATGGCCAATTCTGAATTAAGTTTTGAACTATTAACAACATTCTTTGCCTTTGATTCCACCGAAACAAGTGGTGTACGAGTTGCTTCGGTTGCGGTAAGCAATGGATCCGATTTCCTTGCAGCAACTGGTTCTGGAACTTCAACCCGGGTGAAACGCTTTTCTCTCCTGCCCGGAGCTAACGAACCTACCTTGGAAGAAGAATTTAGCCCATTTACTGCTGGGTTTGATGGTGGTGCAAGTTTAGGAGGCACCGGATCGTTCTAATAATATTTTGTGAAAACTTCCCAGCCCCTGTAACCTTTCGCAAAGTTTTAACCACTAATACCTAAACGATAGTGTTTTTAATTTTGCGAATGGTACTAAATAGGGGCTTTTTTCATGGGAATGTTACCAAAGTTTAATCTGGCAAGATGGTTTGGCAATCGCTTGGGAACGAACCCAGTCCGCAAGGGAAAAAGGCAAGCCACCTTTTTAAAGCCCCAACTGCTTTGCCTCGAAGAACGGGTCACCCCCGCCACCTACACGGTGACCAATTTCGGAAATTCAGGCACAGGTACTTTGCGCGCCGCCATCGATCTGGCCAATGGCACAACTGCTAATGACACCATTGTTTTTGATATTGGTAGTTCTGCCCGTACGATTAATCTGACATCCACACTTCCTAGCATTGAAGCCCGCGGAACCGCTGGCAAACTAGAAATTGTCAAACAGGGTAGCGCAACTTTGACTCTCAATGGTAATAACGGTGGTTCCAATCGAGATTTTCGTATTTTCAACATAGCTGCAGGTGGGGACTTTACCCTTTCAGGAGTTACGATTTCTGGTGCACAAACCAGCGGCAGTGGCGCAGCCATTTATAACCGTGGCGGTATAGTTAGTATCAGTGATTGTGTACTGACCAACAATATTGCGGGGGAGTGGGGAGGTGCCATCCGTAATGGCGCAAGCGAAAATGACGGAAGCGAACTTACTTTGCAAAGATGCACCATTTCCAATAATACCGCGGCTGATGGCGGTGGTATTAGCAACCATTTTGGTGCCGATGTCGAACTTTATAATTCCACACTATCTGGGAATACTGCCAGCGACCAGGGCGGGGCCATTTACAGTCGCACTACTCCTGGGTCAGCAAATGCAAGTACTTTTACAGTAGGTAGATCGTCGGTGCTTAAAGACAATAGTGCGGGGTTAGGCGGCGCTATTAGCAACCGCTATGGAACTCTTAATGTCCAAGGTAATTCCCAAATCTATGGTAATAACGCCACCGACTTTGGCGGTGCAATTTACAACCACGGTACCGCTAATATTACCAATGCCACCGTTAGGGATAATGAGGCGGAGGATTCTGGGGGTGGTATTCATAACAACATCAATGGCGTCCTCAATATTACCGATTCCGTTATTACGGGTAATTCTGTAACCAAAAATAATGGTGTTGGCGGTGGTATCCGCAGTACAGGCAGTACAGGCAGTAATCACTCAGACCCAAAAGTCACCATCACTAATTCCCAAATTTCCGATAACCATGCAGATGGTGGTTCGGGCGATGGCGGCGGCATTTACGCCGATGCCTATACCATACTGACTATCAAAGGTGGTTCTACCATCTCTAACAATACTGCGGGGAGGGATGGCGGCGGCATTTACGCCAATGGCAATACGATAGTGACCATCCAAGGTGGTTCTACCATCTCTAACAATACTGCGGGGAGGGATGGCGGCGGCATCTATAACAATGGTTTAAGGCTTGAGGTCGATTCTTCTACCGTGTCAGACAACGAAGCAGATCGTGACGCCGGCGGCATCTACAGTTGGCATGAATCCAAGTTAGCTGTGAATAATTCAACTATCTCAAATAATACTTCCGATGGTAAAGGGGGCGGCATCTTTATTGATGTTGGTGCGGGAAATTATAGAAATTCTGTCGATAACGAAATTTTTTATTCTAATATTTTCGGAAATCAAGCGTATCAGGGCGGTGGGATCTTTAACAACGGCGCACTTTACATTTACGGATCCACCATAGATTCTAATATCGCACATGAGGAAGTAATTTCCGCTTTAGATAGATCAGGGGATGGAGGTGGCATTTATTCTGGTAACCAAGGTCAACTTTTTGTTTATGATAGCACTATCAGAAATAATAAAGCAGACGTAGATGGCGGCGGTATAGCATCCTATAGGGACGGTGGTTCGATTAATATTCCTATTCCTCATAAATACTTTAGAATATTAAACACGCTAACGCTTGGAGTAAATTACTTAATCAATGAATTTACGCCCCCGGAACCCTTTGTCATATACAACTCTACCATTGCTTATAATCAAGCAGGAAAATATGGCGGTGGCATTTATACCATTAGCGCAACAGGAATATTTAATTGCACTATTGCATATAATCAAGCCGAGACTGGCGGCGGTTTGGCAAGGCGCAACTATTCACCTACAGCCTATGAGACTCTAACTCTTGAAAATACCATAAGTGCTTTTAACCAAGGCGACACCGCATACGTTGACGGGGTTACAGTAGATGTTGGAGATTACCATAGTCAGAGTGGTAATCCAACAGATTCCAAAACTTTCGTATCGCGACTTATAGTGTCTGATGATTCGTTCTCTGTTTACAATAGCCAAAATTTATTTAATAACGTTGGTGTTATCCCTCGATATTCTAGAAACTTTTATATTGATTCTGATGCAGATCGTGTTTATTCTGGCGATCCAATACCCAATCTAAATTATTCTGGACAAAGCTTTGGTGATAGTGCTATCAACTTTATTATTGCTGATCCACACCTTGGCCCGCTGCAGGATAACGGTGGCCCCACCTTTACCATGGCCTTGCTTGAACACAGTCCGGCCATTGATAGAGGCAATAGTGTTCTTTCTAATAGCGCCCTTGATTTTGGAGAAGTCATCAATCGTGATCAGCGGGGCTACAATAGAGTTGATGGCATACCAGGGGGGTTTACAGATCGAGATATTGGCGCCTTTGAATATCAACCCCTAGCAACAACAGCAAAGTTGCTCACCAGTACCAGCACTACTTCTGCCGCCAGCAGCCTAAAAGTATACGATCCTGTTACGGATACAACCACCGATGTGGAGGATCCTTTTCCTGGATTCACCGGTAAGATTCATGTTGCATCAGGTGACTATAACGGCGATTTCAACGGTGATGGCATAGGCGACATGGTTGTGGGTGCCGGCCAAGGTGGAGGCCCGGTAGTGGCCATCATTGATTCGCAGACAGGGCGTGTGATAACAAAATTCTTCGCCTTCGATCCTGCATTTAGGGGTGGGGTCGAGTTGGCATGTCTCGACTTTAACCTGGATGGGGTCATGGATATCCTCGTGGGCGCAGGCCCTGGGGGTGGCCCCCATGTCAAAATCTTTAACGGTAAAGATCTTGGTTTATTATTTTCCTTCTATGCCTATGCAAATGATTTTACTGGGGGAGTGAGCCTTTGCGCATTGGATGTTAATGACGATGGCATCCGTGACTTGGTGACGGGCGCTGGAGCAGGCGGCGCGCCTCATGTGAAAGTTTGGGATGGTGCGACGCATACCCTATTAAGCCAGTGGTATGCCTATGATCCCGCTTTCAGGGGCGGGGTGAATGTATCAGGTGGATATCTGGGCAGTGATGGATCGGTCATGGTTGTGACGGGCGCTGGTGCTGGTATGGCGCCTGAAGTTGCAGTTTGGGACCCTTTGACACGCGAAGAGATTAGCCGATTCCTAGCCTATGATGCGCAGTTCATGGGTGGAGTTCGTGTTCGCGTGCACGATGGCAATGGCGATGGGGTTTCGGAATTGGTCACGGCAGCAGGCCCAGGCGGCGCCCCCCATGTGAAGGGCTTCAACTTCCCTGCGCTGGATTTGGCGTTTGAGTTCTTTGCTGGCAACCCCACGGATACCGACGGCGTTGCTGTCAGCTAACGGAAATAGGTAATACCAAGCCCACCTCATAACACGGGGTGGGCTTTTTTGTTGTTATTTGTATTTCTGGATTCCCTGCATTCGCAGAGAATGACGGGAAAGATGCTCTCAAGCCCGCCCACTGCGCTGGGTGGGTTTGTCTTTTTATTGGTTACTTGTATTTCTGGATCCCCCGCTTTCGCGGAGAATGACGGCGAGGGGGGTAAGAGCAGGTATAATCCTGCCTATATCAGCATAATAAAACCGATTTTGAGGGCACCGGGGCCATCATCTGGGCCAATCGGTTGTTGCAAATCGGCCTCAGGAACGGTAATTTAGATATATATGCTAAAACCCCACCGATTGAGGCAAACCAATGATTCCTGCTCTTCTAATTTCCCTGGCTGTGCTGGGTGCTGATTCTGATTTCAAACCCGATCAAGGCAAGCTTCCAGCCACGGCACCAAAGGGCGCTATCATGCTTCTTGATGAAAAAGGCAATCACCTATTTTTGAGCATGGCGGGCGACAAGGTAAACTGGCCTGTTGAAGACGGCATGCTTATTTCTACCCCTAAAGGGAACCAGAATCACATCGTCTCCAAGCTTCACTTCCGTGATGCAGATATCCATGTTGAATTCTTGCTGCCTGAAAAGGGCACTGCCAACAGCGGTGTCTACATTCATGGTAACTACGAGGTTCAGATTTTGAACTCGTTTGGCAAGGATAAGGAAAAGATTACCCAAGAAGATGCTGGTGCGGTGTATGGGTTTTCGAAACCCCTTGTGAACGCATGCCGAAAACCAGGTGAGTGGCAGGTCTTTGATATTCGCTACCGGGCACCAAGGCGTAATGATGCAGGGGCGATTACCGAGAACGGCACCGTCACGGTTTGGTTCAATGAAATGAAAGTGCAGGATGGCACAACCTTTGGCGAACCTAGGTCAACATTTCATCCATTCCGATTTGGTACAACGCCTTATTTGGAAAAGATTCGGGATATGCAAAAGAAGACGATGACCGGACCGGTATTTCTTCAGGATCATAACAACCCTGTGAAGTTTCGAAATGTTTGGGTTAAACCCGCAGATGATAAGGCTTTCATTTACGATGTCGAGAAATAAATTGAGAATCAGGGTGAGCGTTTAATAAACAGCTCTTTCGATGAGGAATTTCATTATGTTGAGATATGCGTTAGTTGGAATAACCCTTTGTCTTTCTGTGAATCATTCAATTGCCCAAGAAGCAAATGATGAGGGGTTGAAATTCTTCGAGCAAAAGATTCGCCCAGTGCTTAACCAGCATTGCTATTCGTGCCATTCAAAAGATGCGCAAACCAACAAGAAGCTTAAGGCTGAATTGTTTCTTGATACTGCCAAGGGAATGTTAGCAGGCGGAGAGACCGGGCCAACGCTTATTAAAGGTCAATCAGCGAAGAGCTTGCTTATGAAGGCTCTTAAGTATGATGGTTTAGATATGCCGCCTTCTGGTAAGCTGCCAGAAAATGTGATTGCTGATTTCGCCAAGTGGATTGATATGGGCGCCCCTGATCCCCGTCAGGGAGAGTTGGCGGCAAAGCCTAAGCGTGAGATAAATCTTGCTGAAGGAAAACAGTGGTGGTCATTTCAACCCTTAAAAGAAATTGCACCCCCTGCTGGTGCAACAAGCAATACAATCGATCGCTTCATTCAACAGGCAAGTGCAGGAAAAAAACTTCAATTGAGTCGTCCTGCGACGAAGGAACAGTTATTACGCAGGGCTTATTACGACCTTATTGGATTGCCACCAACGCCTGAGCAGATCGATGCGTTTGCAAAAGATACATCTTCAGGTGCGTTTGAGAAGGTGGTTGATGAACTATTAGCGAGCCCGAGGTATGGTGAAAAATGGGCAAGGCATTGGCTTGATGTCGCCCGTTATGCAGAGAGTGGTGGCTATGAGTTCGATGGATTCCGACCCGCTGCGTATCATTATCGTGATTGGGTGATTCGAGCGCTTAACGAGGATATGCCCTACAATCAATTTGTCAAAATGCAATTAGCTGGTGATAAATTGCACCCAGATGATTTTCATGCTGCTAGTGCGGCTGGGTTTCTCGTGGCAGGGCCATACCCTGGGCAGATCACAGCAAAAACTGTTGAGCGAATTCGTTACGACCAAATCGATGACATGCTTATGACTGTTGGTGGTTCGATGCTTGGCCTTACACTGGGTTGTGTTCGTTGCCATGAACATAAGTATGATCCATTGCTGCACAAAGATTATTATGCACTTGCTGCGAGCTTGGCAAAAACCGTGCATGGTACCCGGGTGCTTGATCCCGATCCAGTTGCTACGAAAACAAAATTGGATAAGCATCAGCAGGATCGCGAACCACTAGCAACCGCATTGCGCAAGTTTGCCAACGATGAGTTACCTAAGCGATTTGAAGCTTGGCAGAAGGCAGAGCTGCCGAAACAACCTGAAGCAACACGCTGGCAAATATTAGAGCCTGTAACTGTGGATGCAGAGCGTTCGTATCTGAAATGGTTGCCCGGTGGTATCGTTGCTCAAGATGGCACGATCAGCCCTGGCGCCATGAAGCAGCGAGGTCGTGGAGCGAAAAAAGCAACTCCTGCAAACGATGAGTATCATCTTACCTTTAATACATATCAAAAGAATCTTAGTTCATTTCGATTCGATTGCTTTACTGATAAAGCGCTGCCACAACGGGGGCCAGGTGTAAATGCGGATGGTGGATTTCAACTTACCGAGTTGAAGATTACTGCGAAGCCACTTGATGCCAAATCAAAAGAGCCTGTACAGGAATTAAAACTTAAGGCTGTCTTTGCTGCATTTGAAGATAAAGATCAACCCTTGGCGAATGCAGTTGATGGCAAACCCGCTACTGCTTGGGTTGTAAAAACAACCGCTAAGAAAGATAACGCTGCCATCTTTGAATTGGACAAACCACTTGCAGGCTTTGCAGGCGGAACTGAGATTCAAATCACCTTGCATTTCCGTGAGTTGGGAATTGGCCGGTTGCGGGTGGCAATGAGTACCGAACCGAACCCGACAACATGGGCGGGCGATTTTGTACCACAGCATGTGTATGAGCTTCGAGGTATTCTTGCTGCGAATAATAACAAGGTGCCTGAGCCGTTGCGTGAGAATTTGGCACGGTGGTTCGCCCCGTTTGATGAAGCCACGAATAAAGTTGTTCAAGCCTTAAGAAGTCACGACATGGCTACGCCGCGTCCACCACTCAAGGAAGTTTACACCACTATCGATGGCGGGCAGGATGTTTTCTATCTGCGCAGGGGCGAAGTGGATAACAAGGGTGAAAAAGCAACTCCCGGTTATTTGCAGGTTCTTACCCGGGGCGAGTTACCCAAAGGTGCTGAACAAAAAGATCCCCGGATTGCACTTGCGGATTGGATGACCGATCTGGAACAAGGGGCAGGCCCTTTGCTTGCCCGAGTGATGGCGAATCGATTATGGCAGAACCACTTTGGTAATGGCATAGTTCGTACTTCAAATGATTTTGGATTCCAAGGAGAGCGACCAACCCATCCAGAACTTCTCGAATGGCTTGCCAAGGAACTCACAAAGAACGGTTGGAAGCTTAAGCCGTTGCATAAGCAGATCATGTTGAGCGCCACCTATCAGCAATCGCATGAATCCAATGCCGAAAATAGTAAGATCGATCCCGACAATCGATATTTATGGCACTATCAACCACGCCGTTTGGATGCTGAACTCATTCGTGATGCATTGCTTGCGGTGGGCGGGAATCTTGATACCAAGAATATGTATGGGCCTAGTGCCACTAACGATAACTCGCAACAGCGCAGCATTTATCTTCGTGTAAAGCGAAGCGAACTCATTCCGCTGATGAGCACCTTCGATGCGCCTGAACCAACGCAAAGCATAGGCGAACGCATTAGCACCACGGTACCTACGCAGGCGCTGGTAATGCTTAATTCGCCACTCGTAAGGCAGCAGGCGGAAAAGTTGGCAAAGCGTATTGCCCCTTCCCCTGAAACGCCGATGAAAGATGCAATACAAGCGGCTTATCGTATTGCCTTTGCAAGGGCACCCAGCGATAACGAGCAGGATGAAATGCAAAAGTTCATGGAGTCGCAACGAAAAATCATGGGTGGTGCAAACCCAGCGAATAACGATAAAGCTTTCATAGAGTTTTGTCATACGCTGCTTTGCCTCAACGAATTTGTGTACATCGATTAAGTTTGCAGAGTGAATTATCATGGGAGTTAAAGATGTTTGAATTACCGTTTGAAAATTTGGGTCTTCCAGTGCGTCGCAAGTTTTTGCAACAGGCAGGCCTAGGATTTGGATCGATGGCGTTAGCCAGCATGATGCACGATGAAGCGAAAGCCGCGCCTAGCCCTGTGGACCCTCTTGCACTTAAACTGCCTCATTTTCCAGCCAAGGTGAAATCGATCATTTGGCTGTTTATGACGGGCGCTCCTTCGCAGGTTGATACATGGGATTACAAACCAGAATTGCAAAAGCGGGATGGTCAGGTACTCGCAGGTTCTGATTCTAAAACGGGATTCTTCAGCACCAGTGGAAAATGTTTGAAGTCGCCTTTCGCATGGAAGCAACATGGCCAGTCGGGTTCGTGGGTGCCGGAAATCTTTCCACATCTTTCGCAGCATGTAGACAAGATGTGCTTTTTGCACTCGATGTATTTGAAGCAGAACAATCATGCACCTGCCTCGATAGAGTTGATGTGTGGTACGAACCGCCCCGGTTTACCTTCGATGGGCGCCTGGTTGAACTATGGGCTAGGTTCGATGAATCAGGATTTGCCTTCGTTTGTTGTATTGCATGATACAAGGCCGCGTGGCGATGATCAAATCTGGTCTGCAGGCTTTTTGCCAAAATCATATCAGGCCCTTGCGCTTGATGCGCGACGAAAAGAATCGATCGATAATCTTTTCCGTGATCAAAAACATACAGATGCCCAACAAGTTGCACAACTGGATCTGATGCGTAAGTTGAATCAACATCATGCATCTTCCCGCCCCACGCAATCCGATCTCTCGGCGCGCATCAACTCGTATGAGCTGGCGTATCGTATGCAAATGGCGGCACCCGAGGCTCTTGATATTAACAAGGAAACTCAAACGACGCAGAAGCTTTATGGCCTTGATAAGCCTGAATGCGCAACATTTGCAAGGCAGTGCTTGGTTGCACGCAGAATGGTTGAGCGAGGCGTGCGCTTTGTGCAAATCTTTGCGGGCAAGGGTGTTGGCGGTGATGGCAGCGTGAATGATGTGCCTTGGGATTGCCATAGCGATGTGCAAACGAACCATCGATCGTGCGCATTACATACCGATCAACCAGCAGCGGCATTGTTGACAGATTTAGCAGCTAGGGGATTACTTGATTCTACTCTAGTGATTTGGGGAGGCGAATTTGGTCGCACTTCCGATTCGCAAGGAGCCAAGGGCCGCGATCATAATCCGAATGGGTTTACCATTTGGCTTGCTGGCGCTGGTGTTAAAGGTGGTTTTCACTTCGGTGCAACTGATGATTTCGGTTACAAGGCAGTTCAAAATAAAGTTCATGTGAATGATTTACATGCAACACTACTGCATCTTATGGGTCTTGATCATACCAAGCTTACCTATCGATTTAACGGGCGGGATTATCGCCTAACCGATGTCGCAGGTGAAGTGGTGAAAGATATTTTGATTTAAAGTAGCTCGATCTTAAGTTCGAAGTGCAATCAGATTTCAGGGCTATGAATATAATGCCATCACTTTTTCGAATATTATCTGCATCGTTTTTAATGCTGTTGTTGAGGTCAGACCATATTTTTGCAGAGCCTCCCAAAGCAATATTCGATGAGAAACAGCGCGAGTTTTTCAAGAGCTATTGCGTCCGTTGCCACAATGCTGAAAAGCAGGAAGGCAAGCTTCGGCTTGATGATATTTCGTTTGCGATTGATTCGGTGGAAAAGGCGGATCGCTGGCAGAAGATTCTTAATCAAATGAACTCAGGCGAGATGCCCCCTGAGGATGCCAAACAACCAGAGAGGGTCGCAAAGACCGAGTTTTTGGATTTACTCTCTCGCACTTTGGTTACCGCGCGCAAGTCGCTAGTTGATGGTGGTGGGAATATCACCATGAGAAGGCTGAACAGGCGCGAGTATAAAAATACGATCCGTGATTTGCTCGGGGTAGAAATCAATGTGCGTGAGCTTCCTGCGGATGGCGGTGCGGGCACCTTCGATACGGTCGGCTCATCTCTCTTCATGTCTTCGGATCAGTTCGAGCAATACCTTGCCATCGGGCGACAAGCTCTGGATGAACATTTCTCACGCTTTGTGTTGCCATCAGGCGCACAACCAAGGAAGATGCATGTAGAGGCAGAGGCGACGAACGTACGCATTGCTAAAGGACTTCAACAGCGCGTGGACGATCACGACCGCTATGCGAAATGGACTACTGCGGTCGATTCTGCAGCGCAAAAGCCTGAGAATGCGGCCGTCGCCTTACAGATTCGAGCCGAGAAGAAAGACAAACCCACCCACATTTATTTCTCTTGGAATAAAATTCCCGGCGCGCCATCGCCTAAGGATTTTGGCTTTGTTGATGCGGTGAATGCGGATGAACAGGGGCGTAGGGACTGGGTGCATTTTGTGCCTCACCACCGCGCTTATATGCAACACCCGTTAACAAAGACGGGCGCGTTTCTAACAATAGATGATGCTTTTGTAAACTCGCGCCAGATGTTTCGCATCCCCAACGATTGGCCTGCAGGTGATTATGTCGTGCGTGTGAGGATTGCGGGGATGGAAGGCATACCGAAGGAGAGGCGCTTTGTCGAGTTCGGCCCTCAGCACGAAGGGGGTTCATGTTCGGTTATAAGCACGCACGAAATTACGGGTACGCAGGGCGTTCCGCAGGTGCTCGAGATTCCGCTGAAATTCTCACCTACAAACACATGCGTTTTCATGTTTCGCGAACGTGGATCACACGAATCCGATGCTGCCTCAAGCCGTCTCTTTGCCGAGGCGAAGCAGCGCAATGGCATTGGCCCTGAGTTCGCGTTATGGATCGATTGGATTGAAGTGGAAAGTGCGAACGGATCCAAAGTTACGGTCAAGACAATCAAAGAGCGTCGCGAAGTAGAGTTGCATGCGAATGCAATGGTCGGTGGTACCTACAACGGTTATTTCAAAGGTGGTAATGAGGCTGCCAAAAAGTTCCTAGAGACTGGACAACCTCAAAAAGGCATCCCCGATGAACTAGAGGCAAAGTTTCGTGTGAAGGTTTTCGAGCAGCATGGGCCTAGCTTTTTAAGGTATTTGAATGATCCCCTTACGAAGACTGGTGCGTACCTTACCACATTTAATGTGCATACGGAGGAAGTAATTACACTGCCTCCAGATCAGCCATCAGGGTGGCTTAAGACAAAGCACGAAGTTGAAAACGCAGTGCCCGGCGAATACATGTTGCGCTTCCGTATTGGTGCGGTAAAGGGCACGCCCAAGGAGAGGCACTTTGTCGAGCTAGGCAGCAGGAAAGAAAAAGATGAATTTGGTTTGATGCAGACCTTTCAGATTAGTGGTAGCACCGATGCCCCCCAGATAATCGAAGTGCCTGTTAGCATTACAGCCATTGGGCCACGCACTTTTGTGCTTCGCGAAAAACGCGATGTGAAGCTAGATCATGAAATTTATACTGCTGCGCAAAAAGCAACTGGTGTTGGTCCTCCAAGTGCGCTGTGGATCGACTGGGTGGAGTGGGAAGGCCCTCTAGTGAAGCAAATGCCGGTTGCAAAAATTCAACACATCGAACCCGAATCGCGTCGGGCAGAGGTGGAGCGTAGCCACCTTCGCTACAAATTTCTTAACGAGCAATATGGCAAATGGAAGGCTGCGGGTGGCGAGGAAGCAAAGTTAAAGGATTTTGGCTTCACCGACAAATCGCATGCTGAGTTCGCCAAGGTTGTGTGGGAAAGCAACAACCGTTGGTTTCAACAATACCTTGACAGGCCTCTTTCAAAGACTGGGCTTTATCTTGATAACACGGTCAATGAAACCTCTGAATATGCGATAGATTTACCATCGAATCTTGAGACAGGTGATTATGTGATGCGAGTAAAGATTGGCCGTATTCCTGGCATGCCGGCTGAGCGTGCCTTTCTTTCTTTTGTCGAAGCCAGCCCGATCGACAAGGATGATCGCACCTTTCTTTCAAACAAACAGATAACGGCGAATATCGGCAAACCTGAGATTATTGAACTGCCATTTAAAGTGAGGCCGGGAGGGGCACGCAAGTTTATCCTGATGGAAAAGCGCCCGTTGAAGAAGGAGGGAATCAGTCTGCCCGGTCGCACCCGTGCCATCACTGATGCGAAGCAGCGTGATCCCGTTTTGTGGATTGACTGGATTGAATACGAGGGCCCATTGGTTGCCAGTGATTCAAGGGCGAAAATAATCCCGGTAGTTTTTGAAAACAAGAATAGTGCAAGTGAGCGAGATCATGCCCGGAAAATTATCGAGACGTTTGCTGTTCGTGCTTTCCGTGATAAGGCACCCAAACCAGAATATATCGAAAAATTAGTTAAGCTATTTGATATGCGAGTCAAGGCGGGGGATAAGTTTGAAAATGCAATTAAGGAACCGCTAAGCGTAGTCTTAGCCACACCACATTTTTTATACCTCAGCGAACCAGCAGAGGAGAAGAATCCACGCGCATTGACACCCTTGGAATTTGCCTCCCGCCTTTCGTATTTTTTATGGAGTGCGCCCCCAGATGAAACACTGCTTGCACTTGCTAGGAGTGGTGATTTAATAAAACCTGATGTGCTTGTGTTGCAGGTGGATCGCATGATCGACAGCAGCAAGTCGGGTGAGTTTGTTAATGGTTTTACTCATCAATGGCTTCGGATGGACCGCTTGGATTTCTTCCAATTTAACACCCAGCTTTATCGTGATTTTGATGAAAGTACCAAGGCTGCAGCTCGCAGTGAAGTTTTTCGAACTATTGAGCATGTGCTTCGTGTGAATAGTAGCGTGCGTGATTTATTGAAATCTGATTACGTTGTAATCAATGGCATTCTTGCAAATTATTATGGCATTGATGGCATAAGTGGTGACGAATTCCGCAAGGTCCCAGTGCCTAAGGGTTCACCGCGTGGCGGTTTGCTAGGTATGGCAGCGATCATGGCAATGGGAAGCAACGGCGAAGTCACTAGTCCGGTAGAGCGAGGAGTTTGGGTACTAAAGTTTCTTCTTAATGATCCCCCTCCACCCGCGCCCCCTGCAGTGCCTCAACTTACCCGGTTAGAGGGCAAGTTGCTGACCACCCGTGAACGGCTTTTGGCGCACCAAGAAGAACCACAATGTGCAAGCTGCCATCGTAAGATTGATCCGATTGGATTTGGATTAGAGAATTTTAATGCGGTTGGTAAATGGCGTACTGTTGATAGTTATGAGAAAAAGGGTGTGGGCAAGAAAAATTGGACCATTGATCCATCCGGGGCATTCCATAAAGGTGAGGCTTTCAAGGATTATTTTGAACTTCGAGATATTGTGGCTTCCAAACCTGCGGACTTTTCACGCGGTCTGGCAGAGGCCTTGATTGAATATGCCCTTGGTCGGCCCTATGGTTTCAGTGATGAAGATCTCGCTGCAAAAATAGTTGCCCAAGCAGAAAAGAAAGAATTTGCAATGCGCGAATTCATTTATGAATTGGTTAAGAGTAAGGCTTTTCAAACAAAGTAAACAAATATGAAAACAAAACAATCTAGGCGTCATTTTCTTCGTAGTGCGAGTGCATTAATTGCATTGCCTGCGCTTGAATCATTTGGTTTTCGCAAGTTGGCCCCTGCCGCTAATCCTGAGAATCCCCGTCCCAAGCGTGCGGTATTTCTCAATTTCGGATGGGGCGTGACCAATGAAACATGGTTTCCTGATTTGAAGCAGACAGGTGCCAATTATCCTTTGCCTCCCGGGTTGGTTCCTTTAGCAAGGCACAAGGCGGATATCACGGTTGTTCAAGGGCTTTCAAACAAGTTTGCTAATGAAGCCCATTGGGGCAGCACCTTCTGGCTTACAGGAGCCAATCGCTATGCAGAACCCGGCCAGAGTATGCACAATAGTATTTCCGTAGATCAAGTTGCAGCATTGCAGTTTGGCAAAGAAACTCGCTTTGCATCGCTTCAACTAAATAGCCCTGATGTAAATAATTCGGGCCATGGCCCCGGACTTTCCCTTGCATGGGATTCCCGTGGTAAGCCTGTTGCTGGTCTCGATAATCCAGTATTTGCCTTTCATAAGTTATTCTCTGCTGATACCACGCCCCTTGCAGAACGACAAGCAATGCTTGCACAAAAACGAAGTGTTTTGGATGCAGTGCTAACCGATGCAGGTGACCTACAACGAAGCTTGAACAAGACCGACACCGCTAAATTAGATGAGTATTTTCAGAGCATCCGAGACATTGAAACCCGCCTTGGTAAAGACGAGCAATGGCTTAATGTGCTCAAACCCAAAGCTGCACTTACTGAACCCAAGCAAGGGCTTGCAGGGCGTGATGAAGTTGCGCTTATGTATGATATTATCGTTGCTGCACTTCAAACCGATAGCACACGGGTAATTACTTATCGCCAGCCTGTTGGTACATTGCTTCAAAGCCTTGCAATCAAAGTTGCGCCACATGATATGAGCCACTACTCACCCGGCGATAGAATGGAAGCATCCCAGAAGCGGGACGTTGCCCAAAGCGAACTCCTCGCCCGTCTTATGGATAAACTCAAAGCCACCAAGGAACCTGATGGCACCAGCCTTTTTGATCATACCGTGCTCGCTTATGGCAGCAATATTCGTACGATCCATTACCTTGATAACTGTCCGACAATTCTTGCTGGGGGTGGTGCGGGGTTAAAGCGGGGGCAGCATATTTCGTTGCCTAAGAACACACCACTTTCTAATGCATGGCTCACTTTGCTTCATGGCCTTGGTATTAAAGCCGAGCGCCATGGAGATAGCACTGGCATTATCAAGGAATTAATTGCTTAACTTTTTTAAGACTTTGCGGTAAGTCGGATTAGGGGTAAAGGCCCTTTAAATGCGTGAAAAGCCTTAGTTTTGATTTAAAAGTTATAGTTAAAGTGTTTAGTTTTTTAATTGTTTTGAATAATATTTTAATTACTTTAACCAAAAAAAATCATACTATCCAAATCGTGCCTATAATTAAGTTAGCTTGGGACAGACTTTGGGCGAGTCTTCCCGAGTCAGCCTCAGGAGAGCAATCTCCTGCGGCGTTTTTATTTACCCACCTCTAACAAATAATGAAATAAATCCCCGCCTCGATCATGCGCATCTTGTACACAAAGATTTACCATTCCCCCAGCAGGCATCTTAAAACTTAAAGATGCATCTCGTGATTCTTTCGAGTCATCCGCAAAAAAAAGTTTAACTCCCGCATCGTCATAAACCGTAAGCATGGCATCCAAAGGCGAGCCAAATTTTTCTGCATGAATTTTAACTTGTATCAAACTTCCAGGGGCCGCCTTAATTTTAAAAACATCAACATCCTGATTTGCTTGAATTTTGCCATGCACCATGGATGGTATAGTCAACTCTTGTGCCTGTGCGAATCCCTGATTTGGTTCTTTTTCTGGTATTACTCCATTTTTGATTAGTAATTCAAAAGGCTTGGAATTCATGGTGTCTGTTTTTACGATTAATTGAAGGCGGTCTTCCTTTTGTGAAGTTACTTCTATTTCGACTTCGGTATCGCCCAGTTTGTCTGCAGACATTCCTTGGGGGACCCCTGCTTTTCCCTTGCGAATGATTTTAAGTTTTTTTCCAGCGGATTCGGCCGAGGTGACAAGATCGAGTTGCTTACCTCTGAGAAGAATTTTTGTTGTCTTTTCCTGTTCCATGAAGGGTGGAATCACCATGAGAATCTTAGGCGGTTCTGGGGGCTTCTCTGTTTTTTTCTTTTCCTGCCCAATTGCATTAGTACTTAATAGCAAGCCAACCAAGCTCACGGTAAGGAATAGCAATCGAATAAAATTAAACATACAACTCTCGCACGGGTTCGCCCTGATCCAGAATTTCAATCGGTCTGCCATCGGGTGAAAGCAGTTGTTTTCTTGGGTCGATTCCAAGAGATTCAAAAATAGTACAGGCAACATCAGCTGGGCTTACAGGCCTGCGGGTAACAAATGCACCTAACTTATCGGTTGCGCCCAGAATAAATCCAGGCTTTACGCCTGCGCCTGCAAATAACAGGGAAGCTGCTTGAGCCCAATGATCCCGGCCTGCATCTTTGTTGATCTTTGCAGTACGGCCAAATTCGCCATAGACTGCAAGCAAGGTATCATCCAGTAAACCACGAACTTGGAGATCCTCAATTAGTGCGGAGAGCCCTTTGTCAAATTCGGGGAGTTTCTTGTCGCAGCCTTCGAAGATTTTCGCATGGTGATCCCAGCCACCGTAGTTGACCGTGGTGAAGCGCACTCCATTTTCTACCAACCTGCGTGCTAACAAACAGCTTTGGCCAAAAGTAGTACGGCCGTAGCGATCTCTTAATTTATCGTTCTCTGAACCGATGGCAAAAGCTGATCTGGCTTTGGGCGAAAGCACCAATTCAGAAGCGCGTTGTTGGAATTCGCCAAAGGTTTTCACCTGCTCGGAGTTATCAAGTTTCTTAGCGAGTTGATCAACTGCCTGTCTTAGATTGCCCCTGCGTTCCAATCGTGTTGGGGATAGTTGTTCAGCAGGAGAAAGATCTTGTACCTTAAAATTCGCATCGTTGGGATCGCCTGCTTTGAATGATTCGTATCTGCCACCCAGATAGGCGCTTTTTCCTAGTTCCCAGGTGAAGGATGGGTTTCGCGGTACTGCAACATAAGGAGGCATGGAACCACCCAGACCGGTTTCATGGGCAACGACTGCGCCTATTGCGGGGAAGTCGCCAAAGGCAGAGCCAAAGCGCCCAGACATTGCCCAATTGGTAGCAGTTTCATGATGATCGTTATTGTGTGCTCCCGAACGAACCAATGCTACTTTATCCATCACCTTTGCCATGTTGGGCAGAAGCTCACCAATTCTTAAACCGGGCACTACGGTATCGATGGATTTGTATTTCCCCCGTACTTCTTCGGGCGCATCGGGTTTCATGTCGAAGGTATCGTGATGAGTTAACCCGCCACCTAAGTAGACAAGGATTACGCTCTTAGCACGGGCTTTCTTAGTTTTAGCCTGAGCTTCTAATTGTAAAAGCGACGGTAGTGAAAGGCCAGCGATGCCACCCACCCTGAGAAAATCTCTGCGGTTTACACCATCACAGTTATAAGATTTTTTTCCTAGTACCAGATCTAGCATGGCTTCATCCTTTATATTCAGGTGGCTTAATGATTAAATGAAAACTCCACCGTGTTCAACAATGCCCAGAATGCATCTTGATAAAACTCTTCTTTCGAGGTCGACTTTGCTAATTCCTTAACTAGGGCAGAGGTTTCTTTTTCTGTAGGAAGTCGTGATAAGGTCGTAAGGAACATTTCTGAGATTTTTTCGTTATCTGTTCGTTTATCAGAGATGAGGGTTTTTAGTTTGCCCTTGGGATTGCCCATTTTATCTGCAATCCATTGCCCGTTTTGCAAGTGCAACAATTGGGGCAGGCTTACTTCTTCGGATCGTTCGCAAGCACAAGCTGTAACTCTTTCTGATCTGCCAAACACTGAAAGAAAGTAAGAACGGATGCTCGGGTCGGGTACTTGTACCGCACGAATCCCCTCGGGATAGCCGGGGAAATTTTCGGGTATACCTGTTGAAAAGCTAACTGCATCAAGGATAACTTCAGCACCTAGGCGTTTGGGATAATAGTGGGAATAAAACCGGGTATCTGTTTCATTTCCTGGAATTGTTCCTGATTCGAGTTGGTAAGTCTGAGAGTTAAGAACCAAGCGGATCAAATGCTTTGTATCGCACTTATTCTTGATGAATTCGCTTTTAAGATAAGCCCAAAGTTCTTTGTTGGAAGGCGGGTTGCTGGAACGCAAATCATCCACCGGTTCGACAAGGCCCATACCCATGAAATGTTTCCAAACCCGATTGACCAAGGCTCCATGAAATGATTCGTTTGCTGGGTCGATCATCCATTTGGCAAGCGCCTGCCTGGGGTCGGTTTCTTTATTGGTTTCAACTGGGGCTCGGTCGATGGGTCTTGGGTTGAGGAATTCACCGGTTCGGGGTTGGGTTACGCCGAGGGGGCGTTTTTGTTCATCTTCTTTTAAGTTTGCGAAAAGTGTGGTGACACCATCTTTAGGATCTTTTCGATCCAGTCGCAGCCTCGAGAAAAAACCTGAGAAACGATAAAAATCATCTTGGGTGTATTTCTCAAGTGGGTGGTTATGGCATTGGGCACAGCCAATGCGAGTGCCTAGAAAAGATTGCGCCATGGATGCTACGACTTCGCTGCGATGGGCCTCGCGCTGTTCCCCTACGGTTACGATAAAATAACCAACCGAGGGGTTTTCAGAAGTGGTGCCTGTAGAGGTGAGAATTTCACTGCAAAGCACATCCCAAGGCTTGTTGGTGCGAACTTGGTCGTGAAGCCAGGAGTGAAACGCCCTGACGCCTTTGGTGCCACGAACATCGTGATCGCGTTCTTTTCGGTTCTGGAAAATATCTGCAAGTTGCAAGGTCCAGAAATCGATAAACTCGGGTCTGGCCAAAACCTTATCGATCATAATGGCACGCTTATTTAAGTTTTTATCTGCAAGAAAGGCAGTTACTTCAGAAGGGGTGGGCAGAATGCCTGCAGCATCAAGGTATAGCCTGCGCAGGAAGACTTCATCAGTGCAAGGGGGGCTTGTAGGAATGCCCAATCCTGAAAGTTTTTTGAACACTGCATCATCAACTGGGTTGATGACTTTGGGAAAAGATGCGATGGGGATTGGATTTTTATAAGGAGTGGTACAGGTGGCAATTGCAACTTGGTCTTCGAAAAATACCTGTACCGAAGTTTCGCCGGGACGGAGCGCAGTAACTAAACCATTGGCATCCACACTCAGTTGGGAAGCATCAGCAACTGCAAATTTTACCAGCCATGTTACATCAACTGTTTTGTTATCGGAGAATTCTGCAAGAACCCTGAGTTGTTGTTTTTGATCTTTTGCAAGAAGCATGGTTGCGGGGGTGATTTTTAATCCGGTAAGTTTTGCTTCATTTTTTAGGGGGCCAGGCATTCCCGCTTTCAACCATTGAACCATCACTTTATGGGATTTGCTGTTTCTGGAAAACAGCCTGCCCCCTTCGTGAGGCACTTCGCCCATGGCTTTACGAACAAGCAGGCTTTCGCCCGGGTCTGCAGTATCAATTCTGCGAGCTAAAAATTCGCGCGTTAGCCAGGCATGATCTAACTCGGGTGCATAACCTCGAAGCGAAAGTCTGAATCCATTTTGCCCATTGCCTTTTCCATGGCAAGCGCCCTGATTACAGCCATGCCTAGTTAACAAGGGCATGATTTCATGAAGGAAAGATGGGGTGGTTTCTGCTCCATATCCTGTCCCATTTAAGAGAAGCATGGCTATTACTGCAATCCAAGATGTTGGATGATTTAAGTTCATGGAAGGCAATCAGAAGGAGTGGGTGGGGTCAAAACCGCGGGCTGTTAATTACATCTTTCTTTATATCGGAAATAAAGTCGTCTATAAAGCATAAAAAGCTGTTTTGGAAGGGGTTTTACAGAAGAATAAATCCCATAATCGGAACCTGTAGCAATAAAAAAGGAAGGGCGCTGAGGTTTTCAGTGCCCTTCCTTAAATGAAATTATAAGGCGTTATTAGCGGATGCTAACTTTATCGGCCTTGGGGAAGTTTGTTGGGATGGTGTTTAGGGTAACTTTTCCGGTGGCAGCCCACTCGGTCCCTCTTGCGAAGGTGACTTCAAAACCGATGCATTTCATTGCTGGTTCGGCATGGCCCAAAGTGGTATGGAAAATTCGGCCTTTGCCGTAATCAAGCACCATGAGCATGGGTTCGTGTTCGCCGGAGCCGCCTGTCTTTGGGTCTGCTAAAGCAGTTGCCAAAACGGTTAGGTTCTTTGCAGGGCCACGAAGCCTATCGTAAAGTTCATCGGTGTTATGCAGCCATTCTGCGGGTAAACCTTTGGTGATGGGGTGTTCGGTATTACGGGTAACGACAACGAATTCGTGTTGTTTGCCATGGCTACCGCCCTTGCCTGGGGTCATATCGTTAACAAACTTACCATCTTTCAAGCGGACATAAGGGCCGCTCTTTTCGGATCTGCCGCCCCAGCCGCCGATACCGATGATTTCGTTATATTCTGCCCATGCAGGGAAAGCATTATTAGCTGCATGAACAGGAACAAAGCCGCCACCATTTTTTACAAATTCAACCAGATCATTCTGGGTTTCCTTGGACCAATCCTGGCCATTGTAATTACTTACTACAACTTGATAGTTGGAAAATTTAGGTCTGAAGGTTGCAATTTCGGGGCCCTTTGCGGGGGAGGTAGCAACTTCTACGCTGAACTTACCTGTATCTTCAAGAATTTTCTTGAGAATAGGAGTGGTGCCTTTCCAATTGTGATTATTCTGGCCATCAAGAATCAAAGCTTTGATTTTTTCTTCTGCGAAGGAATTGCTTGCAATTAATAGTGCAAGAGTCATGGATAGTAATCGTACTGCAAACCTTTTCATCATTAAGCTCCTTGAAAACAGTTTCGAAAAAAGACTGAGCCTTGATGATACAACGAAGGTCAGCAAGGTGCAATTAAAAGGAAAGCGAACTTGTATTATGTGTCTTGGCAGCAAAAGTTTTGAGAAGATTAAAGGCATTTTCACCGCCAAGAGCGCAAAGGAAGATAAGAAATCCGGACTTGTATTCTGCTTCTTGGCGAAGTTAGCGTCTTCGCGGTAAAAGTTCTTAGCTTTATAAAACCATTCTCACCGCCAAGAGCGCAAAGGAAGACAAGAACTTTGGACTAGTATTCTGTTTCTTGGCAATAAAAGTTCTTAGAAGAATAAAGGCATTCTCACCGCCAAGACGCCAAGAGCGCAAAGGAAGATAAGAAATCCGGACTTGTATTCTGCTTCTTGGCGAACTTAGCGTCTTTGCGGTAAAAGTTCTTAGCTTTATAAAACCATTCTCACCGCTAAGACGCAAAGAGCGCAAAGGAAGACAAGAACTTTGGACTTGTATTCTGCTTTTTGGCGAACTTAGCGTCTTCGCGGTAAAAGTTCTTTGCTTTGTAAAATCATTCTCACCGCCAAGACGCAAAGAGCGCAAAGGAAGACAAGAGGCAAGAAAGTTAAACTTGTATTCTGCTTTTTGGCGAAGTTAGCGTCTTTGCGGTAAAAGTTCTTTGCTTTGTTTTTCAGAAAAATAGTGAGCAGTCCTAATACATTGAAGGTGAAGCGTGCGCAATTAATTAGATTTGTAAGTTGATTTTTTAAAGTGAGTTGGTTGGGAAATTGCGTGAATTGTAAATGTGCTTAGCATGTTCTTGCGATGCGAAAGCCAAGCAATCTATTTGAACTATTAGGAGCATCCATACCCCGGAATGCAGTCCGCAAGCACGTTTCGTCATCGATGTAGGAAGCGCCCCTGCAAATACGTTTTTGACCACTTTTAGGCCCGCTTGGGTCAATGACATCGCCTTTGGGATAAGGGCCATACCAATCACTGCACCATTCCCAGACATTGCCATGCATGTCATAAAGCCCAAAGGAATTTGGGGAATAAAGTTTGACAGGTTTTATTGCAGGTTGTGGTCGGTGGTAATTGATGCCGTTAGAAAAATTAACTATGTCAATTTCACCGAAGGCCAGTTTAGGCTTGACGTTTTTTCCGGGTAATGGCTTCAAGGGAACAGAGATTCTGATATTTGCATTTTCTAAACCAATGGTTTCGCCAAAATAAGTCGCAGTTGTGGTTCCTGCTCTGCAAGCGTATTCCCATTCTGCCTCGGTAGGGAGACGAAAACCGCCCGAGGTTAAAGCATTCAATTTATCAATAAAAAGAAGGCAACCGTTCCAAGATACATCGGTAGCAGGGATCTTTGGGCCTTTAACATAACTGGGATTATTTCCCATAATAACTTCCCATTGTTCCTGGGTTACAGGAAGGGTACCCAAGTAAAAGGGTTTCGAAATGGCAACTTTATGCAAAGTTTCATTAATAAACCGATGCTTTTCGAATGTGGGAGAACCCATTAAAAATGAACCTGCAGGGATAAGAGCTAGATCTAGAGTGATACCATTGCCCAGATCAATCACTTGTGTTTTTAGAATCTCTCCAAGAGGTTTTTTTTCTAGATCACTACTGGGGAGGGGAGTAGAAACATTTTTATTCAAGGCTTTTTGAAAACGAAGGATTAACTCTTTTGGCTTGGGGCTGATTTGCTTTGCCAAAATTAATGCGTCTTGATAATTACCAGCATTAGCAAGAGTTTCCACCGCAAGAGTTCGTAATTTCATGATGCTAATTTGCGCTTCTTCAATCGGAACCTCTAGCACCTGATAATAATCAGCCAAGTTGCCGCAATGTTCAATACAGGATTCTGGTTGAACGACGAGGAATTCTAATTGTTGGCGAAATTCAGGATAGAACAAGCGCAAGCCAACTTGAATCCAGGGATCACAATTTCCTAATGTTTTGATCAAATCAAGCAAGGAAGGTAATAGCTTTGCTTTTTTAAGAATTAACGGTTCGTGACGGTATGCAAGAACAGAAGCAATCACCTTTGCAATATCGACCCTTTGTGCATTATGGCTTGCTGAGTTTGCCAGGGATAATAATTCTTCCTCGTTTAGATTGCTGCCATCCCGGTTTATCAAAAGCTGCAGGTAGGTTCTTGATAGTAGCAGGTAGACTTCATTACGAAGGGTGAAGTCTGCGATACCGTTTGGAAGATTGGGGTTACCGAGCAAAGCAACGGCTTGTTTGCAGCGATGTAAAGCATTAAAAGGTTTAACTTCAATTAAATTACGAACATCTTGAATACATTGTTGTACATAAATTTCAGGGCCGTTATCTTCAGAGTCAAAAAAATGCAGAAGTTCTTCTGCATTCATATGAAACACCTGCGAACCCGATAGAAAGTTACTGATGGATTTGATTTGATTTTCGTTGGGATCAATATCTAAAAGAATCAGGGTTTCTGTAGGACGGCTTATAGCAACCCGTATTTGATCAATCGCAAGACGCTTTCGCAAACGGTTTATTTCAACGCCTTTGATGTCCTCTTTTATTTCCATGATGGGGGTAAGTAAACTGGCGGATTCAAGCACACACACCGTTTGAAATTCCAGCCCTTTGCTTTCAGCGACCGAAAGAATTGTTTTGTTGATTTCTTCTGCAAAGAAAGCTGGCGTGTTTTCCAGCACTCTGATTATGGCGCAACCAGGCAAATCAGCCATTAACTTCAGCAACCGAGAAAGTGAAACCCCATTAGACGCAACGCAATGAATGATTTTCCCGTTTGTTGATTCGGTAACAGGGTTTTCTTCCAAGCCTCTGGGTCGATCTTCTTTTGGAAGATGTTGATACAACCCCCTTGCAGAGTTGACAAGGTGACCGATGCTACTAGGGTTACGAAGGTTTGCAGGTAGAGAGATATCTTCAGGGGTTTTAAGAATGTTGGAGATGAGATCTTTGAGTTTACCCCATTCAAAATCTGTTGGCCTAACGGTCTGCCCTTCATCTCCAGTTACCAAAACATAAGGGGCAACACCGTCGTTGAATTCTGCAATTTTTCTGGCAAGAAGAAGAGGAACCGAAGTTTCAAGCGGGGTAAGATCTTGCACTTCATCTAAAAGTATTCGATTAAGACAGGCTAATTCGGTTCTTAAAAAACGATTGGAAGTAAGCCTGTATAAAGCCAGCTTTGCCAAATCCAGATCAGGAAAATAATCCCAGATCGAAGCCGCACCTTCCAATGCTGATACCGCTGCCACGATTCCATCAATAGCAACACCCAGAAATGGTTTGCGTCTAAAAACATAATCTTCAATGGCGGGCTTAGAATTGTAATTTTCTGAGGTATTCAAATATTCGCCAACAAAGTGGGCTCTAATTTCTGCATACAAAATATCAGGCAGCATTTGCCAACGGCTAAGGAGTGTTGGGCTTAGGCGGGCAATGCCGTTATTAAAAGCATTTTTGGCTTCATCGGGGGTCCATCTGGGAGTATAACCATGAGCTATTTCTTTGATGAAATCGGAGAATAGTTTAACTTGAATGGTTGAACCCTTGGGGGAAAAGGATTCAAAATATTCTAGTGCCTGCCTGACCAACCCTGCAGACCAGGTAAGATAAAGGACATTCTCATTGGATCGGGCTTGGATTGCCTGCCAAAGAGATGCAGTTTTCCCGCTACCTGGATTTCCTCGGAGCAGACGAATTGCAGACAAACTAGTTATGAATAATTTTTGGTCTGGTGTCCATGGAAGAGGGAAATCTGTTCCACTAATCAAATCGCTGTTATGCACTTCATGATAATCCCCAATTTTCCCAGACTTTAAAGGGGTATGGTCATCGTGGTGCCTAATGGCTCTTAAAAAAATCGAATGTGATTGCTTCGAAATTGATTTTACCGGCGGTGCAGTGTCAGGAGCCCACCAAAGATAATAATGGCACCCGTTGTTCCCTCCCATCGGGGTTCTGCGCCAGCCATGGTTATCGTTCCCCTGAACTCCCTTGACTACCGAGGTTCTGCCATGGGCGCAGAGATGTGTTAGCACCAAAGTTAAACGCCTACCTAGGGCATTTACAGAAGAATTGCCATTTAATGCAGCAAGAACATCATCATGGCAATTTAGAGCGAATTTTTCACGAGGCAGAGCAATAGAGTCGGGCAACGAATCATTGCTGAATGTGAGTCGTAGGTCTAATTTGGGCGGGAAAGACATTTCATTAATAACCTAAAACACATATGGTCCATATTCATACCTTAAATTATCTTAATGTTTATAATATATCAATGTTATTTTAGTAAAATTATTATTGTCTTATTTACCAATTTTTGTCCAAATTAATTTATAGGGATTGCTGTAAATACCAGCTTTTTAAACACTTTTGGTGTTTTCTTCTCAAACGAAGCATATTGAGAATATCGAAGTTGATTTCCCGGATTTAATTCGAAAATTCTCGTTTCACATAAATCTTTTTAATGCTATTATTTCGAATTAAATTTCATTACCCAAGGTAATTTAGCATGGAAAAAGTATATATTCGTCGGGGTGACAAAATCGTTGGCCCCACCACTCGTGAAAACCTCATTAAACTTCATGAGAACCGAAAAGTTACGGATGCTGATCAGGTGTCTACAGATCAAAAAAATTGGATGCTTTTGATTGATTTTTTGAATCCCGCAGAAGAGGCTATCGAGGAAGAAGATCCGATTGAACCAGATCAGGAAACTCAGGTCGAAGATTACGAAAATGATAATAATCAGAGTGATTTTGAAGATTCTGCAGTCAATATTGCTTCAAAAAAACAAGAAAAGGCAATGTGGACTGCTACTTTGGTGATTGGGGTGGGCGGTGCAGGGATATGCGCATTGGCCCTTGTTCTAGGATTTATCTTTGGCTTTTTTCCCAAAAATCAACCTGGGGCTGGCAATTTCAATCCCCGGTTCAATCAGGGTGATAATTTTTTTAATCGATAATATTCAGGGAGAGTGAGATGGAACTATTTAATGTTTTGATTCAGATCTTGGGTGTATTAATTGCCTACAGAATTTTTTTAGGATTTTTCACTGCCCTTTTTTCCGGGTTTGGGGCTTTGCCGAAGCGGGTTCTACAAAAGTTTAAAATCCATAAATCGGCCAATGGTACCCCGCTGGTTCGTGTGGTCGGAAGGGCCGAGGGCTTGATTTCATTTATCCTAACTATTATGGGGTTGAGTGATCAAACTCATTTTGAACTTTTTGAGGATCGTATTTTTTATCGCAGTAATAGCCTTAGTCTTCAAATCGTAAATACGGTAATGCTCGATCACGTCAACTATACCATTTGTACACTTTATCAGCCGATTTGGACTTTGATTATCGGTGGATTGTTTTTAATTGCTGCATTTTTTTCATTACTAGCAGTTGCATTTGTTGGTTCCTTGCTAGCATTTATTTTTGGCATTCTTGCGGTGTTCTCTGGTTACTTTTTTTGGACCAACCGCTTTCTGGTAATGGGAATCAAGACAAGTTCTGGAGATACTTTCGGCATTGTTTTCAAACGAAGCATTATCGAGAATATTGAAGTTGATTTTGGTAAGGTCCGCAATGCAATGCGCTTGGTGGACGAGAAGATTCTAGCTGCAAAGTGATATTTAGTTAATAGTTGAACCATGCAATAGCACAATTCCTCCTGATCTTACCATAAATAAACCAGCAGATATCAAGCTGACTTACCACCTTGGTGCAACGGGACTACGTGGTTGGATTTATAACAAGCCTGTCCTTTGGCCGTTATCGGGTAAATTGGTTGGTGCGGACGCTTAAATTCAAGATTGATTCCTTGGTTGCAAACTGAGGGTTTTTCGTTAATCTTCAACAATACTTTTTAAAAAAGAGGGAAGCATGATGATTAGCCCCAGAGAAATGATTTGTGTATTGATGGTTGCCCTAGCATGTGCATCTGGCATTTATGCTCAAGGACCTGAAAAACCTGAAGCTGCCTTTGCAACCATGTCTCCTGAAGCATTGCGGGCATTCGAGAAGGATGTGATGCGGCGGATTGCAGACTTCGCCCTTATCCCTCCTAAAATGAACACTTCGCCTCTGCCGAAATACGATTACGATAAACTTGATTATGGCATGACCATTGGCATAGAGAGAACCCCTAAGGGTAGGCTTTGGGCTTGCTGGGTTGCTGGGGGCGACAGTCCTAAGGCCTTTTTCGTGCTTGCCAGCAGCGATGATGATGGCGAGACCTGGTCGAAACCACGTTTGGTGGTGGATGCACATTCCAAAAACCTTCCCATGGATCGCAGTATTCTTGTAGGAAACCTCTGGACTGATCCCCTCGGCCGCCTTTGGCTGATTTTTGATCAATCGATGGAGATGTTCGATGGCAGGGCTGGGGTATGGGCCAGTATTTGCGAAAACCCGGACTCCGACAAGCCTGCATGGTCCGAACCCAAACGCATTTGGCATGGGGTCACCCTGAACAAGCCCACCGTCCTTTCCACGGGGGAATGGATGCTTCCCATTTCCTTGGATCAACGGGAGGGTTTCGGTCCATTCAATGGGCTATTTCAAGATCTGAATCCATTGCGAGGTGCGAATGTCTTTGTTTCTAATGATAAGGGTGTCACTTGGCAGCGCAGGGGGGCGGCAGTTTTCCCCAACCCCGACTGGCATGAGCATATGATCGTGGAACGCAAGGACCTTTCGCTTTGGATGCTGGCCCGCACTGCAAAAGGAATGATGCAATCCTTTTCGACGGATGGGGGGAAAACTTGGGCTTCCCCTAGCGAGCCAACAGGCATTCGCCAACCCAACGCCCGCTTTCACTTCCGCAGGCTGGCTTCGGGCAGGCTGCTACTGGTCAAGCATGGCGACCGCATCGACTCCCATGAGGGCAGGGTTCAATTGAGTGCCTGGCTTTCCGAGGATGAGGGCAAAACCTGGAAGGGCGGGTTGGTGATAGATGAGCGCAAGGGCATTTCCTACCCGGATGGTTTTCAGGCACCCAATGGCATCCTCTACATTTCTTACGATCGTAATCGCTCCACGGATGGAGAAATCCTTCTGGCCCGCTTTACCGAGGAAGATATCTTGGCTAAGAAACTTATCAGTCCCCAATCCAAATTGAAGATGCTCATCAGCAAGCCTTTGGGTGTAAAAGACCCGAAGAAAAAGTAATCATCTATTCGTTAATGTTCAACAGTACTTTTCAAAGAAAGAGAGAAAAATGATGATCAGCCGTAGGAAAATGATGTGTGCATTGATGGTTGCCCTGGCCTTTGCCCCCGGCATTTATGCCCAAACTCCGGGAGGATTGCCCCGAAGTACCCCCGAAGCCCAAGGGGTTTCCTCCAAGGCTATTCGCGAGTTCATCGAAGCTGCCGATAAGGAAATCAACACTATGCACAGCTTCATGCTGATGCGTCATGGCCAGGTGGTGGCGGAATGCTGGTGGAAACCTCAGACACCACAGACGCCCCATGTGCTTTGGTCCCTTAGCAAAAGCTTTGCTTCCACTGCGGTGGGATTAGCCGTTGCGGAAGGTAAGCTTAGCGTTGATGATCCGGTGATCAAATTTTTCCCTGATCTGCTTCCCGAAAATCCTTCAGAGAATCTTAAAGCAATGAAGGTTCGCGATCTGCTGACCATGTCTACCGGCCATGACAAGGAGCCCAAACCTGCCCCGGATGCACATTGGGTGAAAACCTTCCTGGCTCATCCCGTGCCCCATAAGCCGGGAAGCAAATTCGTGTATAATTCTCAGGCGACTTACATGCAATCTGCAATCGTGCAGAAGGTCACTGGTCAGACTATTCTTGAATACCTGCAACCCCGATTGTTCGAGCCGTTGGGAATCAAAAACCCAAAGTGGGATGCTAGTCCGCAGGGCGTTTCAATTGGTGGTTGGGGATTGTTCATCACCACCGAGGATATTGCCAAGTTCGGCCAACTCTATCTGCAGAAGGGCAAATGGAATGGCAAGCAGTTAATACCTGAATCCTGGGTGAAGGATGCCACCAGCAAGCAAGTGGAAAATGGCCCTAAGCCCAACAGCGATTGGGGGCAGGGGTATGGCTATCAGTTTTGGCAATGTCGGAATGGTGCTTTTCGAGGCGATGGCAAGGATGGACAGTTTTGCATTGTCCTTCCCGAGCAGGATGCCGTTATTGCCATCACTGCTTTGACTGGCAACATGCAAGGGCAATTGAATCTAGTGTGGGATAAATTGTTACCTGCTTTTCAGGCAAAATCTTTGGAAGCCAATAAGGTGGAAGAAGAGAAGTTGAAGCAGGTGCTTGGCAATTTATCCGCACGGGAAGGCCCCACCAAAAAGTAAAGCGTTTATTTCTAGGTTTGCCTCTTGGGGAAGCTCCCACTTGCAAAATATAAAGCCCCTATTCCTGCGGTTTCACCGGGGTTTGGGGCTTTCCTTTTAGTAATTCTTTTAGATCTGCAATGCCACCAATGATGGCCCCTACTATGGATCCGGTGCCGGCTAAAAATACGCCCAATATTAACACCAATCCTGTGTTGTCGGGCACTGTTTCCTTGGCTAGAATCTGAAGAAATATTTGCACGATTACAAAGCCTGCAAAAAAACCAGTCCCTGCTCCAGCGATGGAACACAATAAGGTGCGACGCATGAATTTACTCCAATTGGTTGATGTCTAATTTCAAAACACTTACTCAGGATCGGGCTTGGGATGCGGAAGGAAATTCCGAGAAGCTTTATGCCACAAAGTAATATTTAGTTAATAGTTGACCCATGCAATAGCACAATTCATACTAAATCAATTCTGAATGATGTGCTTTTGTTTGGCTTTTATAGAAAGTATTCATGTATTTGAAATTGTATTCTAAGTCGATTCTTACTGCTTTAATGATTTTGCTTGTTCCCTGCCAGCAAGCTTTTGCCCAGCCCAAAAATCCTATTCCTCCGGATCTTACCAAAGACAAACCGGCAGATATCAAGCTGACTTATAACCTTGGTGCAACGGGTTTACGTGGTTGGATTTACACCAAGCCTGCTAATTTTTTCGAAAGCCAGCAGGGCAGAACCACTACTTTCAGCAGGCAGATTCTTGTCACTCATGTAGGTGCTAAATCGCCTGCAGATGGCGTTATTAAAATTAATGATGTGATACTTGGCGTTGATGGCAAACCCTTTGCTGATGATGCCCGCAAAAGCATTGCTCTTGCAATTCAGGATGCAGAAAAAGAAACCAACCAAGGGAAGCTGAACCTTCTCGTTTGGCGGCAGGGCAAAACCGAAAAAGTGCAACTCAAACTTCGGGTCATGGGTTCCTACTCTGCGACTGCTCCTTTCAACTGCCCTAAGTCCAAACTCATTTTTGATGAAGCATGCAAGGTGCTCGAAAACGAACCCCTCCGCGATGATATGTGGGGCGCAGTCAATGGCTTGGCATTGATGGCAACAGGCAATCCCGAGTATCTGCCACGGGTTAAAGCTCTTGCCCATAAGATTGGCCCTAAAACCTTGAAGCTTGAACTCAAGGATGGCATGTTCATGTGGGATTGGGGCTATCGCAATGTTTTCCTTTGCGAATATTATCTTCTCACTGGCGATAAAGATGTTCTTCCCGCAATCAATGAATACGCAATTTCCCTGGCGAAGGGCCAGAGTATGTATGGCACCTTTGGCCATGGCATTGCAAAGTTGACCCCTGATGGGCAGTTACACGGTTCGATACCGCCTTATGGCCCTGTGAACGCTGCAGGCTTGATTGCAAACATGGCAATCGTGATGGGAAAAAATTGTGGTGTGAAGCATCCGGAGATTGAGCCTGCAGTTGATCGTGCTTCCAAGTTCTTTGGCTACTTTGTAGACAAAGGGGCAATTCCCTATGGCGAGCATATGCCTTGGCCCAATCACGAAAACAATGGTAAGAACGCAATGACTGCTTTATTGTTTGGATTGCAGGGCAATCGGATTCGAGAGACCCAGTTTTGGGCAAAGATGGTGACTGCTTCGTATCAAAATCGCGAGTATGGCCATACCGGCCAGGGGTTCAGTTATCTTTGGGGCGCACTTGGTGCTAACACGGGTGGCCCTGATGCGCTTGCTGCTTATTTTAATCAATCTTCTTGGCATTTCGATCTGGTGCGTCGGTCTGATGGTTCCTTCACCTATGATGGCGGTGAACAATTTGGCCCCGGGAAAACACATGACAATACCTACTATGGGAAAAGCAGTTACTATGGCCTTAGCCCTTGTGCAACTTATGTTCTAACTTATTCGATTCCCATGAAGAAAATCGCAATTACAGGTAGGGGAGTTGATCAGGCAAGTTGGCTTACGAAAAAAGAAGTTGCAGATGCAATTGCTTCCGGGCGCTTTGATCTTGATCGCAAGAATAAAACCAATGAAGAACTTATCGAAGCCATGGGAGATTGGTCGCCTGTGGTGCGTAGTTGGGCAGCAGAAGAATTGGGCAAGCGCCCAGAACGAAAAGAGTTAGTTCCACGATTGATAGTTTTGGCAGAGGGACCAGATTATCGAAAAAGACAGGGTGCTGCAGAAGCTTTGGGCTATATCAACAGCGCAGAGGCCCTTCCTGTTTTGGTGCGTTTGCTTACCCATGAAGATCGTTGGTTGAGAGTGAAAGCTGCCAACGCACTTCGCAACATGGGCGATACCGCAAAGCCTGTTGTTCCTGAAATGTTGAAGGCCGTGGTTGTTACCGCAGAGCCTTTGGCGCCCATAGTTTGGGATGATCCCATCCAGCTAACGCATGGCGAATTAGCTGCAGCCTTGTTCAAGGGGTTATTAAGAACTTCGATCAAGGGAATTGATCCCGAGTTGCTTTATCCTGCGATTCGTGCCATTTCCAAGAATGCAGATGGCATGGCCCGCGCCCAACTTACTCACACCATCACTAATCAATTGACACTTGAAGATGTGCAGGCATTGGCGCCCGACATTCTTTTGGCGATAGATATTCCCTCACCTGCGGACACCATGTTTGCAAACGAAATCCGGATGGCGGGGCTTCGTGCGCTTTCCAAGTACAACTTCAGGGAAGGGATCAGGGTGAGTTTGAAATTCGCCCAGTCTCAAAGCCCGCATGGCAGCGAAAAACGCATGGGCGAAATCATGAAAGAACTTCTTCGCTATGGCAGTGCAGCCAAGGAAGTTTTGCCCGACCTAAAGGTATTGATCATCCAGTGCCAAGAAGAAAAAGATTTCCCTGATTGGGCCAAGAAGATGAAGATTGTTTCGGTTGAAGAAGCAATCAAGGCGATAGAATCTACAAGTACCCAGCCTGAGTTGCGTACCATTCAAGCCCCTAAAAGTGTCCCTAAGAAATAGTGGAACAGGTTGGTATGTAGCATATTTATGGCACTTTAGGCCTGACGGCTCTTGCCATCGCTTTGGTTCCTGTTAAGTTGGCATCTGGTAGATAGGGCCAAAAGCAGAACAAAATAACAAATCAGAATCCCTTTAATAAGCTTAAAAATAGTAAGGCGATTAAAATGATAGATTGAACTACACCTAATACGATCGCAGTAATAGCATGCCCCATACCAGCCACTTCAGGATTGGCCATTGCTTTCTGCATAGCAATTATGTCACAAATAAACGCTGGAATGGTGATGATAAGTCCAAATACGGGGATCAAGCTAAAAACCCCAAGGTAATAGCCAACTATTGAAGTGGGATTTTGCTTTGGAATTATTGCCATTACTCTTCTATCGTTTGTTTTTGAAGACATAAATATTCTGGAATTAATTGGGAATGGCAGGGGGCGATAGAACTATAAAGGGCCAACAAGGGATATTTCGCAGTAAGGTATAAGAGACAAGAATTCCAAATACTGTCCAAGGCAATCACGGACCAAATCTTTTATGCTTTGTAATCGCAAGAAGAAAAATAAAAGGCAAAGAAATCACTAACAATGGATTGTACTTTAATGCGCTTATAAAAACACCATATAGCAAGCAGTGGGTTGCCCTTAATGCTCCACAACCTGGACAATTGCATCCGGTGGCAACACGAAAAAACAGATAGGGTAAAATTTAACCATTCTTGGGTCGTTGAAATATAAAATTGTTACGCCGACTCTCGAAAGAATAACAAAGAACATACATGCTATTCTTTTTACAAGTACATTGTCTTTGATAACTAAAATAATTTTCATAACAAGAACCCGATTTCATATTCTAACCGTTTATTAAATATTAGAAATTAATAGGTTTTCATAACTACTGTTGATTAGCTAACGAAACCAACTGCACAAAGAAGATAACCCATAAAATTATTGAAAGAATCGCACCTAAACAACACCACATCAGAGCGGTGCCAGAAGCCGCCTTTGCCCCTTGAATGTCTCCAGCAGCAACCTTTGCATTTACTGATGTAGCGTAAACTATAGCGACAATACCAAATGGCAAAAAGAAAAGGGTAACTATAATTGATGTAATAAGATAATTTGGTACATTTTCATACCGCTTAGAATTCGAGTTTTGGTTGTTAGACCCCAAAGGTACATTGCATTTTTCACAGGAAATATTTTGATCAGAATTTTCTGCTCCACAACTTTGGCAAAATACAACATTTGCGGAACTTCTTTTTTGAACAGATGTAGGTTCTAGTGGTTCCTCAACAAGGTTTTCTTCAAATGTTGGGTTTATCAAATTTTTGCAGTTCGGACATGTGAGCGTTTTACCAATTAAATTAGTTGGTATTTTCAATGTATTTTCGCAAGATGGACAATGATATTTGATGAAATCCACCGGCAACTTCCTTAAAAAAAATAGAGCGAAAATGTTACATTAATTCTGCTTACTTTAAAAACCACCCTTTTTTTCTTCAACATAAATCTTGTTAAATTCTTTACCTGATTTTGTTAAATATATAATGCTTTTAATTAGTCCTATAATACTCATCGGAATTGCACCCAATCCACAAGTTAATAAAGATACTTGTGGCATAATCAGACTAAGAGTTGTTTACCAAGGATAAATTTATGTATACTTAATGACCCTAGCAAAATGCCAAAAATACCAGCAGCTACTTTATTCCCGGAAGATTTGTGGTCCATTTTTTTCCTATCTATGAAATTACTCTAATAGTTTACATAGCTCAAAGTGGACTCCATGTTCATACAGACGGCGGGAGATACAAGCTTTAAGCTATAAAAATTAAGTATTGGTGCACCTAAAGCGAATTAGTGGCTCAACTTCGTAGGACGGAAGGCGGTAACATCATCCTTCAACTTGCCTCCTAAGGCAGGTAGTTGGCTTCGCCTGACAAGCCTAATTTAGTTTCTTATCTTTCGGGTACGTATTGGGATCGCAAGCCCGACTAGCATATTTATGGCACTTTGGGCATAGCGGCACTTGCCATCGCTTTGGTTCCTGTTAAGTTGGCATTTGGCAGATAGGGCCTTTGCTCAACACTTAAACTAAAGAAACTCATGAATCATCAACTTGATGCTTTGAAATTTGATAATCGCTTTGTCACTGAATTACCCTGCGATCCAGATTCTTCCAATCGCAGAAGACAGGTTGCAGGCGCCTGTTATTCCAAGGTTCTACCCACCAAAGTATGTAAACCACAATTGATCAGCTATTCGAAAGAAGTTGCTCAGTTGTTCGATCTTTCTGATGAAGATTGTACCTCGGATTATTTTCCCCAAGTGTTTGCTGGCAATTTGCAAGTGCCCGGGATGGATCCCTATGCAATGTGCTATGGTGGCCATCAGTTTGGCCAATGGGCCGGGCAGTTGGGCGATGGCAGAGCCATCAACTTGGGTGAGGTGATCAATAAAAAAGGTGAGCGCTGGGCGTTACAGCTTAAGGGTGCTGGCCCTACGCCCTATTCGCGTACCGCAGATGGCTTGGCGGTGTTGCGTTCCTCCGTGCGGGAATTCTTATGCAGTGAAGCGATGCATCATCTAGGGGTTCCTACTACTCGCGCACTAAGCCTAGTGCTTACAGGCGAAAAAGTAATGCGGGATATGTTTTACGATGGTAATCCGATGCATGAGCCAGGCGCAGTTGTCTGCAGAGTTGCCCCATCCTTTACTAGGTTTGGTAACTTTGAGATCTTAGCTTCGCGTGGCGATGTCGAGCTACTTCGAAAACTTGTTCATTACACGATCAAAAATGATTACCCGCAACTCGGTGAACCTTCCCCCGAGGTTTATCTAACTTGGCTGACGGAAGTTTGCAGAAGAACTGCAATCATGATGGTGCATTGGCAAAGGGTTGGGTTTGTACATGGCGTGATGAATACGGATAATATGTCGATCCTTGGGTTGACCATCGATTACGGCCCTTACGGCTGGCTCGAAAATTATGATCCAGGTTGGACTCCTAATACTACAGATGCTTCAGGCAAACGCTATCGCTTTGGCAATCAACCTCAGATAGCCCTTTGGAACCTTGCAAGGCTTGCAGAATCTCTCTACCCACTTATCGAGAAAATCGAACCATTGCAAGAAGCTTTGACCGTATATTCTGACACTTTTAAACAGGCCTACAACGAGATGATGGCTGGGAAGCTTGGGCTTCGCCATTTCGATCCTGCAATAGATGAAACCTTGACTGATGAACTTTTTCAAGTGTTGCAGTTAGTGGAAACCGACATGACTATCTTCTTCCGCAAATTAGCATTGCTTGATTCTAATCAAACAAATGAAACAAGTGATGAGGTGCTGTTGAAACCCTTGTTAGATGCCTACTATCTTCCTGATGAATTAACAGATAAATACAAGGCACGCATGGGTGCATGGCTTAGAAGTTATTGTGCTCGTGTTCAATCTGATGGCACATCTGAAGATTTAAGGCGCAAGAAGATGAATGCCCACAACCCCAAGTATGTGCTTAGAAATTATCTTGCTCAATTAGCGATTGATAAAGCTGCGGAGGGTGATTTTTCCAAGGTAAATGAATTGCTTGAGGTTTTGCGCAAGCCTTATGATGAACAGCCAGATAAAGAAATTTATGCAGCAAAACGCCCTGAGTGGGCCAGGCATCGGGCTGGTTGTTCGATGCTTTCATGTAGTTCATGACATTGATATCCAGCGTATTTATTTAGGGGAGCACATGGCAAAGAGTAGAAAACGAATTCTGGTGATGATTACAGCCATGGTGCTGGTTTGCACTTTTGTATTGGGCCAAGAAAAGTCCCCTTTGCCCACGAAGAATACGAAGCTCAAGGTTCTTGTTTATTCTAATACCGCTTTCTATCGACATCCGGAAATTCCAAAGATCAATCGATGGCTGGTTCTTTTGGGAAATGAAAATGGCATTGAAGCGGATGTTACCGAACATTGGAAAGACTTGGGCCCTGCAGAGCTTGCCAGTTATGATGTGCTGGTTTTGAATAATGCCAACGAGTTGGATAAGGTAATTCCCGAAGCACAAAGGAAGTCGGTTGAAAATTGGTTTTCCAAAGGTAAAAAGGGCATCGTGGGTATTCATGCTGCTTTAGTTCATCAGACTAATTGGCCTTGGTTGCATCAACTTGGCGGATGCGATTTCAATAGTGATTCTCTTTTTCTCAAAGCAAAGGTGATCGTTGATCCAGCATCAAAAAACCATCCCGCAGTTAAGGGACAACCCCCAGAGTTCTTTTATCAGGCTGATTGGACTAACCACGATCGATCAGTTACCGGGCTCCCTGGTTTCAAAGTTTTAATGCGTGTTGATGAATCTACCTACGATCCGGTGCGGGATTATTTCAAAACCCGAAATGGCAAAGCGATGGGCAAGGATCATCCGATTGCATGGACCAATGAACCACAAAGCGGTGGTAGGTTTTTCTACACCGAGTTGGGCCATGATCTGCCTTCGTTGAATACTGCTTTTGCAAGGCAGCATATTCTTGAGGGCATTAAATGGGCAGCAGGTGTTCCGAAATGAATTTATTTGAAATACAACTGAATCTAACCAAGGTTCCAAAATAGATAGTTCACGCTTTTCTCATCTAAAGCGCAATGCTACACTGCCTTCCTGTTTGTTTTTCCTTCCTTTGAGGTGTACCATGATTCGTTTCAATTCAGTTCTCGCTAGCGTTTTGTTTGTGGCTTTTTCCGCTCCCTCCCTTTTTGCACAACCCACCCCCGTGGTTCTCAAGAAAGATGATCGCATCGTCTTTCTGGGCGATTCTATTACAGCAGGTGGTAATGCTGGCAAAGGGTATATTCAAGTTATCCGGAATGAATTTGCTGAAAAGAAAAAAGACCTCGCTATCGAATGTATTGGTGCGGGTATCAGCGGTAACAAAGTTCCTAACTTGCAAAGCCGGGTTGATAAAGATGTTATTGCTAAGAAACCCACCATCGTTTTTATCTACATCGGCATCAATGATGTATGGCATGGCGCATCTGATCCTAAAAAAGGCACATTGCCCGAAGCTTTTGAAAGCGGCTTAAAAGAAGTGATTGGCAAATGCACCAAGGCAGGGGCACAAGTTATTGTTTGCACACCTACCGTGATTGGTGAGCTTCCAGGTGGCGCTAACAAGCTCGACACCAGGTTGGATGAATACGCTAACATCAGTCGCAAGGTTGCCAAGGAGTTGAATTTGAATCTTTGCGATTTACGCAAAGCATTTGTAGATCATATTGCTTCGAATAACTCTGATAAAAAAGATAGGGGTGTTCTTACTTCCGATACGGTGCATTTGAATGAAGCTGGCAATAAGTTGGTTGCAAATACTATGCTGAAGAGCTTGGGTCAGTAAGCTTCTTGTGCGGTTTTAATGTTCATCACGGGAGGCAGGTATTATCACCTGACTCCCGTTTTTATTAAGCCAGCCTTTTTATTTATGTCAGAACCTATTTATTGCTGTACCATCCCGCTAGGAACCTAGGCGCATTACTATAAGATGACAACTTGGTATTATTGTTGCCAATACTAGAACCTCGAACATGAAGATCTGTTAATTATGCCAAGCTACAATCCACGTATCATTGAACCCAAATGGCAGACATTTTGGTTAAAGAATAAAACCTTCAAGACACCCGAAAAACCGACTGCTCAAAAATACTACATTCTTGATATGTTTCCCTACCCTAGTGGCGCAGGCTTGCATGTTGGCCATCCGGAAGGCTATACCGCGACCGATATTCTTGCACGGTATAAAAGAGCCCGTGGTTTTTCTGTTCTTCATCCCATGGGTTGGGATGCATTTGGCCTACCCGCAGAACAATATGCAATCGAAACAGGCACCCACCCCCGCATTACTACCGAAAAAAACATCAATAACTTCCGTAGGCAGATCCAATCCCTAGGCTTTAGCTACGATTGGGATCGGGAAGTTGATACCACCGATCCTTCCTACTATCGCTGGACTCAGTGGATTTTTCTTCTCCTGTTTGATACTTGGTACGATGCTTCTGCAAAAAAAGGCAGACCTATTGCAGAGCTTCCCATCCCCGAAAATATTAAAAATCAAGGTGATGATGCTGTTCGCATTTATCGTGATAGTCAACGGCTTGCCTATCAGGCGGAAGTTCCTGTCAACTGGTGCTCAGCTTTAGGCACAGTACTTGCGAATGAAGAAGTCATTGATGGGAGAAGCGAGCGGGGCGGCCACCCAGTTGTTCGTATGCCCCTTAAGCAATGGATGTTGCGCATTACTTCTTATGCAGAGCGCCTTTTATACGATCTTGAAGATCTTGATTGGTCTGAAAGCATAAAGGATATGCAGCGCAACTGGATTGGAAGAAGCGAAGGCGCAGAGGTTACTTTCAAACTTGCAGCCTCGGATAAAGTGGTCAAGGTTTTCACTACCAGACCAGACACCCTCTTTGGCGCAACGTACATGGTTGTTTCGCCTGAGCATTCTATTGTTTCAGCAATCACCACGCCTGAACAAAAAGCTGCAGTCGAAGCCTATCAAACTGAATCTTCACGCAAGAGCGACTTCGAAAGAACCGAACTTGCTAAAAAGAAAACCGGGGTATTTACAGGCGCTTATGCAATCAATCCCGTTAACAACAAACAGATTCCCATCTGGATTGCTGATTATGTGCTAGCAGGGTATGGCACCGGCGCAATCATGGCGGTTCCCGCACATGATGAGCGTGACTTTGAGTTCGCAAAACATTTCAACCTGCCCATCGTTCCCGTAGTTCAACCTTCAGATGCATGGCTTGAGAAAACTAAAAGTTCCATGCAAAACTTTACCGAACCCTTCACGGATGAAGGTACTGTTTGTAATTCTTCAGAGTTCGATGGTTTGAACTCTTCTGAATTTAAGAAGAAGATCATCGCAGTTCTGGAATCAAAACAACAAGGGTTTGGGAAAGTTAATTTCAAACTTCGTGATTGGCTTTTTAGCAGGCAACGCTATTGGGGTGAGCCTTTTCCTCTTCTTCATCAGGTTGATGCCCAGGGTAATCTTCTAGGTAATATCGAGCCGATTGAAACTTCTGAGTTGCCTTTAGAACTTCCTCAACTCGAAGATTTCAAACCTTCAGGCAGACCCGAACCGCCATTGGGCAAAGCCACGGCTTGGCTAAAAGTTGAACGCAATGGTAAACAGTATATCCGCGAAACCAACACCATGCCCCAGTGGGCGGGTTCTTGCTGGTACTACCTGCGCTATATCGATCCTAAAAACCCCAAAGCCTTCTGCGACCCAGAATTACTTAACGCATGGCTGCCTGTCGATCTCTACATCGGTGGTGCAGAGCATGCAGTTCTTCATCTTCTTTATTCTAGATTCTGGCATAAGTTGCTTTACGATCGTGGCTACCTTAATTGCAAAGAGCCTTTTCAAAAGCTTATCAATCAGGGCATGATCCTTGGCGAAATGGAGTACACCGCTTTCCAAAAAGAAGGTAAGTTCATCTCGCAATCATTAGTAAGCTTTGATGGAATTTCTGCAACAGAAAAGAAAACTGATTTACCTGTTGATTGCATTAAAATAGAAGAATCGAAGGCAGAGAAAAAAGGTGACTCTTTTGTTCTGCTGGAAAATCATGAAATTCGGATCGATGCCCGTGCCTCTAAAATGTCCAAGAGTCGGGGTAATGTCATCAACCCTGACACCGTGGTTCATGATTACGGTGCAGATAGTTTGCGCCTTTACGAAATGTTCATGGGGCCTTTGGAAGCAACCAAACCTTGGAACATGAATGGTGTTGAAGGCGTTTATCGCTTTCTTGCAAGAGTTTGGCGTATGATCATCGACGATCGTGCTGAACATAACACCCTCCTAGAAGCGGTGAAGGATATTCCAGCTAGCCAAGAAACCTTGCGCATGCTGCACCATACCATCAAGCGGGTTACCGATGATTTGGAACATTATCGATTCAACACCGCTATCTCTGCCATGATGGAGTTCACCAATTTCCTAACCCCTGTTGCAGACAAACCAAAGTCTGTTTTGAAAACCTTTGTGCAACTGCTTGCACCCTTTGCGCCTCACCTTGCAGAAGAAGTATGGCAGGCACTTGGGGAAACTGCATCTCTTTCTTACCAACCTTGGCCCACTTATAACCCTGATTTGTTGAAACTTGATACCGTTGAAATACCTGTTCAAGTTAATGGTAAAATTCGCACCCGTCTTAGTGTCGCCCTGGGCTTGGCGGATGAGGCTCTTAAGGAACTTGCTTTGGCAGACCCTAAAGTTCAAGAATTCATCGCTGGTAAACCAATCAAGAAAATGATCATCGTACCGGGGAAACTTGTGAACATCGTTGCAGGCTGATAACTTTTTCTCACCGTAAAGGAAGAAAAGCAGCAGTTCACCGCAAAGAGATGCAAGCATCTAGGCCCATTACTGCCTTGGTGTCACTGTTTTACAGTAGTTTGTATACTTTTTGCTCTAAACAAATTATGCTGCATTGCAGAGATTCATAATACACGTTGCCTACCTGGTTGAATGACATGCCTTTACATGAATTTGGAATCCTAGATTACTCTGTGATGCTTGCCTACTTTGTTGCAATGCTGGTGATAGGCGTTTGGGCGGGGTCGCATAAAAAAAATGATGATGAATACTTCCTTGCTCAGCGTCAGATACCTTGGTATGCGATTGGGTTGAGTATCGTTGCAACGTTGATATCATCGCTGTCGTACATTTCAGAACCGGGCGAGGTCTTTCTATCTGGGTTTACTAACATCACAGGCAAGTTCATTGCGATTGTTTTGGAAACTGGGTTTGTTTTGTTTTTATTCATCCCATTTTTAATGCGGTTTCGTTTCACCTCGGCTTATGAATATCTGGGATACCGATTTGATGCCAATGCTCGTAAGCTTGGGGTGATATTCTTTTCCCTGCAAACAATCGCGTGGATGGGTTTTGTCATCCTCGCAATGGCACGAACCATGGTTGAAGTAACCCATTTGCATCTTGGTGCCATTATTCTTTTATTGGGAATCATTACCACCTTGTATACGATGGTGGGCGGATATCGTGGCGTTGTCTGGACGGATGTTGTCCAATTTTTTCTCATGTTTGGAGGCGCCTTCGGATGCATACTTTTTATTGGTATCACCACCCATTCCACACCCATCGATTGGATATCGGAAGCTGCCAAATACCATGGTGAAAAACAAAGCACCCGGATTTTTAGCCTTGATCCGTATCAGCGCAGTACCGTTGTTTCCTTCGCTTTGACCATGTTTGTCTGGCATGTTTGCATTCACCTCGGAAACCAGATGACGGTGCAACGATACTTCTCCACAACGGATTTGAAGGCAGCACGAAAAAGTTTCATCCTCGCAGTATTTGGCAACCTCCTCATCAATACGGTACTGGTTCTGGTCGGGCTTGCGATTCTCTATGAGAACCTTAAAGGGAACACTCAGGTTGATTTGTCCCAAGAAAAAAAAGCTGACATGATCTTTCCTCGATATATGGTCGAGTTTCTACCCCCGGGGCTTGCTGGCGCAGTGCTGACTGCGGTATTGGCCGCTGCTATGTCTACCATTTCTTCAGGATTTAATTCGCTTGCGACAGTGCTTGCAATGGAAAGAAAACAAACGGATAACCCTTCTTCACGAGTGAGTTTTGCAACCGGTGTCACCTTGCTTGCGGGCTTGCTTTCAACCCTTCTTGCTTACGGCATCGATATATTGGTGCAAGATCGCAACATCGTTGAAATGATGCCCAGAAGTTTTAATTGCTTCACTGCCCCTTTGGGTGGAATGTTTATTATTGGCATTTTTATCCCTTGGATTAGAGCGGTTGCTATGGTTCCTGCAACTCTGATTGCTTTTATTTCTGCAATTCTAATTTCCTATGGGAAGGAACTTCTAGGGCTCGAAAAAAATCTCAGCTTCACTTTGGTAATGCCCGCATCCCTTTTAATCATGATCATTACTGCAATTGTACTTGATCTCATTTTGCCTGGGCCGAGAAAAGATACCGCTGGCCTTACTTGGTTCAGTATGAATCAAAGGCCCAACATACATCCCTCTTTGATTTCCGATTTTCAGGAGAAGAAGGCCAATGGCTAAACCTTTTCGCATTGCTTTCATAGGTGTTGATCATCCGCATGGTTCGGGCTGGCGCGAATCCATCAGTCTTATTTATGAAGAAGCTCACTTGGTTGCTTTTGTAAAAGGATTCGATGGCGCTATTGCAAGCCTTGAAGAAAAATATGCTCTCCTTCCCAGATTTAATTCCGTTACGGAATTATTGTTGTGGGGCGAATTTGATGGCGCAATCGTTTGTTTGCCTAATTGTGAAACTACGGATGTTGTTGTGCAACTTGCCCAAGCTGGAAAAGCTGTGTTGGTCGAAAAACCCTGTGCTGAATCTGCAAGTAACTGGTTGCCTGCAATGAATGCAATCCGTGCTAATAAGGTCGCGTTTCAAGCGGGGTACATGTGGCGTTATGATGAAGGCGCCCAAAGACTAAAATCGATGGTGCTTGAGGGAAGGTTTGGCAAAATCATTTCAATGCAGATGAATTGGTACACCAGCGATATTACAAGGCGTGGCCCTAATCATTATTTATTTGATCCGAAGATTAGTGGAGGCGGGTTTTTTAATTGGCTAGCATGCCATTGGTTCGATCTGTTGATGTATGTGACTGAATCTAAAGTGAAGAGTGTCTGTGCAAAGGTTGGTGTGTTTTCTGATACGAATGCCAAGGTGGAAGATGGTGGGTCTGCCCTGCTTGAGCTTTCCAAGGGGTGTTTGGTGAATTTTTCAGGTGGGTATTGGCTGCCTCGCTGGGCAGGTGAATCGGGGTGGAGTATTTTCGGTTCGCAGCGCTGGTTGCACTGGAATCCTTCACACCCAGGCACTGGTGGACTTTTTGAAATCCATGGCCCTCAACCCCAGTTCATACCCATGGAGGAAAAGTTCATCCTTCCTGTGGATAACACCAAGGGGTATGGCGGAAAGAAAACGCTTCATCTTTTACAAGATTGGATTGCTATGGCTAAAGGGGGCCCCGATTGCAGGAATACACCTGAATCGGTCTATGCCACCCTCCAAATTGTTGATGGTATTTATGAATCGTCCCGCCTTGAAAAAACAATTTCGCTTTCGTAGGGGCAGTCCAACTCTTTTGCTACCTTAGTAACCAAAACTCCGATTTTTTCAATGCAACCATGCATGGTGTCGCCGTCTTTTAAAAAGGTGCCAGAGGTATGGCCTACTCCAGAAGGAGTACCTGTGGAAATAATATCCCCAGGTTCAAGCGTAACCATGGATGAAATAAACTCAATCAATGCTGCGATGGGGAATATCATCTGGGCGGTACTAGAACTTTGTTTGGTATCGCCATTAAGTTTCAGTTCAAGTTTAAGGGTTTGAGGGTCTTGCAGAGATTTTGCATCAAGTACGCAAGGGCCCATGGGGCAAAAGCTATCGAACCATTTGCCATGCAACCAATCGAAGAAAACATCTTTTTCGCGTTTTTTTCTACCTGCATTTGGTCTGAACTTGCGGTTGGAAATATCATTGATGATGGTGTAACCCGCAACATAAGAAAGCGCATCAGCTTCTTTAACAGCCTTGCAATTTCTACCTATGATCACGCCTAATTCGAGTTCCCAATCGATTGCATCGGGGGATACCGAGGGAATGCGAATGGGTTTGTAGGGGTCGTTAAGTGTGGTGGTTGCAGGCTTCATGAAGACATAGGGAAAAGTTTCAGCGCGCTCGAGGGCAATGCCGCCGCCCTCGCGGATATGTTCTGCATAGTTTCCTGCGAGGAGGAAGATTTTATTGGGTTTTGGTATTGGTACAAGAAAACTTGCATCAGCCAGGTTTCTATCGGGGTTGAAGTTTTGAAATAAGCTTAAAGCATTATGATGGTGTTTCCCACCATGAATACAATCAATCAATTCTGCATGTGCTAGCCAGGAAAAATCTTTGCCCGCTTTTTTTGCAGCATCCTCGAGCAACATAAATCCCGCTTCATCGTAAAAAGCAAGTTTGTTGCCCCCCGTTACTTTTACCCTGCTTAGTCTCATGACAATATCCTTTATAAAAACAATAACTTGCTGATTCTATTGTGAATTTAAACTTAGAATCAATTACATTATTAGACTACTTGCAAAAGCACCAAAAAAACAGGATAATCATATAAGCTTTGCTTTCGAAACTATTGTTTTGCATGCAAATATCAGATTTTGTTCGCTATTAATTAAGGCGCAATTAGAAAGTGTTTGAATTCCATGGATTTTCTCGGACTTTTCTTTAAGGGTTGGCCTTTAAAATACCAATTGATGTTTCGGTTGATTCTACTGATTACGGTTACAGGCACCGTTCTTACTTCAATCTCTTTTTCAATGCAATACAACGAGGGTAAATCATCTAGATTCATGATGATGAATCTGATATCCAACAATATCAATGACCTTCTGATGGATTTTCTTTCAGAAATAGAAGGAGAAGCAGAAGCGTATAAAGATTTGTTGACCAAAGCATCGATAAATAACCCAGAAATCAAGAATCAGGCAAGAATTTTTATTGCAAATCATCTTAAATCTAACAAATACATGGACGGTTTTTCCATAATCGACAGCAAAACAGGCCATATGGTTCGTACGATGAAAAACCCAGAAGAAAAATTGTTGGTTGCGGAAACAATTTCTGAAGGAAACCGAGTCTTTCGTTCTACGCTTTATGAGAATCAAGGAACGCCTGAACAAAAAATTATTTTAACTGGCTCAAATGAAAATGATCCCCGTCATTTTGATTTTTATTTAGAATTTAAAGATAACAAAAAAAAGGGGTGGTTTAATTCAAGGGGATATTCACAAAATGTGCTTCATGGTTACCCTCCCATTCTTAGTTATGTTGTCCCCTTGAAAGATGATTCGGGTGCATTAGTGGGGATGTTGACACTTGATTTTGGGGTGCTCCAACTTCAGAGATATCTTATGGATATCACCAACAAAAAAATGGACCGGGATTACAGTTTTGGTGGGATTCCCTTTGTGTTGGAAAGAAGAAACAATAAAGAAATTGTAGTGATTGGCCATCCAGACCCCATTTATATTGAAACAATTCCTGACCCCTCCATTGTTAGTGAAAGTAATAAATTTTTAATTCTTGCAGAAAAACATCCAGATCAAAGAATCAGGGCTTTTACTAAAATCATTGAAAAAGAATATAAGGAAAACAGAGACCCCTTTAATCAAAATTCCACGGGTATAAATGTTGGTAAAGCAGATGATAACAGTTTGTGGCTTTACTCTTGGACTGCAACATACCCTGGCCAGAAACCTGATTGGATCATTGGCGTTTGTGTGAATCGGGAATTAGCCGCTGCATCTGTTATTCGCAGCCTCCGAATTACTCTTTGGGTTTTGGGATTCTTGATTATTGCATCAGTTTTAATTTCTATAAACAATTCAAGAATAATGTCAAAGCCTTTAGAAAATATGGCAAAAGATGTCATCGAAATTGGTAAAGGAAGAATCGTGTTTTCATCCGACAGCAGCCTTTTAGTCAAAGAAATGATTGATTTAAAAGACGGTATCGAAAAGATGAAATCAGGTTTGTTATCATTCAGAAAATACATTCCCTACAAGGTGGTGAAC
>Ga0208226_1000003_pt1 | contig 117172 bp, 99 predicted proteins | sample LakMenE18May11ns_FD_150713 | JGI IMG/M metagenome (GOLD analysis project Ga0208226, IMG submission 150713) | Freshwater microbial communities from Lake Mendota, WI - 18MAY2011 deep hole epilimnion ns (SPAdes) | ecosystem: Environmental > Aquatic > Freshwater > Lake > Epilimnion/Euphotic zone ... | reverse complement strand
ATCGCGTAACCAAACTTTGCGAATTAGTTCCGGAAACACCCGGGATAACCCTTCAAGAAGCAATCAATGGTAATTCAGAATTCAAACATGCAATTAATGATGACCCACAAATCAGAGAGCTTATAGATATCGCATTAAAGCTAGAAGGTACAAATCGCAATGCGGGTACTCATGCTGCGGGCGTGGTTATTTCGAATGGCCCATTAACCGATTATGTACCGCTGCAAAGAATTGTGCGAAAAGGTGATGAATCGCAACGAAAAGAAGAAGGCGTAATCACAACCCAATGGGTAATGGGAGACCTAGAAACCGTTGGCCTTTTAAAAATGGATTTTCTAGGGCTTCGAACTCTTACCGCACTAGATAATGCAGTTCGCATGATTAAAAAAAATCATGATGTAAGTATAGATCTAAACAGCATTCCGCTGGATAACAAAGAGACTTACGACTTATTGCAAAAGGGTGATGCAAAAGGTGTTTTCCAATTGGATTCAAGCGGTATACGCGAACTTCTTAAGCGCATGAAACCGGATAATATTCGAGATATTATTGCGATTATGGCTTTATACCGCCCAGGCCCACTAGAAGGTGGCATGGTTGATTCCTACATCAACCGAAAACATGGCAGGGAAAAACCGGTATACGCACACGCTGTCATGGAACAAATTCTTTCCGAAACCTTTGGAGTCATGGTTTATCAAGAACAAATCATGCAGATTTTAAACCAATTGGGGGGTATCGAATTATCCAGCGCCTATGCATGCATCAAAGCAATCAGCAAAAAGAAACACGAAATCATTGATAAAAGAAAAGAAGAATTCATCAGGGGCGCAAAAGAACGTGGCCTCGACGAAAAAACTTCTAGCGACATATTTCAATTAATCGTGGTTTTCGGTGGGTATGGTTTTAACAAGAGCCATTCAGCGGCTTATGCACATATTGGCTTTCAAACTGCTTATTTGAAGCAACATTACCGCCCAGAATTTATGGCTGCGCTGCTTACCAGTGAAATAGAGGATGGAAATAAACGCGACAGCTTGGTAATGCATATTGATGATGCACGCCGTGGGGGAGTAGAAGTTTGCCCTCCAAATATCAACTTAAGTGATTCTGATTTTGTTGTAGAGGATGGACAAATTCTTTTTGGACTAAGGGCAATCAAAGGCTGTGGGGGTAATGCTGCAGCAGAGATTGTGCGTAATCGCACGGAACTTGGCAAATACCGAGATATATTTGATTTTTGCGAACGAATTGATCTTAGGTTAGTAAGCAAAGGCGTGATAGAAAAACTAATCAAAGCAGGGGCGCTGGATTGCCTCAGGGCGCATAGGGCCCAACTAATGCATCTTTTGCCCAGAGCAATAAAAGGTGCGGTTGACAGGCAACATGACAAAAAATCGGGTCAGGGCAACTTATTTGCCCAGGCAACTGAATCCCCCGCAGAGGAAGATAACAACAGCAAATCAGTTTTAATTCAAGTTCCAGAGTGGAACGAAACAGAAAAACTCAAATTCGAAAAAGAGGTATTAGACTTTTACTTCTCTAGCCATCCGCTAACGCAATTTGAAAAAGAAATTCGCAGGTTTTCCACACATTCTTGTGAACAACTTCGGGATTTACCTGCAGACCACGAAGTTACCCTTGGGGGAATGATCACTCAAATCCGGTTCATGAACACCAAAAAGGCCAAGAACGGAAACACAAGATATGTACGCTGCAGGATTGAAGACTTTAATGGTGGGGTTGATTGTGTAATGTGGCCTGATGATTACCTTCGATACAAAGACGAATACCAGGAAGACCGGGTCTGTTTCTTTAAAGGCAAAGTAGAGCGAACAAGGGATGAGCCTGGCCTTATTCTGCAAAGGGTATTCAGCGTGGAACAAGCATCAAAAGAACTTGCAAAGGGGCTTTACTTGCAAGTTTCATTGGGTACAAATAAGCCCCACGAGATCAATCAAATTGCAGAGATATTAAAAACAAGCCCTGGATCTTGCCCAGTCTTTCTTTCAGTTCGGGATTACGCAAAAAATCTTTGTGTGCTCAAGTTAGGCCGGGCTTTTCAAGTCAACCCAAACCGCTTTCCAGTTGAGGAACTTGAAGAAATTTTAGGGCAGGGGAATGTCAAACTAAGTTAGCGCCTTCGATTTCTAAAAGGGTTTTCTTTAAACTAAAACTTGCAGAAAACCCTCCTAATGTTTTATCAGAAGCTATAACCCTATGGCACGGTATCAGCAATAGAATTGGATTCTTCCCGCAGGCATTACCAACGGCCCTGCATGCTTTCGGATTACCTATCTCAATTGCAATTTGCTTATAATTTTTAGTTTGGCCAAAAGGAATTGCAACTAATTTATTCCAAACCTTCATTTGAAAGGGCGTGCCATTGGGGTTGAGCTTTAGAGGTACTTTTTTCCCCGCATAAAAAGAATCAAGCAATGCAATAAGATGATCACAATTATTTATTTTCTTGGTCGAAACACTATCGTTAAGAGCTAACACAAACTCATTTACCCGTGAAGTTTGGTCTTCGATCCCTGCAAGCAAGAACCGAACGGAACAATAATCCCAATAAATACTAAAGTAAAAGCCTTTATAAAAACAGGAGCTGATTACAAATTCACCAACCTCGGTATCAGGAGAAAAGCTGCTCATAAATTGCGTTTAAATCTGGACATAGTGCCAAGATAAATAAGCAATGAAATTGATCGAAGAGCTTCTTTCCAATTAACTTTAGAAGAACCCGCCCTGCGATCCTCAAAAATGATCGGGTACTCACCCAATTTGCTGCCACACCTATATACTCTGAAAAGCATTTCTTGTTGAAAGCTATAACCTTTAGACCAAACTCGATCGAAATCTACTTCTTTTAGTTTCGAAGTTCGATAACAACGAAATCCACCACTAGCATCACGAACAGGCATCCAAAAAAGAAGTTTAACCAGATAATTCACGGAAGTACTAATAACCTTGCGTGAAAATGGCCAATTTTTAGTGCCACCGCCAGGAATATACCGGGAACCAATCATTACATCTTTTTCTGCCATCCCCTGAAAAATAGCAGGTATATATCTTGGATGATGACTAAAATCCGCATCGATACTCATGAAATAATCAAAATCATTATTAATAGCAAACTTCATTCCAGCTACAATTGCTGTGCCTAGGCCTAATTTGCCTGTCCGATGAATTGCGTGCAGATTTGAAAGTTCTTCTGTGAGGACATCTGCAAGTTTACCGGTACCATCGGGCGAATTATCATCAACAACAAGGATATGGGCTTGGGGCATAAAATTTTTAATAGACTCAACCAATGGCCTAAGGTTATCGTGTTCATTATAAGTTGCGATACTGATCAGGAGTTTACTTTGATTTAATTCCGCCACATGATCTCCAAGTAAATTCAACTATTTGAAAAAATTAATGATTGAAAGTTTAACTAAAAGGTTATTTTAAAGCTATATAGCTTTGAAGAACCCAATTTTAAGGAAGAAAGATGGCTGCTACAGACCCTATTAAGATAACTTGCCCAGAATGCAAAAAGGTAATCGCTGTTCCCCCAGACTTACTTGGAAAGAAAGTTCGTTGCAAAGGGTGCAGCAAAGTTTTTGAAGCACAAAAACCAGCTCCCCCTAAAGAAACTGCAAAGCCTGCGGAAGAAGACAAAAAAAAACAGCAAGCAGGGGATGATCCAGATGATGATGGCAAAGCCTACGGCATGCACGATACAATATTGCAAGCTCGGTGCCCTAATTGCGCCAAGGAATTATCAAGTGAAGATGCAGTCTTATGTATTTTTTGTGGTTACAACAATTTAACCAGGCAAATAGCACAGACAAGAAAAACATACGACATTACCGGAGCCGACATATTCTTCTGGAATTTACCCGGGATTATCGGTGTTGTTATTTGTTTAATCTTGCTCACATTCAACCTCGTTTACATGTTAAAGATAGATGAATGGTGTTCACCAGAAGAAGGCAAGACTGATGCACCTTGGTTTGGGTTTTTAGCCCATGGATCAATTAAGTTGTGGCTTTATATAATTTCAGGCTTTATACTATTTACAGTCGGAAAATTCTCTTTTATAAGGCTCGTGTACGAAAACAGACCTAAAGAAGAAGAAAAGATTTAATCAACATAAACCCCGTGAACAATCGCCCAGTTCATGCTTGCAAACCTTAAAACCTACGCCTTAATTGGTATTGATGCTACCCTTGTCGAAGCTGAAGTCGATGTTAGTGCTGGTTTTCCAAAAACGGTAATCGTGGGACTTCCAGAACAAGCCGTCAAGGAAAGCATTCACCGAATTGAACGGGCACTATCCAATCTAGGCTACTCCCGGACTACAGGCCATACCGTTATTAACTTAGCACCAGCTGACTTAAAGAAAGATGCAGGAAGCTTCGACCTTCCAATTGCCCTTGGTATTCTTGCTGCTACCGAACAAATACCAATAAAAAATACAATCGACTACGCATTCGTTGGCGAACTAGCCCTAGATGGTAATCTCCGCCCAATTAAAGGTGCACTTTCAATTGCCTTGGCAGCAGCTAAAGGTGGCGTTAAAGGCTTACTCCTGCCATTCATGAACGCCAAAGAGGCCAGTGTAGTAAAAGATCTTTTGATTTATCCCATTCATAACCTTTCAGATTCCGTTGGTTTTCTTACCGGGAAGAAAGTCATTGCGCCCTTGGTTCCAGAGGAAAACTTAGCTTTTGAAAATCTCAACAAATACGACTTTGATTTCTCTGATGTACGCGGTCAGGAGTCCGCCAAACGCGCTCTAGTTGTTGCTGCTGCAGGCGGGCATAATGTCATTATGATTGGCTCTCCTGGAACAGGAAAAACCATGCTGGCTAAAAGAATGGCAACTATTCTGCCCCCGCTCACACTAGAGGAAAGCCTTGAAACAACTCGCATATACAGTGCCCTAGGCAGGCTGAATTCAGATCAATCTTTACTTACCACCAGGCCGTTTCGATCCCCCCATCACACCATCAGCGATGCCGGAATGGTAGGAGGTGGCAAAACCCCTGCTCCAGGTGAGATCAGCCTTGCCCATCATGGAATTTTATTCCTGGATGAATTACCTGAATTCAACAGGCGGAGCCTTGAAGTTTTAAGGCAACCATTAGAAGAAGGGCAGGTAACTATTTCGAGAGCCCTTCAATCCACAACTTTTCCTGCAAGGTTTGTACTGGTTGCTTCGATGAATCCGTGCCCATGTGGGTATTTGGGGGACACCAAGCATCCTTGCAAATGCTATCCCGCTGCAATTGAAAAATACATGGGTAAAATTAGTGGACCACTTTTAGACCGTATCGATCTCCATATCGAAGTACCCGCTGTCCCATTTCAAGAACTTACAGCTTTATCTGACGGAACATCTAGCACTCTCATGCGTGAACAGGTCAACTTGGCCAGAGAAAAACAGAGCCTAAGATTTGGTAAATCAAATTTTATGCTGAATAGCAGAATGAATTCTAAACAAGTTCGAAAGCATTGCGTTCTCAACAAGGAAAGCAAATCATTACTACAAATCGCAATGGAAAACCTTGGCCTTTCTGCTAGGGCTCACGATCGGATTTTACGCATGGCCCGAACAATTGCAGACCTTGAAGAAGCAATCGAAATTCTTGCCCCACACCTTATCGAAGCTATCAGCTACCGTAGTTTGGATCGAAAACTCTGGATGAAATAGATTATTTCCCATTTGCCCAAATGGTTCTTCCGCCATCAACAGGTAATTCAATTCCGGTAATAAATTCGCTTTGGATCAGAAATAACACGGCTCGTGAAATATCCTGGGGTGAACCTTCAGAACGAACGAGAGTAGCGTTGATTGCTTCTTGTCGCTCTTCCAAGGGTAAATCGAGGGGTAGCATAACTGGCCCAGGAAGAATGCAATTAACCCGAACTTTGGGATTTCTACTCCCAAGCTCCACCGCCAAACTTCGCGTAAGCGTTGGAATCGCCCCTTTTGTAGCAAAGTAAGCACTATAGCCTAGATATGGCCTATCTTGAGCCCAATCACCAATATTAATAATATTTCCGCCTTCGGGTTGAGCGATCATCATAAGACCCGCCAACCTAGAAGGAAGAAAAGTAGCCAAAATATTTGCTTCAAAATGCCGTGATACATCCTTTGAAGAAATTTCGAGAAAGTCTTTTCGCTCCCAAATCGAAGCACAATTCACCAAAGCGTCTAGGCGCCCAAATTGCATCTTTATTTCATGAAACATATTCTCAACATCAGATTCCCTTGCTAAATCAGCTTGAAAGATCGTAGCCTCAATCCCAGCCTTATTTAATAATTCTGCAGACTGTTTTGCTTCAAGAGCCGATGTTCTATAATGAATACATATATGATAACCAATTAACCCTAGAGCATGAGCTACATGCCATCCAACTCTTTGTTTTCCACTGCCTGTTATAAGGGCAACTTTCTGAGGCATAATAATCCAACCTTCTTAAATAGAATATTTAAAGTTTGTAGCCATTCGCCAAACCTGAGTTTATCATAAACTATGTTTTGCTTATTTATCTTTAGAAGGAATATCCGAATGGAACCAATGCTGTATGCATTTTATATCATCTTGGGAATTGCATTCATGAAAATGGCAATTCTTCTTATACTTTGCAAAGGAAATTTTAGTAATCTTACAAATGCGATCACTACATTTTTTTCAGTCTTAGCCCACGGCAAAAATCCTCAAAAAGAAAAAAACAGTAGCATTCCCAAAGTAGAAACTAAAGTTAATGCGGACCTAATCTGGCCGCTTTATTTACTGCAAAGAGAAGCCAGACTTATCGACTTTTTACTTGAAGATATCAGTTCCGCACCTGATGACCTTATAGGGGCAGGTGTTCGTGAGGTGCATACAAAATGCAGGAAGTACCTACTTGAAAAGTTAACACTACAACCAGTTATTCCCCAAGAAGAAGGGGCTCGAATTACTCTTGAATCGGGATTTAATCCAAGCAAAATAATGCTTACCGGCTTTCTTGAAGGGCAACCTCCCTACAACGGAATACTTAAACACCAAGGGTGGCAGGTAATATCTTCCCAGATTCCGGAAGTAACCGATTCTTTCCGAAAGAATCCCGTCCTTGCACAAGCTGAATTAGAAATCCCCCAAAAGTAAGCAGAACAAAACCATGGCAAATTCACGGTTCTCAATTGGTATCGACTTAGGCACTACAAACTGTGCTATGGCTTTCATTGATTCTCAAAAAGAGGATGGAACTGCTGAAGTACTTAATTTGCCTCAAATTGTTCAGCCCGGAGTTTACGAAGACAGAAAATTGCTACCCTCTTTTCTTTATCTCCCTCAAATAGGAGAATTCCAAAATGGGGCTTTTAAACTTCCTTGGGGAGAAGAGCAACCGTTTGTTGTTGGAGAATTTGCTAAAACCCATGGTGCACTGGTCCCGACTCATTTGGTAAGTTCTGCAAAATCTTGGCTTTGCCATACAGCAGTCAACAGGCGCGATAAAATCCTTCCCTGGAAAGCTAATGATGAATCAAATAAAGTTTCCCCACTCGAAGCCAGTACCCTTTATTTGAAGCACCTAGTTCATTCATGGAATGCGCAGTTTGAAGCAATTGATAGTGACCTAAAACTTGAAAAACAGGAAGTCGTGCTTACGGTTCCCGCCTCCTTCGACGCTGATGCCCGTGATTTCACCATGGAAGCGGCCAAAGAAGCAGGTTTTAAGAAAATCAGCCTGCTCGAAGAACCACAAGCTGCTTTTTATTCTTGGCTTGAAGCAAACAAAGATACTTGGCGCGAACAAGTTCAGGAAGGCGATGTAATCCTAGTTATTGATGTCGGTGGCGGTACCTCCGATTTTACTTTGATTGCGGTAGAATCAGATCAAGGAAATCTTTTTTTAAATAGACTTGCTGTTGGGGAGCATATCCTCCTTGGTGGCGATAACATGGATCTTGCCCTCGCATACGAATTATCAAGGCAACTTACCGCCAAGAATGTAAAACTCGATCTCGCACAAATGGTTGCTCTTTCTCATGCTTGTAGAACTGCTAAAGAAAAACTTCTAGGGGATAAAGATCTTCGATCTTGGCCAATGACCATTCTTGGCCGCGGTTCAAAAATGATTTCAGGCACAATTAAGTGTGAGTTAGAAAGATCAATAATGGAGAAAGTATTACTAGAGGGATTTTTCCCAATTTGCGGTCCAGATGACCAACCCACCTTGCAATCGGGTTATGGGTTTCAGGAAATTGGTTTACTTTATGCAGCAGATGCTGCAATTACTAAGCATCTTGCGAATTTTTTAGTGAAGCATCGAAAATCGATCGAGCAAAAAGCTTCCCAAGGCAAATATGAAAAAAAAACTTCCGGTGTCAATGTGGTTCTTTTCAATGGCGGAGTTTTCAAATCAACCCTTCTTAGACAGAGAATTTTAGACAATCTTGAATCTTGGAGCAAAGGCCCAATTAAAATGCTTTCGCATCAAGATTTAGATTTATCGGTTGCGGTTGGGGCAGCGAGTTTTGGAATTGCAAAAAGAGGCAAAGGCATTCGCATTCGCGGAGGGGCTCCAAGAACTTATTACATTGGGATTGAGTCTTCTGCTCCTGCAATTCCTGGTTTCCCCCGACCGATCAAGGCGTTATGTGTCGTCCCGTTTGGCATGGAAGAAGGCACAGAATCAGATATCCCAGGACATGAATTTGGTTTAATCATTGGGCAAAAAGTCACCTTCCGCTTTCTTTCCTCCTCCACGCGAAAAAATGACGCCCTTGGCACTATCCTAGAGGAGTGGGACGACGATGTTCACGAAATATCGCCCTTGCAATTAACTTTGGAAAATCCAGAAAAAAACGCTACCATGGTACCTGTTTACTTGCACAGCAAAATAACAGACATTGGTACACTGGAGTTATGGTGTATTGGCAAAAATTCGAAACAGAAATGGAAACTCGAATTTAATGTCCGCGAAAACAAAACAAACTCATAAATCAGACTGGTTTCTTAAAATTTCGTAACTATCAATGCATTTATTAAATAGAATATCTTTGCCTAGAATCAAACCTTGGCTTGAGTCTTGTCCACGAAGAAAGAGACAAACATGGAATCTGGTAATAATAAAGAAATTAAGCATCCCTTTGCAATCGTACTTGCTGTAACGGCTGGTTTACTCAGGCTTGTGCCCCATTATCCAGGTTGCACGCCCATAGGAGCCATGACTTTATTCTCTGGAAATAAAATTCATGGGCTTTACTCTTGGTTAATCCCTATCGGGGTTATGTTTATTACCGACCTATTACTTTATTTCCCCCTGGAACAAATATCTTTAAAAGCTTTTTCTTGGATGACACCAGTTATCTATGGGTGTTTTCTACTCAATGTTGCTATTGGCAGATTTATCACACCAGGCAATTTAGTGCTTAAAATATCGTTGTCTTCAGTACTTGGAAGTACACTATTTTTTATCCTTACAAATTTCGCTGTTTGGTTGGGAGGCGATGGAATCGTATACCCTCGCAACTTCGGTGGATTATTACTTTGCTATGAAATGGCGATTCCTTTTTTTTCTTATCCAATGCTTACCGATTTATTTTTCACTTTGGGAATTTTCGGTTTAAACGGCTTACTTGAACAAGTATTTTCAACATCAAAGGCACAAGTAAAATCATGAAATTTGCAGCAGTAATAAAATACATTTCCGACGCAGATAAAATCCAGTCTGTAAGGCCTTTGCACCGGGCTTATTTAACATCGCTTTTAAATCAAGGCAACATCGTTGCGACAGGCCCTTTTACGGATGGTTTTGGCGCCCTTATCATATATGAGGCACCTGACCATGAAACTGCTGAAAGCTTTATCAAAAACGACCCGTTTAATAAGGAAGGTATTTTTATTACGTGGGAAGTGCGCCCTTGGAATGTCGTGATGGCAAACAAGGATTTATTTCCCGCTTAATTATTTAAACCTAGGTGTTTAAACCTAAGTTGTTTAAAGATTAATTTTTGCGAGCTTGGTATACTCAGGGCCATCGTGCATGTCTTCGCTGGACATCACAAGAACCTGTTTTACATCCAACTCATCAGAAATCCAAGGATGGATTTTCCAATGCGAGCAAACGACAGAAAAATCAAGATCCTGCTGGTTTAACCTTCCGAGCGAAAGATGGGGCTGAAAATCTCTTTGTTCTTTTCTGTAAAGCCCATCCTCTTCAAGTTTATCTGCAAGAACATCATAAAGTTTCTGAAAACTTTGGACCGCATCGGGATCAACACCAAGCCAAACAACCCGGGCCCGTCTGGGATTAGGAAAGCAACCCATACCTTGCAATTTAAACTGGAAGGGTTTTATTTCTTTGCAGGCTTTTTTAGCAAGATCACAGGTTTTCCAAAGGTCTTTATCATCAATTTGCCCTAAAAACAGCATAGTTATATGCAGCGCTTCGGGCTTATTCCATTTCACGCCAGGAAAATCGTTTGCCAACTCACTTTGTATCTGCAAACATCTCTTCTGCACGGCAGCGGGCATTTCAATTGCAATAAATGCCCGAAATTTCTTAGCCATAAAGGTACCCTTTAGAATGCCAGCATTGAACGGTAATCAGAATATCGCTGATCGATATCTTTGCGAGTGACGCTATTAAGTTTGTCCAAACCAAAACCTTCAACTGTGAGACTGGCAACTACAGTTCCATAGCCCATGGCCCTGCGAAGGCTTCCAGGAGACTTATCATTGTCAGAAGCTAATGAGCCCATAACACCGCCAGCAAAACTATCACCTGCACCGGTTGGATCAATAACTTTTTCGGTAGGAAAAGCAGGAACAACAAAAACGCCAGCCTCACTAAACAACATCGCGCCATGCTCGCCTTTTTTCAGGATAACAAACTTGGGCCCGAGTTTTCGTGTCGCATGCCCTGCACGCACTAGATTACTTTCACCCGTAAGAAGCATTGCCTCACTATCATTCAAAAGCAAACCATCAATTCTAGGCAATAATTCCAGTAATTCTTTTTTCTGAATATTAATCCAAAGATCCATGGTATCAGCTAAAACAAGTTCAGGCTTTGTCACCTGATCCAAAACCTTTGCTTGAACGATCGGGCTACTATTTGCAAGAAAAACAAACTTACTATCTTTGAAATGGTCAGGCAAAATTGGGTTAAAAGTACCAAAAACATTCAAATGAACCTCAAGGGTGTCCCTGATGTTCATATCTTTATGATAACGCCCCTTCCAACGGAAAGTCTTACCTTTTTCTGTAACCAAACCAGAAATATCAATTCCCTTTTTTTCAAAAAGGTCTTTATGCTCTTGGGGAAAATCTTCGCCAACAACCCCCACCAATCTTGGCTTGATAAAGTTACTAGCAACTACGGAAAAAAATGACGCTGACCCACCTAATGCATCATCCACATTCCCATGTGGGGTTTCGATAGAATCAAAAGCAACAGAACCAACAACAAGTAATGACATACAAAACTCCAATAACAAGTGTTTAAGATTTCTTTTCCTTTTACTTAGCAACCAAATCCAACGCAAGATTTATCCTTCGCAAGGATTCTTCTTTCCCAAGAATATAAAGACAATCAAAGACCCCTGGTCCAACTTCGATACCCGTGGTTGAAACCCTGAGGGCATGAATCAGCATGCCTGTATTATGATTACCCGCCAGGCAAAAATCTTTCAATGTAGTTTCAATGCTCGCAACACTAAAATCAGATAGTGCATGCAAAGAAACCGAGAAAGTTTTGAGTAACTCGGGAACACCATCTTTGGCAACTCTTTTGGCAAGCGACTTTAAATCGTAATCAGGATTAGCTTTAAAAAATGGAGCACCATAAGGCAAAATGTCACTAAAAATCTTGAGTCGATCACCGGTTGCATCAATAACTTTTCGCAATGTTTCCAATTCTACAGGCGTAGGAACAGAATTGATAAATCCTGCTTTTTGCATAAAGGGCAGGGCCCCATCAACTTTTTTATCTAAGGGCAAAACCTTCATGTATTCGCCTGCCACCCAGAATAATTTGTCTGGATCAAAACTTGCGGGTGCATTATTGACCCGATCCAAACTAAATTTCGCAACCATTTCTTTCAAAAGAATAATTTCACTATGATCGTCCAAAGACCAACCCAGCCTAGCAAGGTAATTCACCAACCCCTCGGGCAAGTAACCTAATTCCTTGTAAAACGAAACGGTCGCAGGATTCAAATCATCCCGAATTTCAATTTGTTCATTAGTCCACCCAACAGCATTAAGTTTCTTAAGAACATCACTTGTAACAAACTTTTTCATGTCCCGCTTGCTAAGCTTCTTTTTAGAATTGGGTTCATTAACCACCGGAACATGCGCAAAGAATGGCATTGGTGCACCCAAAGCGAGGTAAACTAAAACCTGCACTGGAGTGTTCGATAAATGCTCCGCAGCACGAATCACATGCGATATCCGCATGCCCACATCATCAATTACCGTTGCAAAATTATACAAGGCTCTACCATCGGGCCTAAGGATAATAGGGTCGCCAATCAAGTTGGATTGCCATTCAACATCGCCCCGAATCAAATCATTAATTTTAATCAATTCATCGTCTGGCACCTTCAGCCTAATTGCAGTCTTCTTTTCATTATAAAGTTTGATGCAATCATCTGGAGAAGTTTGCCGATGTTTACCTCGGTGCACATAAGGTTTTTTAGATTTCTCAGAAGCATCACGCTCGGTTTTAATTTCTTCAGTGGTCATGTAACATGGGTAAGCCTTACCCGCAGCAAGAAGCTGGTTTGCAGCATCGACATAAAGATGATTGCGTTGGGATTGATAATAAGGAGCAAAAGGCCCATCAACTTCCGGCCCTTCATCCCAATCAATGCCCAACCAACGAAAGCCATCAAGGATTGGCTGCAAGGCCTCAACCTTATTTCTCTCGGAATCGGTATCATCGATGCGAAGAATGAATTTCCCACCCGCCTGCCTGGCAACAAGCCAGTTAAAAAGGGCTGTGCGAACACCGCCAATATGCAGGTAGCCAGTTGGGCTGGGAGCAAAACGAGTCCTAATTTCCGCCATGAAATGATTCCCTTCAATCGTAAAATACAAAGATAAATATATGACTTCGGGAAGAATCGAAAGGGATGAAAATTTTCGGATTGGTTTTAAGTGTCAGATTTCGAGTTAGATTTTCCGCCTCGGCCTTCAACCAAAGTCACAGTAACCCCCTCTTGGACCACTTTACCATGCTGATTTATTACCTGCCTGAGCCAAGTAACAGTTCCGCGTCTGCCTCGAGAATTACTTTCTATTTCAAGAATTTTGCACCTAACTTTGATTGTGTCGCCAATATTTACCGGTTCCTTAAAAAACCACTCTTTAAATTGAATAAAAGCAATGGTTCGAACAGGTGGCGCAAACAAGCCAAGGCCACTTGAAACGGCAAGAACCAGCAAACCATGGGCAATTGGTTGTCTGAATGGAGTAGATGCAGCAAATTCATGATCCATATGAATGGGATTAAAATCACCACTTACCCCTGCAAAATTAACAATGTCTGATTGGGTAATAGTTCGCCCCAAAGACTCCCATTCGCGCCCTAGTTCAAGGTCATCAAAAAACAAATGCTGCGAGGAAAAAGACATCGAATTTTATTCCTTTCAATGCAAAAGACTAATTGAGTTAAAATAATTACAATATTTTTTCAAGTAATCTTTGTTTTAAACGGGTTTCCGATTAGCATTCAAAAATTATAACTACCCGAATTATCAGGAAGCATCGATGTTGAATATACCCAAAATTGTTGAAAACTTTCCAAAATTAAGACAAAGCAACGAAATTCATGCTGATGCCCCTGGAGGCACTCAAGTCCCCGAAGGCGTGATTAATGCTATTTCGCACTACCTGATTCACCAAAATGCGAATTTAGGCGCTGCTTTCCGAACTTCAAAAGAATCTGACCAGACACTTTTAAATGCAGGTATTACGGTTCAAGCCTTGTTGAACGCCAGAACTAATTCAGAAATTATTTTTGGCAATAACATGACGTCCTTGACCTTCCACATCTCACGGTCGATTGGAAACACCCTGCAAGCAGGCGATCGGATTTTACTTTCTAAACTTGATCACGAGGCAAATATATCACCTTGGCAACTCATGGCACGAGATAAAAAATGCGAAGTTGATTTTGTGGAAATAGATTCAGAAACCTGCACTTTTAATAAAGCCGATTTAGAGAGAAAGCTTTCTAAAAAACCAAAATTATTTGCATTTACAGCATGCTCTAACGCAACCGGAACACTAAATGACATTCCAAACCTTACAAAACTGGGCCATGATGCAGGCGCAATTGTTTATGTAGATGCAGTGCATTACGCCCCGCATAAACTAATTGATGTAACCCAATGGGATTGCGATTTTTTAGCATGTTCCGCCTACAAATTTTTTGGCCCACATGTAGGAATTTTGTATGGAAAAGAATCCATACTAAACAATTTACAACCTTACAAAGTACGACCAGCTGCAGATTCAAACCCTGGCAAATGGATGACTGGCACCCAAAACCATGAAGGTATTGCTGGAACCACTGCAGCCATCGACTATCTCGCTTCTCTTTCAGGTGCAAACAACTCAACCAGCAAACGAACCCAATTAGAAAAAGCATTTAACAAAATCGAAGAATATGAAAAAACACTGTCCACCTGCTTTCTTGAAGGAATCAGAAAACTGGATGGAATCGAAATAGTGGGGTTAAAAGATTTGGAAAACATCAACCAGCGTGTTGCAACCTTCGCTTTAACAAGCAAAAAAGTTCCAGCTAATATTATGGCAAAAGAATTAGCCCTTAAAGGCATTTTCGCATATAGCGGTAACTTTTACGCAAAAACATTAATGGAAACATTAGGGTATGAAGGCAAGGGGGGCGTGCTTAGAATTGGATTTGTGCATTACAACAATTTAAATCAAGTCGAAGTAATCCTCGATGAGTTAAAACGAATTTTATCCAGTAAGTAAAAATGCTTTTACTCACTGCTTTTACATCGACTAATTCTTTATCAAAACCTTGTTGACCTTGTTTAACAAATGCTCAAATGCTTATTATGCTATGGTACTATTCTAATAATTGCAGAAGATTATGGGACAAAAAGGCTTTAAAATTTCCGTTCATTGGACACGAACTTTAATTAGTGATATTGTCTACTATGCAAATAAGGTTCCACTTTGCACCATTGAAAAAAATATCAACATCAAGGCAGTGCAAATAGCCAAAAGCAATTCTATAAAACGAATCGGTTGGACCAGCATATTTACCAAGGCAATGGCATTAGCTTCAATTGAATTTGATGAGCTAAGGCAATCTTGGATGTCTTTCCCTTATGCTCATTTGTATCAACACCCAATTCCAATTGCCAGCGTTGCAATAAATCGCATAATTGATTTTCAAGAAGCGGTAGTATTCGGAATGGTTCAAAAACCAGAATCCAAACCTTTATCAGAAATTAATGAAGCACTTCAACATTTTAAAAATAGTCCAATCGATTCAGTATCGTTATTTAAAAGAATGCGAAGAACCTCGAAATTTCCTTGGCCCATAAGAGCGCTAATCTGGAATTACGGATTGTATCTCTCTGGTTATTGCAAAGCGAAAAACTTTGGAACCTTTTCTGTCAGTTCCGTTTCACAACTAGATGCAAATACTATCCACCTTTTAACACCCCTTACCAGCGCCTTGAATTATGGGCCTATAGCAACCAATGGCGATTGTACCATTCGCTTAACATTTGATCATCGGGTTATGGATGGTCTGACCATTGCAAAAGTGTTGTCGTTTATCGAAGAATCGATTAATGAAGCGATACGAGAAGAAATCGAAAATCAAAACCAACAACAAGTAGCATAAAAATGAAAGGCGGGAATTATCCCGCCTTTCCTGTGTCAAATATTACCAACCAGAATTTTACCCAAGAAGAAGATCAGCTTCCCAACCAACGCGTTCAGCGGAGGCACGAAGTTTTTCTAATGCTCTATTTTGGATCTGGCGAACTCGTTCTTTGCTAATGCGAAGGAGGTTGCCGATTTGACGAAGGCTATGAGTACCACTGCCAGTTAAGCCGAAGCGGAGATCCAAAACTTTGCGCTCTCTAGGACGAAGGTTTTCCATTAGGAACAACAAAGCTTCTTGCCGCTCATTGTTAGAGCGCTGAATCGTGCTTTCGTTATCTGGCATGGCTTCGGTGAGTTTAAAATCACTGTCATCGTCGAGAACAGCATTTAAAGAAACAGGTGTCCGAGTGGCAGTTTGCAAATGAGTCAAGTGCTCAAGGCTAGAACCAGTTCGGGAAGCCAATTCTTGGGGGGTGGGCAAATGTTTGCCACCATGAGCCAAAGCTTCAGATTCTTGTTGCAGTTGACCTAATTCTTGCAAATGGTGAGGGGAAAGACTAACCAAATGGCTTTGTCTTGCAACCGCAATCTGCAAAGTTTGCCTGATCCACCAAGTTGCATAAGTTGCAAGTCGGGTACCATGGCTCACATCAAATCTGTCGATAGCTTGCATCAATCCACAAACAGCTTCTTGAAGCAAATCGGCATAACTAAGAGCATGGTGCCTAAAGCGCTTTGCAACGTGCGCAGCAAGGCGAATATTAGCAGAAGCGAGCCTATGTTTAAGATGTACATAGCGATCATGAAGCCTCCTGATAGCAGCAGCACTGCGAACAGGTTCAATACAGTTATCTTTGATAAACTGTGCCATAGGCCAAGGTTCGAGCGGTGGCCTTTGGCTGCGAAGTTTTGGGTATTGTCTAACCAAGGAACGAACTAATTCGCATTTGGTTTCCCAAAAATCAGCCAACAAGTTTCGTTCTTCTTCTGGAGTTAAAAGATCAGAAGAAAAAATAGTGGGATTTTCAGTTGTGCTAAGGACTTCAATTTCTTTGATATCAATTTCTTTGATTTCAACCTCAGCACTTTTCTTAATTTTCATTACAATTCCTTAGATAAATACAACGAATAATAATTAGCATAAACCCTTACAAATTATGGATTTACAACTTTACACTTATAAAGAAACCATGAAGGAGGATACCAACATAGATTTCGATTGAGCCTAGTTCGAAATAATTGACCCGCAGGTCGAATTTAAATCACCTTGCCCAAGGGATAACGAATCTTATAGGGGATGAGGAGGGATTTCAAGTAGAAATATGAAAATATTACAATAGCTTGAATGATTCATTTCCAAGTGCTTTCTATAAGTGAATTAATCATTACCAATTAACAAATCGACCACACCATGGTTTAACTTTTAAATACTTAGTCAAATATGGGGGTCGAACTTCATGCCCTCCTTGTTTTTTCGATTCTTTAGACCTAAACCGTTAATAAGCAGTACTAAAGCTAGTAATAATTTTTTTTTCGCTAAACTTGTCTTAAACCCTAGTAGAAACAATTGCCAAACTGAAGTTGGGTTAAAAAACACAAATAAAACGAATGGCAGAACCAAAAGCCTGCCTTTTTGAACAAAAGTGGCCAGTTTTTCAGGAACTGTAAAGCCTAAATCATCCAAAATAACCCTCAAACAAAAAACAGGTACTCTGATTTCAAAAAAAATGTCATGCACAAGCTTCAATTCCATTTCCACCAAATCTGCCCCCTCTTTACCAAAAATCTTTTTTACCTCCGGAGTTGCAACTCGATCCACGGTCACCGCAACCCCAAATCGAATCAAATTTTGATTAAAAAAATTCGGGTCGACTGAAACTATTTCTGAAATTATGGTTGTTTGATGATTATCAAGAATACGGTCCACAAAAAAAACATCGCCCGTCTTGCTTTCTTTTTTACACCCACCTGCAAATCCTGCCAACAATACCAAGTTAGGCCTAACCAGTTTATTTTCTAAAATCAATTCGCTTAATTGCAAACAAAATTGCTGTGCTTCTCTCCCAACACCGACAACAAAACTACAGATTTGATAGCCCGAATAATCACCTTCAATAAATGAAACCCCTGAAACATGCTTGTTTGTTTTTGATTGAATACAATGCAAAAAAGAAAGCTCCTCAGCCCATGTAGGGAAAAGGAGCCACAAAAGCTTTAATTCAGATGCATCCGCCTGATTAAGTTCTAGGAAAGTTGCCACATCAACATCTTTAGGCTATCACCTAATTTACCATTAACCCCGAGTGCAGCACTGGCCTCAAATCCCGAATGGACCAGGCAATGCTCGCAACGAGGGTCTTTACCATGGCCATAACTATCCCAATCGGTGTCATTCATTAAACCATCAAAGGTATCATGATGAGTATCAGTAATAAGGTAGCAAGGCCCTTTCCAGCCTTTGACATTACGAGTAGGGTTGCCCCAGGCTGTGCAAGGGATTTCGCGTTTACCACTTAAAAACTCAAGATAAATAGGGGAAGACATCATCTTATATTTTTTGAAAAGGGATTGCGCTTCAACAAATTTCTTACGAATGTCATCACGCGTCATAAATATTTCTGCAGCGCCATCTGGATTTGTTTCATGAACTGCTGAATATCCGTATGAAGGAGAAATCAAAAAGCCATCAACCCCTAATTTTGAAAGAAAAGCGTAAAGCTTGTCTATTTCATCAAGGTTGGTTTCCTTGTAGATGGTGGTATTGGTACAAACCAAAAAGCCAGCTTTTTTTGCAGCTTTTATACCTTCAACCGCAGCTTTGAACACACCTTCGCGTTCCACCATAAGATCGTGGGTCGCTTCCATACCATCAAGGTGAACATTAAAAAAGAAACGATCACTAGGTTTAAACTGATCGAGTTTCTTTTCTAAAAATACACCGTTGGTGCATAGATAAATGTGTTTTCTGCGATCAAGAATTTCTTTTACCAGCCTGCCAATTTCCGGATAGATAAGAGGTTCGCCACCACAAATACTAACAATCGGGGCTGCTGCTTCATCAACAGAAACCATACACTCTTCAACCGAAAGTTTATCCTTAATAGTTTGAGAGTATTCTCGAATTCTGCCACACCCTGTGCAAGTAAGATTGCAAGCATGGAGAGGTTCAAGCATAAGAACCAATGGGAATTTTTTCTGCCCGGTTATTTTCTTTTTGCCTATATAGCCAATCATAGTAGAAGTTAAAGATAACGGAAAACGCATAAGAAATCCCTTTCACTGCATATATGTAAAGAAGCTAAAATCATTTAAACCGACAAACTGATCCAACACCAGATCAATAAGTATTCTGCTTGAAGGCATACCCAAGAGCACGGCAATACCGTGAAAGGGCCATCAATGGGAAATAGACTCGATAATAATGGTACTTAAGATAAAAGACCTTAGGAAACCCCGTGCCCGTAAAAAAGTATTCAGCCCAATCGCCTCCGGAATCTTGGGTATTTATGAGATAAGAAATGCCCTTTCGAACCGCATCCGAGTTTTCTTCACCAGCTGCAAGTAATCCTAAAATCGCCCACGCAGTCTGGGAGGGAGTAGCCTCGCCCTGACCAGCAAGCGATGGATCATTGTAAGTAGCACAAGTTTCACCCCAGGAACCATCTTGATGCTGACACCCCTTAAGCCACTGAACAGCTTTAATAATCATAGGGGCCTTCATATCAAACCCTACGGCTTTAAGGCCGAGCAAAACTTGCCAAGTACCATAAATATAATTCACGCCCCAGCGACCAACCCAAGCGCCCCATGGTTCCTGAGAACACCGAATATACTCAATAGCTTTTTGAATATGGATTTCATCTGAACGATATCCAAGTTCACCCAGCGCTTCTAACACTCGTGCAGAAATATCAGGACACGTGGGGTCAAGCATTGCATTGTGATCAGCAAATGGAACTTTGGTTAAAAATTCCTGATCGATATCTTTATCAAAGGCGCCCCAGCCTCCATCACGATTTTGCATCAAGAAAATCCAGCGAACCGATCTCTCTATCGCAGCAATACATTCTGGACGATTATGACTATTAGTTTTAACCATTGCAATGATGACCATTGCGGTGTCATCAATATCTGGATAAAACTGGTTGTTATATTCAAAGAACCAACCTGCAGGCTTCATATCAGGATGATTGGTTGAGCAGTCAACTTTACCTGTAACCTCTTTTTTCAAAAGCCAGTCTACTGCCTTTCTTAAATTCAATTCATCTTGGGGTTGGCCAGCATCTGCGACAGCAATCGTAGCAAGGGCGGTATCCCAAACTGGAGAGACACAAGGTTGAAGTCGAATGGAACCATTTTCCTCGATAATCAAATCGAGCAATTGCTTCAGGGCCCATTGCATTTCGGGGGAAGATTCTTTGACACCCAAACACTTAAGAGCAACCACGGTATAAATCATGGGCGGAAAAATAGCCCCTACACCGTCGGAGTGTTGAAAATGTTCACGCATCCAACGAGCGGCTTTGCTAACTGCATAATTTCTAAGGAACGGTAATCGTGGAGCGATCTTTTTAATTGCAGAGTCTGCCAACAAAAAGAAATTACGCCAGGAGAAAACCTCTTTGGAAGGTGGGGAAGGCCATTTCGCCTGCCAAGGATCTTCGACAAAAAGTTCACGAATACTTTTATCTTTAGGTAATTTAATCGATGGTTTGATCGCAGAAAAAATGCTCAGGGGAACAAGAATAGTTCTAGTCCAACTAGACATCGAATAAATGCTGACAGGAAACCAAGAGGGTAAAAGCAATAGTTCTGGTGGAACTTCAGGGCAATTTTGATAAGAGTATTCGCCCAAAAGCGCAAAATAAAACCGCGAAAAACTATTACAGTTTTCAGCACCACCAGCTTGGAGTATTTTTTCCCGGGCAAGTTTCATCCATGGCAATTGGGTTGATACACCAGTTAACTTCAGGGCAAAATAAGCCTTGGTTGATACACTAAGATCAAAAGGCCCGCCTGGAAAATTACTCCAACCACCATCTGGATTAAGTTGGGATTGAATATAAGCCGAACACTTCTGACATATTTCGTCGTTTTCTTTACCCAAGAAAGCCATGAGTAAAACAAACTCAGATTCTAAAATAGTGTCGCCTTGTAATTCAGCGACCCAGTGCCCATCTTTTTGCTGATGTCGAGTCAAAAAATCGCGGCCATTAACAACCGCAGTAAAAGCTTGGTCTAGCAAATTACCAACCTGACCTGAAACAGGATTTAAAGTCGTGTGCTTTTTATTTATGAATGAGACTGGCACAGGAATCCTTTCCATTGCTAAACAGTTAATTGAACTATTAAAAACGATGGAAGGCTATCTGGCAAGCACCTTTAATAAACAATTTTGAAAAGTTGATTCTTTACCAATAATCTAGATTAATCCAATGGAATGGAACCAAGCAACTGCTTCCTGAAGGGAATTTTCAATAGGACGGACTTTCCATCCAATTTCTTTTAAGGCAATATTGTTTTTAAAATGCATGATTCTTCGAGTTAATTGCACCCCGGTTAAGTTTGCTTGGGGGGCTTTTCCTGTAACAAAGTCAGCCCACAATTCTGAAAAAAAAGCAAATCCGAGAGCCAAAGGGTAAGGGATTTGAGTCTCTGGGCCAGGTAGGCCAACTATATGGGATAATATTTGAAATACTTCCTTAATAGTTTTATTTTCCCCTGAAAGAATATACCGCCTTCCTGGTTCCCCTCTTTCACAAGCAAGAATGAAACCTTGGGCAATATCTCGAACATCCGCCAAATTCAAATCACCAGCAATGTACTCTTTCCTTCCAGTTTTGCAAAAATCGAGGATCATTTTTGAAGGAGGGCTAAGTCCATAATCTCCTGGGCCAATAGGGAGGGTAGGGTTCACTACAATTACGGGTGCGCCCATGGAACCTAATCCCAATGCGAACAATTCTGCACGCATTTTTGACCTACAATAACTGCCAATCGCATCTTTTAATCCAACCTGCTGAGTTTCAGTGATTTCATCTTTTTGATTTTTACGGGTAAGAATACTTTCGGTACTTGCATGAACAATTCTTTTTACACCTAAATCGAGTGCAATTTCGATGACATTTTTCGCACCCTGAAAATTGACTTGATGATAATGGGATCTGCTTTTCCGCCAAAGATTGGGATCTGCAGCAAGATGAAAAACTACGGAACAACCTGATATCGCCTTCGTTAAACTTTCTCTTTTCGTTATATCAGCCCAAACAATCTCGAGATCAATTTTAGGAAGATGGTTGATATTTACGCCAGGTTTTTCAAGAACCCTAACGGCAAAGCCTCGCTGCAAAAGGGCAGAAACCAAATGACTTCCAATAAAGCCAGCACCACCAGTCACTAAAACTTTATCGCTTTTGTTTAACATCGAATGGAAGTCTTTAATTGAGGCCGTAAACTTGACAGCAAGAAAAAGAAAGCTCAAACATTAGTTAGCCTTACACAGGATTTCACCCCGACCAAGAGAAATTAAATCTCCGCAATACCTAGACCAAGGAGAAATCATATTCAATAACGGAAAGTTGAATTGCTTGAGTTTATTAAAATAAATCGTTAGGAAAGCAGGATCATAATTGCAGGAAAATCGGAAGGTGGGAAGCATAGCAGGTCTTTCAGAAAGAAAAACTAAGGTGCCTCTTTTCATCTCAGCACCAGCCCTTATTCCCACAGATCCAGCAGTAATAATGGTGCCTGCGATCATTCCCATGCCTACAAAGTCGCCAACATTTTTACCAATCGCAATAAGGCCCCGCCTCATGTGGGAACCAACTTCATTACCACAGCTTCCATGAACGATAAGATTTCCCCCCCGCATTCCAACCGAGGCGCCCCTGTAAGCAGCTCCAATAAGATGGCCCGCATCGCCAAGGATTTCAATAGTGCCACCCTTCATTTCAGCACCAACCCAATCCGTAGCAGACCCCCTAACCAGAATTGACCCACCTGAAATGCCAGCCCCCAGATGCATGCCCACATTTCCAAGAACCTCAATTTTTCCACGAGTCATTCTGCTACCGATTAATTTAACATTGGAGCAATCATTTTCGATCAAAATAGAATCATCATCCATCGTCCCAGAAATAGAAAAGAACTGCCCAAGTTCACACTTTCGATTACCGTCGAAGACTGGAAGCTTGGAAATGTCTGAGTTGGTTTTACCAAGAAAGAAATCAGGGGTAATACATTCCGCTTCAAGCGGAACCTTAGAACTTGACAGATAAGAAAGACGAATCATAAAAAAACCTTTGACAATAATCAGCTTAAAAACACATAACTAGCTTATTAAGGAAGAAAGCCTGATATGAACAGGTCCAAGCTTGCCTCCATAATTACCAGCACTGATGCACTCCACTCCCTCGCCGCAAGCTGCATGAAGCGCATTTTTCATTGCAGCCTCAACAGCTTCTCTGGAAAATCCATCAATGACAATTTCATAAACTGCGGAAACATTTGGATCCAATTGCGAAGCTGCAATTGCTCGCAAGGTTGGGCAATAAGCTTCATTGGTACTGGCTTTGAGTTTTTTATATTTACTGCCTACCTTGCTTCCACTACGAACAACGCCGCCAGGAAAAGGAAGAAGAACATCGGGAATTTTGCGGGCTGCAGCAACCCCTCTTGAAGCGGCCTGAAGTGCAAGGGCCTGAGTGGTAGCAAGTATAAGAATATTGCCACCAGCCACGCCTTTAACTGTGCCGAATTTATCTTCACAAACAAATTCGCCATCCATTACAGGAATTCGCCAATATCTCTTACCATCCAAAAGTTTACTGGTTTGATACCCATCCCCAAAAAAGCGCAACATGCCACCAATCTGAATAGCACGCAAAGGATCAATAGGCACACCATTATAGCAAGCCGTGGTAGGGCAGGTTAAAATAGATTGACCAACCCTTGCGACAATCGCTTTTTGCAAAGCCTCTCTGGAAAAAGCGAAGAAGAGCAAAGAAAAGCCGGGCCGTCCGTCAGGAGTTTCATCCGGAGAAAGTTCGCGCTCAATCCCTGCTTCAGTATCGCAACCGATAACGGAAGAAGCATACCCTGTTGAAGTAGTAGCAGCGATAAAAGCCCATTCTTTGGAAACCGCCGTTACAATAACGCGAGTGCCAGTAATAGGAAAAGCTTCTGCAAAGGTATCAATGATTTTGACACCTTGAAAAATAAACGAAGGGGTCTCAGAATTATTGATCATGAGAACCCTCGCATCGATTCAAAAAGCGAAGCCCTAGAGATAAAATCAAACAAACTTGGTAATCCCAGGCCTTGCAACTTCTGGCATGGGCATCATTCCCAATTCGTATTTTGCAGGTGTAAGATCTTCCTTTGAATTCCATGCCATATCCCATGTAATTAATTTACCTGTATAAGTTGCCATTCTACCCATGATAGCCATTAAGGTGCTTTGGCACATCCATTCCCCATCATTAATGGGTTTGCCAGCCCTAATGCTTGCAAAAAGCTCGTTGTGTTCATTTTGATACATGTCGTCCTGTGGGCGCTTTTTCATGGTCCAAGGATTCTTCCCTTTGATCTGATGCTTCATAACATCGCAAGTCCCCTGGGTGCCCATGAGATAATCATTTACCTCATTAAAACAGCCATCCTGCTGACGAGTATAACTAAAGGCTTTAGCGCCATTTTTCCACTCATAAACAACAGCATGGTGATCAAAGATATGACCAAAATCAGTAGAAACCCTAACCTGCCTACCCCCAAGACCCATCGCAGAAATCGGCGGCTCATCCTTCATAGCCCACATGCATTTATCAAGGCTATGAATATGCTGCTCGACAATATGATCGCCACTCAGCCAAGTAAAATAAAGCCAATTACGAAGTTGCCATTCCATGTCCGACCATTCAGGTTCTCGTTTTCGATGCCATAGGCCACCAACAACATAATTGGTATGCATTGCAACAATATCACCAATCTGCCCCTCATGAATACGAGTCATCGTTTCACGTTTTCCGTAATGATATCTCCAGCAAAGGCCAGAAACGACAGCCAGATTTTTAGCTTTGGCCTGTTTGCAAGACTCTAAAACAGAACGAACCCCAGTGGCATCAACAGCAACAGGTTTTTCAGCAAAAACATGTTTGCCTTTTTCAATCGCATATTTAATTTGCTGTGCACGAAAATGGGGAGGGGTGGTAAGTAAAACAACATCAACCCCACTATCTATAACCTTTTTGTAAGCATCGAAGCCCAAGAATTTTTTATCGCCTACATTTATCTTTCCTGCAAGTTCTTTGTCTTTATTAAAACTATTTAAGCTTCCCTCAAGCCTATCTCCAAACATATCCCCCATGGCATGAAGAGAAACAGCCTTATCCGCACGAAGAGCCTGCGCAGCAGCGCCAGACCCGCGCCCCCCACACCCAACCAAGCCAATTTTTAAAACATCGCTCCCTTGTGCATAAACACCGCCAGAAACAATTGGCAAAGCAGATAATGCAACAGCACCCGCCTTTAAAAAATCTCTTCGGGGCGCCACCGACCTTTTAGGAGTAGCCATTTTATCTTCCTTTACGAAAACAAGTTGTAATCAAGCAGTAAAATCATCAATACAATGGATTAAAAGTTCTCGCAACATTTATTTAGTAATTAATCACCCTAAACTACCATAGCCTTGGAACTTTATAATAGCATCTTGTGGTTGGTCTTGACATAAAAACCTAATTAGAATAACGAAAGAATTGTGTGTATATAAAAGCAAGATAAATGCTTAAGATAGAAGATCAATTATGCAGGAAAGCTTTACGGAATTAGAATCAGAAGATTACTCTTCATCTATTCCATTTCCCGGAACTAACAGGACTTGGGGAAGCCAAGAACTGATCAAAAGCATTTTTTGGAAAGAATCGTTAAGAAAGCCAAATAAAGAAAATGACTTGCCCAAGGCGGGTACACCAGAATGGTTTATGCAAGCAGAAAAACTGCGCTACTCGCATTATGGAAAATGGGTTCCCAAACTCCTTGAATTCAACAAACACGCAGGCGAAAGAATTCTTTGCATAGGTTCAGGACTAGGAACAGACTGGATTCAATACGCAAAAAATGGCGCAGAAGTTTGGGCAACCACAACCAAAGATGCCCAGGACGAATTAATCAGACAAAATTTTCAATCAAGGAATCTTACCTTTAACCTTAGAAAATTATCTAAGCAAGGTATTCTATTTGCGAACTGCAGCTTTGATGTGGTTTTATTGAATGACTTTTGCAAAGAAGAAATCACCCACGAACATCTTAGCTCAGAAATACAACGTGTATTAAAGCCAGGTGGAAAACTGCTCTCCCTCTCCCAATCTCTTTTCAATATCAGTTATTTTCTAAAGAAAGTATTCCCGACAATTGTAAGCCAAAAACACCAAGAAACCGACTTTTACACTGCTACAGAACTTAAGAATATTTTCGCTTTTTGCCAAGAATCCAGAGTGCACAAAAGGCACTTGCAACGAAATGATCTGCCTCCCTTATTCCGATGGATCCCTATCCCCCTGATCGAACGACTCGTAGGCAAACATTTGATATTCAAAGGCTTTAAACCACTCTCTCAAGCAATTCCTATTTTACAAGCAGCCTAATTTCAAATATCATTAAGATAATTACAAGTTATTTTCTTTGATAGAAACCCATGGCAGCATTTACTGTTGGACATTCCGTATTAAGCCTTGAAGATTTCTTCAATTTACTTCGCATGCACAAAATCAAAACCCTTGTGGATGTTCGCAGCGTTCCGTTCAGTCCACGAAATCCACAATTCAATCGCACAGAACTTGACCATTCTCTTACAAAGGCGGGATTCAATTATCACTTCATGGGGGATACTTTAGGCGGTCGCCCCTTTGACGAATCGCATTATCATGAAAACGGTATAGCCAACTATCTCGCTGTACGAGAAAGTAAATCTTTTTCGGATGCACTTGCAAAATTCATGATTTGGGCAAAGGAAGAAAATGCAACATTAATGTGCGGTGAAGAAGACCCCATAACCTGCCACCGGGCATTAATGATTACGCCTGCTCTGGCTAAATTAAAAGTTTTTCCAAATCATATCCGCAAAGAAGGTGTAATCGAAACGCATCGGATGTTTATTCTGCGAACATCAATGCAAGCAAAAATCTTAAAAACCCCGCAACTGCCATCCTTATTTTCTGATGATACAGAAGATCGTTTATTCGAAGATGCAGTTGAAAAACTAGCAAAAAAATATGCTTACCGAAAAGCAGAAGAATAAATCTTAAAGATCAAAAAGATAAAGCTTGCAAGGGATTGCGCCATTAAAAAGCCTTATTGTTTTTTGTGGGGTCATTTTCATTTCATTTAATGCATGAACATACCCTGTCATGACGGCCAATTTCCATCCAGAAAAACGAGCTTTGGCAACCGAAGCAATTAGACGATACACATCAGCAACGCCTTCTTCTTGATCCAAACGAATTCCATAAGGAGGATTCAAAAATAAAATGCCGGTTGTACCAGGAATTGGTTTTATATTTTCAAAATCTTCTTTTCGAAAATCAATCAGATGGCCAACTCCAGCAGCTCCTGCGTTATCCTTACAAGCCCGTAGAGAATCGCCTCTTAAATCTGAACCAATAACATTAAGTTCTGGAATAATTTCGACCTGATTTCGAATTTGGTTTCGGATTTCAATAAAAAGGGACTGCTCAAAATCCACCCAACCTTGAAACCCGAATTTTTTGCGGGTTAGGCCTGGAGCCCTTGCAGTTGCAAGAGTCGCAGCTTCAATAGGCAAAGTCCCCGAACCACACATGGGATCCCAAAAAGTCTGGGAAGAATTCCAGCCAGCCAGCTGAATAAGGCCTGCAGCCAATGCCTCGTTAAGAGGAGCTTTCCACTGCTTTGGCCTGTACCCGCGCTTATGAAGTGAATCCCCCGAACTATCCAAACTAATTACGCCATGGTTATTGCTGAGATGAAAATTGATTTTAACTAGGGGGTTTTCCTTATCAACGGAAGGTCTTCTACCTACCTTCTCAACAAACTGGTCACAAATTGCATCTTTTATTTTTTGGGAAGTAAACTGACTATGGGTCAAATTAGAATCACGAACATTAGAATCAACCATAAGCGTATGGTCGGGAGTCATGTAGTTGGACCAATCAATGGAAGAAGCAAACTCGTAAAGGGCTTCATCACTATCGACAGGAGCTTCTGCGAGAAAAAAAAGAACGCGAACCGCAGTTCGGAGGCAGATATTAGCCTTATAGACAAGCGCCAAATCGCCTTTAAAAGAAGCGCCTCCTTCTCCTGCCTTGACATCTGCCCCACCAAGGGCCAAGAGTTCAGATACAAGAATATCTTCGAGTCCTTTTGCGCAAGTTGCAAAAAGTTTAAATTGATTTATAGTCATGAGATGGGTTAAAAGTTTTAAAAATCGAGATAGTAGCTCCCAGCGCAAGACAGTTATTCGACGCGAACAACTGCTCAGCTACTACCTCGAAAGCCATTAAATAAGACGCTCTTGGTATTAGAATAGAGTATAATCTTAGCAGCTGAATTGCAATTGATTAGCCATATAAATCCGAGAACTTATGAAATCCTTCAACCGATATGTAATCCTATCCCACGATCACCCGACCCAACACTTCGATTTTATGCTAGAAAAAGAGGGGGTTCTTCAAACATGGCGTTTAAATCTATTGCCTGGAAATGCACCCTTTCTTGCAGAAAAAATTCACGATCACCGCTTGGAGTATCTCGAATACGAAGGGCCGATAAGTAACGATAGGGGCGTTGTGAAAAGAATGGATAGGGGCAAGTACGAAATAATCGCCGATACAGAATCATTTATGATTATTCAACTTTTGGAAGGAAAATACCAGGGTCAAATCAACTTTGACCGTATGGGGGCAGAAACCCTTTTAGGAACATTTCTGCCAGACAACTAATGTTATCAGGGAGCTGGACTTTGAAAAACCACTTTATTTTTACCACTGTTTTTAGCCATATAAAGTCGGGCATCACTCTGTTGGATTAATTGATCGATAGTGGTAGGGGGATCGCCATCAGTCGTCGCGACACCAATGCTAACGGTAATATTAAATTTTTTAGATTCAAATTCGAATTCATTGTTTTCAACAATTGCCCGAATTTTTTCAGCAAGAATTAAAGCTTGTTCAATTTTGGTTTCAGGAAGAATAATAGCAAACTCTTCGCCACCAAACCTTGAAAAAAGCTCCTCTCTACGAATAGTTTCACGAACCAATGTCGCCATTGCTTTCAAAGCGGAATCGCCTGCAAGATGTCCCATAGTATCATTGACCGTTTTAAAGTTATCAATATCAATCATGAGCACGGATAAAGGGCGCTTATGCCTGTTGGATCGAGCAATTTCACGGTCTAAAAATTCATTGAAAAACCTTTTATTAGGGCAACTTGTAAGGGCATCGATAATTGTAAGATTATAAATAACCTCGTGATAATCTGCTTCAATATTTCCACCCGCAAGAAATCGATAAATACAATTTCCCACCTTCAAATAATCCCCATCCTTCATTATAGTTTGGTTGGCAGGAACATCATTAACAAATGTTCCATTGGTGCTTTGAAGATCAGTTGCAAAATATACTCCCGCTTCATCCCGATCAATTCTGGCGTGTTGCCTAGAAACAGATGCGTTGTCGATATGAACTTGGCAACTAGGGGAACGACCGATAATTACATTCTGATCAGCAAGGGCAAACCGAAGTCCCATTCCGGGCCCAGTTGGATATATCAATACTAGACATGCATCTTTGGACGAAGCAGGGGCCTGCTTCTTTGGATGTGAGACAAGAGTTTCGGAAAGTTTTTCCACCATATCGCCCCGCTAAAATTCAGTATTGCTTATTTTATACTATGTTTTATTTTAGCAGGGAAAGCCATCAAAATTAAGTCTATCATCAACAATCTGAATTATTTTGAATTTAATGAAATTCCAAGCACATTGACTTCAGGAATATTAAGATCAATCAACAGGGGTTCCTGCGTTTGCGCAACCGCAACATTGCCTGCGGAATCTTTTACCATTAGTTTCAAATAAACACTTGCAGGCATATTAGGGTTCATTGCCCATGAATATTTCCCTGTGTTAGGTAATTCGCCTGCCCCAATCGGACTCCAAGGGCCTTCTCGTTTTTCACTCCATTCCAAAATCACAGGGTTCAACGAAAGGTTACGATCCGTTGCTTTCCAAGTAAGAACCAGAGTGTCTCGCTGGCCAGCTTCTGGTTGAGGACTATAAAGCACCGCCTCGGGAAAAGTTGTATCAACTTCGACTCGAATATGGGGAATATCAGATTTCACAGGTGGGCTTTTTCCCAAACCTGCCTTACTTTTTACAACCACATAATAACCTACCGGCACACCTTCTTGAGCTACAGGAACTACAATTGAAGCTTTAACTGGCATCACGCCTCGTGGTTCGGATACCAAACTGTTTTCAGTTAATGCGAGTGTCCAAGATTGACCATCATCCAGCGTGCTGTAAACATCAACTGAACCTAATCCTGAAGGGCCAAACTTTGCAACCTCGTAATCAATGCGAATTTGTTTTTTATTGACAATCTGCAAGGCAGGCAAAATTCTTTTAGATGCCCCAGTTGTCTGATGATTTTGAACTGTATTTGCATTTTGATTAGTATTTGCACCGGCCGCAGAAGAAGCCAGCACGCCATTTAAATTTGATGTATTTGTATTTCCACTCCAACCCGGAATGGTTTGAGCGGGTGGCACAGTGCTTCCAAGATCAACTTCTTTAGATCCCCGAGAAACTGGAAAAACCGGGACTGCTGAAGGCAAATTGTTTTTAGCCAGATCATCCACTGCGGGCAATGGGTTTCCAGCAGGCAAAGGAATGGCGTTATTTGGCATATTAAGCCCGGACATAGACGGAATTTTTTCGGTATTTAAAGGCATTGGAGTCGCATTATTTGAAACTACTGGGCTTGCATCTGTGGGCTTTTCTGGAACGACCTGAGCTGATTGCGAGTTTAAACTATTAGGATCTGTAACTGAATTTGAAATTTGGGTTGGCGAAATAGTGCTGGGCACCGCAGCCAAATTTGGCATAGGCATAGAAGCCTTTGGGCTGCCTATATCAACAATAACGCTAGCATAATTCGCAGCGGTATCACTCATCTGAAGCCTTACAGAAAGCATTCCTGCACCTTGCACTTTAAATGTACCGCTACCATCCATCACTGGTTTAATACTGATCGGAATCCATTCGTTAGAATCGTTGCCTTCAATTTTGCATTCAAGCTTCATGGAATTGATATCAGGATTAACATCCTTGACTTCCCATTTAACTTGAATTTCTTCTCCGATTTTTTCCGCTTTTAATTTTATGTCTGGTTTTTGCGTATCCACTAAAACTTTCTGTCCAACTTGAGCTCTGGCAATATCAGCAGGTTCTTGAATACCTTTTACATCTACAACCCCAATACTAAACCAATGCGGGCCATCCTCTTTTGCTACAAAGGTGAAAGCTTCCTGATTAGGTTCCGCACGGGTAGAAACTTCCCATGTTTTTCCTTTATCTTTGGAAACATAAAGAACTAGTTCTTTAATTTGTTCTTTACGTTCTTGATGCACACGAATCGGTATCTGAAACTTAGGGGTGTTCAGGGGCCATTCCTCGGAAGGTGTTTGCTGAAAGCATGTGGTTAGTAGAGCAACACCCAGTAAATTCATGACCATAGCAAATCCCCCTTACCGAAAATTAAGACCAATACTTCTGAAAAAAGCTGACTTGGTCTACCTCTAATGAAAAATCGGACTTTTCCGGATAAATCTTCAAGTAAATTGCGATTTCTTCAAGAATTGTTTAAGAAATCTCAGATCTTGGAACTTTGGGCAACCAATTAAACAAGGTAGGCAAATTATCAAACATTAGGCCTTAGATATTCCACCTTCCTAGAATAGATAGTAGAAGGAGATAATTATGCCTTTAAAATCTGTACAGGATGTTGTTTGCGGCATGATGGTTAATCCAGACAATGCTGCTGCAAATAAAACCTATAACAACGAAACCTATTATTTTTGCCACGGTTCTTGCGCGAAAAAATTTGAATCAAATCCTGAATCTTACTTAAAAAATGATCTGAAAGTAATCAAAACCAAGCCGATGGTTTTAACAGGTGGCAATCTGCGCTATTCCTGCCCAATGGACCCGGAAATAATCCAGGTTTTACCTGGAAGTTGCCCAAAATGTGGCATGCCTCTAGAAGCAATGGCTACAGCAAATGAAGAATCGAAAACCACAAATCCAGAGCTAATTAAAATTTTCATTGCTGCTGCGTTATGGTTACCGCTTCTAGGAAGCCACCTTCCGGTTTTTGACTCCCACGAATTTTTAATAGTACAAGCGATCCTCTCTTCACTGATTGTGTTTATTTTTGGTTTTCCAATTCTTAAAAGCTTTTTGAAGTCATTATGGCCCGGTCCGTTGAATATGTTTACATTGGTAGGTTTAGGGGTTCTTGCAAGCCACGCATTAAGCTTACTTGCTGTGCTACAACCCGAGATGTTTGGCCATCACAGTTACTTTGAATCTTCCGCGGGAATAGTAGTCCTAATGCTGCTTGGGCAGTTCCTTGAAAATCGCCTACATAAACAAGCTAACAAAGCACTATCACAAATGATAATGGCAATACCCAAGGAAGCTCGCTTAATCGGCCCTTCTGGTGCTGAAATCAACATTCCAATAGATCTTATCCAGCCAGGCGACCTTGTTCGGGTTAGGCCTGGAGAAAAAATCCCTCTAGATGGAATCATTGCGGTAGGTAATTCCAGCATTGATGAATCAATGATTACTGGTGAACCAATGCCGAGAGATGTGGAAAGCAAAGATTTTGTATATGCAGGCACTGTAAATATAAATGGATCTTTCACTCTAACCACTACAGGGTCGGGCAAAGAAACCATGCTGGCTAAAATCATCCAGATGGTGGAAGATGCAAAACGGACTAGGCTTCCTATTCAGGCAACAGTCGATACCATTTCAAGAATCATGGTTCCATTCGTGCTTTTGATTGCAGCGTTAACTTTAATTTACTGGATTATGAAAAATGAAGGGCCACTGGGTTGGATTGATGCATTGCAAAAATCTATCGCTGTTCTGGTAATCGCTTGCCCTTGCGCTTTGGGTTTAGCAACCCCCATGGCGGTAGGAGTTGGCATTTCCAGAGGAGCAATGCTCGGCATTTTAGTAAGAAAAGGGGAACACCTTGAAAACCTAATGCATATTAATGTGCTCGTAATAGATAAAACGGGAACGCTTACTGATGGAAAACCAAGTGTCACCGCAATTCACTCTTCCAGCAACATTCATCCAGAAGAATTGCTAAAATATGCTGCAAGCTTGGCACAATCAAGCAACCACCCTCTTTCCAAATCGATTGTAAGTTTTGCCTTAAAAAAAGGAATCGCTCTAAACTCCCCTACTGAAATTCATGAGGAACCTGGGCAGGGGACTTCTGGCATAATTTCAGGCCAGGTAACAGCATTAGGAAAACTCACTTTTCTTAACGAAAAAGGCATAAACACTTCAATCAACGGATTAGAAGAATTTGCAAATAATGAATCAACAAAAGTTTGGGTTGGCATTAAAGGTATTAATGCAGGATTCATCGAATTATCAGACCCAATAAAACCTTCCTCCGCAAAGGCTATTAAGCAATTACAAAACGATGGCGTAAAAATAATATTACTCAGCGGAGACAACGAACAGACCACCGCCAAAGTCGCAAAACAACTTAACATTAATGATTTCCAAGGAAACTACACCCCTGCAAACAAAGCTGCATTTATTAAAAATCTTATTCTTCAAGGAAAAAAAGTAGGAATGGCCGGAGACGGCACCAATGATGCACCTGCCTTGGCTTTGGCCCAGGTTTCAATAGCCATGGGTACCGGCACCGATTTAGCACAAGAAAGTTCCGGGATTATTTTGCTAAAAGGCGATCTAATGGCTATTGTTAATGCTAGAAAATTAAGCAAGTTTACAATTAATGCAATAAGGCAAAACCTTGCACTTGCTTTCATTTATAACATGTTAAGCATACCATTGGCGGCATTTGGCTTTTTGTCACCATTGCTTGCGGGATTGACGATGAGTTTAAGTTCTATTTCAGTTTTAATAAATTCTCTTAGGTTGCGCAAAATCTCACTATGAATTGAATGCCCATTTCCTATAAGATTATTAGATATAGATGTCACAGAGTGAAAATATGCCTGCCAACTTGAAACCGTTAGCCGATTTCCTTCAAGGAAAAACGAATATTCTTCTGACTACCCATGCAAGGGCGGATGGAGATGCAATCGGTTCGTGCCTTGCCATGCTTGAAATGCTAGAGAAACTACAAAAAAAGGTTGAAATCCATCTTCCAACCCCTTTCGCACAACGCTATGTTTTCATGGATCCGGGTAAAATCCTCCGTGTCTATGGGCAAGACGCCGACCCTAACAAAAATTGGGACGGATTAATCGTTCTTGATACGGGTACTTGGAGCCAGCTTGCCGAAATGGGCAACTGGATTAAACAACAGTTTGTACCAACCTGCGTAATCGACCATCATGTAACCCAAGACTACATTGGTAACCCTTTAATATTGGATGTTTCAGCAGAAGCCACCGGCAGACTTGTTTATGAATGTTTTAATTATTTTGGTGTTACTCCGACTGCCTCTGCTGCGAACCATATGTTTATTGCAATTGCAACCGATACCGGTTGGTTTAGGCACGCAAATACAACCGCTTCCAGTTTTTCCCTTGCAGGAGATTTGATTAAGCTAGGTGCCACTCCTACCATGCTTTATGATGCATTATTTGATAGCAACAGCTTAGCTAAACAAAAACTTGCAGGAACGATGTTATCGAGGTGCCAAACTAGGCAGGGAGGAAAATTAGTTTATTCTTGGCTTACCCAAACAGATTTTAGTAATGCCAATGCGAGAACTTCTGATGCGGAAGATCTTATTGTTTACCTACGAAGTACATCGTGTGCAGATATAGTAATTTTCTTTTTGGAAATTAATGAAACAACAACCCGCGTGAACTTTCGCTCGCGTACGGGTGCTGATGTATGTCAAATTGCACAGCAATTCGGGGGGGGTGGGCATAAGCTTGCTGCAGGCGCCACTGTTTCACTTCCCATAAATCAGGCGATCGAAAAAATCTTAGTACTAGGCGAAGGGCTTGTTAAAACAAAATCCAGCCCCCGAGAGAACCAATCATGAACGAATCATACTTGAAAAAATTGCCTTTTGCAGGGAAAATCGTTGTCGCTACCTTATTACTTAGCATTGGGATAGGTTTTACTTCTGCAATTGTTAATCTGCATTTCCAATCTGCAAATGCTGGCCAACCCTTGCCCGGCCCTGAAGAAACCGTCTCCGAATTCCATGGTTCTAAAAAGTATTCACATATCGAACGCCTTTTGATTGCAAACGAAACAAAACCTTTCAATGGTTCCGGAAGTATGAGAAGCGCCTTTACCAGCAAAAGAGCAGGCGGCATTAAACGCGCAATCAAAGAAAAGCGGATTCTCTTGACTGAACTTGCCGAAGAGAAACTAAAAGACAAACCAGAGGAACTAGCTAAAGAAATATCCCGAATTGGGAATGATCCCGAAGTTGAAAAATTAGTTTATCAAGATATCGATGGCGAAAGAATTGCACTCTTGGCTTGGATTAAAAATGGTTACAAGAAAGAGTATTACGAGAATTCACAATTGCAAGGTTACCCTTTAACTGGTGCGCTAGATTCGCTTAAAATTTCGCCTCCTATGGTTCATATCACTGAAGATGGTTCGCAAAGATTTGCCAACATTGAGGGGATTATTGAATCAAGGTGCGTAAGGTGTCATGATGCCAATGCGGGGGGAAGTGCAGCAAATTTCCCATTAAACACATATGAAGAATTCACGGATTACTGTGCGCCCGAGAAATCCTCTGCAAAATCTCTAGAGAAGCTTGCTCTCTCTTCCCATGTGCATTTGCTTGGTTTTGCGATGCTTTACGGGATTACAGGATTTTGCCTAGCAATGACGGGATTTCCAAACTTCCTCAAGGTAATCATTGCACCATCTGCATTAATCATTCAAGTAATAGAAATTTCATGCTGGTGGTTTGCCAGAATGGACGAACCACTGGGTCCACTTTTCGCTTCTGCAATTCCAGTGCTAGGGGGGTTGGTAGCCTTAGGACTTTTAAGTCAGATATTATTTAGCCTTTGGGATATGTTCGAAATTAGCGGCAGGAAATTCATTATTACCCTTTTGATTATTGGCGCAATTTTTGGAGGAATTATTGGCATCAAAGTGATTCTTCCTTATCTAAAAGAAGAAGCTGGCCAAGTTGAAAATTAACAATTCAATCCCTTAGTTTCAGGGGGGGTCATAACCTCCCCGATTCCAAGGATTGCATCTGCAAACCCTACCAACCCCTTTCAAAGCCCCTGAAAACGGGCCATACTTATTAACTGCCCCAATGAAGTATTCACTGCAAGACGGATGAAATTTACAAACCGCAGGCAATATCGGCCTTAACATAAGCTGATAACAACGCACCATTCCTACCAAGATCATGCTTATAAAAAAAAATATAGCTTTCATCGTCGCTTTTTATCATTTAGAAACTTTAATGCTTGCGATGTAAGATTCAAGAACGAATCTTTGAGAGTGCCTAATTCTAAGATCGCACCTTTTCTAGGGACAACCACGAGATCGAACCCTTGAGCCTGATGTTGATCTTTTGTCAATCTAAACGCCTCTCGCAACAGCCTTTTAATACGATTTCGCACAACCGCATTACCATTGACCTTACCTACCGCAACTCCCACTCGGTTAAAAGAAAGACCGTTAGGCATAGCATAAAGAGCAAGATGTGGATTTGTAACTTTCACCCTAAAAGCAAACACTTTACGAAAATCATCCGATGATTTAAGTTTATATTTTTGTGAGAAACAGAACTCAGATAAGGCCATCAAATCACCTATAATTACTAATTCCAAGGCATATTTTTTCGAGCATCCTGTGGATTAAGTTTTGCAAACTCTTCAATAAGTTGCTTGCTAGGCTCATCAATGGAGGAAGGCACAATAATTTTAAGTTGGATAAACAAATCACCCAACGCAACACCTTTACCCTTAATTCGCAACCTTGCACCGCTGGATGCCCCTGCAGGTACTTTAACAGTCAATTTAGAACCATCAATTACGGGTACATCGATTTTAGTACCAAGAATAGCCTCTGAAATTGAGATAGGAACATCTACAACGAGGTTATCGCCTTCCCGATTAAAAAAAGCATGGGGTGCAGATTTTATGGTGAGATACAAATTCCCACCATCCTGGCCCTGACCAGTAAGCCGAATTTTTCCACCCTCCTTTACACCGGAAGGAATGTTAACATCAATATTTGCCCCATTCAAAGAGAGAGAAATTTTACCGCCAAGTACAACTTTCTCGAGAGGAACCTCGACATCAAAATGGCTATCCTGAGGTTGATTGAATGGCTTTCTTCTTCCCTTAGCTTTTTTCCCAAACATAGAGCCAAAATCAAATCCGCCTCCTGCATTACCCCCAAACATACCTGCCAAATCTTCCATGTTGATGGAACTTGAACCACCATGAAAGCCACCACCAGGGCCTCTTGGTCCCCCGCCAAAACCTGCGGAAGGGTCTACAAACCCAAATTGATCATATTTGGCACGCTTTTCTTTATCGTGGAGAACCTCAAAAGCGTCTTGAATTTCCTTAAATTTCGTTTCAGCCTGCTTATCTCCAGGATTGCGGTCAGGGTGAAAATCTCTGGCAAGCTTCCTATAGGCCTTTTTAATTTCATCTTCGGTTGCGTTTTTCGGAACGCCCAAGACTTCGTATGGATCGCGTGGCATGATATTATTTGCCTTTTGTCCTTAACTGGGAATTTTAATCATGGTTAAATGACCTTACGGTTATTTATAAGAATAATCGCTGTTTTAAACCTTGCAAATTTTATTGAAATAGAGATTTCTTCTTTTGGATTGATCCAAATGGCGATTTAGCTTAAAAACTTGATCGTAAGATGATTTTTTGAAATATGAAGGGAATCCTGTGTTTAAGCTGGTTTCTGAGGGAATTAGTTCGGGAAATTCAAGTTACCAAATACTTGGTTTCAGCAAATTCACAATATTAAGCAGTGAAATAGCAAAACTTCGCACCGAACTTAACCCTTCTTTACCGAACCCTTTATCAACCTCAATTTTAAAATATTTGGACGACCAAACTGTAATCGCACTACAATGCACCCATCAAGCAACTAAAGAAATCAAAAATCTTGCGAATTGGGGCGTTATTGTTTCTCCCAAACATCCAGGTAGAAAAAGAGTTTCTGGGGCATTCGATAAATTCAAACTCGAAAGCGCATGGGGTATCTCGCCCCACTTGGTGCCTTACGATTCATTGCATTCCCCATCAGGAATCGTCAGCCTAGCGTATCAGATGAATGGAATTAATCTAGGGGCGGGTGGATTTGCAGGAATGGAAGGGCAGGGACTGCTTGCGGGCTTTACTTCACTAGAGAACAATTTCGCTGAAGGACTTGTTCTTATTTGGACGGGCTACCAAGAAGAATTTTCGTTATATCACTTGGAAAGCAATAACAATCAAATAATTGAAGGGTATGCTCTTGCAATTACCAAGCAAAAGAAAACAAATAGCAATAAAAGCTCTTATCCAGGGTTGAACATTTCTTGGAACAAAAACGCAAAGAACACAGCATTTGTTACGCCATTGTCGCTTGAAAATCTTTTCAAAATTCCTGACAATTTTCAAACTGACTATACATTTCAAATCGCCATCAATGTGCTTGCTGATTTTATTCCTGCAAGCATTTAAGGATTACAAAAACCAATGGATGACGAGATTTGGATTACTGGAGTAGGTGTAGGTTGCCCAATGGGCTTTACCCTTGCTGAATTTTCCAAAATGCTGCTGGAAGGTAAATCGGCGGTACGAAAAGTTGAATTGTTTGATACAACAAACCACCCTAGTCAAATTGCAGCTTACATCGATGAGGTACCAGCATCAAATAAAGTTTCTAAAGAAACATTTCGCTCTAGATCCAAGGCCGAGCAACTTTACATTCATTGCCTTGGTCAGGCAATTCAAGATGCTGACATCCAAAAGGACTTAGAGAGAAAAAATGCAGGACTAATATTGGGTACCGGCTCGGACTGGCTTTTATCTTGGGAAGAGAATTTTTTCTTGGGAGGCGACAACTACAAATTACCAGGCCGCGAAATCGCTCCGTACTTTCAATACGCAAAAGATTTATACCAGATAGAGGGGCCGGAACTTCAGGTCTCCACCGCTTGCGCTTCTGCCAATCACTCTCTGATTTTTGGAGCAAACTGGCTGAAAATGGGGATTGTTGATATTTGCATAGTTGGCGCCTGCTCCATAAATGTAACCCCTATCACTCTGGCCTCATTTGGAAACCTAAGAGCTCTTTCGCGCCGAAACGATACCCCAGAGCAAGCATCGAGGCCTTTCGATAAAGATCGTGATGGCTTTGTTCTTGGCGAAGGGGGCGCAATTTTTATCCTTGAAAAAGCTTCTCACGCAAAAAATAGACGAGCTTCGTGCCATGGAAAAATACTAGGGGGAGGCTTCTCCAGCGATGCTTTTCATCCTGTTATTCCTAATCCCAATACTTTGCAAATTGAAATTGCTGTGAAAAACGCTCTTATCAACAGTCAAACCAATCTCGATGAAGTCGATTACATTAACGCGCATGGTACCAGCACACCGGTCGGGGATGTTGGTGAAGCGAATGCAATCCGAACCGTTTTTTCAAACCAGTTTCGAAACATCCCTGTTAGTTCCATCAAAAGCATGGCAGGCCACGCTCTTGCAGCTTCTAGTGCAATTGAGGCTGCAGCATGCCTCGTAGCGTTACAACAACAGGCAATTCCACCAACCATCAACCTTGAAAATATAGATCCTGCATGCGATTTATATCATGTTGCAAATACAACAATTGAGAAAAAGCTTACACGGGTGATATCAAATTCATTTGGTTTTGGGGGCAGTAATAGTTCTATCGTGCTTGGAAAAGCATAAGGCCCACCAAAGAATGGCAGGCCCTTATAGCAAAAAGATCAGCACTCTTTTTTAAAACAAAAATTGTAACTCGAGAGTTGGCCCTTGATAAAAGATGGTACCTATATCGCTGGAACCCGTGGTATCTCTAAGATCATAATTAAACTGGGAAGAAGCTTCTGCCATTCCTATAGCCCATAAAACATTATAACCCGCCCTGAATCGGGCCCTTTCAAGTAACAGAATATCTGCATAGAATCCCATTTCTAAAATTGATGCAAAGGTTGCTCCGTTTTGCGATCCGCTAAACCCTTGCAAGCCATCACCGCGCACAAGCGAAACTTGCGAATTCCACCAATTCACGCCTGCAGAACCTTTACTCATCATCCCTATTCCTAAATGCTTGAATACTCGAAGATTATATTCGGACCCTACTTGCAAACCTAGGATATGATTGTGCGCACGAGCATTATAGTTGGCTTCCAATTTAGGATTTGATGTAGTTATATCGCCTGAACGATTAGTCGAATAAATCATGTTTTCAAGGATATCAAAATACCTAACCCCAAACATAAACTCGACATCTTTAATCGCAGGACTTGCATAACGGTAATTGAGTTCAGCATTTCCAATTGCAGAATTCATGGTTGTTGTCATGGTATCCGCATTTAACCACAGACCCTGAAAACCAGCAGGTGCATAGGGTGGGGGAGGCGAGCTACCAAATGGACTGGATAACCTTCCTTGATCTGTATTGGAAATTGAGGTTGAATTTTGTGGAATGTAAAAACCGTAGAACTCAAGCATGTGATTGTTTTCAAGGAACCCTAAAGTCACAGTAGGCCCCCATCCCATGGCTGGATTCAATTGGTTAAAATTTTGAACCTCGGGTAAGCGAGCAAAATCTGCAGCACCCACCACATCCCCATCACCTTGATAAGCAGACCCTAAGCTGCCATTATTTTGCCTTTGCAACGCCCTTGCACCGATACTCCCGTACCATGCAAATTCAATAAGTGGAGGCTCTTCCATAAACGCACTAGGCGACAAACCGGACAAACTTAAATCTAGAGGTGCCTCCTCGGGTTCACCATAGGACTGGGGATTCCCCATTGGCCCAGAATTCGGAAAACCCTGATTACCAAGGGTTGAGCCACCCAATGGGATTGGCTCAGCAAGAGGACGAGGGCCTTGCCCAGATGGAAAATTTTGAGCTTGAACAAAGGAAGCCTCAAAACAAAAAGCTGCAGAGACCAGAATACTTGATAAAACTTTTCGCATGACCACCACTCCCTCTTTACTTCCTAACCATCCCAAATATACAAATTTTGAGATTTCCTTAACTTGGGAATCCGTATTAATGGAATCGTCACTATAAAGCTCAACCTTGAAAAAATCGGTAAAGGTTTCCAATCGTACATAGTAATCATCTCGCATAAAACAACCCAAACATCGCAATCAGCCTATACTCAAATCACTTGAGCTTCTAAACACAGATCCATTTAAAAATTACGAATACAATTGCAATATAATCAAATTGTTTCTTTCGAAACTCACACTGGGTTGACTTTTAAGTTAAATCCTTGGTATTGAAGAAAGGTCTGGGTTGGTTTTTGGTAATTTCAGGCAAAGAGACCTGCATCAAAATGGCAAGATTATCTTTATATTTGGCGCTGGCGACTTTCCTTAGTTTACTATCGATTGGGGGAGTCATTTTATACTCCATCATTCGACATGAACCGAATTTTTACAAAACAGCTTTGCTAGTGGCAAACGATCCGAACAAAAGCGATAAATCAAAGGAATTTACCTCTGAGTGTTTTGAATTCGTTGGGGCTGTTGGAACCGAAAAAGAATGGTATGCCCAATTCAAAGAAGATCAGATCAACAGTTTTTTTTCTGAAGAACTCGACGAAACAGGCAATAAGAACAAATATTTCCCTAATTACATTCGGGCTCCACGAATCTGCCTAGAACCAGATCGATTGCGATTAGGTTTTCGTTGGGGCGAAGGAAAACTAAGCACCATCGTTTCAGCGGAGTTAAAACTTTGGCTTGCCAAAGACGAACCTAATGTTATTGCTATTCAAGTTTATTCATTAAAGGCAGGTGCTTTGCCCATATCTTTGTTATCCATGTTCGACAAAATATCAGACACGGCAAGGCAAAACGGAATTGAAATATCCTGGTATAGGCATCAGGGAAAACCTGTAGCAGTGGTTCGATTTCAAGCAGATCAACCACGCCCTACAATGCTCTTACAAGCATTGGAAATTGAAAGAGGGTTTCTCACACTACGCGGAAAAAACATGGATAGCAACCGGCCAGAAATACCCATTGCTAACAAGCAAGTCTCCAGCGCAAATTAGGCATTAGAGCCCATATTTAATTCGCGTGGCTTGGATAATCGTTTGAATCGTACAGTCCTCACCCAATCGACTTGAATTTAAAATCAGATCGTAGCAATAAGGCTCATTCATAACAGACTTAAAATGGCCGTGCAGGAATTCAACCCGCCTTTCATCAGAATTTCGAACTTTGTCTTTTGAATCATCCAAGGTCAATCGATCATATTGTGAAATATAAGAAGCTCTATCCTCAAAAGGGGCAATAATTCGGGCATGCAAACGATTGACATCGGGAACAATAAACCCGGCACCTGAACCAACAAAAACGGTATTACCAATGCACCCAAGCAGCAATATCACACGGGCCAAATCTTCAACTTCTTCTGTTCTGTTAATTCGCTTTTCGTCAACTAGTTGCGACCATTGCCCTTGCACCCAGTCAACAATTTTAGGGCCTGCAAAATCAAACAACTCCTGTTTTGCTGCTGGATTAGAAGCCATGTACTGAAGAATTTCATGGCTATAGATTTGCCAACCCAATTTTTTGGCAACCTTCGCAGCGATTGACCCACCTCTTGCGCCAAACTGTCGTGAAATGCAAAGGCAGTGTCCAGGAAAAGAACTGGGAATACTATCTGGGAATAAATCTCCTCGATACCCATGCTTGGGGAAATCAATAAACAAATCAGGTCTGGGGGTGCTATCATTTCTTTGCATTGGTCACCGGTAAAAAAATCATCTCTGGCCTCTTAACTCTATCTTCCCAAAAAAGAATATTCCTGCAACCAGAAATAGTAATGCAATACCCATCATAAAAAATATTGCCATTGTTTCCGAAAAATCACCATACCCACCACCTTGCTCTAAAACCACTCCTAAGTCCGCACTTTTTTGAAACATGATACATCTAGCATAAAAGGCAACACTTAATTGCTTGAGTGAACCTGGCATACTTCCTAAAAGTGTTTCAACAACAAAAGCATAAGCCAAGGCAATTAATGAGGCTCTAGGCAAACAGGCACCCATAAAGAAAAATACTGAGGCATAAGTTATGCTAGCTAAAGCTATGGGTTGCCAAAACAATTTAAAAGCAAAAAGCCCAGAATCACCTGCACAAACTGCAAGAACAAAAAAACCTCCAAGACTCCATATTAAAACCCAAGGAAGGATCGCCAAGAATTTTCCGATGTAAATACTTGACCGCGGAACAGGCTTTGAGAATAACCAAAATAAGGTCTTACCTTCTCGTTCAGCCCCAAGTCCTTCCACCGCAAAAGTAAGGCACCACAAAGGAAGTAGAAATCCCAATAAAACAGAGAACACAACATTTTTTATGAAAACAGGGAACCCTGATTGGATCAATAACCCTGAACTTGCCCCGGCAACCGCAGAACAAACAGCAGAAACACCAGCATTATGCCCCAAAACCAAACTCCCCGCCTCAATCATTTCAATTGAACTTTTAAAATTTAGGCCAACCTGACCACGCGGCTTAAGCGTTTTATAGTTCCACTGATTTTTCAAATTAACGGATACAACAACACCAGCAACGAGCATTAAAAAACCAACCGAAACCCAAAACAAACCGTGCCCAACCCTAGCCCGAAAAAGATGGACTGTAAGTTGGGACTTTACACCTTGAATAAAAGATTTTAGAAACTCCAAACTTAAACCTCTTTCAAAAATCAACCTTCAAATAATGACTCCATAACTTCAGCAGGGGCTTCGTCGACCACTTCCAACCTGCGAATTAGAAAATTGTTCTCAATGGACATCATCACCAAATGCGCAAAAACAAGCTCTGGCTTTCTAGTTAGGACCATTAAAACATGCTTTTCACCTTCAGGCAAACGAACTCCAAGTACCTCTGAATGACTTAAAACCGATTGAGCAAGCAATCGAATTCTTTCATTGGCTTGAATTTCCAAAGCAATTTCGACTGGCTTATTTAATAATCTATCTCGAGCACGGGAAACAGGCCCAGCGGAAACAACCCTGCCTGATCTTAGCATTACTACCTGATCCGTAAGTTTCTCAATTTCTTCCAACTCATGACTTGATACCAAAATAGTTTTTCCTAAAGTTTGAAACTGTAATAACAACTGAACTAAATCACGCCTTCCTACAGGATCTATACCCCGAAAGGGTTCATCTAAAATCAACAAAGGTGGATCCATTAAAATAGCATGGGCAATTTTTGCCCGTTGCCTCATTCCTAGCGAGCAGCGCCTTAACAATGTAGTTTGCACCGACGACAGACCTACTACTGAAAGAATCTCATTAAGCAAACTGGGAACCCGTTTGCTTTCAATCCCTGCTAAACAAGCCATTCTCGCAAGAAAATCTTTGATACTCCATGAAGGATAAAAGTAATCCAGATCAGGACTATAGCCGACAAGCTTTTTCCCCTGCCAAGTCCAGGGATCAATTCCAAAAACATGAATAGATCCAGAATCAGGAAAAAGCTGACCAGATATCAAGTTCATTAAAGTGCTTTTCCCAGAACCATTAGAGCCCAATAGCGCCGTAATCCCCGGCCTAAGTTCCAAGCTAAGATCATTTAATCCCAGAAAATTGCCATGCCATTTGGATACTTTCTTGCACCATAAAGGCACAACATCAGACATGGCAAAATCAGATGAAACCCCCATCATGATTCCACACCCTTTTTAAAATATATTCGGATGGTAAGAATTGAACTAACCACAAAAACAAACCCCAGAGAAGCAACGGCTAGCCAAGGATTTAAAGAATGATCGGTTTGACCAGGAAGCAGGGTAGGGGATGCCCCGAGGCATTTTTCACCCAACCTTTCAACACAGTACCAAAAATCTAAAACCCTGAACGCAGGATTTAATTTTAAGCGATCAATCATGATGGCACAAAGAGAAGGGAGAAGAAAAAAGACACCAGCCCAGCACATGATTAAACCAATGGTTGACCTGAAAAATCCGACCGTAGCAAACAAAAGTGAAACAAGCCCAATATTAATTACAAAACCATAGCCAATAATTCCAAACAATAATCTTGGATGATAAAGCAGATAAGTCCAAGAATCGATAAAACAAATTTCTAGAAAAAGAAATAGGGCAGGAATAGTTGCGAATAAATGCACCAAAAAAGAGGCTGCGAGAAACTTACCACCAATATAATTGCTCATTCCACCAGATTTAGATTGGTAGAAAATCAAAGAGCCTTGATTTAAATCTTCGCCAAGCAAAGAAGCGCCCGCCAATACAAGTAGCACAATTATGCCCCTCGATTGCAGATTAATAAAGTTCCGAAAGGTCTCTGGAGATCCATCCATCTTCAAAACGCTTCGCAGAAATTGCATCATATCGTTTTGATTGGCACGCCCAAAACCACCAACGCGCACTAATCCGTCTGGTTGTTGATCGGCAACCCAAAAGAAAAGATACTGGCCAAAAAAATAGAGAAGAAAATTCAAAACAGCCAGTGAGAATACAACCCAAAATACTTTGCGCGTGAATATCAATTTCAACGATTCCCGAGTAATCGCAAACGCACCCATCCAAACCGGGTTTCTTAAACCACGCCATGGCCTGTATTCCAAAAATGAATTAAGGGAGGTAACCGACATCAGTTCGCCACCAGCCTTTGCTTATCTAAAAGAGCAAAAAAAGCATCATCCAAATTACCTTCCAATGGTACGAACTTTTTAATCACACCACCTGCCCCCAAAATTAGTGAGGCAATATTGTTTATCCCTAAAGATGTATCACACTGGACAAAAACTTTGGTAAACCCGCCCATATCTTGCGAGCCTACGCACCTTTCACCCAAAGCAGCAATTGAGTCAATTTGGTTTCCTGTAACTTCAATCAAATAACTATCGGCTTTATTTCCTACAAGGTTTTCAAGAGAACACGAAGCAAGGCAAACACCAAAATTTAAAACAACAACCTGATCACAAACAGCTTGCACATCTCCAAGTAAATGGGTTGACAGCACGATTGATTTGCCTTGTTGTCTAGCAAAATAACTAAGGTAATCCAACATTTGATTTCTGGCGGGCGGATCTAATCCTGCGGTAGGCTCATCAAGGATTAACAAGTCTGGATCATGAACCAAAGCCTGTGCAAGTTTAACTTTTTGAATCATCCCTGTAGAGTATTCACCAAGCTTTCTAAACCGCGCTTCCCCCATGCTTAGGCAGTCAAGAATCTCATGAGAACGCCTAAGAGCATCTTTGCGTTTCAGGCCTTCGAGTTCGCCAGCAAACGCAACAAACTCAAAACCTTTCATTGAAGGAATAATAGCTTTTGCTTCAGGCATGAAGCCAATTTTTCCCAACTCAACTTTTGTTTTGCCAAAAAGCGATATGTCGCCAGAAGTAGGAATATCTAGACCAAGAATAAGCTTGATTAAAGTAGATTTGCCAGCGCCATTTGGACCTAACAAACCAATAATGCCTGGATAAACTTCAAAAGAAACATTATCTAGAACGGTTTTCGAGCCGAATTTTCTAGTCAGATTTCGACACCCAATTACAGCGATCTTATCACCCACATTAAATTCTCGTTTAGAATTAAATCCGGAAGAAATCAATCGCTATTAAGCGCAGCAATTGCTTCCTTGCGATCATTGTAGATGGGCCATAGGGTATCGAGCCCGGTAAGGTGCAATAATTCTCTTGCATTGGGAGATGCCCCTGCAATTACGACCTCGCAACCATGCTTTTTGACTCTTTTATGACATCTAAGCAAAAAACCCAAGAATAATGAACCAACATAATCAACTTCAGAGAGATCAAAAACAAGCCCGCTTGGCTTCATTTGATCTAACGGATCCAGCACCAATTCAGTTGCGGTAAGCATAAGATCTTCAGCCATTTTTTCAGCGGTAGGCGATGGTATTACAATCGCTATGTCTCCAGCTTTTTCAATGCTAAACGTTGGAATTGCCATTGGTAGCTTTATAACTCCCCTTGAGATAAAAACTGATTTTCCAAGCCGTGTTTTAACTAACTAATATCCTATCTTCATGTGCATTGATAAAAAACACAAGTTATTTAAAGGAAATTAGTTACTTGGACACCATAAATCCAAAACTACCTGTTATCAAACTAAAAATCGTTAGGAACTCAAACCATCCTTGGATATTCCAGAAAATGATTGAGAAGCCTGACCAAAAAATTCCCAACGGATGCATTGTTGACATCGAAGACCGAGCAGGAGCCTGGGCCGGCCGTGGAATTTTTAATGGCCACTCCAGAATTTCTCTTCGCATTTTAACAACCAATCAAGACGAACAGATTGACGAAGCTTTCTTTGATAAAAAAATAGGATTGGCAGTTGGGCTCCGTAAGGAAACCCTTAATCTAGAAGCTTCAACCAATGCATACCGCCTTATCCATGGGGAAGGGGATGGCCTTAGCGGACTTATCATTGATAAATTTGGGAAAACAATCGTTATCGAATTTTTTTCTTCGGGCATGTACCGTCTTAAAGACACAATTCAAACGATTCTTCTAAAACATTATCCAGAACATCAAATTACTTGGTTTGCTGAAAGTCATGTTCAAAAGCAAGAGTCATTTAATTGCAAAGAACCTGGCTACGATATAAACCCAGAAATAATTAATGAAAATGGATTAGGCTTTAAGGTAACCCCTGGCACTGGCCACAAAACCGGCTTTTTTGCTGATCAACGCGAAAACCGATTACTTCTTAGCACCTTCTGCAAAGATAAAAAAGTCTTGGACCTTTGCTGCAATTCCGGGGGGTTTTCCGTTTATGCAAAAGCCCTAGGCAAAGCTGAAGATGTAACCGCAATTGATCTCGACGAAGAAGTCCTTGCGCTTGCCAGACATAATGCCAGCCTAAATAAAGTAAGAATTAAATGTGTCCAATCAGACATTTTCCCTTGGTTGCGGGATTGCATAGCTAAAGGGGAAAAATTTGATGTCGTCATTTTAGATCCATCCAAGCTAACCCGTGATCGCGATGAAATTGAAACTGCGCTTAGAAAATATATAGATATGAACCGGCTCGCAATGCAGGTGGTCTGTGATGGAGGGATTTTGCTTACTTGTTCTTGCACTGGTTTAGTTTCTGAATTTGATTTTTTTGATTCAGTGCGAAAAGCAGCTTGGCAAGCAGGAAAAACAGCCCAAATTTTAAAATTAACTGGAGCCGGCCCGGATCATCCGTTTATGGCCCATGCGGGCGAAGGGCGTTATTTAAAAGCTATTTTTGCCAGAATTCATCATGGTACTACATAAAAAAAGCGCCTCAGCTTTAAACTGAGGCGCTTAGATTTTATCATCAGCTAATTACTTTAAAGCAATTCTGTAACAGGTTCACGATCATCCAGAATATACATTGGACGGCCAAAGTTATCTGGGAAGGTCGCTGAAGAATCAACACCCATTGCGGAGTAAATGGTGCTTAACAATTGAGGCACTTTATACTTGCGATCAATAGGATATTCACCGCGAGCATTAGTTGCACCAATCGCTTGCCCCATTTTCAAACCGCCACCTGCAACAAGGGCACTCATAGCTGCTGACCAATGGTCACGGCCACCACCATCTTGCATATTGATTTTTGGTGTTCTACCAAACTCGCCCCAAACCACCGTAACAACCTCGTCGCTCATGCCTCGATCATGAAGATCTTGAATGAGGCTAGAAATACCCCGATCCAGCATTGGAAGTTGGGTTTTCAGGGTTTTAAAGTTGCCGGAATGGGTATCCCAACCACCATATGAAAGAGTTACGCAGCCAACACCTGCTTCGATAAGCCTTCTGGCAGTAAGGAATTGTTCAACTCCTTTATAACGATCACGAACTTTCGGTTCTTCTCTCGAAAGATCAAGAGCTTTGCGAACGGTACCTGATGCAACCATTTCAAAGGCTCGCGTGGCAAAAGAATCCATTCCCTTCATGGTGCCAGAGGCATCAATTTCACGGCGAACATTATCAAAGTTTTTAAGTAGCGATTTTCGATCATCATAACGGTCGTTTTCAACACCGCTAGGAAGGCGTAAGTTTTGCAAACCAGGACCGTCTGGAGTAAATGGCCTATGAGCAATACCAAGATAACCAGGTTCGGTACCTTTAGTCATGCCCCTTAAGCTTACAAAAGGAGGAATATCGGACTGATTAGATTGAAGCTTAGAAATAACCGAACCAAAAGAGGGATGATGAACAACCCTATTTATATTTTCACTATAACCAGTCATCACTTGGGAATCGGAATGTTCATCAACAGAAACAAGACTTCGCACAACGGCAAGTTTGTCAAACATTTTAGCTTGGTTAGGAAAATGCTCGGAAATTTGAACCCCAGGAACATTGGTTGAAATCGGTTTGAATTCACCACGAAATTCTGAAGGAGCATTGGGCTTTAGGTCATACATATCCATGTGGGAGGGGCCACCGGGAAGATAAATCATAATTGCAGACTTAGCCGTGCCAGTTTTACCTGCTTCTTTAGCTCGAAGCATATCAGTAAGAGAGAGGGAAGAACCAAAAGCACCAATTTTGAGAAAGTTTCGGCGATTGATACCATCGCAAAATCTATTAGATCCACCAGAAAAAGATAACATAAGAATACTCCATTACAAGGTAGAAGCCTCGCTTAAAAACAGGTAGGTGATTGAAAAATAACCCAACATCACCAATAGGTCAACTGTTTTTATTGATAAAACCAAAATAATTCGAATAAAAACCCAAAAATCAGTTCGAAATATAACAAATGGTACAAAAACTTCTTTTATTTAGCGTGTTAACCGTTTAAATCACTCAATAATCAAGCCCTATCCTCTATATGTTAATGAACTAAAAACCATTCAGAAACATAATTTAAGACCTACTAAACCATTATTTTCGTTAATGAACATTTACAGGCTCCAAATTAGATCGACGCTTTTTCAAATCCAATACAATAAACTTTCTTTTATTAAGGGAAGATATAACGCAGAAAACTATATGTTAAAAAAAACATTAACGGTCGCTGGCATCGACATAGGCGGGGCAAATATTAAATATTGCCAATCGGATGGGTATACCCTAAACACCATATTTCCACTTTGGAAAAAAAAGTCCTCTTTACCTGCGATTCTTGAAAAAATCATACCTTCCAAAAAAATTAGAGCTCTTGCAATCACAATGACTGGAGAACTGTGCGACTGCTTTGAAACAAAAACTGAAGGAGTGAGATACATCTTAAATTCTATTCCTGAGAAACAATTAACTCCCTTAGTTTGGACTACAAATCAAAATTTTATTCCTTTGAAAGACGCAATCCAAAACCCAACAATTTGTGCTGCTTCAAACTGGTTGGGCTTGGCAAGTTTTGTTGCAAAAAAACATCCTGAAAATTTTGGGCTATCAATCGATATCGGTTCAACCACCACAGACATCACATCCATCGATATGGGAAATCCAAACCCACATGGTATCACCGACACCCAACGGTTAAAATATGGCGAACTTGTTTACACCGGCATGAAACGAACACCAATAGCGTCATTATTGGGAAGCAAATACGCACAAGAATTTTTTGCAACTATTGCGGACGCTCACCTACTTGTAAATAATTTAAAAGAAGACGAAGCAGACACTGAAACCGCAGACGGAAGACCATTTACAAAAACAAACTCAGCTAGGCGCATTGCCAAAATGCTTTGTGCGGATCAAAACGAAATCTCAATGTCCGTAATCACAAAAACAAGCGAACTTGCTATCAAAACACAAATCAAATGGATCACGGTTGCGCTAGAAAAACATCTCCAAAGAAAAGGCCAAGAACCAAAATGGATTAGCATATCAGGATCGGGAGAAACTTTGGGGAAAATGATTGTAGAATCATTTTCATGGAAATCAAAGCCTCGCATTCATTCATTTTCTAACGCATTCGGAATTGAAAATTCAAGTGCGGCATGCGCATACAGTATTATGAAATTAGCTGGTAATTCCCATGAACTGTAATGTCATAAAAGTTGGGGGAAGCCTTCTAGACACTATCGACTTGCTTCAAAAACTCGATCAATTGCTAAAGAAGTTGCAACCTAGCTGCACCGTGGTGGTCGTTGGAGGCGGAAAAGCGGTGCGAGAAATAGAACTAAATAATGCAAACAAAAACCCTGCACTTGAACACTGGGATTCATTGCAAATAATGACTGAAAATGCCATTGCGTTAATGTCTCATTTCGAAGGAACCACAATGGCGAGCACACCATTTAAAATAGCTTCGGGTTTGTTTTTTTTAGATGCATTTCAATATTGCAAAAATGATAAAACGATTAATGGTGAACCTTTTTTACCACAGACTAGAGATGTGCGTTCTGATAGTGTTGCACTTCGATTCGCACAAGATTTCGAATTCAGTGCATTGTATTTATTGAAATCAGTCAACTTCCCAGCATCAAAAAACTGGGAAGATGCGTGCAACCAAAATTATGTTGATCGTTTTTTCTACAAGCTATTCAACAACAAAAAACATAACCCCACCATATATACAATCAATTTAAGATCATCACAAACTGTTCAGCCTTTTAATTCCAGTAATAAGGTCTAAAGTTAAATCAAAATCAATTGTTTTATTTCTGGAGCGCTCTTTGCAAACTGCGCCACGAAACCCAAACCATGCAGGCTTGACCCCTTCCCGAATAAGCCGGGCCACTCTTTCAAGATTCAATGAACCAGCAAGAGCAAATTTTACATTATGAACATCACACTTGTTTTGTATTTGTAAAAGTTCATCAACCGTAATCCAGTCAAGAACTGAAGAACCATCTTTACACCAAGTATCGATCATAATCGCAGAAAACGAATGTTCGAATAACATTTCTAAAAGAGCAAATGGCTTGATTGAATCAGCTTTTAAATAATCGCCGTATAGTACAGGAACTAAAAAGGCAGATTTATTCAACAAAAGTACCTGCTCTTTTAGTAAAAGCAAATTATCAACCCAATTACCTGTGCTTTTGCAATTCGAAAGCCCAAACTTATAAAATGAAATTCCAATCGGGAGAAAATCTGGTTGCTTAGGTGCATCGCATAACTCTCCGCAAGCCATGCTGAGGGGATAATTAAAAGGTAAAGCGTTTTGAATTAGTGAAACAACCGATAAATCAACCATACCCATAGCGGCTTTTTCAGGCTCTTTCAAATCAACGAGATCAACTCCAGCCCTTAAGGCAATTTTAGCTTCTTCAACATTTCGGACACTAACTAAAACACTAACCAAAGTTCACCTCACAATTATCAAGCAATTCATACAAGAAACAACATAAACTGACTATGTTTTATCAAGATCATTATTTTTATCATTTCAGCAATGAACAATGTTAAAGTAATAATAGTAATTAAATATTACCAAACATTTATTGAAGTTAAAATTGTATCAACCATGATAAAAATTTACCCTAATTACGAACCGCTTCCAGGCTATCGAGTCCTTGAAAAAATTGGAAGTGGCGGATTTGGCGAAGTTTGGAAATGCATTGCTCCAGGGGGGCTTCTCAAAGCTATAAAATTCGTATCAGGAAAACTTGGAGTAAAGTCAGATATACGGGCAGAACAAGAATGGCGCGCAGTTGATCGAATTAAAATTATCAGGCATCCTTTCATTCTTACAATGGAACGAATTGATATTATCGAAAACTGCCTGGCTATCGTTATGGAACTTGCTGACAAAAACCTTTGGGACCGATATCAGGAATGCAAACAAAAAAGCTTACAAGGAATACCAAAAAACGAAGCACTACACTACTTGGCAGAGTCAGCAGAAGCACTCGACGTTATCAATTCTCAGTACCAACTACAGCACCTAGACATTAAGCCACAAAACTTATTTTTAGTGCACAATCATTTAAAAATTGGAGATTTTGGGTTAGTCCACGATCTTACAATTGCAGACCAAGAATTTGAAGGCGGAATTACACCAATTTATTCCGCACCCGAACTCATAGAAGGCCGTCCAAGCAGATTCAGTGACCAATATAGCCTAGCTATTGTTTACCAAGAAATGACAACAGGAAAAAAACCCTTTGAATCAGATAATTTAAGAAATATTATTAAATCGCATTTAACTGATGCACCAAATCTTTCTTCACTTGAAGACAGTGAAAAACCTATTATCGCCCGCGCTCTTTCAAAAAAACCCGAAGATCGTTTTAAAACATGCACTGAATTTATAACCGCTTTAAAAGCTATTCATTCACCCTTTGGTTTTCAAATAACGAATCAACCTTTTATTCTAGAGGAGCAATCTATTGTTCCTGAATCAAAAGCTAAAGAACAACCAATCAAAAACATTGACTTAAGTAAAACATTATCTTTCAAAAAATCAAATGATGAACAAAATTCATCAAACCAAACACCTAAACAAGAAGAATCATTACCAAACAAAGAACTACTTCTAAATCTAGAAAATCGCACAGGATCATTAATAATTGGCCTAGGAAGAACGGGTATCGGTGCAACCGCATTTTTTGATAATGCGCTTAATAACCAATCAAAATCAACTGGATTAACTTTACCTATTGAAATACTTGGTATTGATGTCGACGCCCAGGGCCTAACCACGGAAAAAGAAGACGATCAACTTAAACTTCCTTATGACAAAGCTGTGGTTTTCAAACTAAACAGGCCTAACTACTATTTAGGCAACAAAGAAAAATCTGAAAAACTAGCACAATGGCTTCCTCTAAGTAAACTGTATCAAATCCCAAAAAACTTAAGCACAGAAGGAAATAGAACCCTAGGAAAACTCGCAATACTTGATGCGGGAGATAAACTAAATGATGAACTAAAAAAGATTTTGATTAAAATTAATCAATCCGCATTCTCGAATACTATGCCGGGGATAATTAGCCCTAATATTTGGATTTTAACTCATGCCGGAGGCGGTGCCGTTGGTGCACTTCTAGATGTTTGCAAATCAGTTATCGAATCATGCCTCCAACTAAACTTAAAAACACCAACTTTCAACCTAATTTTGGCTTTGCCTGCAAAGGAAAATTGCAGTGTGCAAATGGCATCAAATACAACCATTACACTTGAAGAATTAGAGAAAATAGAAATAGCAGATCGAACACAAAAAACAATCTTGATAGAAACATCAACAAATGAAAAAGCTCTTCATTTAAAATTAATGCAAGATATGGGAACGGTAGTTTACGCAAACCAATTGAAAATTTACAACCAAGGTTCGGAAATTAACAAAAATTATAAACCCGTATATTCGGCAAAAAAATCTTACAAATCTGCTGGAGCGGAGTTAGAACTACTATCAAATGACTTAAATCAGCAAGTAATAATCAACAAAACCTGTTTAGAATTAATCCGATCATGGGTACAGGTAAATCCAGTTTATCATAACGAAATCAGCACATGGATTGACCAAGAATTGATAAGAAACAATATTACATTTGAAAATCTAACATCAAGTTTAACAGAGCACCTTGAATTAAAATTAGGCCATCCAATAAGTTCATTCATATTAAAAGACCTAATTGATCCATTATTCAAATTGGAGTCTAAATTAGGAAACGAAGACATATCAATAGAAACGATTGCAAAGACAAGCTTGAATATTCTCAAAAATTCGGAACAAAATCTAGGACTCGAATGGTATACAAGTGAAAATTTAACTGACAAAGGAACTTTCTACAAAATAATGATGCAAAAAATCAACGAACTTACTGAAATTTTTGGTTCGGTGATTGATTCTTGGATAGTTCAATGGATTGAAAAACCGGGATATCGTTTTGCTGCTGCGGAACTTATACTTTCTATCATCAAGAAAAAAACAGAAGAACTTCGAATTCAAACAATTTCAATCCGAGACAAACATCATTCAAGTTTAAAGGTTGATTTACTTCGGTTTAATAGTGCAATCCAACAACCTGCAGGAATGAAGAGCGGATACAACCAATCAATTCAGAAAATCATCGGTCAATTTAAATCACTGTTTCGAACCCAAGTGGAAATACTTCAATGCGACTGTATTTTTAGTTTTATTCAGTCCATCAATTTGCAAATAACAGACCACGCTAAAGAAATTGACGATTGTAAATCAAAACTTTTGGGCATATGCACACGAATAAAAGGAGGCAAGGAGTTACCTAACAGTAAATCAGAAGAGTTTTCCGTTTTCTCACACACTAAAACTCTACCAGAAGGAGAACTTAATTCTCTAGACAACACAATTCAAGAAGCGATCGTAAAAAACTTCGAAGCGTTCACACAATTGTTCATTGGCAGGGAAAACTTGATTTTTGAACTTGAAAAAACAATCAATCAATCAGTATCAAACTATTTAAAAAACCTAGGAAAACTTTTAATCAGCAACATTTTAGATTCAACTGAAGACTCAAGCACCAAGATTAGCTTCATCAAAAACCATATTGCTTCAGTTCAGCATAAGAACCCCATGCATGTAAATGATCTTGCGAATCAAACTATTTTTTCATTCCCCCAAAACATTTTAGGGGAATGGAACAATATTGAGATATTTGGCCCGACTAATCAAAGCATTTACTTAGTGCCCGGAAACGCTGATTTTATTTCATGTATATGCGAAGAAAACATCACAAATTTGAATGATTCGAAAAGTTTAAATCATTTTTTTGAAATACATCAAGAACATATAAATAATGATGCCCAATCAGGTACAGAAACCACAAGACAAACGCCAAAATAGCAGGGTGCTAACCATGTCTGAACTGGAATATCGAATTAATCAAGATGCATTTCACGGCCCCTTAGATTTATTATTACATCTTGTTAAAAAAGAAGAAGTGGACATTCTTGAAATATCAATTGTAAGAATTGCAGATCAGTTTAAAGAATTCATGGAAGTTATCACATTCTTAGACTTAACTTTGGCAGGTGAGTTTTTAGTAATGGCAACAAAGTTGATGGAAATTAAAAGCCAATTGCTTTTACCCAGGCAGGTACAACACACCAACAAAGAAGATGACCCAAGAAATGAGATTGTAAGGCAACTAGTGGAATACAAGAAATTTAAAGATGCTGTTGAAATTCTTGAGGAACAAGCAGAATCTGCAGGCCAGAAAATTCCCCGTTTAATTTCGGACCAATTCCATGAGGAACGAGTAAGTTCAGAGAAACCAATTCAGGAAGTAGAACTTTGGGATTTAGTAAGTGCATTTGGTAGAATCATGAAAGAAACTCTTGCAATTCAAGCGCAAGAAATTGTTGTGGATCAAACGCCAATGGAGGTATATCTGGAAGAAATAACCGGGAAGTTAATTCGAGAAAAATCGATACCATTCAGAGATTTATTCTGTCCCCCATTCCACAAGATGCGTTTGATTGGGCTATTCCTTGCGATACTCGAACTAATAAAAAAACAATCAATATTTGCACAACAAGATGACAATTTTGGTGAGATTCATTTAAAATGGAGTCAGAGCGTTACCGTTTTTTAAATCGCTTTTTCTTTATTTGTGGTGCAGCAACTTTCTCGCCTTTTAATGTTGCGATTTTATCTCGTAGTTGAGCAGCTTTTTCAAATTCTAAATCTTCGGCAGCTTTAAGCATTTGGATTTGCAGCTCTTCTATCATCTCATGCTTCTCAACTTGATCTTCATTTTCAATTCCAACCACTTTGTTAGCAAAATCATAAGCTGCTATTTCATCTTCTATAAAAAGTGGTATTAAACTTTTGACAGATTGTGGAGTAATATTATTATCTAAATTATATTGCGTTTGCAATTCTCTCCTTCGTTTAGTCTCTTCAATTGCACGGTGCATAGAATTAGTTACTCGATCACCATAAAGAATTACTTCGGCATTAACATTTCTAGCAGCCCTACCAATAGTTTGAATCAGAGATGTTTCACTTCTTAAGAAGCCTTCTTTATCAGCGTCTAAAATTGCGACAAGAGAAACCTCGGGTAAATCCAAGCCTTCCCTCAAAAGATTAATACCGACAAGCACATCAAATGCACCTTCGCGTAATTCCCGCAAAACTTTAATGCGCTCGATCGCATCTAATTCTGAATGGAGCCATTTGCAACGCATCCCTGTTTCTTGAAAGAACCGAGTTAAATCCTCTGCCATTCGTTTGGTTAGCGTTGTAACTAAAACCCGCTCTTTTCGATCAACCCTAATTTTAATCTCTTTTACAAGATCAGCAACTTGCCCCTTGGCTGGCCGGACATGCAAAATCGGATCAACCAATCCGGTTGGTCGAATGACCTGTTCAACAACTTCTCCCTTGCACCGGGATAACTCATACTCTGCAGGGGTGGCAGACATAAACAGTATGCTTTTAGATTTGTTTTCCCATTCTTCGAAACGGAAAGGCCTGTTATCCAATGCACTAGGAAGCCTAAATCCATGGTCAACGAGTGTTGTTTTTCTAGAAAAATCGCCTGCATACATGCCTCGAACCTGCGGAACGGTGACATGAGATTCATCAACAACAAGAAGAAAATCTTCAGGGAAAAAGTCCATAAGAGTGTAGGGCGGTTCTCCGGGATTTCTTCCACTAAACCAGCGGGCATAATTTTCAACACCGGGGCAATGGCCTGTTTCAATCAGCATTTCAATATCAAATTTAGTTCTTGCAGCAAGCCTTTGGGCTTCGAGTAATTTGCCTTCTTTTTTAAAAACATCAAGCCTGTCGTCCAGTTCCTTTTTAATGCCTTCCACTGCGGTTTTCATTCTATTTTCTGGAGTTACAAAATGTTTTGCAGGGTAAATAAAAAGTTCATCATTCGTTTTAAGAACATCACCTGTAAGAGGGTTCGTGAGGCTAAGATTATCGATTTCATCACCAAAAAGTTCAACTCGCAGGGATATTTCCTCCGATGCAGGCCAGATTTCGATTACATCACCCCTAACTCTAAATGTTCCGCGGGTAAACGAAATATCATTTCGTTTATATTGAATATCAATAAGTTTGAGCAGAAGCTCTTCTCTTCGAATCGATTCACCTCGCTTTAAAGATATAACCATGCGTTTATAATCACTTGGCGAACCCAATCCATAAATACAAGAAACACTGGCAACTATTATAACATCCTGCCTACTAACCAAAGCACTGGTTGCAGCGAGGCGAAGTCGATCAATATTCTCATTAATTTGCGCATCTTTTTCGATATAAATGTCACGCTGAGGGATATAAGCTTCGGGCTGATAATAATCGTAATAACTAACGAAATAATGCACCGCATTTTCGGGAAAGAACGCTTTAAATTCTTGGTATAGTTGTGCTGCAAGAGTTTTATTATGCGCAAGCACCAGAGTAGGCTTGTTCAAATTCGCAATAACATGGCTTGCAGTAAAAGTTTTTCCAGTACCAGTTGCACCCAGCAAAACTTGAGCAGCCTTCCCCTCATTAAAACCGCCTAACAAAGCCTTAATAGCTCTAGGTTGATCACCTGCAGGTTCGTAAAGGCTAAGTAATTTAAAAAGAGTGCCCATCGGCTAAAAACTTTCCGTTAAAAAAAAGAATCTAATGCATTATTGACTGATTAAAGGGAATTTCAAGAAGGGAGCAATCTTAGAAGCGGTTTTTTTTCCTATACCGGAAACTTTTTGCAAATCATTTTCGTCACGAAACTGCATATCTTGCCTTTTATCTACGATTCTTTTTGCTAGCATATCCCCAATTCCTGGAAGTTTTTTTAATTCTTCAAAAGTTGCAAGATTTGGATCGATTTTTTCAGAAACAAGGTTAACTTTCCCAATGGAAAAGGATTTCCCGGCAACAGAGGTAGGTGGGATCCAAATTCTAGGTACTGGAAGTTCAGCAATCGAGGTTGCCCCTGCAACCACCAAATGTCTTCTAATTTTCTCTGCAGTTTTCTTACCCACCCCTTTTAATTTTTCAATTTCATCAAGGCTGTTAAAGCCGCCAAAAGCCTTGCGGTAATTCACAATTTCTAAAGCAATTGATTTACCAATACCTGGGATTTGAGCCAATTCACCATAGGCTGATTGATTAAGGTCAAGTTTAAGATTATCAAGTTTTTCAGATTTCGGATTAGATGCGGAAAAAGAAGCGGAATAAAAATATCGGGAACAAGTAAAAAAGAAAAGGATGAATAAAGTAAAACACAAACAAGCCTGAACCATAACCGAGTAAACAATACGATTTTTTTTCGTAGCGGTAAAAGGAGGAGTCTCAAGTTGCAGGGCAGGAATAGGCATCATAATTATTTACAAGCAGCTAACTTGGTTTTTGGAATACCAATATAGCATACCTGCAAAGTCGATTATAACAAAAAAAATTTCTGCAAAAAAGTTGGTCAGTACGGTCAAAAAAGCCATTAAGCCAAGGCAATCTTAATAGCCTAGGGATGCTTCCGAAGAATTGATTCCCCTCCCAAGTCAAATTTGGAACAATTTGTTTTAAATGTAAAAGAGTGGCCCACGTAAGGGATTCTTCGTCAAAAGTGTGTTTTTTAATAACAGTTAATGCCATAAAACTGCGAATCAAACGACTCAAAACAGAAAAGGAAACGGGTTCACAGAATACGGCTTTTCCATGGGGAACGAGCACTCGCAAAATCTCCCTCGGAGCAAAATCTAAGTTTAGATGATGCAATATGGCATTGCCCCAAATCAGATCAAAAGAGTTATCAGCAAAAGGGAGAAGTTCTGCGCAAGCAGCCAAAACATTTACTTGTAAGCCGTTGGCAAAGGCCCTGTTTTTCGCTTCTGTAAGGTAACCTGGGGAAACATCTAATGCAGTTACCGAAGCGCCTTGTCTGGCAAAAAGAACCGAGGCCATGCCATGCCCACAGCCTAGGTCTAAAACCCGTTTCCCTTTAAGATCTCCGAGTTTTAAAACAGCAACCCGAACCCAAGATTCATGGGCTAAATACTGTTCATCGGTAAAAAGGTAATTTTCAGGTGAAGAAAAAGCGTGGAGTCTATTAAGGGCTTGCTGGTCATGAAAGACTTTTTCACGATTAATGCGTTCAAAATCAGAGAATACAAAATTGTCAGGCTTGTTGGTTTCCATTGCAAAAAACCATTTAGTTCAATGAGAAAGTTGACCTTAGAAATTGAAAACTAAACTGCCCCGAGGGCCAAGCAGCAATTATGCCCGCCAAATCCAAAACTATTGGAAACCACATAACGAACCTTCATTTGTCTGGCAGTATTTGGCACATAATCAAGATCACATTTAGGATCTGGCGTATTAAAGTTGATGGTTGGATGCACAACCCCATGCTTAATGGAAAGAGCACAGGCAATAAGTTCTATACCGCCACTGGCACCAAGGGTATGTCCGATCATGCTTTTAGTGCTACTAACCGCAATTTTTTTTGCGTGATCTTTAAAAACGATTTTAAGGGCTTTAGTTTCAGCTTCATCGCCTAGCTGAGTGCTTGTTCCATGAGCATTAACATAATCGATTTGATCAGGATTAAGCTTAGCATCAGCCAAGGCAAACTGCACCGCTTTGGATGCACCAACCCCCTCGGGATGTGGAGCAGTAATATGATAAGCATCGGCAGTGTTGCCACAGCCCAGAATTTCTGCATAAATATTGGCACCTCGTTTGCGAGCGTGCTCATATTCTTCCAAAACAACAATTCCAGCACCTTCACTTAACACAAAACCATCACGGTCTTTATCGAAGGGCCTGCTAGCAGTAGAGGGGTCATTATTGCGATGCGAAACAGCTCTGGCAGCAATAAATCCACCAAGCCCCATAGGAGTTATAGCAGCCTCGGAACCGCCAGCAACAATTGCATCCGCAAACCCACCGCGAATAGAATGTAAGGCATCGCCCAAAGCATGAGCAGCAGAGGCACAGGCGGTTGAAATAACCGTATTGTGCCCCATCAGATTAAAGTGAATTGAGACATTACCAGCTGCAGAATTTGCAATCATTTTTGGAATAACAAAAGGGCTGATTCGATCAGGCCCCTGTTGGGTGTGGCGCGTATACTGTTCTTCAAACTCATTAAGCCCACCTATACCGCTACCAATGATAACACCATAACGAAAGGGATCACCTTGGGAGAAATCAATCCCAGCATCTTTAACCGCAGAAATAGCAGCGACTAGGGCAAACTGAGAGAACCTATCGAGCCTTTTTGCTACTTTCCCTTCGAGATGATTTTCAGGGACGAAGTTCTTCACTTCGCCTCCAAAGTGAACTTTGAAGGCGGTAGTATCAAACTGCTCTATTAGGCTTACACCGCTGCGTCCTGCACACAGATAATCCCAAAAAGTTGGGATATCGTTACTTAAAGAATTGACAGTACCAAGCCCGGTAATGACAACACGCCGTGTCATTTCTTGGCTTGCTCCTTTTCGATGTATTCAATTGCTTCGCCCACAGTGCGAATTTTAGCAGCTTGTTCATCGGGGATTTGGATATCGAACTCTTCCTCGAGTTCCATAACTAGTTCGACGACATCAAGGGAATCAGCACCCACATCTTCAACGAAAGAAGTAGTGCGAGTGATTTGACCTCTATCGACAGCCAAGGATTCAACAACAATGTCTATAACTCTTTCTTCGACAGAAGCCACGGCACTATACCTCCAGAAAACATAGGGCAATAAAGCCCATAAAAATACTTATAAAAACAATGAACTATAAGGTTAACTACCACAACCAAGAATCTCGGGCAAGCCATCTTATCTATCTTGTTTATAATTCCTGCAAAATCAGTCCAGACTAAAGTTGGACATTAAGCCTGAATGTTAACAATCTCAATCTTCCGGTTGATCCTTTTAGCCAATCCCGCAAGAACTCTACCCGGGCCTACTTCATAAAGCTTTTCAACCCCGGAGTCCAGAATTTTCCGGATACAATTTTCCCAAAGTACAGGCTCAACAACCTGCCGAGCAAGTTTATTTTTAATGCTTACGGGATCAGAGTGCTCTAATGCATCTACATTAGCAAGTACAGGAACATTAGTAGAAGCTATGCTAGTGGTACTAAGGATCTTGGCCAGTCTATCAAGGGCGGGTTCCATGAGGGAAGTATGAAAAGCCCCAGCAACCGCAAGTTTTATAGTCCGAATACCTTTTTCAGATGCGATTTTTTCAAACATCAAACAAGCATGATCATCACCAGAGACAACAATATTTCCTGGGCAAAGAAAATTAGCCATCTTGATCAGGCCAACTTTCCCAGCATCTGCACAAATTTGTTCAATCTGCTCTTTTTCAGCACCAATAACACTTAGCATGCCGCTAGGGCTTTTTTCAGAAGCAGCTTGCATGGCTTCGCCACGCTCTTTAACCAAAGCAACGCCATCTGCAAAGGATATAGCCCCAGCAAAAGTCAATGCTGTATATTCGCCCAAGCTAAGGCCTGCAGTAATTTTGCAGCTTTGTGATGCTTGTGGATCTTCTGAATTTAATAAATCCAATGCTGCTAAACTAGAAACATAAATAGCAGGCTGGCTAAAAACGGTAGAATTAAGCTTATCGAGGGGGCCATTTTTGCAAATTTCAAGAAGATCATAGCCAAGGATTTGTGAAGCTTGCTGAAACCTTTGCAATGCAGGAGGAAACTTATCGCAAAGAACAGCGCCCATGCCCAAATATTGAGCTCCCTGCCCAGGAAATAAAAACGCTGATGAGGCCATTTATAAAAAGATTCCTTCCAACTCCTAGATTATATCAGAATCCTACTGACTTATTACCACGGAAGGGGCAGATTCAAGTTCGCTTACAATCAAATCATTAAGCTTAAGCCTTGCATACTTGGCCGCCAACAACAATGCATTTTTAATGGCCCGATCTTTCGAGCTGCCATGGCAAATAATACAAACTCCATCAATGCCGAGTAATGGTGCCCCACCAAATTCGCTGTAATCGTACTTGCTAGCAAGTTGCTTCAATGCGTTTTTAGCGAGATCTTTTTCCTGCTTTAAACAACCCAGAATTTCTTGGGTCGTGACTTCCATCAAATACTGATAAAGGCCTTCGCAAACTTTAAGCACAACATTTCCAACAAAACCATCACAAACAACAACTTCTGCAACCCCTTGGTGAATATCACGACCTTCGATATTACCAATAAAGCTACTTTTTGAAGGACTGCTGTTAAAAAGTGCGAGAGTTTCTTTGGCCAAACTATTACCTTTGGCCTCTTCAGAACCAACATTCATTAGACCAATTTTGGGATTTTCATGACCGAGAATTCTGCGCGCAAATAAACTACCCATTACACCATACTGATAAAGATGTTCAGCTTTGGGTTGGGTGTTGGCTCCAACATCAATTAAAACACAAAAGCCTTTTTTAGTTGGCATTACAGCTGCAATACCAGGCCTTTTAACATTTTTCAGAAATCGCCTAGTGAACATGCCGCCGGCAACCATTGCGCCGGTATTTCCAGCACTGACAATGCCATCAACTTCTTTTTGGCAAAGCAACTGCCAACATCTAGAAATGGAGTTATCAGGTTTCTTGCGCAAACCATCAACCGGAGACTCTTCCATCCCAATGGCTTGGGTACAGTGAAAAATTTTAATACGATCAGCATGAGGTTGACCTTGAATGTGATGATCAATTTGATCTTTATCACCTACAAGAACCACGGAAAGTTCGGTGTCAGACTGAACCGCCTGTAAAGCCCCTGCAATGATCGGTCCAGGAGCAAAGTCTCCGCCCATTGCATCCAAAGCAATGCGCATTTTTTACTTCTCCTGTTCAACTTTCAAGAATTCACGCCCTTGATAAAATCCACAATTAGAGCAAACTCTATGTGGTCTAAATGGAAATCCGCAATTGGAACAATATGCAACCTGCATAGGTTTTGCACCCAAATGGCTTCGCCTTTTACCTTGGCGAGCGTGGGAAGTCCTTCTTTTTGGTACTGCCATGTTTAAAACATCCCTTCCTAAACGAAAAATTTACTTATAATTACAATATTTATAAACCTGCATTTAGTCTAGTGCTTATTCACTTAGACTTCTGAACTAGTTTATCAAAACCACTCAAACAATCGAGATTTTACACATTCTATTCTAAGTATTTCAGGTATACTCCATTCAATATTTCCTCTTTTGGAGAATCTTATGGATAATCTTTGGGCCCCTTGGCGGCACGCCTACATTGCTGCAAACAAACCCGAAATTAAGGATTCTTGCTTCATCTGTTCGGCTAAAAACCACCCGTCTGACGAGCATAATGATAGGCAAAGCCTTCTTGTGAAACGACTTAGGTTCAGCTTAGTCCTCCTAAATAAATTTCCTTACAACAACGGGCACCTCTTAATTTGTCCCCTTGATCACACCGGAGAATTAGGCCAATTAAATGAAAAGCAACTTTTATCCAATGCACTTACAATCCAACATCTTTTAAAAATACTTCAAGAATTGATCAATCCTGATGGATTTAACATAGGAATGAACCATGGCTCTGCAGCTGGAGCTGGCGTCCCGGGGCACCTTCACTGGCATATTGTCCCTCGTTGGAATGGCGATACCAACTTTATGCCCGTCCTAACTTCCACAAAAGTCATAGTTCAATCTTTGGATAGCCTTTTCGACCTCCTCACCCAAAGTATTGAAAAACACCCGTTCCCCGAAGAGTGTTAGACCTTAACTATCTATTGGAGCCCAAATGGAATCGCTTTCCCCGCTGGCCATGAAAACTGACCTCAGCAAAGGCAGAGATTATCCCGAAAAGGATCACCCTTTCCGAAATTCCTACCAACGAGATAGGGACCGAATTGTTCACGCTACTGCTTTTCGACGGCTCGCACACAAAACCCAAGTTCTAGTTACCCATACTAGCGACCACCACCGAACCCGACTTACCCACACTCTTGAAGTGGCGCAAATTAGCAGGACCGTTGCCAGACAATTGCTTTTAAACGAAGATTTAACCGAGGCAATCGCTCTCTCTCACGACCTAGGGCACCCTCCATTTGGCCATGCGGGCGAATACGCTTTGCGCGATTGCATGGTTAATCATGGCGGATTCGAGCACAACCGCCATGCGCTTAGGATCGTTGAAGAACTAGAATACCCCTATGCAAACTATCCAGGCTTAAACCTGACATGGGAAGTCCGAGAGGCAATGGCATTGCATTCCAAAGTGCCCGACTGCCCAGAAGTAAAAAAATACCTTAAATATAAACAACCTTTTCTCGAAGCACAAGTTGCAGATACATGCGACAGCCTTGCATACAATGCACACGACATTGATGATGCGATAAGCCTAGGTATAATTGATTTTTCAGATCTTGAAGGATCAAAAATATGGAAGATGGCATTTGCGAAAGCGCAAGAAATCTTGCCTAAAGAAGCTACAGCAACCCAAACTCAATTAGGTGCCATTCGAATTCTTATCGATATGCATGTTTACGATTTAGTGGAAAACACCCGTAAAAATATATCTCTTTCAAAGGCAACTAACCTTGAAGAAGTTAGAAACATGGAGACTTCAGTTGTTTGCCATAGCCCGAAGATTGAGGAATTGAAGCATGAACTTGGGGCAGTTCTCAAGCAAAAGATTTACAACAATTTCCGAGTGCAACGGATGGCAAATAAAGGTGCAAGGTTTGTAAAAAGATTATTTTTTGAATTCTCTGAAAACCCACTGCAGCTACCCGAGAGGTACAAAACCCGGATAATAACCCAAGGTTTACATCGCACCGTTTGCGACTATATTGCTGGAATGACTGACAGATTTGCACAAGATGAATACATGAAAATTTTCAATCCTTATTTTGATGTTTGAGTTATTTAAGGAATAAAAATAAAAGCATTGTTGTTGGAAAGACTTTTAAAAGGTTGTTCATTTCATTAAAATATGAATACTTTTAAATGGGTAACACAATAGAACGGATACAGAAAATGGAAATGGATTCTTTTAACAACAAAAATTGGCTGGTTAAAGCTTGGAATTCTGGTTTTTTACCCCTTGGGTTGTTACGCGCTTTCTTCGGTGCAGGCATGATTGCCCTTGCGATGATCGCATACCAACACTTCGGTAATGCAGATCAGGGCGGTTCTACCACAAGCGGTTATACCGCTTTTCTAACTATTATTTTCATAGGCATTGTAGTCATGCTTTTTGACACGCTGCTAAAAAACAAACAAATCACAACTATTTCAGCAGTTTACTTTGGACTATTAATGGGCCTTTTATTGGGAAGTATTTTCTCTACCATCATGGATCCATTTCTATTTGACTGGGAAAGTGCTCAAAAAAACGCAGATTTTGCCAGTCGGATTATTGTGCAGCGCAATTTACTTCGTGCTTTTAGTACCGCCATCTGCATTTACATCTGTATTTCCACCCTTCTTCAAACAAAGGACGAATTCAGATTCATTATTCCTTACATTGAATTTTCCAAACAAGTGAAAGGTTCGAAGCCTTTTATTCTCGATACATCCGCAATTATTGATGGCAGAATTGCAGACCTTTGCGAAACCAAAATTCTAGACAACAGACTCATCGTGCCGAGGTTTGTTTTAAAAGAACTGCACGCCCTTTCAGATAGCGCAGATAAATTAAAACGAAACAGGGGAAGGCGTGGGCTAGATATTCTCAAAAGCCTGCAAACCAACAACAAAGTTGAACTTCAGGTTCATGAAGGCGAACCAACCGAAATGAAAGGGATCACCCAAGTAGATGAAAAATTGGTTATTCTTGCAAAAAACATTGGTGGAAAAGTTGTAACCAACGATTTCAACCTAAACAAAATTGCCCAACTTCAAGGCGTTGAAGTTGTTAATCTTAATGAAGTCTCCAATGCCCTCAAGCCTATTGTTTTACCGGGTGAACATTTCTTTATTAAAATCGCCAAGCAAGGTGACCAAATTGGCCAAGGAGTTGGCTATCTTGAAGATGGAACTATGGTAGTAGTAGACCAAGGCAGGCAACACATTGGGCAAGATGTCAATGTTCAGGTAACCAGTGCTCTACAAACACCTTCAGGCCGCATGATTTTTGCAAAAGTAGACAATCAGGCAACCTAAAAAGAGCAGGTGGTTTGGGGCTACTTTTCGTAGGTTCATCCGTTTTATTTAATGCTCGTCTAGACACAATTCTTTTTTCACGGTAAACACCTCTCGAGTTCAAAGAGGGTTTTATCATGATTCGTAATGTTTTTATGCTGTCTTTTATTTTTATTGTACTTACTTCCCAATTGGCAATGTCGCAAATGCCTACTGGGGGGAATGCTAGCGCACAACCTGTTGGCACTCCAACATCGATTAAACAACCTTCGCCTAGGCCAATTTCACCCGGGGGCTCCCGAGATATCGATCTAGTGGAAAAAGTATTGAATGCCAGAAAAGAATATCAAACTACCCTAGAAGCACTCAGAGCTCATTACATTAATGTGGGTGAAATTGAAAAAGCTAAATGGGCAGAAGAAGAACTACTAAATTACCACCGCATTTCAAAACAGGCTTACCTGCTTGAACTTGATGTTCCACCCCCCACGCTTCAAGCCAACGAGAATATTCCTGATGCCAATGAATATTATCGCAGAGCCATGCAATATAAGGATAAAGGCTGGGGCCAAGAATATATTGACAACCAAAAACGAGCTGAAATCTTATTACAACAAATTTTAAGCACCTATCCAAACAGCGATAAAATAAGTGATGCTGCGTATCAGTTGGGCGAGATTTATGAATCGAAACCCTATAAACAATACCAACGATCAGCATTATACTTTGAACGCTGTTTTCAATGGAATTCTCGAACCCAACTAGATGCCAGACTTCGAGCCGCTCGAATTTATGATAGAAATCTTACCGAACGCAACAAAGCAATAGAACTCTATCGCGAAGTTACCACTCGGGAACTTGACCCAAAACGAGTTGCAGAAGCCCAAAAAAGAATTTCAGATCTATCTAGCGCACAACGGTAAAACTCTGTGCATTAATGCTAAAGTCCTGATTTTTGCTAGCAAAATTTAAAGGTGACGTATAATCAATTATATATGTCATCCGAGATATTTTGATGAGTTTGTTTACACCAAGAAATGTTCTTTACCTATCCATCCTTGCTGGCTTATCCACGCTTGTACTTAAATCTTATGCTTACTGGATCACTGATTCTATAAGCCTTCTTTCGGACGCCGCCGAGTCCGTTATCAATTTGATAGCTGCTATTATTGCGTTTATCGCTATCAGACTTTCCGAACGGCCTGCAGATGACACGCATACTTATGGTCACGAAAAAATCGAATACTTCTCTAGCGGGTTTGAAGGTGCGCTGATTTTATTTGCGGCATTCAGCATCGGACTATTGGGCGTACATCGGTTAATTTCTCCCCAACCACTTCAAACCTTAGAAATTGGGATGATTATTTCTTTTGCAGCCTCACTCATCAACGGAGTGGTTGCAATCATTCTTTTGATTGTTGGAAAAAAACATCAATCAATCGTTCTTGAGGCAGATGGCCAACACCTTTTAACTGATGTTTACACGACATGTGGGGTTCTAATCGGATTATTCTTTGCAAAGATCACAGGGGTAGAATGGATTGATCCTGTCCTTGCAATAGGAGTATCCCTGATAATCTTGACCACAAGTCTTCAATTAATCTGGAAATCGTTTAAGGGTTTGATGGATCATGCGCTTCCTGAAAACGAGCTGAAAATTATCAGAGAAATAATAACCCAAAATCTTGAGCCCGAAATGACTTTTCATGAGTTAAGGTCCCGCCAAGCAGGTCCCAAAAAGTTTGTAGATTTCCATTTATTACTACCAGGAATATTAAGCATTAAAGTTGGGCATCAGCTAATGGAAAAAATCGAGCATGCAATCAAATCTCAGGTAAAGGATTGTCAGGTGCAAATTCATGCTGAGCCGATTGAAGACCCAACTTCATGGGAAGACAATGCTCTAACTAGTTTCGAGAAAAAAACGCCAAATATTTAAGTATTAAAAAACCTGTCCCCTGCATCGCCTAACCCAGGGTTGATATACCCCTTGTGATTTAATTCGTCATCTAAAGCCGCTAGCGTAATAGAAACGTCAGGGAACTCGGCATGCAAATTAGCAGCCCCATTTTTCGAACCAATTAAACCGAGAAAGTTAATCTTCTGGACGCCACTTTTACGCAATCTCCGAATGGTCTCTAATGTAGAGCCCCCAGTTGCTAGCATGGGGTCAAGTACCAGGCAATGAAACTTTGACATATCTCTGGGAAGCTTATCGTAATAAAATTCGGGCATAAGAGTATCATGGTTGCGAGAAGCACCAAGATGGTAAACTCGTGCATCACCCAGCCATCGTAAAATAGGATCAACCATACCAATCCCAGCTCTAAGAATTGGAACAATTGCAAACTCTTGATTTAAAACATTGCCAATGGTTGGCCCAACAGGAGTTTCATAAGTTAAATTTTTAAAATCAAAATTTGATGCTGCCTCAAGAAATACTGCCTGCGAAAGCAACTCCACCGCTTGTCTGAAAACAATATTCCCAGAGTTTTTGTTTCTAAGATTGCACAACCAATGCGAAACCATTGGATTATCTAAAACTTTAAGAACGGGATCCATAGTTTTCACGCATTTCAATTAACGAAACATGTCATCTGCAAATGGGTGAGCAGAAACATGAGCTTTGGGTTTAGGTCGTGATTTCAAGATGGCATCAGCAAGAAACAAATCATCTCTGGTAGTAATTTTAATATTACTCGAAGAACCAACAACAATTGAAACTGTAGCCCCTGTCGCTTCAACAACCTGGCTATCGTCGGTTGCACCTTTAGGAACATTTTTGAACGCTTTAATAAGAATTTCTTTACTAAAAACTTGAGGCGTCTGCGCCAACCAAAGCCTCTCTCTGGGAAGAGATTGTTCAATTACCACGGGCTCAGTGCTGCTGCCACGCTTCAGCGAATCGGTCATACCAAGAGCTAAAATTGCAGCGCCGGATTTAACTGCTTGTTGAAATACCTTGTCAATCAATTCGGTAGTTACACAAGGACGCACAGAATCATGAATAGCTACAAAATCGACTTCATCTTTTACTATTTTTAAAGCATTGGCAACAGATTCAAAGCGCTCGGACCCACCATGAACAAGTGAAATATTTAAAAAAGCCATGTTGGCACCATACTTGCGCCTGACCATTTCCTCGTCGGAAGGATCGATCACAAGAATGCACTGGCATACATCATCGCGAGAGACAAAGAGTTCTGCAGTTCTTAGCCATACAGGCCTACCATCCAAGGCTGCAAATGGTTTTTTTTCTTTATCTCCAAAGCGGGTAGATTTTCCTGCAGCAGGCAGGATAACAGCGAACTTGGCCATCTTATCCTCTTTCATATATCACTGGCCAAGGCAATGCATCGATTTTACTTTATCCTGACATTGCTTAGCTTTGCCAATCCAATCTCGTAAAGCCTCTGCAGCAGTTTCCATCTCTCTAGAAAGAATATTAAATTGTGCATTGGTTTTATTCAAAGCAATTTCTATTTTGCCAAGATTATTTTGTATCGATTGCTGGAAGGCAAGATTCTTAGTGACACTACCTTCTTCATTAACCAAATATTCAACATCCACATTTGGGTCACCAATGTTTAAAAGGCAATCATTCAGTGTATTTTCGATATTCGCTACCACATTTTTCCAAGAACTATTCACACTCACCATGCTTTCAATATTAAGCGTGTTATGAAGCGTGTAGATAACAATAGGGTAAAGTTTGTCTAGCGTCATTTTTACAAAACCAACTTTTATTTTGATTCTTAATGACTTTCCCTTTTAATTATTTAAATGCTGATGGATCTATTAAGCCCAAAAAAAATTGAAAGCTTTATATCTGTAGCTTTAAGGTTTGTTTTACCAAGGTAAAATTCCCCGACCCTTTAAAATCTCTGGCAAAGAATTAAATAAAGAGTTCTTTTCTTTTTGCTGCAAGGTTGGAAAATGGTACTTTAGTTTCATGTAGAGAATCGTCTGTGTTACGATTTTTTCTGTAGGATGACCAAAGAAGAGTGAACTTAAGTACAGGAGTTTTTAAAAATGGCGTTTGAACTACCCAGTCTTCCATATCCCGCTGATTCTCTTGAAAAAGCTATTGATAAGCTGACCATGGAAATTCATCATGGCAGGCATCATAAAGCTTATGTCGACAACCTAAATGCAGCCTTGGCAGACCAACCTGCGTTGCAAGCTAAAACTATCGAACAGCTTCTCAGGGAAATCCAAACTATCCCAGAAGCAATTCGCCAAAAAGTAATTAACAACGGTGGTGGTCACGCCAACCATACGCTGTTTTGGGCAACAATGAGCCCGAATGGCGGCGGCGAACCCACTGGTGCTTTAGCCGAAGCTATCAATTCCACTTTCGGTGATTTTGCAACTTTGAAAACCAAAATTAAAGAAGCTGCACTTGCAAGGTTTGGTTCTGGTTGGTCATGGCTCGTGCTAAGTAATGGAAAACTAGAAATTACACATACTGGGAATCAAGATAGCCCAATCATGCAAGGGAAAACCCCATTGTTTGGCGTAGATGTTTGGGAACACGCATACTACCTGCGTTACCAGAATAAACGAGCAGATTATGTTGAAGCATGGTGGAATGTCGTAAACTGGAAAGAAATCGGCACTAGTTTTGACAAAGCGAAGAGCTAGTCAAAATAAACTTGGAAACTAAAAAAGGGCTGTTTCGGACAATTATCCGAAATGGCCCTTTTGCTATTGCAAGGATTGTAAGTTGAAGGTAAATGGCTTCCAGAGTTGAATGGAAATTTCAAATTAGGAGCCTGAATTCATGAGGGAAATAATAAGCACGGGAATGCGTGCTGCTCCCTTACTGGTATACCTTTTTCTGGGGTGCACAACCACAGATAATCTCAAGCCGCCGAAAAAGCCTGAGGAGTTTAAGGTTCCACCCGTAGAAGATAAAAGATTTAGCCAGCCAATCCAGTATCCTAAGGGTACTTTGAACAACGAGCCTATAAAAAAGGCCTTGAACAAAGATGTAAATAAAACGGGCTTAAAAGGTGCAGGTGCGGGCGGTCCGGGCGGTAATTAATTCGTAATATTTCAATTTATTGAAACTATTCATTACAAATTACGCCCTTTTCCTTTTAAAATATTAATAGAATATTCTCTATAACCTGGAGCGAATCTTTCGCCCCGGGTATTTGTTTTTTTCGGGATATTGATTCCATGAATTCATGCTACCTTGTTTCCCAATATGCGATTCCAACCACCAATAACCTTTATCTTGATGAAGACTTAGTGGCCCAAATTTTAAATGGCTACCTTTCGCTTTGGCACCCTAATGCCATTGCGAAATCAATCAAGCCCCCCAAAATAATCAGCTACCAAGACACCCACGAAATCGATGACCAATCGCTCGTATGCTTGGTGGACTTATCAAATAATGAATCGCACGGGATAACGAACAAGAATACTTTTTCTGCTTGTTCAGAAAAAATGGAAACAGTCCAAAAGCTTAGCGATCTATTAAAAGCCCTTCACAATGAAACAATAGAAACTCAAGCACCAGAATTGGATTACTTTTTTGCCGTGGGCTTTGCATACCAGATGGTAAATAGCCTTTTCGAAGCCATGCAGCACGAAAATCTTCTTTCGCATGAATCAATCTGGGAAGAATGCGTCCAAGCTGCCAACAAATATCTTCAAAACGATTGGGAAGGTGCAAAAGAAAATCTACGAAGCGCGTGTGCACTAATCCAAAGTGGCAGAGAAGTATTACACTCATCAAGTATTCACCTATTAGATTTCGCACCAATTAAAAATTTAGCAGGGCTGCTAATTCCAAATATCGAAACAGGTAATCCAGTAAATATCATTGCCAGTGGCAAAGAATTATCCGAACTGCCTCCCCTTGAATTAGAAAAAATCAAAGACTGGTTTAATTCCGAACAGGTTGAAATTTGTGGTGGGCTATTCAATGACCATCCTGAAATGGTTGGCCCTCTTACTTCACGAATCTGGAATTTAAAAAAAGGAAGAGAAACACTTCTTAATCTTGTGGGTAAGGAAGTCAAAGTATTCGCCAAAACCACCCAAGGCCTTTCTGCTGACACCCCAAGAGTTTTACATCTTGCAGGTTTCAGCAAGGCATTACTAATGCCTCATGGGGAAAACAATATCCCCACTTTCCGCGGGCCAGTGTTTAGTTGGTCATCAAGTATTGGAAGGCAGATTGAAACTTTTTGCAGAGAACCTTTTAGCTCTTCAACAAATCACACTTTTTTTCATTTGGCATTCCACCTAGGAAAACTATTGCAGCAAGATAGTTCACCCACTTTGGCATTCTTTAAAACGACCTCAAATAGTTCGATTTTTTATAATTACTTATTAAAAGCCAACAGCCTCGCACCAATATTCGGTAACTGGCTAACCATGTCAAATTATCTTCATGAAGTATACCCTTCAGAATATCCAGGGCCAATTTCTCAAGATGATTTCAAAACTGAAACTCTGCAACTTCACCCAAATGCAGCAATTTCAGGGCAAATCAATCATTTAAAAAACCGTAGAACACTAGATTGCGCCAGCAACATTGCCTCCATCCTGAATGTTTTAGGTTCAAACCAACCAGAAACTCTACGCCAATTTGCCAATGACTGGACGGAAACAGAAGCCCAAACAGAACAAAATCCGTTGACAATTAACCAAGCGCCTTCTGAACTATTCCAAAGGGCAGGGGCGTTACTTGCCGAGCGTATCCTTCAACGAGGCGAAGATGGAAAAAATGGCATTCTTCTTTTAAACCCTTGCAGTTTCACCCGAAGAATTGGAATGGAAACAGAAAGCACATCGGGGCCACAATCTGCCAAGGGTGTGCTTGCAGCTAACCAATCGATGGACAAATCAGAATCAATTATTGAAGTTCCAGGCTTGGGGTACACTTGGGTCCCACTTGCAGATACAGCAAACCCTCCAAAATTCTCTAACAAGTTTAAACTTGCAGACGAAAACTCTGTGAGAAACGAATTTTTTGAAGCCGAGATCGATCGGATTTCTGGGGGATTAAAAGCCTTTCGTGATTTAAAAACCAGAGCAAACCGACTTAGCCAACAACTTGTTGCCAATCTAGGCAGCACCATGAAAGCCGATACCATCCGTGTCAGTTCCACTGGCCCACTCTTTGGCGAAATACAATCCGAAGGCACCATCACCGGCACTAACCAAGAAGTCATCGCAAAATTCAAACAGACCATCCGAGCATGGTTAGGCAGACCTATGCTGGAAATCAACATCGAGATAAATCCAACCGAACCTTTACGCGGTGATCGTTGGTCCAATTACATCGCATCTAGGTTTGCTTGGCCACATGACCAAGTAACCATGCATCGTGGACACGAAGGAAGGGTTGCATCGACGCACAATCTACGGATGGAAAGTTGCGACTTTATTGAATGGAAGTGGGGGCCCAGAAAAACATTCCTCTTTACCAAGGGGCTTTCCTATTTCGAAAAACAAGGCGACAGTAAGATTGATACTCTCTTAATTACAGAGGGAGAAAATCAAACCCACTTCAGCATGGGACTGAGCATGGATCGAGATCACCCATTCCAAATGGCAATGGCCTTGGATTCTCCGATTTACATACAAAAAGTTAGCAAAGGGGCGCCGCCAGCAGGGCCGACTGGATGGTTTTTTCATATTGATGCACCCAACCTAGTACTTCAACAGATTTCCTTCAAAGCTGACGAATCATCTGCCTACCTTCTTTTGGAAGAAACAGAGGGGTTTGCAACGCCCTGTGATATCCGTTGCGTTAAAACTCCTAAGCGGGCGTGCTTCCTTGATTTGCAGAATAATGACCAAGGCGATCTCTCTATTCGTGATGACAGCATTACCATTTATCCCGAATCTAACGGCCTTATGCTCCTGAAGATCGATTTTTAATCCTACATTAAAAAATTCAGTTACGACTTTATCACACCTGTTGATTGTAGGAATTGAATCAACACATTTTTACACTCCATTCACCTTTTTTAAATTTTGATTAATGATTCATGTTGAACACTAGATGCATAGGCTAAAGTTACTTTCAACCTTGCATCAGGTATCATCATGAAAAAGATTTTTTTTGTTTTCGCTTTAGGATTACTAACCTTGGGCATTGCCCAGACTGCTTCTGCAGACGGCAGATATCATTATTCGGGTGGGATGGAAAAACAGTATCCGAATATTTTCGGTAGGCACTATGGCTATGTAGCGCGATATTCACCCCTCATGAGCCAATTCAATACGCCTGCGCCCTACTTCACACCCGCCAATCAAAGCTATGGCTACCCTAATTTCTGGCAACAACAAAACTCAGGGCAGGGCGGCACTTCTGCTGAACAACCAACCGCAGGTTATCACTACTACCCCGCTATGCCAAATACCATGATGCCCAGCTATTGGTATGGCAGATAATCAAGCATTGCTAACTCAATCGTTTAAACTCAAAGTGTTTTAATTTAAAGGTGCAACATGAAGAAAATTGTTTTAGGAATTTTGATGGCTCTTATCACTGTGCCCAGCGTTAAAGCTGAAATGCTTTACACTGCCCAAGGCCAAATGGGGGTTTTACTAAGCCACTGGTACCAAAGCCCTCACCACCATGCACACTATAACAAAAGGCATCCACCAATACCCCCGCTGGCACCATGGTATACCTATTGGCCATCTGAGGCAATCAATCAACCAATCGCACCAATGGCTTATCCGTATTGGCCGGGCGCAAACTATCAAGCGCCTCCTGCAAACCAACAAGGCAATGGCCAACTAGGCGCCCAAAACCATCCAAATTATTTCTACTATTATGGTTCAAACTCTTACGTGTATCCTGCACGTTAATTAATCACTTTGCTTTAATTAAGACCTTGCCAATGCTACCCTAGCATAGGCAAGGTTTTTCTTTTTAACGAAACTATTGAAGCCAATCGAGATGGATCACAGTTGCTGCCTTGACATGTGCCCCGCTTTTTAAATTCCTGTTTTATTTGTGCAAGAATCTCATGCTTACGAACACACCATTCAGGGGCTATTAAATACTCACCAGGCGCATCCCCGGTCAAACGATGCACGGTATAACTTGCAGGCAACCTTTCCAAAAAGTCGCATACCAAGTTTACATATTCAGGTTGGGTCATCATTGGGACTTCACCCCGATGATACATCGCTTCCATGGGCGTATCGCGCACGACATGAAGGTTGTGAATTTTCACGCCATCAATTTCCATAGCAGTAAGATAATCTGCAGTATAAAGCATATCTTCATGGGATTCACCAGGAAGCCCCAAAATCACATGTGCACACAAATCCAAATTCCGATTTTTAGATCGCCTTACAGCATCGGTAAAGCTATCCACATCATGGCCCCGGTTCATCCAAACCAACGATCGATCATGTGCGGATTGTAATCCAAGTTCAAGGCAGACAAATCGATCTTTAGCGATGTCCTGCAATAATTCAAGAACCGGTTCAGGAACGGAATCAGGCCTAGTCCCAATTGCCAAACCAACCACTTGTGGATGATTTAAAGCTTCTTTATAAAGCCTCTCAAGCTTTTCGATTTTCCCGTGCGTATTTGTTGCAGCTTGAAAATAGGCGATAAATTTAGAACATTCAAAATACTTGGAAAGAAAAGTTATGCCTCTCTGAACTTGATCAGCAATTGGTACACGAGGCAACCTTCTGTTAGGGCTAAAACTCCGATTATCACAATAAACACAGCCCCCTGTGGTTACTGTGCCATCAACATTCGGGCATGAGAACCCACCATCAATGGTCACACGATAAACCTTCTCCCCAAATTTATCTCGTAAGAAACGATTAAAGGAATTGAAGCCATCGGTGCGCAACGGATTACCGCCTTCAAGGCGTGGCATAATTTTACTCTTTGTGATTAGTCTGGAATCTTCCGGACGATATTTGTTACCAAAACTCGTAATTTTTTCTCAGCCTCATTCGCTGTTGCTATTATCTCTTCTAACTTAACAGGTTCTAAAGCATCGGGAAGACACATATCCGTGATAATGGAAATACCCAAGGTTTTTAACCCCGAGTGCACAGCAACAATCACCTCAGGCACCGTAGACATACCAACAACATCAGCGCCTGCTTGCCTCAAAAATCGGTATTCAGCACGCGTTTCAAGATTTGGTCCAGAAACAGCAACAAATACACCCTTATGACAACGGATGCGTTCTTCTAATGCAACTTCTTGAGCTATCTTCAACAATTGCCGATCATAAGGAAAACACATATCCGGAAAACGAACGCCCAAGCGATCATCATTTTTTCCAATCAAAGGATTGCCACCCATCAAATTAATCTGATCTTCAATGAACATGATATCGCCTCTTTCAAACTGAGGGTTCATGCCACCGCAAGCGTTACTAACAATCAAAATATCACACCCTAAGGCCTTGAGCGCCCTAACCGGCATGGTGATCTGCTCCATTGTGTAGCCTTCGTAGAAATGGAACCGGCCTTCCATTGCCACGACCTGCTTACCTGCAATGCTACCGCAAATCATTCTGCCCGTATGGGTAGGCGCAGTCGATTCAGGAAAATGAGGAATATCCTTATAGGGAATCGAGGCTTCTTGCTTAATTTCTTGAGCAAAGCCACCAAGCCCCGTGCCAAGAATAATCCCGACCTTAGGGTTTCCATTCCAACGGCCCTTGATAGCTTTAACGCTTTCCTGAATCTTGTCAAAAAGTTCCATATGAATGAATCCTTGCCCTTGATAAATGATTAGGGTAATAAGCGCACAATTCTTACTGATGGTAATTTATGGAAAGACGATGAAAAATCCGATTACGTTCTACTTTTTTAAGCTCATCGAAAAAAAATCGAACATTTCAGGCAGGCAAACCTGACAAATAGAACTGTGGTCTATCGATTCATATTCCTTAAAAACCAACTTATTTTCAGGTTGTTTCATAGCTTCTTGAGAAAACTTTACAACCGAAGCCCGAGCAAAATCTTCAGACCCTACCCCAACAAATACAGGCATGTTTCCCAACGATTGATTTTTCCCAATTGACCCTGCACCACCCATTAATCCTAATGCCTTTACTTCTTTTGAATGATTAAGAGCAAATCCAAGGGCCTGACTTGCACCCATCGAATGCCCGATGAAAACCACCTGTTCCGGATCTATCGGAAGTTCCTGAATCAACATTCGTAAATTATCTGCAGTGATTCCATTCCGCGGAGCAACCAACATCCATCCCCGTTCATGGCAAAGGGTTTTAACTTTTCCTACACCATATGCCTCAAAAAACATATTTTCAGTGGCTCCCGCGCCATGCAAAGCAACAACTAAGGGAACTTTCGCAACCTTAGCGCAAGCGGGAATAAAAATACGAACAGGCAAGGGTGCTACTCTCCCGGGAAACGCAACCAAATACTCACTCCCTTTTTTATCATCAACTGTGTCCAGCCCTTTTTCAAGAAAACCCATGCTTTCAACCAAGCGCTTCACTGGCATATCGCCTTCAAATTTTTTACCCATTAGCAATTCATTTAAAAGCCCTGTCAGGTTCTGCTTGCCAGCTTCCCAAAATGGTGCATCTTTTTTTAGTTTTGTAGCCCCCATCTCAGTTATCAATCGTGATTTATCCCCAATCAAACTGATCAAAACCTTGTGGCTAGCCACGATCTTTTCCCCACTACTCAATTCAAGCACCAATTGATATTCACCTTCCTTCAGCCCTTGGATATCCGCCGAAACTTTATGAGGCAGTTGCTCAATTGAAAGTAAGGCAAGTTCTCGAATTTCTTTGCCATCGATCTGACTAAAATATAACCGCCCCTTTAATATGCCTTTTTCCTTGGTCGGATAAACGGAGGCTATTTCGCACTCAATCAATTTCTCTTTCAGTTCAATGACTTTTCGGGAAGAAGTAATGTTTAATGAATCAGCAAAGGTACGAATCCCACTTGGATCACCTTGGTTCTTACAATTCCACCGTGCGAGATCCAACGCCTTTGAACATTGATCCAATTGCCCCGAAAAAAAATAAAAGGTTAGGGGCTTCAATCTTTCGCTAATACCCTTAAGTATCAGAGGATCTTTTATTCCCTCAAAATCAACCTCGAATTTAATTAATCGTCTACCAACCTCATAACGCTGGTTTTCTTTTTGAGCAAAGGCAGGGGTAGCAATCAACGCAAAAACTACCGCAGTTAATAATCGGTTAAGGAAAAGTTGCATGATAATTTCAGCCTTTATTAATCGTTTTCGAAATCTTTCCATGAGGCTTGAATTGCGAGAGGCAAAGACTTACCAAATTCCCCTAACGATTCCCGCAACGGAGCATTTTTTTTGCTACAGCGCAAAACAAGGACCCGGGGAATTATTTTTTGGCCAACTCTCATGTAAAAAAAGTTGGAACCCAATAACTTTAAATCATCTTTGGGAGTTTCAGTTGGCCCGATCACCAAAAAATCCCCAGCCTCAATTTTTAGTTCACAAGCAAGTTGATCAAAAATGCGTTCGGACTTAAACGAATGCATTTCCCACTCGAGACTTCCCGAAACAGTTTTAACCGCTTTGGGCAACAACTTTTCTTTCCCAGATTTAATCAATGGTTCAAGCAGGAGTTGATAAGAATTCTCAGAAACGGAGACAGGTGAAATTTTGAAAAACGGCTGTGCTGCCAAAAGGTTAATATCCTCTAATTTATCATTATCCGAGAAAGTTGTATCCAGAGAATCCAAAACGCCAGCAATCGGGATAAGCTTTTCCCCCCCGATTTTCACATGAAACCTTCGCGGGTTAGGGCTATACTTCTCGGTGCCTAAAAGACGAACTAGCTCAGGTGGAGGAGTTTTTCCAAAGCTTGTTATTCGAAATCCGTTCTGCTCCAATACCGCCTTTTTTTCCAAACCCATTACATTGTTATCTGCCAGGCCCCATATCGATTCGAGAATATCTTTTTCCACCAAAGGTAATTGCACCATCGCAACATCAAGCCTGATCGATTCACTTTCATCAATATTTTTTAACAACGAGTTATCAATCTTTTTCTCTTGAATTACAAAAGAATCCGCGGAAGGCAGGCAGCCCGCCAACATAAAGAGCATCAGAATAATAGTCGCTTTTCTACCCATTAAAATTACTGTCTCACTCAAAAAACAAAATATCCCGAATTTTAGCAATAAGGTTAGAACGATTAATGGTCAAGATAGCTTTAATCAAACGCCTAGTGATTGGGAGTTTAAAAAGGTTTTACCTTGAATAATCCCTATTGCATTACATCATATTAACAGGTATCTGCGTGATGAAAGTTGCATACCAAGAAAACTACTCTATAATTAAATTGGGTAGTCTGGTGAACTGGTTTGTTATTTGTTGTGTTCGATTTAACCGCTTAATCCCGATTGGATAATGCTAGAACCCATGGAAAAATCTAGTGTTTATGTCGATGGTGACGAAGAAGCTCTTCGTTTTAAATGGATTGAATCCGAAAAAGCAGGTTGCGACTTAGGTGAAGTTGCTATCCGCAAATGGGTCCAATGCCATTGGTGGGGCTATTTAAGGGCCCGTTGGCTAGAGCATCTTCAGGGCAAACGCTTCTGGGTCGAACTTGATCGAGGCGATTTTGGGTTACTTCAGCGCAAATTCCACGAAAATACCGTACTACTTGACCGCATCCTCGATAGGCTAAAATCCGGGCAGGAAAATCTTGATATCATCAACTGGGCCATGGATTGGAACATCCCCATGGATCCCGTAGTACAAATCCTCGAAGCATTGGACATAAATTCCCGTAGGCTTGCTCACAGGTTTGAAGAAATCAACAAAAGCTAATTTCTAATTAGGTAACTTTTCAAACAACCCCACCATTAATTGCCAAAGTCTGGCCATTAACAAAAGAAGACTTATCCGAAAAAAGCCACCTTGCTGCACTTGCAATGTCTTGTGGTACACCCCACCGTTGTAATGGGCACTCTTCTTTGGCTTTTTGTTGCCAATATTCAGAAGCAGTTTCACCCCACGAAGTCTTTATCCAACCCGGGGCCATGCAGTTGACCCGAACTTCTGGCGCTAATGAAAGAGAAAGGCTTCGACTGAAGTTCATGATCCCACCTTTAATAGCGGCAAACATTTCACCACTATCCCCCTTAAACCCGGTAACCGCTTGATCCCACCCAGTGGTAATGACGACACCTTTGCCAGAAAGCTTCATTCGCTTTCCAAATTCCCTTGCGAGAATAAAGGTTGACTGCAGATCAACTTGAATAAGTTCATTGAATTTCTGATCAACATTCATCTGCGAAATGTTTCCGGTAAGAATGTCAGCACCAGCATTTAACAAAACGCCATCTAATCCATTAATGTCATCCCAAGCCTGTTTAAACAGGGAAGAGCGTCCCTCATCAGTTTTCAAATCCGCTTGAATATAACGAGAAAAACCGGAGCAATTGGCTGCAAAGTCTAGATAAGCATTGATTTTATCCAAGGGCTTTCTGCCATGAAAAACAACCTTGGCCCCACCAAGTGCAAGTTCTATCGCACAGGCCAAACCAATCCCGGAAGTGGACCCAGTTACCAATATTTTCTTACCTTCCAACTCTCGGGCGGATGAAGATTGAATCGGAACAATCCCCTCCAGATCAAAAAGAATCTCAGCGATAGTTCGATTGAAAATCGGATGAATGGCAAAAGGTGCAATTTCAAACAATGGCCTTAAAACAAAAGATCTCGTATGCATTCTCGGGTGCGGAACCTGCAATTCACCTGAAACCAACTGGTCATCAAACAAGAGCAAATCAAGATCAATAGTTCGTGGCCCATTAAGAACCTCACGAACCCTACCAAGTTCTTCTTCAACTGCCCGCATTGTTTCAAGCAATTGCTGTGGGTCAAGATTGCAAACAATCGCAGCAGCACCATTAATATAATCAGACTGATCCGCAGGCCCCCCAACTGGTAAAGTTTTATACAAACTTGAAATAGCAAGAATTTTGCCATTGGCTTTTTGTTCTAGACAACGGAGTGCTTCGAAAATCAAAGCTTGGGAATCCCCCAAATTACTCCCAAAGCCCAAGTATGCAAGATGAGTCATCAGTTAAGCCTTATTTTTGAAATCGTGGATCAGCCCACTTTTTAATGATAATTGCGTGATAAGTAGAACCCAGAGACGACTTTTCCCCAGGCCTAGGACCATATCCACCGTCTTCATTTCTGCATGTTTCAATAAAACCAAGCGTTTCGCGCAACATTTTTTGATCTTTAACCATATGAAAATATCTAGAAACCCTATAAGCGGTTTCAAGATCGGACTGATCAGAACTTTCACTTCCAAAACCACCATCTTTCATTCTAAAATCCTTACTTAATTTTTCATCGTTCTTTAAAGGATGCTTCAACCTAAGCAAAGTCACCCAAGCGGAGGCACTATCGCGCGGCTTGCTAAAACCAGACCCAAAAGTACCATCTTTATTAGCGCGGGCCAGAATAGTTTTTTGCCAAGATTCTGCAACCTTTGCGTCGTATGGCTCATCTGCCATAAAGGCCGAGGCCATGCGAATTTCCTCGAAATTCTTAGCATTATTTACAAGATATTTTATACCCAAGCCTCGTTTTTCATCATTTAGAAAAACGCCATCCCGTGCGCCCATTAGGCCAACTGCGGTCAGAATAACATCGGTCGGACCGCCAGGAAAATCAGCAAAGCCCGCATCTTTTTCATGCCAACAAGAAAGCATAAAGTCCGTGTGTTTTTCAAAACTTGGGAGTGCCTTTCCCTCGTACTTATAAATACGAAGAGCTGCAACCGTAGCTCTTAGGCTTGAACTTTTCCCCTTGGCACCCAAATTAGGCCAATAACCACCTAAAGGGTTTTCCAATGAATCTACAAACTTCAGGGCTGATAATTCTTGCGCAACCAAAGGAAAGCAAAAACCCGTCAAAACAAGCAAAGTAGATTGCATAAAAACTGCAAGTGAATTCATTGACATAGATTCCCTATCAAACAAAATAGGCCAGAAATTAGTTGAAATAATAGAATACACCAAACTACAAATGTTATTCTATTACAAAGATAACTTTAAATATGCACGGGAGTTAAGATGGTAAGCTTTGATGAACCAAACCGCAATCAACTAGAAACGTTCCCAAATCCATCACCTGGAAGAGATTACATTATCGAGATTATTTGCCCGGAATTCACCTCCCTTTGCCCCAAAACAGGACACCCAGATTTTGGCACCATGACCTTTACCTACACACCTTCAGATGTATGTGTAGAGCTGAAATCATTAAAACTTTACCTTCAAAGATTTAGAAATGTAGGCTCTTTTTACGAAGCCGTCACCAATCGCATACTCGAAGATTTTGTTGCAGTTTCAAAACCCATCCGTTGCAAACTTAGCGGGGTATTCACTCCTAGAGGTGGCATCAGCACCAATATAACCTGCACCTACCCATTTAACCATCAACATAAATGAATCACCATCGCCCAATTTTAATCATCGCAACCTTGGCAACTTTTAGTTGGAATACATCTCTATTGGCAGGCATTTACTTGCAGGGAGAACCCTTAGCAATCCCTAAGAACGCAAGCTTTGCACAAATAAGATTAATTCTCAGCGAACTAAGAGCCTTGGGCATTCCTGAGGATGCCACACAACAACCAGCCGAAGCCTCGCTCAGACCAATCTACATTCAATTAAACAAAGAACTGGAAGCAAAATTAAACGCAGGAACTGCAACCCCTGAAGAAAAAATTCGTCTCGGGGCCTGCTTTTTACGATTGAATCAACCCACAAAAGCAATCGCATGCCTTGAATCTGTTCGCAAAGAATTAGATCCTGCTTCGACTCTCCAACATCAACTTTACTTCAACCTAGCAATGGCTTATTCTAGCGATGATCTTTTATTAGAACGGGCAATCGACTATCAAAAACAAGGCCTGCAATATTTCCCAAAACCTTCTGACTCAACCTTTACAAATTGGCAATTCAACCGCCGTTCCGAATTATTCTTCCTTAAATTTCTACAAGAAAAACAATTGAACCGCGATAGGCGCCTAACTTCGCAGAATTCTATCACAAGCATCTTTGGCGATTTCGAATCAGAATGGAAAAAAAACAAATTCACTCCGGGCACCGCATCCCCATTCTTCCTTGATTCCCTTTACCCTGATGTCTTAGATTTTGCGATCAAATTACTTTCTTGCTTTCCTCAAGACAACAATCTTTTTTGGCTTTACGGTGAAATTCTGAATGTTACGGGCGACCCTAATTCTGCAGCTAAAGTGCTAGACGAACTTGTGAACGCTAGGCAAATGAGCAGCAACCCAATTTTATTTGAACATTCACGAATCCTTCGTAGGCAGGCAAGCGAATCCAAAGAACAAACAAAAACAAAAGAAGAAGAAATTAAGCCTGAAAATGATACTCCAACCCTTGTAAAGCCGACCTTATTTTCAGGTGACTTAAAATACCTTCTAGTTGGATTCATCAGCGGAATAGTTGTGGGCTATATCGTGCTCCTTCAATTAAAGCAGTGGTTCGCTTACAAAAAAAACAGCATCTAATCATGCAACCTCAATACGATCACATACAAAAATCATCGTTATATTTAATCATTTTTGCAACGGGAGTATTACAGCTTATCGCAGCCACTACATTTTCCCCCTGGAGCATCTCAATATTTCCAGGAATCATTTTATTTTTTTCTGGTATATTTGTAATCTTCTTAGCGTTTGGGTTCCAACACCTCCAAACTGTTGATCAAGGAAATTATCTTACTATTGGTTTTGGCAAATTGCCTTTGCCTTTATGCAAGCGGAAGCTGTTTTATAAAACCATCATCAAAGTTGAAATAGGCCGAACTCTTCTATTGGATGGTTGGGGAATCCATTACAGCATCAGTGGGGGATGGGTATGGAACATCTGGGGCCGGGATTGCGTTGTAGTATATTGCGACAAAGAAACACTGCGAATAGGAACAGATGACGCAGCAAAGCTAAGGACATTTTTACAAACGAAAATAGTTTAGAGTTAAAAACCTATCAAACAATCGATTATTTATCAGTTTGCAAAGTGAACAGAACAGAGTTGAAAAATGCGCCCGATAGGAGTCGAACCTATAACCTACGGTTCCGAAGACCGTTGCTCTATCCAATTGAGCTACGGGCGCATAATAATCTATTATCGTGCAAAAGTTATAATTTTCAAATTGAACTTCCCTTTTCCAGCAAAATAACTTAAACATTCTAATCTCGGTGGTACTTTTTATCTAAATTAAGGAGATTGGAAGAATGGCGGATACAAAAAAGCCAGTAGTTCAGGAAGAACAAAACGCTGGACAGCAAACCGAAGTGACTTTCTCAGAGCGCAACATACACGCAGCTTATGCAAATTTTGCCCGCGTAACTGCAACCCCAGAAGAAGTTATTGTTGATTTAGCACTTAACTCCAACCCATTTGCAACCGGGAAACAAGAAATAAGCATAGATCAACGCCTTATTATGAACTTTTATACCGCAAAAAGATTGTTTACAACCTTAGGAATGACTCTTCAAAAACATGAAGAAGCTTTTGGTGTAATTGAACTCGATCCTCGTAAAAGGGTAAAACCAGCCCCAGCAGCTCCAGGAAAGTAATAATTCAAGAAGTTTGAAGCAGTCCTAGAGACCCGTTTATGCGGGTCTCTTTTTTTTATCAATAAATTTGTTGCTTATTTGAATAAAATCGTCCACAATGTATTTACTGCGTAGTGTTTGACTCCCTCCATGGATTATCAGGAGATCGATCCATGTCTTTAAATATAAAGACGTTTAGTTTTCTTGTAGTGGTTTTAGCATGCTCGAGTAATTCGCATGCCGAAGATAAAGTAAGCACAAAGCCTGTTGAAGAATTTGTACTTCCTGCAGAAACCGAATTTACAAAAATCGAAGTTTTTCCAACGGAAGTTAAATTGCGTGGTTTAGATGACGCAATTCAAATGGTTATTACAGGCACTACCAAATCAGGTATGCTGCTAGATCTCACTTCAGTAAGCCAATACGAAGCTGCGGACTCAAAAGTATTACGAGTGACCCCCTCAGGTAGGGTTGTCCCCATTTCCAATGGGAATTCCTTAATTAATGTTTCGTTCGGTACTAAAAAGTTGCAAGTTGTCGCAAAGACATCGGATTGCGACATAAACTTACCGATAAATTTCGCCAATCAAATTGTGCCTATTTTCACCAAACTTAGCTGTAATTCCGGTGGCTGCCATGGAAAAGCTAGTGGTCAGAATAATTTCAAGTTGTCCTTACTTGGATTTGATCCTGATTTAGATTTTATCTCTTTAGTACAAGAAAGCCGAGGCAGAAGGGTATTTCCTGCATCGCCAGACAATAGTCTTCTTTTGACAAAATCCGTTGGGATTGTGCCCCATGGCGGCGGCAAAAAAATGGAAGTAGGCTCAGATGAATACCGCTTGGTTCGCCGTTGGGTCGCCGCTGGTGTGCCTTTTGGCAATCCTACTGATGCGGTAGTTACAAAAATCACAATCTACCCTGAAAACAGGATAATGCCTAGGAATGCCAAACAACAATTCATAGTTACTGCGCATTATACCGATGGTACGACGGAAGATGTTACACGCAGGGCCCAATACGAATCAAATGAACAGGATATTGCAACCGTTGATAATAATGCACTAGTTAGAACCAATTCGATGGCTGGCGAAGCCGCTATCATGGTTCGCTACCAAGAATTTGTAAATATATTCAGGGCAACGGTGCCGCTATCTGAGAAACCTCGTGAATTTGCTTTCGAAAACAACACCTTTGTAGACAAATTCACAAGTGCAAAATGGAAGCAACTAGGTTTGGCTCCATCCGAATTGTGTTCTGATGAACAATTTATTCGAAGATTATCGTTAGATCTTTCAGGCACCATACCTACCCCAGTCCAAGTCAAAGCATTTGTTGATAGCACTAGCCCCAACAAGCGCAAAGATTTGGTTGAAAAAATGCTCAATTCTCCTGAATACTCTTATTATTTTGCTGCAAAATGGGCTGATATCCTCCGCGTTAAGCGTGGCGGCCAGGCTGAAAACATGAAAGGCACTTTTGCCTTCCATGGCTGGATTCGAGATGCCATTAAATCCGATATGCCTTACGATCAATTTGCCCGTGAGATTCTTACTGCAACGGGGGATGAATCTGAAACACCACCAACCTATTGGTACAAAAGCTTAACAAACCCAGAACAGTATGTTGATGATACATCGCAGGTTTTTCTTGGACTAAGAATGGCTTGCGCTCAATGCCATCATCACCCATACGAAAAATGGAGCCAAGATGATTATTGGGGCATGGCTTCGTTCTTTGGTAAGATAGGTCGGAAGAAATTGGCTATTCCAGGTCAGGCTTCAAACAATAATGCCAATCAAAAACTTGTTGTATATACCACCAAAAGTGGCTCCGTTACCAACAAACGATCAGGAAAAGTTGCAGACTACAAAGCTCTGGGTGAAAAACCCATGGTTATGGATGAAGATGATGATCCAAGGGTAAAACTCGTGGATTGGATGGTCGATGGGAAAAACCAGTTTTTCCCTAAGGCTATCGCCAATCGTTATTGGGCACATTTCTTTTCCAGAGGCATTGTTGACCCCTTGGATGATATGCGTGTTACCAATCCACCAAGTAACCCAGAATTGCTTGATGCGCTGGCCTCTGATTTAGTCAAAAATGGCTTTAGCTTAAAGCAATTGATACGTTCTATTGTAAACTCAAGGACTTATCAATTAAGCGCGGTTCCAAATGATTACAATAAACAAGACAAGCAAAACTATGCACGGTACTACCCCAAAAGGTTGAGTGCTGAGGTTCTTTTTGATGCTGTTTGTTTAATTACTGATAGCCCAGCTGGTTTTGGTGGCTTGCCTACCGATCAACTAGCGCCCAAACGCGCTATTATGCTTCCCGATGAAGGCTATACTTCTTACTTCTTAGATGTATTTGGAAGACCCCAACGCATTAGCGCTTGCGAATGCGAAAGGGTTAGCGAAGCGAACCTTGCTCAGGCATTGCATTTGCTAAATTCCGATGAAATCCAAAATAAGCTAGCAAGGCCAAATGGTCGAGCCGATGCGATTGCCAAAGACCCTCGCACTGATGCTGAAAAAATTGACGATATTTTCCTTTGGGCTTTCTCACGGAAGCCTACCCCTCAACAAAAGGAATCTGCTCTTGCTCATCTAACGAAACACACGATGAACAAGAAGCTTGCCTACGAAAACATTATCTGGGCACTGCTGAACACGAAGGAATTCATGTTCAATCAGTAATCATGTTTACCAATTTAAAAGGCTCGCTTCAAAATTGAAGCGAGCCTTTTTTTGTTTCCCCAACACCCCATCTTATGTATTTTTTTCTAAATTGAGATAGCACAAATTCATTCCTACGCTATAGGGTCAGTTTTAGTTTGGCCCTATGTTCGAAAATTAAAAGGTTCTAAAGTAAGAGTTGCCATAGCTTTGAAAAACTTGAGTTGCCTGATAATTGGTTTATGCTCCCTCCTTGCATTTCCCTCCCTAGGAAAATGCGAGCTGCCTGAGGGGCTGCCTACTTATCAAGTTCAAATGAATCTTGATACGAACAAGCATATGGTTGATGTGAACCAAAAAGCAACTTGGACCAACCGCTCAGATAGCCCTGTAAGCAAGATCGTATTCGTAACGCATTCGAACTATATTGTGCCCGATAGCGATATAGCTTTGATGGCAAAAACACTTGAACTATTAAGGTTAAATCCTGGTGATTCACTGGGAGCAAAAACGCCCTGCCTAGAAATAAAAACCGTGAGCCTAATAGGCAAAGATGGGAGCACTCGAAAACTTAAGCACCAATTTTCAGGTCCTACAAAAACAACCATGGAATTTGAGTTAGACCAACCTTTGGCGAAAGGTGAAAAAGTAACCTTTGATTTAGAATTTAGAATGCGATTACCTGAAAAGCAAGGGCGCTGGGGACACTGGAAAAATGTAACTTTCTTAACCAACTGGCTTCCTATTTTCGCTTATCACAAGCCTGATTGGCATATGGAAAACCCCAGCGATACGGAACAAGGGTGGAAACCAACTCCTTTCGTCCCCTGGCATCAGCCTTTTTATAATGATGCAGGAATTTATGATGTCACCGCAACACTGGATAGTGATCAGCAAATTGCCAGCAGTGGTGTAATCGTAGGAGAAGAAAAACTTGCTGATGGAAGAAAGAAAGTTCGACTAGAAGCAAAAGGAACAAGGGATTTTGCTTTTCTGTGCTCTCCTCGATTCAAGATTCTTGAAACGGAAATAAAACTCCCAGGCAGAGAAACTCCCCTTAAAGTAAAAATTCAAGCCTTCGAAGAACATGAGTTTTACGCCAAGGAATTCCTGCGCATTGTCTGTGAATGCATGGTTACCTACAGCCTTTGGTTTGGCCCATACCCATACCCGGAATTTACCATTGTCGAATCCTATTTTGGCTGGAATGGTAACGAGTGTGGATCGCTGGTTATGATAGATGATCGCATTTTTTCCATGCCTCACTTTGCAAAGCGTTACGCAGAATATCTCATCAGCCACGAAGTTTGTCATCAATGGTGGTACAACCTTGTAGGCACGGATGGTTATCGGGAAACTTGGATGGATGAATCCCTCGCAACCTACTTCAGCCATCGTTTTTTAAACCAAACCCGTGGAAAAAACAATGAACTGCTCGAGTATCCTGATTCATTAAAATGGCTGCCAAATATAAAGCGCGAAGATTACAGAATGAATGGGTTTTATGGTTCGGTTGGCAGAGGAGATAACACCTCAATACTCCAGCCAATGGATAAATTCGGGCATGTGGTGACTCTTTTCAGTATGTGCTACGACAAAGGCGCTAAAATTGTCGAAATGATTGAATCCCGAATAGGCGAACAAGCATTCCTAGATGTCATGCGAGGTGCTCGCAAAAAATATGAATACAAGGTGATGCATGTAAGTGATTTCCAAAAAGAACTAGAAGCACAAACAGGAAAATCGTGGGAAGATTTCTTTGAAAAATGGCTAAAGGGCCCTGGTTTGACTGATTGGAATCTAGAATCTGTAAAAATTAATGATGCACCCTTGGCTCGAAAAATTTTGCCACTCACTATGCGCTCTTCTGCAAACCCAAAAAATCAAAAAACAACTGTAACAGTAATTATTAAACAAAACGCTGAATATAGTGAACAAACCTATCTAGGGTTTGCTATGGGAAAGTCTGACGAGTATTCCATTCGCATTCCGATCTTACCCGCAGGCGGGAGTTATGGAATTGATGATCCACCTGCAACCGTTGAAAATCTTGCTCCAGATACCATCAAAGTCACTGTAGACTTACCGGACGTACCAACCCAAATTGCAATTGATCCAGATTCTGTCATTGTTGATAAAAACCCTTCTAATAACTACTGGCATCACAGCCCAAGACTTCGACTAACTCCTTTGTACACTTTTGTTGATGAAACTTCCCTTACCAACTCCTACGACCGATGGAATTTTAATTTTGGTCCATGGCTTTACATGAAAAGTTATGATGATGTTTGGTATAGCCGGGCTACCATGGTAGGCCTAAGAGCAGGAGCATACCGATCGCAAGAATTTTCAGGTGGGCTTTATACCGCTTATCGAACCGATTACCGTGATTTTATTGCAGGTATCGATGGGCTTTTCACTCACTGGCCCGATTCTCCATTCCAGTTTGGTTTTAATGCTGAAAGGCGTTTTTATACTTTTTACGAAGGAAACAACGAGGCGACTCGGGCCTCCGTATTTGGTAGATATGTATTTATGGAACACCCCAGCCTTTACCTTCTACCTTCAAAGTTTATCGATGTATTTGGTTCTTTCCACGACAACTTTCTTCCAGATCCCGTGCAAACTGCCCCAGGAGCACAGCGTTTTCAACATATGACCACTGGTGGACTTCATTATCGCATTAATTACCTCACCCCATATTGGGACCCCGAAGGTGGTTACCAATTCGATGCAGTTTATGAAGCTGGGCAAGCTCTTTTAAATGAATATGCGACCGTACAGAAAGTATGGGCACAAGCTTCAACCGTTCATTATCTACCCAATCTATCAGGCTTACTAGATTATCTTCCGGGTGAAAAACCCGTCTTAAATAAAATGGCCAACTGGGTTGCAGACACACGATTAGCAGTCCGGGCATTTGGTGGCACCTCTGTTCCCTCCTACGGACAATTTTTTACCATGGGTGGTAGTGAAATGTTTCGTGCCTTCGACCTAGCCCAAAGACAGGGAAATACAGCCTGGGTGGGAAGTGCGGAGCTGCGTTTTCCAGTTTCTCGAAACACCTCTGTTGACGCTGTTGATCATCTTTTTTCACTTAAAAACACTTACTTGGCTCTTTTTTACGATGTTGGCAATACTTATGTTAATAGTCAAGCACTTGGCTCGACTGCTCAAGGAGTTGGTGTGGGCCTTCGGTGCGATGTTTCATTCATGAGCTTTGTAGAAAAAATGCTGCTTCGTTTTGATGCTGCACAAGCCATAAATCAGGGTACTGGAACCCAATTTTGGTTTGGCGTAAACCAACCCTTTTAGCAAAAAACCACCCATTGCCCCCATCTTGCAGTCCGGTTTCCCATCTTACTATTTCGAAAAAAAATTAATTTTAATTAAAGATCACCTGACCTTGATTCTTAAAAAAGGTATCGGTATTGTCCCGCACACTAGTTAATACTTTTGCGCAGTGATTGGATCGTGAAAGCCAATCTGAGCAAGAATCAAACTGATAGACCTGAAATTTGAATTAGGAACCGACTTATGAAAAATAATGAATCAAAAAGCATCAAGAACCTTGGAACTTCTAATTCAAAAGCTTCGTCTTACCCAACAAGTAATCTAGGTAAAATCATGATCGAATCTTACATAGAGAAAACCACTACTAATCCGTCATGGTTTACACGACTAGGCTTTGCATCATCGCTAAGCTTGGCACTAATAGGTATCCCGACAATTGCAGAAGCTGCAGTAGGCACCAGTATCCTTCCCGCTATTACTTGGTTTACTCCTGGAATTCCTAACAAAGCAAGTATCGCATTAAACCAAGCAATTGAAACATACCGCAGGGGCGACTACGAAGAAGCAGACAAATCCTTTAAAGAAGTTGAATCTCGTCAGAAAGATTTACTTCCCGCAGAAGCAGATGATTTTAAGAAACTGTATGAAGCAAATAAAAAGGCATTAAAGGCCCGCAGGGAATCAACTTCTACATTAGAGATTGCAGAAGATCTAGTGGGAAAGAAACAATTTTCTGCTGCAACTGATTTGACCAAAAAGATTGCTTTTGATGAACAATACCTTAGTGAGTCAGATAAACTTAGATTCAAAAACCTACAAGAAATCATCAAGAACAAGAATGCAGTAGGAATAAACGAAATTCAAATTGACCCAAAAGAGCTTAAACTTTCAGAAACAGAACCAAAATCAATACCAATTCCATCAATCAAGGTTTCAGAAACGAGTTCATCAACAATTACTGCAGATCAAGTTCGGGCCACGATAGCGCAGGGCGACCTTGAAAAAGCAGAAGGAATGATAGCCGAAGTAGCGACCAGCGGGGTACCCGAAATAGACACCCAAGCTAAATTAAAAGCGGAACTTCAAAAATTAAAGCAAGATCCCAAAGCATTACTCGGACTAGCTCGTAAAAAATTCACGAACAAAGAGTTTGACCGCGCAGAATCTCTTGCAAAAGCAGCAGAAAAATCTGCTTACACTTGGACATTTGCGCTATCAAGCGACTCGCCTTCAAAGCTTTTAAAAGAAATTCAAGGAGCCAAGCTTAAAGCCGATTTAACCTTGTTAGATACAAAAAATTTAGCCAAAGAAAACTCTGTAAAACCCGAGCCAACCATTGCGCCCAAGGCTTTGCCTACGTTGACAGCAGAAGATTCCAATGCCACTTCGCAACCAGTAAAAACAGAAGTAAGCACAGGAAGCACCGAAGCTGCAAGAAACCTGATGCGCGATGCTAGAAAAGCCTTAACAGAAGGAAACGCAGAAAAAGCAAAGAAACTTAACGACCAAGCCAAAGCGATGAAGCCAAGTTTGAATTGGTGGGAAGACAACCCAGAAAGAATTCAAAGTGATATCCTTCGTTCGGAAGGAAAATCAATGACCGAACAAGCAAGCAAGGATGGACCTAAAGAAACGGAAGATCCAAGGCAACTATTGCGCAGGGGACGCAAGATGTTGGCAGAAAACAAAACTGATGAAGCAACACGATTGATGCTTCGAGCAAAAGCAGCTCCTGGTGCCAAGTGGGGCCTATTCGAAGATTCACCTGATAAACTTCGCGCAGAAATCGAAAAATTACAAGCAAAGAAAGACAAGGAAGAATCTGTAAAAGTATTAGCAGAAGCAAGAAAACTATTTGAACAAGAAGATTTTGAAGCTGCAACCAAAGCAGCATACAGGGCTCAACAGTTACACGGCCCCTACAATGTTTGGGAAACCTCAGATCGTCCACAACGATTAATTGCTGAAATCGAAACATCCAAACTCAAAGCAAAGAAGAATGGCGTTACTGCAAAGAAGAATACACCTAAAGACGAAACAAACGCTAATGATCCAGCGATGATAGCCAAAGCTCAAGCATCCTTGAAAGAAGCAAGAATCGCACTTGAATCAGGTAACCCGGAAAAAGCTGCAGGTCTGGCATTCATGGTCAAAGGCATGAAAGTAAAACCTGAAAGCCTGGGTGGTGACACACCTGATTCGCTATTGAGAGACATTGAAAAAAATCGGTCTAGAACAGTAGCAGAAAAAAACATGCCCGCTGAAACCAAACCAACTGCACCTGAAATCACAACCGCTCCAGTGATTACCCCTGCAGTAGTTACCGCACCGGTGGTTATTCCTTCACTTCCAACTCCAGAAAATGACAAGGCAAAAACCGTGGCATTGTTGATGGAAGCCCGCCAACTACAATTAGCTGGTAACTTGGTAGGCGCCCGCATCAAAGGAATTGAAGCCCAGAAGCAAGGGATAATTTTTCAACCTAATGAAGACAGCCCTGAACAACTTTTATTACAATTAGGTTCAAGTGCAAGAAACCAGATTGATGATCTTGTCACCCAAGCAACCCGCAGCATGAACAGTAGCGAAAGTAACGATAAAAAAGAAGAAATTGCAAACCAAGCTCTTGAGAACGCAATTAGTCTTTCAAAATCTTTTGGTCAGGATACTGCAAGCATTGAAGCCAAAAAATTGCAATTAGGATTGGTTAAAGCTAAGGTTCCAGGCAGTGCAACGATAGCAAGCGAATCGATGGCAGAATCAAACCAAGGCAAGATGATGCTTGAAAAATCTCGCCTAGAGCTTCGCAGTGGTCAATTGGTAGCGGCAAGAAAACTTGCAGTTGAAGCATATCAAGGAGCTTATGGAGTCAAGGAAGAAGCCGCATCTGTACTTCGCAGCATTGATATTGAAGATGTGAATCAAAAAATGCTTGAAACTAGGCGCACCTTTGATGCAGCTTTGTCCGCATACAATCGCAAAGATTTCGAACAATCAAAGACAATGATTTCAACATTGACGGAAAAAAACCTTGATAAGGAACGCCAGCAGAAGTTGAAAGAAATATTGATGACTGCAGAAATGCAACCCAAGGAAAAGAGTGCTATTTCCCTGGTTAAGGGCACATCTGAAATTCGCACAAAACCATCTACTCCAGACAACAATTCAAACACCCCAGTAAAGCAAAAAGAAGAAGGGGAAATTGATCTTCTTGAGGCAACCAATCAGCTTCGTGAAGTTAAGTTTGGCCAAATGAGACAACAAAGTTTGGATCTACAGCGCGAAGCTATGGAAAAATTCCAAGCTGGGCAAGCCGATGCCGGTATTGAAATGCTTACAGAATACTTAAACGAACTTAACAGCAACGATCTTGAACCAGGCAAAATGGCATTTCTAAGAAGGCCAGTGGAATCAAGACTACAACATTTCAAGCTTATGAAAGCTCAAAAAGAAATGCTTGCCAAGGATGGTGGGCAAAAAGATAAGATCAATGCAATTGGGCAGAAACAACTTGCTGATGATAACAAGCAGAAAAAAGTTGCAGACCTGATGAAGCAATTCAATCAGAACTTCAAAGAAGGCAAATACCTTGAAGCTGAAAGCTATGCCATGAGGGCACATGAATTAGATCCAGATAATGCCATGGCTGCTGCAGGGATGAGCATGGCCAAGACTCAAAGAAACATCAACGTTGCAAAGAAGCTTAAATCTGACAAAGAAACATTCTTTCTGGATGGGCTTAACGCCACTGACAAAGTGGGCCCAGCTTTGGAAATGGATAAGCCACTTGATACTAACCCAGAAATGGCTGATCGCCGTAACAAACGCAAAAACCTTACTTCTATCACCAGCACCACAAGGAAGAGTGATAAAGAAAAGGAAATCGACAGCAAACTTAGCATGCCTGTTAATCTCAATTTCAACAACATCCTACTAAAGGATGCAATTGAAGATCTTCGAAGCTTTTACGGCATCAACATTGTGCCTGATATGCCCGCTCTGGAACAAGAAGGCATTAGCCTCGACAGGCCTGTAAGCCTAAAATTAGAACAAGTATCACTTAAGAGTGCTTTGAATCTTCTGCTGCATAGCGTCCATCTGACCTATGTAATTAAAGATGAAGTTCTTCAGATAACCACAGAATCCCACGCAAGGGGTAAGCTTCAGACTGTAACCTATCAAGTTGCAGACTTGGTGATCCCAGTTGAAAACTATGTCAATCCCTTGCTTACAAACTCTCTTTCGCCTATCCTTGGGATCTCTGCCAATCAACAACCTTCTAACAGCAGTGCTACTACTCCATTGATGAGCCCAAACAGCATGACAGGTGGCACCCCAACAGGAACTCCATCTGGAACATCTTCCAATGGTAATGTTTCAACGACTAAGAAAAGCAACCAGACTATGGAGGAAATGCTGATTAAGTTATTAACCAGCACAATTTCCCCACAGGCATGGAACAACATGGGTGGCCCTGGAACGATTGAGTATTTCCCACTGACCATGTCTTTGGTTATCAATCAATCGCCCGATATTCAGGAACAAGTTGCAGATCTTCTTACCGCACTTCGAAGATTGCAAGATCAGGAAGTAGCAGTTGAAATACGCTTCATCAGTATCGCAGAAGATTTTTACGAACGCATTGGTGTAGATTTTAATCTTAACATCAAGACAGACAAAAATACTCAACGATTTGAACCCCAGATTCAATCCGGGCAGTATAAACCTGCAGGCTATATTAATGATCCAAACTTTGATCGTATGATTGCTGGTATCACGCCCTCTGGTAATTTTACCAGCGACCTTGATATCCCAATCAAACAATCATCGTATCCGCTTGCAATGCCCTCTTTTGGTGGCTACTCAGGCTTACCTGGTGCTGGCGGTCTTGCAATGGGTTTAGCGTTTCTTAGTGATATCCAAGTCTTCCTTTTCATGGAAGCTGTTCAAGGAGATCGAAGAACCAATGTTATGCAGGCGCCAAAGTTAACCATGTTCAATGGTCAAAACGCCAACATTATCGTTGCAGAAAACCAGTTCTTTGTGACAGGTGTGAATGTGTCGACTCTTATCAACGGCAATATCACCTTTGCGCCACAAGTTCAGGCTTTCCCTTTCGGTGTTTACATGAACGTGCAGCCACTTATTTCTGCTGATCGCAGAACGGTAAGGCTAAACATTCCTGTTACCTTGACTAACTTGGTACCTGGACCAGTATCGCTGTTCCCTGTTGTGGTACCTATTTTCCCAAGTAGTAGCGCACTCTCTACCAACCCCGGTGATCCAATCACCTTCACCCAATACATCCAACAACCTGTTATCAATACGATTGCTGTACAAACAACAGTATCGGTTCCAGATGGTGGAACGGTGTTAATGGGTGGTATCAAGCGCTTGTCAGAATCTAGAAATGAATATGGCCCGCCAGTTTTAAGTAAGATTCCTTACCTGAATAGGCTTTTCAGAAATAACTCTTACGGAAGAGAAGCTGAAAGCTTGCTGATCATGGTAACCCCTAGGATTATCATTCAAGAAGAAGAAGAGTTCTACCAGACTGGCTACAAGGCTCCACCAAATGTGAATCCTTAATCCTAGAAATCAAACTAAAAGGCGGGGTGCTTAATAGCACTCCGCCTTTTTCATTTAACACCAACTGTTCAAACAAAGTTCAACTAATTGTTTTAACAACATTTAATGCCTTGTTATTGTTTCTGTAAAGCACAACAAAAAGGCACACTATCATTAAAATAAAAGCCCAAACATAACACCCATAAACCTGGGCTTCCTTGGCAAAATCATCTTCGAGAAGGCCCGTGCTTGTAAGAGTCATCAACAAAGTTGCACCAACAATCGTAAAAGCAGGCAGAATATAGTTGGTTTTAGCTTTCAGGCATGTTGCAAGAAAATAGCATAGAACAGCAAAAGGTAAAATTAATGTGACACAATGATGCTTCCATGTTCGTTCACTAAACAAAAGCATTCCAAGTACAATGATTCCAAATTCTGCAGCTAAGGCCCAACCACCACGGTTTTTCTCAGGCGTTCTACAACATAGAATCACACCTAAAGCAAAAAGCCCAAGAGAGGCCTTTAGAACTAATCGAATAATCGGAACTGGAAGATCGAGCACATTATGATATTCCAATGGGGTATAAACCCCCTCCACATAATCAGAAAAGGAGGGACTGTGAGTAAAAATTCTATACATAAGACCAGGCAAAGACTGGTTATTGTGTTCGCTCCAAACTTTCCCCTCTACAACAAACGGATAGACCATCTCGGTATACCAAGAATAAAGCTGCTTCTGGTTTTCTTCAAACCCCAGAACTAAACTTGGAAATACTCCAGGCCAAAGGAACAACATAAGTCCTAAGATGATTCCAAAAAGCATGTTCCATGATCGCTTCCAAAAGAAATAGGGGATGAACAGCGCAGGTGTCACTTTGCAAGCTATCGCCAATCCGATGCATATACCCCCAGCAACATCCCAGCGAAGAGTGTAAAGATGTAAACCAGCAATCACAGCAAACAGAATAAAAATGTTCACATTTCCATGCTGTAAATCACCGGTGATCGGTCGCAGAGCCAGCAATACCGTCAATGCCTGCGCCCATAAGGGAAAGGCCATTCCATTCTTCTCAATAAAATTAAATATCCAATGAAAACAAAAAATGATCATTGCTACCTTCATGTAATACCAAAGCAATGCCATTACCATTGGTGGCATCTTAGCTAGGGGATAAAGCAGAATTGCCATGATTGGGGGATTTGGATACTGATACTTTTGGGAAAGATCTTCCCCAGTATCTAGGCCAAGGATCTGAGGCTGCCAGCGCTGGATCGCTGATCGCTTTTCTGACACTTTCATGGCATATTTGATGCTTTGGCCTACAAAAAACAGAGTAAGAAATATTAAAAACCAAGCCTTGGCACTTAAACCAAACCATAACTTGGGTTCTAATACTGGCGGAATTTCCTTTGCTTCCATGCCCAAATGACTCTCCTTATTAACGATAAAATTGGTAAGATAGGTTAAGGTAACGTCAAAGAAGAGGTTTGGGCAATATCAACCCTTGGAAATAATTTCACCAAGCTTCACATGGGCAAGACTCTCGAAACGATTTTTGCTACATTTACCAAACTTGAACCTTCGAAATTTAACCCCCGATTGCAGGATTAACCATGATTTCTAGTCTAATTTTGATTTTTTCCCTCTCGCATCTTACAGTCCATCAAGAATCTAAGGCGCCTTATTCGCCTACAATTTCGAAAGAATCCGATGAGGCGCAAAAAGCATTGGGTGGATTTAAAGTCCCTAAAGGTTTCAATCTTGGCCTATTTGCTGCAGAACCTCATCTAGCTAATCCTGTTGCATTTACCATTGATCATAAAAATCGATTTTTCGTTGTTGAAACTTTTCGCTTGCATACCGGAGCATTGGACATTCGTAGCTATATGAAATGGCTGGATGATGACCTTGGATTAAAATCTGTCGAAGATCGTACTAAACTCCTTCAGAAAATCGCTGCTGAAAAACCGCACGACTTTCAAAAAGATCACGATCGCATTAAAATCGTCATCGACCGCGATGGTGATGGTAAAGCTGATTTTTCTGAAGTTTATGCAGATGGTTTCAATAGCATCCCCGCAGGAATCGCTGCAGGCATTCTGGTTAGTGGCAATAAAACATGGTTCACCTGCATCCCAGACCTTTGGTTACTTCAAGATACACAAAATAAAGGCAAAGCCGACTCGAGAACCTCTTTGCATAACGGATTCGGCGTTCATATCGCTTTCATTGGCCACGATTTGCATGGCTTAACCATGGGTATGGATGGAAAAATTTACTTCAGTATTGGCGATAGAGGCACCAATATCACCAATCCTAAAAACAAAATAAACCTGCCCAACATGGGTGCTGTTTTTCGTTGTGACCAAGATGGATCAAACCTCGAAGTGTTCTACAAAGGGCTCAGAAATCCGCAGGAACTTGCCTTTGACGCTTATGGCAACTTATTCACAGTCGACAACAATTCAGATGGGGGCGATCAGGCTAGAGCTACTTATTTAGTTGAAGGCGGAGACAGCGGCTGGAGATTTGGTTACCAATTCATTGAAAAACCAAATGCCCGAGGCCCATGGAACTCTGAAGGCCTTTGGAAGCCTCGCTTTCAAGGCCAACCAAACTACATCATTCCTCCTATGATCAACATGAGCTCTGGCCCCTCAGGCCTAGTTTACTACCCTGGTACTGGGTTCTCAAAAGAATACGACAACCACTTTTTCCTTTGCGATTTCAGAGGCGCGCCTGCCAATAGTGGCATCTGGTCCTTTTCCTTTAAAAAGGACGGTGCGGGATTTTCTATGCAAAATCCTAAACAATTCCTCTGGTCGATCCTTGCAACTGATGTTGATTTTGGCCCGGATGGCAGCATGTATGTTTCAGATTGGGTCAATGGCTGGAACAAACCAGGCAAAGGAAGAATCTACAAGCTTTCAGATGAAAAAGAATCTTCAAGCACTATTACAAAAGAAGTCAAAACATTATTGGGAGAGGGTTTTGAAAACCGTTCTGATAACGAACTGATAAAGTTACTTGAACATGTTGACCTTCGGGTTCGCAGGGAATCACAATTTGCACTTGCTGCAAAAGGCTCAAGCTCCATAACTAAATTTGCTTCGGTCGCCAAAGGCGAAAGCTCTCTGTTTTCCAAAATGCATGCCATCTGGGGCCTTGGCCAAATTGGCAGGAAAGACGGCGCTTCCGTGATCCCAGTGCTGTTGCCTTTGCTTGAAGATAAAGACCCTGAAATTCGAGCTCAATCCGCAAAAGTGCTAGGCGAACTCCGTGCAAAAGAAGCCCGCAAGCCTCTGCTTGCAATGCTAAATGATTCGGAACCCAGAGCACAATTTTTTGCATCCCAAGCATTGGTAAAACTGCCCTCAATTGAAAATCTACCAGGGCTAATTGCTCTGCTTGATAAAAACCAGAACAAAGATGTTTACATTCGCCATGGTTGCGTAGTTGCACTTGCTGCGATCAACGACGCCAAGGCATTAGCAGGATATTCAAAAAACAGTTCGCTTGGAATTCGAATGGGGGCAACTCTTGCATTAAGGCAGCTTGAAAGCGAAGAAATAAGTAACTTTCTAACTGATACAAATCAAGAAATAGCAGACGAAGCAGCTCGAGCAATCTACGACATCCCGATTACAACATCCCTAAATGATTTAGCGAAAACGATCACTGTTGGTAATACAAAAACAGCACATAACCTGCGAAGAGTTCTGGCTGCAAATCGAAGAATTGGAACAAAGCAAAACGCATTAGAAATTGCAAAGATAGCCGCTAGCCCGCAAACCCCTGTTGAAATACGAATGGAAGCCTTGGAGCATCTTGAAAAATGGGGTGATGAGGCTAAAAGAGATTTCGTTACGGGTTTAGCTAGACCGACAGAGGCTGCAAATAAAGCCGACGCGATCAATGCACTAAAAACGAACCTGCCGGCTCTTCTTGGCGCAGAAACAAAGATAAGCAAAGAAACTATCCGAGTGGCCGCATCTCTTAAAATAGATGAGATTATTCCAGAATTAATCGCATCCCTAAAAAACAATTCTCTTGATGGAAAATTTAGAGCGGATTCACTTAAAGCTCTTACTTCCTTGAAGGCCCCGGAAATAAAATCTCTTACTGAAACGGCTTTGACCGATTCTTCAGATCTAGTGCGAGCTGAGGCCATTCGTATTTATTCCAAGATTGAACCAACTTACGCTGAAAAAACTGCAGATACGATCCTTAAAAAAGGGTCATTAAAAGAACAACAAGCTCTTATTGGAATTCTTGGAGAATCCAAAAGCACCTTATCAAAGAGCAAACTGAAAAGTTTGGTGCAGGAAGCAATATCGGGAAAAACCCCACCTGGAATTCTACTTGAAATTGGTGAGGCGGGTTTAAAAGCAGGCGTTGAAGATTCCAAATCCTTAATTCAAGAAGATATAACCAAGCCAAATCCAATGGCTTTTGCACTTGAAGGGGGAGATAAAGACGCAGGGAAAAATATTTTCTTCCAAAAAATTGCAGTAGCATGCCTTCGATGCCATAAACTTGAAGGGCAGGGGGGAGATGTTGGCCCAGAACTTAACGGAATAGGTGGCAAACAAAAGCGCGACTACCTGCTTGAATCGATTATATTACCCGAAAAAAACATTGCCAAAGGCTTTGAATCATTAATCATTGTGCTATCGAATGGCAAAACAGTGACCGGTATTTTAAAACAGGACAAACCTAATGAAATTGTCTTAATGGATTTCGAAGGAAAATTGATGACGGTAAAAAAAGCTGACATCGAAGAAAAGAAAATAGGCAAGTCTGCCATGCCTGCTGACCTTTACAAACAATTAAGCAAGCAAGAACTCAGAGATTTAGTAGAGTATCTAGCTAGTCTAAAACAGTAAGCTTAAGGAAAAGGATGCTAAAGAGAGATCTAATTCTTGGGACAGCAGGCCACATTGACCATGGAAAAACAAGCCTTGTAAAAGCACTTACAGGGGTTGATTGCGATCGATTGCCTGAAGAAAAAGCTCGGGGCATTACCATTGATCTGGGCTTTGCAAATCTTGATTTGCCAGGCTTCCGAATTGGAATTGTCGATGTTCCTGGTCATGAAAAATTCATCAAGAATATGCTTGCTGGGGCCACTGGCTTTGATATTGCTCTATTTATTATTGCAGCAGACGATTCCGTGATGCCTCAAACAAGAGAGCATTTAGAAATACTTAAATTTTTAAAAATCAAACATGCGATTGTAGCTTTGACCAAATGTGATCTTGGTGATTCAGACACACTCGAAGTCGTGGAAATGGAAATCCGCGAACTGCTGGAGGGGTCATTCTTTGAAAACGCTCCGATAATTCAAACATCAGCTACTACGGGAAAGGGAATAACAGAACTTAAGGACAAAATTGCTGAGATTTGCTCTGGTATTGAAGCAAAAAAAACGCAGCAATTTTTCCGTCTGCCAATTGATCGATCCTTTGCAATTCACGGCTACGGGGCAGTTGTAACGGGAACGGTATATTCAGGCATAGTGAATGAGGGGGATGAGTTAGAACTTTTTCCTCAAAAAAAAATGGTCCGAGTTCGTTCATTGCAATCTCACGCAAAAAATGTCAAATCATCGACCGAGGGGCAGCGTTGCGCAATCAATTTGGCTGGAATCGACCATCATGAAGTAGTGAGGGGACAAGAACTCGCCACGACTGGATCTTTGTTCCCAGCTAAAATTATTTCCGTGTTACTGCATTGCGCCAAGGATAGAAAAAAGCCATTAAAGCACCGATTGCCTGTCAGATTGCATCTGGGAACTTCTGAAATCCTCGGAACCTTATCCATATTGGAAGATGATACAATTGCACCGGGAAAACCCGGCCTGGCTCAATTGTTTTTAAAAGAACCAGTAACAGGTTCTTGGGGACAACCCTTTGTGATCCGGAATAGTTCAGCCACTGCAACACTTGGTGGCGGAAACATCATTCAACCTTTTGCTGGAAAAATTCGCAGGAGACATTCGCACTCCATTGAAATGCTAAATAATCTTGCATCAGGACCAGATATTTCAAAGCTTAAAGCGGCGGCATGGTTTGCAGGTTTTAAAGGAATCAATGAAGAATCATTGCCTCTGTTGACCGGTATTGATTCAAGCGCAATCAAAGAACAATTAAAAGTCGGACTAGCAGATCGAGTGCTATTTGAAATCAATACATCCACGGGCAAAAAAAAGCTTATAGACAATCAATTGATTACTGATTTAAAAACAAAAATCATCACAACACTTGAATCTCTCCATTTAGAAAACCCGTTATTATCTACACATGAACGCCAACACATCACCATGGAATTAGCCTACGTGGGTGACGACCAATTAGTTCAGGATTTGATTGACCAGATGATCGAGAAAAAAATCTTGACTGGAAACAAAAGGCGAATTGGGCTAACTGCTTTCAAACCAAAGTTATCAAACAATCAAAGAAAACTATTAGAGAAAATCCATACTGCTTATCAAGAAGCAAAGTTCGCTCCGCCTACCATGGAAGACTTCATCAATCACCTTGGAGGGCAAAAAATTCAATTGCAAGAACTTTTCAACCTTTGCGTTCTCGAAGGAAAATTAGTCTTCCTACAAGACAATCTATACCTCGAATACGAGGTCGAACATGAAATGCGGTGCACAGTTTCAAGCGCGCTTGAAAATGGAAAAGGTTTGACTGTTGCGGAAATACGAGATTTGTTAAAAACTTCACGAAAATATGCTGTGCCTTTCTGTGAACATCTCGATAAGATCGGAACAACAAGAAGGGAAGGCGACCTAAGGTTCCTTCCCTTAAATCAGCTAAATAGCCAGCAAGAAAACTTAGATCATGACCAATAAAAACCTCCGAAGTCTGCCAGCAGTACATGTTATTCTTAAAACAACTGCCATTCAGGAGCTAATTCCTTCTCTTGGCCAAGAAAATGTTGTTGCAGAAATCAGGCATTATCTCGATGAACTTCGAAGTTTATTAAGCAAAGATAGCAATCAAAATCTAGAAACTTCGCCTGAATCCATTGGGCTAGAAGTTAGCAATCGACTGGCTTCGCATTATAAACCAAAACTTAGAAAAGTAATTAATGCGACCGGCATTGTTTTACACACTAATCTTGGTCGCTCGCCAATGGCCGAGGAAGCTGCTAAGGCTGCATACATGGCTGCGGCGGGCTATATCAATCTTGAAGTAGATATTGAAACGGGAAAGCGATCATCCAGGCAGGATTCTGTAAGAGAATGGATTTGCAAGCTACTTAAATGTGAATCAGCCACGGTTGTTAATAATTGTGCAGCTGCAACTATCATTGTTTTAAAAGCTGTTGCTGAAAACAAAGAAGTGATTATTTCCCGGGGCCAACTTATTGAAATCGGTGGCAGCTTCCGGCTTCCTGAAATTATGAAAGTCAGCAACGCTATCATGAAGGAGGTTGGTTCCACCAATATCACTCGAATCAAAGATTACGAAGCTGCAATTGGGGCGAATACCGGCGCTTTGTTAAGGGTGCATACCAGTAATTACAAAATCAATGGCTTCACTGAATCTGTAACAATTGAAGAGCTAATTACGCTGGGCAAAAAGCACAATATACCTGTAATTGATGATGCTGGCAGTGGAGCGGTAGTACCGCTTAACTGCAAAGGTTTTGGTGAAGAACCAAACCCTGTTACCAGTATGGCGCTCGGTGCGGATTTGACTCTTTTCAGCGGGGATAAACTTCTAGGCGGGCCACAAGCTGGGATTATCGCAGGCAAAAAAGAATGGATTACTAAAATCGAAGGCGACCCTCTGATGCGGGCCTTTAGGCTCGACAAAATGAACCTCGCAGCACTCGAACAAACCTTATTACTTCACCTTAATTCAAGCACGGTAAGTCAAAAAATTCCAACCTTAAAAATGCTCTCCATTTCAATGGATGAACTACACAAAAAAGCTCTTCAATTAGAATCCAAATTAAAACAAATCGGTTGTTGTGATAAGATTCAGGCAAAAATAAGCGAAGGGTTTGCAGGGGGCGGAACTTTACCAGACCAGCAAATGCCTACCTGGGTTGTTGACTTTTCATCTCCACATCTTGATACACAAGCCTTATCACACAAACTGAGAACCTCTCAACCTTCGCTATTTACTCGAATAAAAGATGACAAAATTGTTTTAGATTTACGAACACTGAACAACGATGAAATCGACATTGCAGTTCAAATTATTCTTAATGCTCTAAAAACAAATTAATTACAATCAGCAATCAAAGGCTCTGATAATTCACTTAAATAAAACAACTTCCCCGGCAAAGTGGGCATAAACGAACTTGGTATCCATGGTGTTGGTTCGTGTAGGAGGCTCATTCGTAATGAAAGGCCTTGCCATTGCATTCCCCGGCCAAAAGTTCCATCACAACCCCCAATGATGCTATCTGATTGCAAAAACAACCCCGGTCCAATAGTATTGGCAAATGCTGGAACTAAGGTCGTTCTACTTTTAAAACTGGTCAAGGCATTTTGTTCTATGGTTAAAGGGTGAAGTTTTGCTCCTAAACGGTGAGTTTGCAACTTCCATTGTTCAACCGAATCAAATTCAGAGGCGAAATGTGGTTCCCAAAACGCAATATGACAAACCCTGCCTATTCCAAAAACCGTAACAAGTTTTGCCCCCTTGGTTTTTAACGCCTTTATTTTTTCGGCATAGGATGGGAGGTTATTTTTTAAAGCAAAGTTTCGCTGATTTTTTGGAACTGTAAGGTGCCCTAAAGGGCCATAAAACGCTTTTTCCATTGCAAACTGAAATGCCCCGGAATTATCAGAAGGCAGAGTATTTCCTTCTGCATCGGACCATTCATCCATGTTAAATCCATGAACATGAGAGCAATCCACATTCCATTGGCTTAAAAAGTAAACAGCCCATCGGTACATTCCCATGGGGCCTACTGGCAGAATCATGGCAAGATCACGTCCATTTTTTCGTGCATTAGATATTTCTAGAGCAATCTCATGCCCCATAAAAACATCAAAATCCGCAAGATTTTGGCATGCAATTGGATGAAATTCAGGACTCCACCAGCTCTTTTTAGCATGCAATTCAATACCAGATACCTCTGCCAAACCATCTATTTTGGCTAAATCCCAGCCCTTTGGAAAAAAGCCTTGCATCAATGAATTTGAAAGTGTGGTTAAGAGGTTCATGCTCGGGTCCTTTAAGTTATTCCAAATTTTTACCAGAAATATTCAAAAACCATAGAATTTCTTGTATGATATTTTGCTGTAGAAGAGAATACTGTATATATACTTCCACGAATATGATTTTAGTGGATTAGGTTCTTACTTTTTGGAGGATTCTCGATGTCGAGCGTGAGATGGTTAACTGGTATTGTTTTTGTTGCTTTGGTTATCCCTTCGTTAGGGGCCCAAGAAAAATCAACAATTAAATGGAAATTTGAAAAGGAAAAAACCTTTTATCAAAAGGTGGTTACCAAAACCGTTCAAAAGATGAAGGTGACTGGTACAGATATCAATCAGGAACAAAACCAAACATTTTTTTTCAGTTGGACTCCCGTCAAGCAAGACGGAGACAATTGGGAACTTAAGCAAAAGATTGAAGGCGTAATCCTGAACATTGATATTGGTGGAACCAAAGTTCAGCATGATTCAACTAAAGAATCTGCTTCAACAACACCATTGTCTGATTTCTTCAAAGCCTTGGTAGGAACTGAATTTTTAGTTACCATCAACACGAAAGACATGAAAGTCACCAAGATTGCTGGCCGAGAAGAGTTTGTCAAAAAATTAGTGAATTCTAACCCACAAATGCAACCCTTGCTTGACAAGATCCTTAGCGAAAAAACCATGGTAGAAATGGCTGAACCTACTTTTGGCGCAATTCCTAATATTGAAGTCACAAAAGGCGATAAGGAAAAAGGCACTTGGAAGCGTACAACGTCCCTTGATATGGGGCCAATCGGAAAGTACGACAATTCCTATACCTACACCTATGAAGGCCAAGACGAAAAGAAGATGGACAAGATATCTGTTAAAGCAGATTTGGTTTATACCAAACCTGTTACCAGCAATGCAGGCGGATTACCTTTCAAAATTGATTCTGCAAATATCAAAACAGCATCATCAAACGGCCTTATTTTGTTTGATGCTGCAAAAGGCAGGATTGATCGTTCAAGTATGAGCCTTAAGATTACTGGCGATCTTACCGTTGATATCGGTGGGCAGAAAACCAAGATTGAGCTAGAGCAAACTCAGGAAACTGGTGTTGAAACTATGGATGTAAATCCTATTTCAGTCAAAGCAGCTCCTACTGTTACTCCAAGCCCAACCCCAGCTCCAAAGCCTTAATAAAAGTAATTCAAAAAAACAAAGCCCTGGATTATTCCGGGGCTTTATTTTTTTCCTCTCTAAACTTTTCAATTACTACCTGCATATCCGGTGGAATTGAACTTTTCCAACTCAAAATCTTACCACTCGTAGGGTGCTCAAAACTTAAATAACAGGCATGCAATGCTATCCGATCGATTCCACTAGGATCTGGCTTAGGTCGGCCGTTTAATGGCCTATCATAAATCTTTTCACCACATAGGGGAGCATTTACCTCCCCCAAATGAATTCGCACTTGATGCGTTCTTCCTGTTTCCAATTCACACTCAACAACAGAAATATCACCAAGTGATTCTATTTTTTTAACATGCGTTACAGCTAACTCCCCATCCGGATCTTTTACAGAGCTGCCTCGACGACCATCGCCTCTATCACGAACTAGTATCGAACGAATTTCTTGATTTTCGATCTGCCCACGAACCAAAGCGATATAGCGCCTAGTGAATTTTTTCTCTCTCATCTGCTTCCCAAGGGAACTTTCAGCTTTTTTATTCAAAGAAAAAACCAAAACGCCACTGGTTTCTTTATCTAAGCGATGAACTGCTCGGACATAGGGCACCTTTTTTTTGGTATGAACTGAAAGAATATCGGGCAGGATATCTTGCAGAGTGGAAGGCATAAACTTACGATCTCTTTCAGAAAATTCCTTTTTATCTTGGGCATGATGTACGGTAGTAAGGCCACTGGGTTTTTCAACAATCGCGATATCATCATCAAAGTAAATAATTTCCGGCATAGCTATGACTACGCGAGCTTCTGCTTTTTTTTGATTGGTTTTCAAAGGTTTATGTGAGGGCTTTAAGAACACCCGGGCTCCGCCCTTAAGTTGCAATTTAGGGTCTCTCACCTGTTTTTTATCAATAAAAATGCAACCCGCAGCAATCAACTGGTTGCATGATCCACCGTCAAGCTTAAGCGAAACTTTCAGCCAAGCTAAAAGTTGGATGCCTGCATCTTGTTTCCGCACATAGTAATTTCCCGGCTTCATAATACCTTCTGCTGTTTGATTATTGCGTTATGGTTTAAAATCTGAGGAAGGCAGGCTTTCAAAATATCTGACTTCAACAAGTTCTGCATCGAGAATTTTTTTCCCATTTCTAAATGACTGGATTTTAACAGGTCTTTTAAAGCCGCCGAGGTCTCTGAAGTCTGAAAAATAATCTTCTTGTACTACTTTCTTATTTTCAAATTCTCGAATTTGCTCGGTTTTCACCAAGAAACCTGTTTGCCGATCAAAGAATAAAAGAATATCAGGTTTGGACACCTCTTTCACTTTGATTCCATGAAGGTTCAACTCACCTGCTTTAATTAAGCCAAGATCCGTAACTTCAAATTCTTTACCTGTCAGCAAGGGTACAAGTCTGATGATTTTCGCAAGTCGCATGGTTTCTTTAATTTGGATAGCTATAGGTTCTTCGGCTTTTTGAGGCTGCCCATTTAAATTAACCATAACCTTATCTTTGTCTAATACCTGAATCACATTGAAAGATTTACCTTTAACGGTAATTTCCTGAATTGTTTTCATCTGATCTGGTAATTGAACCGTTGTTTCCCCTTTAAATGTAGCGTCCACTCCTGCAAACTGAATTGCACCCTTCATCTTCACACGATCGGCCCTATGTGTTGAAAGCTTAGTATACCCTCCATGAGCTTCAATAGCTTTATTAAGAACTGCGAGAATCGGTTCGGGCAAGGAGGATTTTTGGGCATTGAGGCTGTTTCCATTTGAAACAGATACAACAGTCAAAACAACAAAGCAAAGGGCTTTAATTTTTGCAATCATGCAAGGCCTCAAGTCAAATATAGAAAAGCCATAAGATGAGTAATATTATCAGTTCTAGCAGTAAAAATGCGAGGCCAAGAACATGGATACGATTGAAATTTCCACCAAAAGCCGTTGTGAATTTGTAAATATAACCCGCATGGTGGAAACGAACCTTGGTGAAAGCAAAATCAAGTCGGGAATCGGGGTAATTTTCTGCCCTCATACCACAGCAGGTCTAACAATCAACGAATGTTGGGATCCCGATGTCATTCATGACACACTCCATTGGCTTGAGAAATCCATCCCAAAAAACATGACTAAATTCTTACACGGGGAAGGCAACAGCGATAGTCATATTAAAACGGGCCTATTTGGGAATTCTTCCCATGTAATCATAGAAGACGGAAAAATCATCCTTGGCCAATGGCAGGGAATTTTTTTATGCGAATTTGATGGCCCACGGACTAGAAAAGTTCATGTTCAATGGGTCGGTAAATAAATCTAAATTAAATCAATGTTTGACTGCTGTAAGCAAATAAGAGGGGTTTATCGCCTCAAACCGTAAAGACCCATACTGATTTAAGCCCCGAGATATCTGAACCATTAGCACTTCGAACTCTGGGTCAATTTTTCGCATTGTATTCACACAAACATACAGGTTTTCTACAGAACCAACATTAACCACCATTCGCCCTTGGGGAACTAAAGTCTCAAAAGCTGCATCCAGCAAACCGGTTACTTCCTTGCCTATTCCGCCTACAAAGATGGCATCTGGCCTTGGTAATCCCTGAAAAACCTCGGGAGCTATACCATGGATTGCTTTGATATTTCGAATGCCCATTTTTTCTGAATTGGCAAGAATCAAGTGATAATCAGCAGCATCCTGCTCAATCGCATAGACCATACCCGAATAACAAAGTTGTGCGGCTTCAATAGAAACAGAACCTGAGCCTGCACCAATGTCATAGACAACACTAGTCGGTTTAATGGAAAGCCTTGAAAGCGCAATGGCCCGGATTTCAGATTGAGTAAGAAGGCCTGTTTTAGGTCTGCTCTGGGCAAAAATATCATCAGGATTCCCAAATAGCCTAGGAGTACAAGATGTTGCAGGAATATCAGGGCGACCTGGTTTACGTTTAAGAATAAGCACATTTAATGGATCAAAATCCATATCCACAATTTCTGAAAGTTCTGCCTGAGTGACCCGCTCATCCTTACCACCTAGATTCTCACAAACAAAAACTTTAAAGTAATCTATTCCCCTCGCAAGCAATCTCTTTGCAATCTCACCAGGGTTCTCAACCGTGTTGGTAAATATCCCTACAGTTTCAGACACTCTGATTTTCTCAATTACTTTATCCAAAGATTGATTTTGTAGGCTCGTAAGATACGCATCATCCCAACTTTCCTTAACTCGAGCAAAAGCCATTTGCATGCTGCTTACATGAGGGTGCACTTCAAAGCGGTCTTTACCTATTTTTTCAGATAAATATCGGACTACGCCATAAAATAGGGGGTCTCCACTTACCAGAAGAGCAACTTTTTTGCCAGCATCAAGCTTTTGTAAAGACTCAGATAATTCTTGAAGGTCTGGGCCATTTTTCCGCTTTTCACCTTTAAGGCTTTCTACTAAGCGAAGTACATTTTCCGAACCAAAAATAATATCACACCCAACCAGAATATCCCTTTCAAGGGTGGTCAGGCCAAACAATCCATCGCTACCAATTCCAATAACATGTATCTTCTGTCCCATGTGAAATTCCTGATAAGAGACTGATAAACCAAATGGAACTACAACGCTGATAATATCCGATCGCTGGGAAAAACTTTATTCAAAAATGCAGTCATATGAAAAGCAATTTCTTCAGGGTGACTGTAAGGCAATAAATGCCCACCGCCCTCAATCACCACTTTTTCGCCATGCGGGAAAGCATCGTAAAGGGTTTTCCGAATATTTGGGCCAATCAAAGGGTCTAGTTCACCATCAATTAACAGCACAGGTTTTTGAATATCTGAAGCTTTTTGCCTTAAATCAATTTGATTAATAGCCGCTGCAAGCCTTCCTGTGGTGCTAAAATAGGCACTGCTAACACTTTTAACCAATCTTTCCCAGCGATAAGAGGGTTTTCCATGAAATGCATGATAATGCTGATGTTTCATAACAAATTCAAGGTATGGAAAAGTTGCTCCATTAAAGGGAAAGAGGCTTGCAATAAAAGCAGAGCATCTTTCAACCAAATTAAGTGGACGATGCACAAAGCCACCTTGCAAAATTAATCCTGAAACAGATTCGGGCGTTTGTGATGCAAGATTTATTGATAATGTAGAGCCAAATGATGAGCCAAAAAGAACGACCGGGGAGTTTACTTTTGTTTTGATAAAGTCTTTGATGAAATCAGTGTATGCGTCTAATAAAGTTTGATCTTTAGTACTACTTCCCAAAACTACTTTGGGGATATCCAATCCGATGCAACGAAATTTATGGGAAAGAATACTAGCAATAGAAACAAAAGCATCTTTAGAATCGGCCAAACCATGTATAAAAACAATGGTCGGGCCCTGACCCCAAGAAAAGTAATTGATTTTACCCTTGGTACTCTTGAATTGATCAAGGGTTGCTAAATCTAAATAACGATTAACATCTTCCAAAATATTAGCTTCTCAAATTAGAAAGCATACCCAATTTCTTACTTGCTTGCAGTCTGTAAACCTGGAGAAATTGCAATTTTTTTGAGTACAACAGCGTCCGCTGTTTTCCAAATAATGACTTCTCCATTCCAAGCACCACCAGCAATTAAAGAACCATCTTTATTAAACGCCAAAGAAAGAACCTGATCTGTTAAACCTGCAAATGTTTTCACCGCTGCACCAGATTCAGCATTCCATGTTTTAATGGTATTATCTGAACCACCAGTGGCGATAAGATTAGCTTTTTCATTGCCCACAACTTTAAGAATTTGGCCCGTATGAGCGCCAATAACGCGAACTTGTTTACCTGCCCTGTCGCCCTCAAGTCCAAAAAGCCTGAGCTGTTTATCATCTCCAGCAGAATAGCAATTCTTACCATCTGCCTTGAAAAACACACCATAAACAGAATTTTGATGGTCAGGGAAAGTCGCCAAGGATTCTTTAGATGCAAGGTTCCAAACCTTGGCAGTTTTATCTCTACTGGAACTGGCGAGAAACTTACCATCTGGTGAAAAAGCTGCTGAAAAAACCCAATCAGCATGATTTTCGATGGACTGTTCTAGCTTTGCATTTTCAATACCAGAACCAATATCCCAAACATGCAGAAGACGATCGCAACCACCTGCTGCAAGTTTTTTACCATCGCTACTTAAAGCTAGGCAAAGTACCTCATCATCGGTATCCAAAAGCTGTTTGAGCATGATTTTTTTGTCGTTGACCCCGTCCAAGAATGAAACACCATCAGTCGTTTTACCTGGTCCGGAGATATCATAAGCCCGTACATCGCCTTCTTCACCTGGTCGGCCTCCTGCTACAACAAGTTTGCCATCAGGAAGGAAAAGGAAAGCCATAGATCGACGGGCCCGGGTATTAATCCTTTTCTCTAATTTAGCGGTCTCAAGATCCCAAACTGTAATTTCATGATGACCACCAACAACAACTTTTTTCCCATCTGGAGAAAAAGCAAGAGCTGTTACAGCAACGGGGAAAGAGTACTTGGCAGAAGGGACTGGGGCCTTCCAACGGAGGCGTAATTCTTTCAATAGATCAGCTTTTGCATCAACTTCCTTGTCGATTTTTGCACCTTGTGCTACCCATTGTTCCAGAATCTTAATTTTTTCGGGGGAAAGGGCATCACCGCTTTCCTTTGGTGGCATTCTTGATTTGTCGGTGGCTTTTAAGACATCGATAAAATAGCTTTCATCCGGTTTTCCAACCACAATCGGGTCATCTTTGGTCCCACCATGCCTTAATGCCTCGTATTTGGTCATATCAAGCTTACCTTTAGGGTTTTTTGAACCATGGCAAGCAAAGCAGTTTTCTTTTAAAATGGGAGCAACATCCTTGATAAAGCTGATGTTTTGCGCATTTGCAACGCTAGATATCAAAAAGGCACAAGCAACAAGCATCGATTTTGCAATTTTCATGTTGGGTTCCCCACGGTCATAAAACGAATAAAAATCATGATAAAGCCTAATTAGCTTTATTATTAGCAGGTTTGAGATTGAAGAATCATCCCCAATATCAAGGTAGGCAATACATTGTAACAATTTTTTATGGAACAATACAACATATATGGCAAAGTTCTTTCAAACAATGTTATTGTGCCAATGTTATTGAACCAATGTTTCGAAACTCTGGTGGTTTTCTGAAGGATTCAGATTGTGCCTTAAAGTTTTAGGAGTTGCACCAGATGCAAAGTTTTTTCGCTGCTATTATGATTTTAAGTTCTACTTCACTGTTAACTGCTCTAAGCATTTTGCTGCTACTGTTTATACCAATTTTTTTCCTTGTAAAAAAAGGCTCCGGCTCTCCGAAAATCACCATCCATGGAATAGAAAATATTCCCACGAAAGGTGGTACAATATTCGTGGCGTCCCAAATCCGATTTGATGAGCAGTTCGCCCTTCTAAATTTACCTGTAAAAAAAATACTGGCCCTCGATATGTCTGGGTTGGAAGGGCATCCACCTCAGAACACAACTTTACACAAACAGATTATTTATATTCAGGCAATGCTTGGGCTTAGAAGCATTGTGAAAGTATTAAAGGAAGCTAGAGGTATTCTTAAAAACAATGAAAATATAGTAGTTGTAACGGAATGGTTTAAAACCTCAGGCGGGTTTGAAATCGATTCATACCGAATTATCCTAGCATTACTCAAACAAACAAAAGCTTTGGTTGTACCCATTCATCTTGAGCAACCGAAGGGAAGCAATTTCACCATCAGGAAAAAAGGTGTTTTCAATCGAAATATCATAACCAACGAAACTCACTGGCATATTTTCGCAGGCAAAGCTTTCTCCAAATTAGAAGAAGCTAAAAACCTAAAATCTTTGATTCAGGATCTTTCCGTACAAGCTGCAAAAGTAGCTCATAACAATCTGCCTCTTGTTCATATTGGTTTTGCACAACAAGCTTTAAAAACCCCTGAAAAGTTATGCTTCCCCGACAACACCAATCCTAAATTAAACCTTAACTATGGTAAGGCATTAGTTGCAGTTAGTTGCCTAGGAAATCAACTCAGGCGCGAACTTAAAGGTGAAACAACCATAGGTATTTGGCTTCCAAACAGCACCGGAAGCGCCCTTACCAACATTGCTCTTGCAACCATCGGAAAGATTTCCGTCAATCTAAATTACACAGCATCACTTGGGATTTTAGAGCATTGCATAAAAAAATCGGGAGTAAAAACAGTTATCACAGCCAAACGTTTCACCAGTAAAGTTAGTTGGCCCGATATCCAAGGTATCCGATTGCTTTACCTCGAAGATATAATGCAAAGCATAAGTCCAACTCAAAAAGCTTTAACTTTTATAGCCAGCAAAATTCTACCGTCTGCATTGTTTATTAAAATCATTTTGAAAGCTCATCAACCACACCCCGATGATACTTTAACACTTATTTTTTCTAGCGGGAGCACAGGAAATCCCAAAGGCGTAATGCTGACCTACAACAATATAACTTCCAATGCTTGGTCAACCATTAAAGGTGCAGATGTAGATTTTACTGATTGCCTTTTGGGGGCACTGCCTTTTTTCCATAGTTTCGGGTACACCGTTTCCATGTGGACACCAATTCAAGTAGGTGCCTCAATTGTTTATCAACCCGATCCAAGGCAAGCTCGTGACATTGGCGCTGCATGCAAAAGCTATCAATGCACCGCATACTTATCTACAGCCACATTCCTTCGCTTCTGCCTAAAAAAATCTGAAACTGATGATTTCAAATCATTACGAATATTGATTTGTGGAGCAGAAAAACTACCTATTCAACTTGCCAAGGATTTCGAATCCAAATTTGGCATCCTTCCTTTAGAAGGGTACGGCTGTACCGAATTATCTCCTGTTGTTTGCATTAATAAAGGCGATATTACCATTCCCGGTGGAACCATTTTAGGCCAGATGGCGGGCTCGATAGGCCAAATCATTCCTGGGGTTTCAATTAAAATTGTTGATCCTGACACGCTTGAAAGTCTGCCCCCAAATCATGAGGGAATGGTATTGGCAACAGGTGCAAATGTCATGAAAGGTTATCTTAACGATCCAGATAAAACAGCTTCTGTAATGAATGATGGCTGGTACATCACCGGGGATATGGGCAAGATCAATTTGGAATCCTATGTCACGCTTACAGGAAGATTAAGCAGATTTGCAAAAATTGGCGGTGAAATGGTTCCTCTCGAACGACTTGAAGATGAGTTGCATGATTTACTCCAATCATCGGAAAGGGTATGCGCTGTCACATGCGTACCAGATATCACTCGTGGCGAGAGAATTATCGTGCTCTTTCTTCCTGAAATTCTTGAAGGTTTTGGGATTGATGTCAAAACATGGATTAAGAAATTATCTTCACGGGGATTACCCAATCTCTGGGTTCCCTCGGAAAAAGATTTCCACCCCGTTACCGAGATTGGTGTTTTAGGGAGTGGAAAACTTGATCTGGCGAGTTTAAAAGCAAAGGCTTTGGAAATTGCACTTGTCAAAGCGTAATCCAAAAACAACAGATCAAAAACAATGTCTAAAAACTGCAAGATAGTACTGGTAAGGTCTCAATTTGCAGGGAACATTGGATCGACTGCAAGAGTGATGAAAAACATGGGTTTTTCCCAACTTGTTTTAGTGTCGCCCAAAGCAAATCATCTAGATGATGAGGCTAAAAAATTCTCCTGCCAGGGCGAAGAGATCCTACACAATTCAACCCAAGTTAATTCAATCGAGGAAGCTCTGCTTGACTGCACTTTTGTAGCAGCAACATCCAGCCAAACCAAAGGGTTGGTGCGAGGCGCAATAACAAAACCAATTAGGAGTGCAGCAAAGGTTTTATCAAACGAAATCAATCGTTCAAAAATCGCATTAATTTTTGGTCCCGAATCTTCTGGACTGACTACCGATGAAATAAGTTTATGCAATTTACTTATTGTTATCCCTACCGCCGATGATTACCCCGCACTTAATTTAGCTATGTCCGTCGGTATCACACTTTATGAAATCAGAATGGCACTAGAAGAAAAAACCGAAGATACAATCAAGCAAATCGAATTAGCTTCTTGGAAAATGCAGCAGCAAGCTTTTGACGCTCTTAAATCATCTCTAGAAGAAATTCACTTCTTGTTTGGCCCAAAGGCCGAGACGCTTTTTACTGGAATCAAGAACATGATATCCCGTGCCAACCCTACCACACAAGAAATGAAATGGCTCATCGGCCTGAACAGGCAATTATCATGGTATAAGGCAAAAATCAGAGACCAAAACTAAATATCTAAATCATCGACCACTGCGCGGGCGGCATGTTCCATGATAAACTTAAAGCGGGGTGCAGCATCTTTCCCCAAAAGATCAACAAAAGTTTTATCAGTTTCAAGATTTGAATCGATTTCAACTTTTAGCAAGATCCTGCTCTTTATATCCAGTGTAGTCATCGCAAGAACACT